>Ga0134128_10006584_pt1 | contig 14063 bp, 12 predicted proteins | sample KB31754_FD_96462 | JGI IMG/M metagenome (GOLD analysis project Ga0134128, IMG submission 96462) | Terrestrial soil microbial communities with excess Nitrogen fertilizer from Kellogg Biological Station, Michigan, USA - KB3-175-4 | ecosystem: Environmental > Terrestrial > Soil > Unclassified ... | reverse complement strand
GGTCGCGCCGATGACGCCCGGATTCTGCCCTCCATTGAAATTCTGCGGCACGCTTCGGATTACTTGGCCGAGATCCGTGAACCCTTCTTGCTGAATTTGCTCGCTGCCGATCGTGATGACCGGCGATGGTGAGCTTCCGCCACGGATGCGCGTGCCGGTAACCTGCACGCTTTCCAGATTCGTGACTAGGGGTGTCGGGGGTATCGCGTCCGGTGCGGTGGAGGCGGCAGCTGTGGAGCCAGCCGCCCTCGCCTGCTCCGCCGCGTGCCGGATGGCCACGGTCCTGCTGTCGACCACCTCGTAGTCCAGACCTGACCCGTTGAGCAATCTGGTCAGCGCTTCGCGCCAGTTCATGCGACCACGAACCGCCCTGCCCTGTTTGCCCGCGACCAGCTCGGGCGGGTAGATCAGCCTCAGGCCGCTTTGTTTGCCGAGTGCGTCGAGACCCGCGACAAGTTTCCCCGCGGGTAGATCGAAGTCGGCTTTGACCTGCGAATCGGTCACCGCTGCCCTGCCCTGCGCGATCGTGTCCGTAGTGGCCGCCTGGGCCTGAGCCAGCCCGGTCGTGCCGGTGGCGACGGCGAGCAAGGCGATGGAAATGGCGTTGCGTAGTGTGCGTGTCTTCATCCTTTTGCTTTCCCCTGGTTGATCCTTCTGGCGTGCCGGCACGGTCGTGTGCCGGAGTTGACTGGGTCGTCGTGCAAGAGCCGTTTCCCGCATGGCTTACACAGATGGCGAATACAGCCGATCGGCCGTGGTTCCACCGCCACCATCGAAATGTAGTATATATACAGTAGAGTTATATTCTGTAGATTGCAAGACAGTAGAGGCGGAGGCTTAGCCTCATGCCTTCCAAGTCTTTGCAATCGTTCCCGTCAAGCACCCGTGCTCACGTCGCGGCGAACGTTCGTCGCCTGCGAGAGGCCAAGGGCCTGACCCAAGAGAAGCTCGGCGAATTAGCGAAGTTTCATCGCACGTACGTGTCGCAACTCGAGCGCTGCAAGGCCAACATCTCTATCGATGGCCTTGATCGGATTGCCCGGATTCTGGGAGCGGATACCGCCGAGCTGCTTGAGCCCCCCTGCGGAGAGGAATGACGCCTTAGCGGCCCAACGAAAGCGCGGCCATTCGGAATACCACGCTCCGAGGCTGCCCAGCCTGAGAGGGCAAGCTCAACTGAGAACCGCATGGGGATAGGTTCAACGCGACGCGAAGGGAATACATCGCTTCAATGGAGGCAACAGCCGTCCACATTGCACAGCACGACGCTTACTCCGCCCAGCCAGAGCGTAGAGTTAAAACGGTAGATTTATAATCTGTAGAACGCAAGCCAGTAGATGGTCAGGCTGGAGGCATGCCTCCGAAGTCCTCGCCACGATCCCTGCCAAAAGCGCGCGTACGCGCTGCAGCGAACATCCGCCGCCTGCGCATGGCCCAAGGATTGAGCCAAGAGCAGCTGGCCGAGATGGCGCAGTTTCACCGCACCTATGTCTCGCAACTCGAACGCAGTGTTACCAATATCTCCATCGACGGCCTTGAGCGATTAGCTCAGGCTTTGGGAGTGGACATTGTCGAGCTGCTGCAGCCCCCGACGTAAAGGGATGCCGCAGTTGCGTTAGCCTCCGGGACGGACCGTTGCACGCCAACCCGCTACTGAGCATGGCCAGTTTGCGCAACTGATCAGGGATTTCAAGAGCTCACGCAGGGGCAGGCGTTACGACTGGCTCCGAAGAACCGCGACATGCTGGCCTTGGCGGTGAGCCTGAGGGTGCAAAGCCGTAGCGGTTTGGATAGTGCCCCGTCCGTCGGTTCCACCTGACTTTCCGTGCCGGCTGACTAACGCCTGACAGCTTGGTCGGATCGGGCCAGACTTCGGGAGCAGGTCGATTCTGCCCCAGTGCCGTTGCCAGCGCTGTAGGAAATCCCCTCAGAGAACGTCAGCCACAGCGGGCTCTCGCGATTCAACTGGCAAGCAGGTCATGTGCTTCGGGAACTTGCCTGCCCAGGGGCATCTTCCGAACCAGCTTCAGCCGGTGATCCTGGTGGGCTTCGAAGCAGGCCACGGATTTCGTCGACCGAGTACGGAGGGTTTCGTCGATGTGCCACCGCATGGCAGTTGGGGCACAGCGGCACGAGGTCCGTTCGCGGGTTGATGATGTAGTCCGGCCCCAGCTGGGAGACGGGGGTGGTGTGGTGTACCTCGATCAGACCAGCTGCTGCGGAACCATAACGAAGCCCCATGTCTGAGGAGCACGCCTTGCACGTATGACCATGGATGGCCAACGCGGCCGCGCGGTTTCTGCGATCACGCTCGTACCGGTTAACGAGGAGCGAAACTTTGGCTCCTTCGGGGAGGCCAACCACCTCTTCAGCCGGATAAACCTGATCTGCAGCTTCGTTGGCTTCAAGTGGAAGAAGTGCAAGAATTGCCGCCGCCAGGTAGGTGACCCACGATCCGATCAATTCCGAGTCCGCTGCTACGTCCCCGTCATTGATGGGCAGCATTCCCTTTTGAAGAGAGAGCCGTACGTTTTGCCACGGCACTGCCCAGATCGCAGGGTCATCGAAGTCATGCTCCCGCCTGTTGAGAGAAAATGCGACCTGCGCGCCACGCTCTCGGCTGCTGTCGAGCACCGACACGAAGGCGGCACGGCCAGCCGGCTCGGTCATTCCCATTACCTGCAGCAACTCTGCCGCGAAATTACCCGGTTTAAAGGCAACCTCGATGTTTCGCCACCCCGCCAGAACTTGCAGCGTGAATGTGTGCGCGGGCGGGTGGTCGGAAGGCTGCAGTTGGTAAGAGTGAGTGCCATCTGCATTCCTCCCACCGGCTCCAATGAAATTCAATCCGGTTTCCGCGGAAACGCGCGTCGCCAAGGTGGCAGCGTCAAGCATCGTCGCCTGCCTCAGGTTCTGGCAATGTCTCAACCAGTTTTTCGAGGATGCGGGATATCTCGTAGCGCATGTCCTGGAACATGCTGGCGGTAGTGTCCTGGACGGTCGTGAGCTCCGCGACGCACAGAGCCCACATGAGCGAGTCCAGCCCCTGCAGGGTGACACTGCGGTTGAGGTTGGGGACATACACCTTGTGGTAATAGGGATGACTAGTGTTCAGCTGCACCGCGCGGTTCTGGTCGATGAGCGCAGGCTGGAACAAAAGGCCGTTGTTGATGCCTTCCACTGGTTGTACGAACACCTCGCCGGGACGCTTCGCAGTGGACAGCGGCAACTTCAACCGGAAAGTGCCGTGCTTGTTGACAATTTCTGCCTCGCCCTTTGCCTGGTCGGTCACCGTTACCTTGGCGCCGCCCGCCGCTGCCTGGCGATTGCGGATGTTGTTGTTCGAGTTGTCATGGGCACCAGTGCCTTGCTGCGCAATTTTCTTCTGCTGGCCCTCGCGTGACCGGTTGTTGGCCTCCCGACGAGGCGCTGGAAGAAATGAAGCCTGCAACCACTCAGCCAGATCGTCGTTGAGGATAATCTGCGACTTCTTGATGTCCAGATGGAAGGCGTCGTCCAGCCTGTGGTCGAACGAGAACTCCACACGCAGCAATGTGAGGTGAGGTTCTTTCTGGTACATGCCGAGCCAGTCCGCGTCGTGAATCAGCCGGTTCTCGCGGTAGATGTAGATGCCTTGCCGATCGTTCGAGAGCTGTGCGGCCTGCGCCACCCGATCGTCGGGAAACTCCTCACGTCGCGGAAGAATGAAGGCCTTCACCGTGAAAGTGGCTTCCTTGCCGTCAGGAAGCTCGGTGGTGATCTCCTCCTGAGCAACAAGTTCCGACAGCCCTCGCTGGAACGGGTCCCATGCTTCGACCGACTTCCCGTTCAGACGGATGGTGACGGTGCGGGCGCGAGTGTCTTCGGGATCGAGGAAGCGCTGATAGACCATCGCGAGATGGCGTCGCAGCGCTTCTTCCTTGGAACGCAGCGCTTTTTTGGCCGGGGCGCCGTTCCTGTTCTGGTACTCCTTGATCAGGCGGTCCACCTCTTCCCACAGCACGACAGTGCCCGCGTGATTGGGTGCCGTCTCGTTCAGTTGTTCGAGGGCCTCCGCGTCACACTCTTCTGTGAGGAGTAGCGACCACTTCTTTGCCTGCGCTACGTGCATCAGATCCCATGTGGCCATCAGAGACCGCGTCTTTCCGTCAGGGCGGGAAACAACCGACAGGCGCTTGCAAAAGGCAGTGGATGCGGTCTTCAGGCCCAAACCGTACTTTCCAAGGCTGGCCGCGCTCGGGCGTGCCTTGGAACCGTACTGCATAGCGTTGATCAGGCCCTTGCGATCCATGCCGTCACCGTTGTCCACGATGGACAACCTGATGTTCCCGCGATGGTCTGCAGCCAGCCAAAGATCAATCTGGGTGGCGTTTGCAGCAATGGAGTTGTCAACGATGTCCGCCACGGCCGTATCGAATTCGTAACCCGTGTCGCGCAAACCGACGATGACCCGCTCCGGGTCGGGAGGTAGCTCGAACTCCTCAACACTCATTTCGCGATCCCCTTGTCAGTCGATGTCTACCACGCGCCAACCTGTGCCGAGCTTGAGCACGCCGTTTTTCAGGCCCCGCCCTTTCTTCTTGCGCCAATAGGTCACTCGGTACCGCTCGTCCTCCTGCACAAGGACGAGCTCATCACCCTGTACCAGACCAGCCTGCCTGATGAACTTCGTCATGCAGGTGAGACGATATTCGTTTCGCGTGCCGCCAAAGAACTTGTTGTTGTAGTAGATGAAAGCGAACTCCCAAAACGTGCCTCCATCGTCGAGGAACCGGATGTGGCACCTCGGGTTCAGGATTGTTGGGTCGAGGACAGGGAAGAAGGAGAGCAGTTCCTCGTCGCGAGGAATGAGAATCCCCGCCTGGTGTCCGCCGGTTTCCCCCGCGTCGTTGGCACTGAGCAGCTTAGCGATCCGTCGTTCCATAAGTCTCTCAAGTCTAGTGCGCAGGTGAACGGCTCAGAGCCGCGATGATGTCGGCATAGTCATCGTTTTGGCCGACAACACCCACCACCGCAGTCTCGCCGATGGCGCGTTTTCGCTCGAGGCGATCGCTGATGACTTCTTCCACCGTGTTGGCGACAAGCAGGCGGTGGACCGTAACCGGCCGCTCCTGCCCACGCCGGTGAGCCCGTGCTGATGCCTGATCCTCGAGCGCCGGGTTCCATTCAGGGTTGTAATGAATGACATGGTTCGCTGCGGTGATGTTCAGGCCAGCGCCGCCGGCTCTTGGGTTGAGCACCAGAGCGGCCGACCCACGCACAGCAGAGAATTCGTCGATGAGGGGCTGGCGATCATCGATGGGAAGGCGGCCGTCGATGACGCCAGCGAATGCGTGCAGCATCGATTGCACGTGCCGGGCGATGATGTCGGCCATTGCGGTAAACGAGGTGAAGACCAGCACTTTCTCTCCCGCGAGGAAGATTTCACGAAGGATCTCGTTCAGACGTTCAAACTTGCTGAACTCCATGTAGTCCCCACCTGTGCCATCAGCCAAAAGCCTAGGGTGGGCGCAGAACCTGCGCAACTGAATCAGCGAGACAAGCGTGGCAGCAGCGCCGTACTCGGCTGCAATTTGTTCCCGCGTCGCGTCATATGCAGCCGCTTCATCCTGGGAAAGTTCGACGACCTGCGGGATGTCGATCCGTGGTGGAAGATCACGGGCCACCTCGGCGACACGCCGTCGCAACATGAAAGGCGACACATCTGATTCAAGAAGCCGGGCACCATCGATGTCATCTGGATAGCTGGCCTCGAAGCAACGGCGGTCGCCTAGTTGCCCGGGCAGGGCGAAATCCAGGATGGACCACAGGTCGAGCAGGCGGTTTTCTATGGGCGTACCTGTAACCGCCAGTCCCACACGGCGGCGCAGGCGCTTCGCGGCCTTCGTCCTCTGTGCCTCCGGATTCCGGATGAACTGGGCTTCGTCGAGTACGACCATGTCCCAATCGATCATGTTGAGCAGACTGTTGTCACGCACAACCGTGTCGTACGAAGTGATCACCACGTCGTGCCCCTGCAGGTCAGCCGGACGGCCGGTCCGCCCCTGCCCATGGTGCCTGAGGGTAAGCAGGTCTGGCGCAAAGCGGGCAATCTCGCGTCGCCAGTTTTCCAGCAACGAGCCCGGAGCGACGATGAGGCAGGGCTTCCGGCCTGTGCTACCCGAGTCATGGATGACAGCGATCACCTGCAAGCTTTTGCCTAGGCCCATCTCATCAGCGAGCAGCCCCCCTAGCCCTTCGGACCGAATGAACCGGAGCCATCGCCAGCCATCGAGCTGATAAGGGTAAAGCGTGGCATTGACCCCGGGCACATCTTCGCTGTTTGGAGTGAAGACCATTGGAGAAAGATGGGTGCCGCCGATCAGGTCCTCCACCGGTCCGCCCTCCGCCGCTGCCCGGCGCAGGCGAAGAAACGCCTGCAGGGAGCACGAGCCCAAAGTCGCGCCAGTGTGATCCAGCAGCGCGGCGATCTCGCCAGCTACTTCCGCATCGATGGGGAACCAACTACCCCCAACCACGACATGGCCACGTCCCAGGTCAGCCATCGAAAGATCTTCGACGGTTCCCCGGCTACGGCCCAGCAATGCGAGGAAGGGAGCCTCTAGTTGATCCAGCCGAAGCACCAGCAAGGGGACGAGAGGGTATCGAGAGAGCTTCAGTCCCTCAGGAGGCTGTAGGCCTTCAATATCATCGATCGCTTCGCGTTCAATCAGCGCACGGTAAATGTCGTCCACAGTCAGAGCGATGTCTGCACCGTCGGCATTTATCAAAAGAAGCGCTCTGTCGCGCGTTTCCCAACGCGGTAATTGATCGGCGTGCCCTGTCACTTCCTTGCTCTGCTTGAGACCGTTCGGTCAATGGCGTTCTGGATCCCCGAATCATTCTGTCATCGCCCGATGGGGACGTCTATCCCACTCGTCTGACTCCACGGGAAACGGTCTCGTAGAACGGCTTCGAACGAGATCTGTTCAAGGTTGGGGCGATGGTGGACTCCGTGGCTGTCACAACGCAGCGCCATGGCCAGGACCGACTGCGATTTCCCGCAGATAAGGTGCCAGATTCATCTCGCGCGCTGCGACCAGTCGGGGCTATTTTTCCCCTGAGGTTCCTAACTTGCCGCTTCGACCCGCGTAAGCGGCCCCAGCATGTGTTCATCCACCTCTCGTAGCGGCATACCGAATGCCAGAAGACTCTGGGGTTCCTCTGGGTCAAAAACAGGACATAATGTCCGCAAGTCAACCCAGAGACGGTGAGGACTATGGCCGATGCGCAGGCGTTGTTGATGCAGGTGCGGGAGCGATACACCCAAGGCGAGGTGGCTGAACGGCTGGGACGGTCGGTCAGGACCGTGTCCCGGTGGGAAACAGGTAAGAACGCGTGCCCAACCATCGTTGGCGCGGCTCTGCAAAACATGCTCGGGGACAAAAAAATGAGCAAGAACAAGACACCCGCCTTCACCTTCATTGATCTCTTTGCCGGCATTGGCGGCATCCGGATTGGATTCGAGCGAGCGGGGGGCGAGTGCGTCTTCACCAGCGAATGGAACCCTTGGAGCAAGCAGACCTACCTCGCCAACTTTGGCGACGAACACCGGTTCGAGGGGGACATCACCAAGGTCGACCCGGGCGACATCCCGGACCACGACGTGCTGTTGGGGGGATTTCCCTGTCAGCCGTTCTCGCTCGCTGGCGTGAGCAAGAAGAATGCACTGGGTCGGCCGCACGGGTTCGAGTGCACCACCCAGGGCACGCTGTTCTTCAACATCGAACGCATCATTGAGGCAAAACAGCCGAAAGCGTTCCTGCTCGAGAACGTCAAGAACCTGCTGAGCCACGACAAGGGCAACACATGGCGTGTCATCAAGCATGTGCTCAGCGAGAAGCTCGGCTACACGGTCTCCCCCATGGTGGTGGACGGCAAGGGGTGGGTGCCGCAGCACCGCGAACGCATCCTGATCGTGGGCTTCCGCGAGGACGTGGGCTTCCGTTGGGAAGATCTGCGTGTGCCTGAGCATCGCAAAAGCATCAAGGACATCCTGCACCCGCAGGATGGCACCGAGACGGCGGAAGGGCACTACACCATGGGCCCCAAAGCCAGGATCAGTCCGAAATACACGCTCACCGAGAACCTCTGGAACTACCTCCAGAACTATGCGACCAAGCACCAGGCGGCCGGCAACGGGTTTGGATTCGGCCTCGTCAAGCCCGGCATCGACGACTACACCCGCACACTGTCCGCCCGCTACCACAAGGACGGGAGCGAAATCCTCATATATCAGGGGAAGAACAAGCGTCCCCGTCGCCTGACGCCGCGGGAGTGCGCCCGCCTGATGGGCTTCCCGGATGATTTCGTGATTCCCGTGAGCGACACCCAGGCGTATCGCCAGTTTGGCAACTCCGTGGTAATGCCCGCCATGGAAGCGGTGGCCAAACTCATGGCGCCCCGGGTGGTAGAAATGAAGCAGGCTGAAGCCGATGGCTTCCGTCAGGCGCCGCTCCTGGTCGCCTGACGCCCCCATGGCCGACGTCGTCGACGCGGCAACCCGCAGCCGGATGATGGCCGGGATCCGCGGCCGCGACACCCGGCCGGAATGGCTCATCCGGCGGGGCCTGCACAAGCTGGGCTTTCGCTACCGCCTGCACGCACGAAAACTACCCGGGCGTCCCGACTTGGTGCTCTCCAAATATCACGCTGCGGTGTTTATCCACGGCTGTTTCTGGCATGGCCACGACTGCCCCCTGTTCAAGTGGCCCAAGACCCGCGGAGACTTCTGGCGTACGAAAATCGAGGGCAACCGCGCCCGGGACAACCGCGCCGTCGATGCCCTCACCGCAGCGGGCTGGAGAGTGGCTATAGTCTGGGAGTGCGCCCTACGGGGAAGCACCAAGGACTCAGGCGAAGTCGTGGAACAGCTCGCCGCGTGGATGATCAGCGGCGAGGAACGGATAGAGGTCAGGGGATGAAGCGAGGGTATTTGTCGGAATATTTCGAGGGTGTAGCGATCAAGTCCCTCTCTGGCGTGGACATCACTCCGGCCAAGTCCAACCAGCATGAAATCGGCACCACCGAGGACATGCGGGCCTTCATGGGTATTCCCGAAGGCAAGGAGTACCTGCCCACGCGGTTCATCTACCTCGACGACGAATCCGAGAACCCCATCGTCGACGATGGGCGGCTGACCTACTACGACACAAGACTCAATCAGCCGCACCGCCACCCGGAATATCGCTGCTACTACCCGTCCAACCGGATCACGCAATTGGCGGCCGAGGGCGATACCATGGTGGTGGCCAAGCGCCGGAACGGAGGCATGTTAGTCGTGGTCGCGGCCAGGGGCTCTACAGCGTCCAACCAACTGAAGTGGCTGTTCGGTTTCACCGACTTGCTCTCGGGCGACTATGCGATCCGGGCCGAACTGGAGATGGATAAGGACCGCATCGGGTTCGCGGGTACGTTCATCCTGGAAAACATTGGGGTGGTGGTCGAACGGGATGCGCCGAACTACCTCAACGACATGCTCCACAAGTTCAACGGCCAGTTCCCCGTCACGAAGCTGTTCTCGAAATACGCACGCAGCACCCTCAAGGGCCTAGACCCCAGGGACGACCCGGACGGTGTGTTGATGGCCTGGATGGAACGGGAAGAAATGCTGTTCCGCACCCTTGAGAAGCACCTCATTGAGGCATGGATCAAGAACGAGTTCAACGGCGAGGCGGAGCGGTTCATGCAGAAGTCGTTGTCCTTGCAGCAGCGGCGGGAAAGCAGGGCGGGTTCGGCACTGGAATCACACCTGGTGAGCGTGTTCGATGCCATGAAGTTGCGCTACGCGACCCAGGTCCGGACAGAAAACAATGCGAAGCCTGACTTCCTGTTCCCGGGCCGGAACGAATACCACGATCCCAACTTTGCCGAAGGCATGCTCGCCATGCTCGGCGTGAAAACCACCTGCAAGGACCGCTGGCGTCAGGTGCTATCGGAAGCCCAGCGCATCCCGAACAAGCACCTGCTCACGCTGGAATCGGCTATTAGCGAGAACCAGACGTCAGAAATGACGGCATAGCACCTCACGCTTGTGGTGCCCAAACCATTACAGACAAGCTATACCGACACCCAGCGGCAATGGCTGTGGGACGTCAAAGAATTCGCCAAGTTCATTGCCGCCAAACAGGCCCTCTGAAAAGCAACGCCGGCTGCACAACCCTGTCCGAACAGACTATGAGCTCATCACCGCCATATTTTCCCGAAGAGCTCAGCCTCGGCACGGCTCGGCTTGTGGCTGACCCATATTTCGCGGCTTCCCTACTCTGCGCCAGTCTCGTTAACTATTCGATCGAGAATCTCAAGCACTAGCACGCCGTGCTCAAAGCATTTGATGGTTTCGTCAAGCTCCAGGTTAGTACTTCCTCCGTGCGCAAACGAATTTCTCGCGTCCACAAGCTTCTTCAGGGACGATTGAACACCCAGCTTATCTTCAAAGGCCATAAGTTCATCGAAACGAGTGCGCCAACGATCATCGAATTCGCTAAGCATGTTCTCGATTACGCCAAGCTTTGGATTCGCGGATGAATCACGAATTTTTCTCTTAATAAAAGCTCGAACCTGAGCATGAGAACCCTCGTCAACTCGATCCGCGATAATGGTCTTGAAACCAGTTTCGATAGTTCCTGAGGCGCGGATAACAGCATATCGATTCATATACTCATAGGGATTTGATTCCCTGCCCAACCCAATCAAGAATGACTTGATAACTTGAAGCTCTGAGCGGCAGTCGACCAACGACTCAAACACGGGCGCATTGTTCATCTATCAACGCTCGAGACAAAAAGCGAATCAAACATTCTATCGATGCGCGCTCTTATATTGGGCGTCCTCATGGTTTCTTGGTAAAGAAGCTTCTGGTAATCGGACTCACGGAGCAGAGATAACTTTCTCTCTCGCAGCGCGGCCACACCTGAGGCGGAACCACTAGAAGATAGAAACCGATCTACAGACACAATGATTGCGTCAAAAACCGTCGGACTGAACTTTCTTACATATCGCTCATCATCATCGGATGATATGTTGTGAAATGCACTCTCCCCGAAATTATCAAAGCAGAACTTAACTGCGCGAGTGAATCGCAACGAGAAATCCCGCATCAGTGCATCGCCGTTCGATCGAGCCATGAACTGATTCAGATACTTCTTGAGAGAAATCCGTAAGGGAAAATTCTCGTCATCCCATATCTCTCGGGACGAAAGTGCGAAAAATCGGAGAATATATTCAAGGTCCCGCATGCGAACATCTTTTCCCGGCGTTCCCCACAGCGATCGCCAATCCCTATTTTCATTCAAATCGATAAGGAGCGAATTGAACTGACCTTGATAGACACAGTTCCTTATTTCCTGCGGCAACAGTGTTCGCCCGTTGGAATTAATCCGCTCGAAGACCTGAAATAGACTAGTGTCTCCGCTAGTCGGTTGCTGCTGCATGAAGATAATGGCATGAATAGTCGTATTCCTTATCTTTCGTTGCTCATCTTCATGCAACTCGGGGAAAGACTTTCCACGCCACTTCTCGTGTATTCGATCACTCTTTGATAGCTTGAATACAGACGAATCCCGTGAAAACACACCCTTAACAAAATCACGGACGGTCATCAATCGCTGATATCCGTCAATTATCAAAAGCTTTTCGTCTTGGGTCTTTGCTAGGAATATGCTCGGCACCGGCAGCCCAAGCAAAATGGAGTCGATGAATCGCGAAGCCTCGTTCTTATCCCAAACGTAATTCCGCTGCAACTCTGGCTTGACCAGTTCATCCTCGTCATACCGAGAAATAAGCTCGCGAAAGCTTAAATCGGCGCCCCAAGAAGATATTTTGAAGAGATCGCTATCGCTGTAATAGTCGTCAGCCTCCCCCGTTGGAAGATCAACGCTCCCATCTCCAAGCGAAGAATCTCCCGCTGATGTAGTTGCAATTACTTCTGAACTTGGCTCACCTACAAGCTTCACACCCTCGCGTCTCTCAAGCACATCGCACAATGCGCTGTCAGTAAAGTCGAGCGAAACCTTGAGAGAAAAGACCCTCGGCCCGATTGACGCAATAATTACATCATCACCGACGTCAAGCCACTGGCTAATGAACTCGCCACCCAGCCGCGCCTCAACCGGCCTCCCAGAACCCTCGCGCTTGGACTCGTAAAAAGTAGCAGCAACGGTCTCTCGATCACCGTCGACCACCTCCATCTCAATCGTGTTCCCAGCCACGTAGCCCGCCGCCAGAATTGCTGCATACTGCCCCTTGTTTAAGACGTATGCGTATTTGTTCTTGTCCGTAGGCGTGACCGCTTTACGACCGAAACGCACCGACGCATGTAATGAATTTACTTCCACATTAGCTCCGCATTCTTGGCAAGGCCTCGACTCGAGGACTTACGCAAGACATGATGTATAGGAATGAAATGGCGGCGAATAAAATAACGGCTAGCTTTTCATTCACCAGCCTAATTCGGCAACCCAAGAGAACGCGGCCAGGTTCACTTAATTGATCTGGGGAAGTGACCCTGACCCGCGTTAGCTTGAGCCTAGGATATATTTCAATATCCAGCTCCCCAGCTGAATCCCCCATCTCTGCAATACATTGATTCCGGCGGCGCTGACCCTCGAAATGACCAAGTGAGGCAGCACCCGTCCACGCCTAGTCCGCGATGAAGCCCAGCTCCTCCAAGCGGATCGCCATGGTAGAAATGGACACGCCAAACTGGGTCGCCAAAGACGGAAATACTTCTCCGTTGTAGCGGCCCAGTCCAGCAAGCACCCGGGCCAGCGCGCGCCGTTGGATGGTCTTTCCCTGGAACGGCTCGGCGTCGGCTCCCAGCGCCATCCTGGTCTGATTGTTGAGTTCGAATACCTCGGTATAAAAAACTGCCGAAAAGCGGGCGGCAAGCAGGTTTTCGGGCATCAAGAAGAACGCACTGAACCGATCTGCGGCACGCTCCTGCGGATCGCTGGAGCGGGCAGACCCCTCGAGGGGGCGATCTCGATGGATACCACCAGCGTGGGGGTGGAGCACGGCGTGAGCGAGCTCGTGTCCGGCCGTGAAGCGCTGAACCACTTCAGGCAGCGTTGGGGAGATCCGCACTTCTCGGCGATCCCGATCAATGACACCTGCAACCTCCAGGTCATTTCCCCGACCTACGCGCTGACCCACATCGGCTACATAGGACAGCTGATAACCCTGCAACTTAAGGGCGTGCCCCACGTTGAGCAACTTGACCGCATCGGCGGGCACTTGATCGCCCCAAAGTTCCCGGCGACGGCGCCACAGCTGACGATGAACTTGGGCCACGGCGGCCGCAACGACTTGGTCTGAGGAGCTCAGCGCTTGCGGCCGACGCCGTAGCGGCTGACCGTCCTCCTTCGAGCAGAGCTGCTCAACGTGCGCATAAGGGTTTTGGAGCCGCAGGCGGTCCAAGTGCAATTTTTCGAAGTTTCCAGGCGTCATAACGCTGCTCCAAGACCCAAGGAACCAGCCCTGACTTATGACGCGCTGGCTTAGGCACAAGATATAAGGTTATAAAACAAGGTCAGGTTCATTTAATTCTGCTGAGGAAGTGAACCCCTCACCCGCACTTCGAATACCCACAATTCAAGCAAGTCTGACACCCATCCATCAGCACCAGCGCCTGCGTATTGCACTTCGCGCACAGGGTGGCACCGGGCGGGAAGCCGGAGGATTCGGAAGCATCGCCACCCTCACCCCGGCCCTCTTCCGCCCCGGCGGGAGAGGGGGATTTGGTCACGTCAGTGTTTTTTTTTGCGCCGGCCTGCTCGTACGCCGCGCGCTTCTCGGCAATCAGCTTGCGCGTGGCATCATCCATCTCCGGATCATGGATCAGCCCGATGTTCTTCATGTGCTGCTCGATCACCGCGCCGATCTCGGCAACGATGGACGGCATGTAGACGCCGCCGGACTTGAAGTAGCCGCCGCGCGGGTCGAACACGGCCTTCAGTTCTTCGACGATGAAGGTGACGTCGCCGCCCTTGCGGAACACGGCGGACAGGATGCGGGTGAGCGCCACG
>Ga0134128_10006583_pt1 | contig 14063 bp, 11 predicted proteins | sample KB31754_FD_96462 | JGI IMG/M metagenome (GOLD analysis project Ga0134128, IMG submission 96462) | Terrestrial soil microbial communities with excess Nitrogen fertilizer from Kellogg Biological Station, Michigan, USA - KB3-175-4 | ecosystem: Environmental > Terrestrial > Soil > Unclassified ... | reverse complement strand
TGGACGGCAGAATAACGGTGGTGTTGCCGAGGTCGGCATAGCGCGTAAACGGAAAGCCGGAGTTGGCGAAGATTTCCAGGTTGGGCAGCGGCGCGTAATGGGGATAGCCGCGCAGATCGAGATAGCTGTCCTTGAGCACGGAACCCATCAGGTTGATGGGCGTGGAATCCTGGCAGTTGGATTTCTTGAGCAACTGGAAGGTGAAATCGAAGGAGAGCGAATTTGAGAACGGGCGCAGGTTGACGATGGGAACCGGGACATCCAGTTCCGACTTCTTGGTGGGCTCCTGGCCGGGAGTGAGCGGCACCGACCCGAGGAATGCATTATTGACGCGCACCTGCATGCTTGAAATGGGACCGATGGGAATGGAGTTATAGCGATACGCGACGTGAAGCAGGGCGTTCGGCTTGTCGTAGTAATAGAGGTCGGGAGGAATGCGGAAGTAGACGTTCAGGGGGGCCGATCCATCGCCCTGCAAGCCGTCGGAGGTGGCGTAGTCCCAAAGCGCGATCTTCTGATCCTGTTGTGCCCAGCGGGGCGCGTCATCGGGCGCGCGGCGGGCCTGCAGCTTGAGCGAGTCGATGGTGACCTGCGGCCCCTGCAGCACGTCGGTGTGCATGGCGACCGCCTGCGCGGCCTGGATCACCTGCTGCGGATCGCCGCCGGCGATGACCAGCACCTTCCCGTAAGGATCGTTGGGGTTGGCGCGCATGGCCACGGTAGGACCGCTACCCAGGGTCAGGTTCATGGCTGCAGGAAGGGCCGACGCGTTGTCGGAGATGAGGACCACATTGCCCGCGGGAATGTCGCCCATGTGGACGGGAAAGCGCACCGGCCGGCCTTCGGAGATCATGCCGAAGTAGCTGGTCACGATACCCGCCGCCTGAATGGTGCTCATATCCGGGGTGCCGGTAAACACCACGGGGACGCTGAGCGGAGCAACGACCGCGGGATCGAGGAACGGTAGCGGCAACTGCTTGAGATCGTCGGCCAGCGGAAGCTGATCGCCCTGGATGTCGAGATAGGTGCTGCGATGAACGCGCGCCCACAGCGTTGTGTTCGCCGGGTCCTCGCACAGGAGAGTGTAGTGCCCGATGAACTCCGTGGTGAGGGCGTTGTTGTGCACCAGGAGTTCCGGCGGAACGTTGAAATCCGCCGCGCCCACCTCACCTGAAGTGCGCCCCTTTCCATCGGGCGTGGGTTCGATGGTGGCGAACAGCGTGCCGTTCAGCATGAGCTTGATATGGCTGATCTCGGGCAGCAGGCCGGGAGAGAAGGCGTAGCTGACGTGGATTTTCGCGGAACGCGGGACGTGGGTCTGGGGCAGCGTGAAGTAAACGGTGCGCACGCTGTCTATGCCGTGCAGGTCGATTTGGGCGGAGCCGGCGTCGCCGAGGCTGAAGCTGTCGCGGAATTGGCCTGAGCCCAGGGGCGCGGGTGAAAGGTGCGCGGTGGCCGCGCGGGCCCGCCCTCGAGTGTGGCTGACGGCGGCCAGCGCGTGTGCATGTACGACTCCACCGCAGAACATTGCCGCAAGTGCCAGCAGAACGGAAGTCGTTGCCGGGAGGCTGCTCATCTTCTTCTTTTTGCCGCCGGTGGCGAAGAGACTTGCGGCTGTCGTGATCAGTCCGTGCATGGAGATGCGGAAGATGCGAGACATGCTGCGCAGCACGTTGTCGCTTTCGCGCGATTCGCCCCATCCGAGCCAGGAATCCGCCCGGGAATACAGAACCATGGTGAGCACTTCCTGTTCTTCTATGGTCAGATCTTCAAATTTCACGCGGATGACCGAACCCTCAGTGGAAACTGTGGTGGCGCGCAGTTCCTGATCGCCCGAGGGCATGGGGAAGACCAGGTGCACCTCCGTCAGCGGGGCCATATCCACGGTCTGGCTGAAACGGATGCTGGTCCCGCCCGAGGACATGTCGATGGTTTCACCGCTCACGATGGTTCCGTCGGGCAACTTGAGCATCACCGGGGTGACCATGGCAATGCGTACGGTGGTTCGCATCTGCTTCATCTCTCGCGCCACGGCGGTAGTGACGCCGAGGATGACGATATTGAACAGCGACCACAGCACATTCATCAGCACCGTGCCCGGCCGATCCTTGTCCCACATGAAATAGCGCGGAATGGCGATGATGAGCCCGGCAACGTTGAATACGAGCAGGATGAGGAACGGCTGCGCGATGCGCGTGTCAAAGAATGTCCGCCGCACTACGCCGCCCTTTGCGGTCACGTTGAACTTGCCGAGCTTGGGGTTGATGAGCGCCATCATGGTGGGCGGCAGAATGTAGGGCGACAACACCGTCTCGTAAATCTCGTTCCAGAAGGAATGGCGGTGCTCGCCCTGAATTCTGGAATTGGTCACATTGGAAAGGATGAGGTGAGGCAGCGCGTAGGCTAGGATCGCCGCCCAGTATCCCGGCACGTTGGTGTGCGACAGGATGAGGTAAATGAGCGGCGCGGTGAGGAAGATGAGGCGCGGCACCGAGTAGAGGAAGTGCATCATCGCGTTGAAATAGCAAAGGCGCTGCGGCCACTTGAGCCCCGGCGCGAACAGCGGGTTATCCGTGCGCAGGATCTGGATCATGCCGCGGGCCCAGCGAATGCGCTGTCCCACGTGCGCGGAAAGGCGTTCCGTCGCCAGTCCAGCCGCCTGCGGAATGTTGATGTACGCCGTGCCCCAGCCATTCATCTGCATGCGCAGCGAGGTGTGGGCGTCTTCGGTGACGGTCTCCACGGCGATGCCGCCGATCTCGTCAAGAGCGGTGCGGCGCAGCACCGCACACGATCCGCAAAAAAACGTGGCGTTCCAAAAATCGTTCCCGTCCTGCACGATTCCGTAGAACAGCTCGCCTTCGTTGGGAATGACGCGGAACTGCTGCAGGTTGCGCTCGAACGGATCGGGCGAATAGAAGTGGTGCGGCGTCTGCAGCATGGCGAGCTTCGAATCGCGCAGGAACCAGCCCATGGTCATCTGCAGGAAGCTGCGCGTGGGCACGTGATCGCAGTCGAAGATGGCCACAAAGGGCGAGGACAGCGACTTCAGCGCCGCGTTGATATTGCCGGCTTTGGCGTGCTTGTTGTCAGTGCGCGTCTTGTAGCCAATGCCGGCCTCGAACGCGAACGCTTCGAACTCCGGACGCCGTCCGTCATCGAGGATGTAGACGTGCAGCTTCTCGGTGGGCCAGTCGATGTTGAGCGCCCCCAGTGCGGTGTAGCGCACCACGTCCAGCGGCTCATTATAGGTAGGAATGAGAACGTCGAGGTGCGGCCACTCGGATTCGTCGTCGGGCAGGGCCACGGGCGCGCGACGCAACGGCCAGATGGTTTGGAAATAGCCCAGGAACAGAATTACGAACGCATACAGCTCAGCCAGGATAAGACTGCAGATGAAGAAGGCGTCGAGCGCGCCCCAGTGGTTTGCCGGGTCGCGAAAGAACTGCACGGTCTGCGAAATACGCCAGAAGCCGTAGCGGAACGTGCAGAACATCGACATCATCATCAGCGTGAGCGTGATGAGGTACGAATCGGAACTCCGCGAGAGCGCGAGCGCCATCAAGAGCGTCAACAAGCCTCCCACGGCTTGTTGCGGCCAGGTGAGAGGCAGGACGGCCAGGAAGTAGAAAACCACCATCCCGACCGCGAGAAAGACAATCCGCAGCAGCCTGGTGATGAGATTTTCTCCTGCCCCGATGTCCTGCCAAAGCCCTGACGCTGTCATCTCTCACTCCACCGCACGCCGCGGAAGCTGTTGCTTGTGGGCGGCGCGAGGCTCTTGACCCAGCTTGCCAGCGCGCCAAAATCCTCGCTGGCCGCGGAATTCGGTGCATAGTCCACCACCGTCATGCCCTCGGCCAGCGCCTCGCTCACGGCGGGAGTGCGCCGCAGCGAAAACGGCAGAAGGCGATCGCCCAGTTGCTCGCGGAGAACCTCGCGCACATCCAGGTGGAGGGGAAGGGACGGATCGAATTGATTCATGACATAAAACGGCATCACGGAGTGACCGTTGGCGCCGGAATTGCGCTGAAAGAAGCTGTCAATGGAGCTGACGCTGACCACTGAGCTCATATCGGGAACCACCGGCACCAGCACCGCGGGGCCCATGCGCAGCACGCGGCGGGTGATCGCGCCAGAAGCCGTTGCCAGATCGACGAGGATTCGGTTGGAGGCATGGCCGTTGCGAGAGATCTCTATCGAAAGCGGCTCCTGCGGCGAATTTTCCGGTCCCAGGTTTTCGCAGTCCATGGTGAGCAACTGCACGGGCGCATCGGCGCTGTTGCCGGGCGCGGTGAACGTGCGCAGCACGCCGGGGCGCTGGTCGCGAGCTCCGAAGAAGTATGGAAGCAGGCCGTAGGCGGAAGTATCCACCAGCATCACGCGTTCGCCGCGGGCGGAGAGCGCACGGCCAAGAGTGGCCACCAGGCTGGTTTTTCCAACTCCGCCGGCCAGCGAGAAAACGGCGAGAACAGGCGCCCGCGCGGGTTGCGGAGCCTGCACGGGTTCCGGCTGGGCTGAGACGCCCGAGAACACTCCCTTGAGCGCGAACCAGCGCGAGGTGATGCGGTCGCGCGATCCCTGCAGCGTGTCCTCAGGAGCGTGGGGCACGGGAGCCGAACCCATGGCGTTACCATCGGCCGCGAGCCATGCCGGACGGACCGCATTCTCCCGCTGGTCGACCGGCATCCATGGGCGGTTCGGAACGGGCATTTCTTCGCGAGGAGCCGGGCTATAAGGCTGGGGGGCCGCATACTGCGGATAGGACGAAGGCTGAGGGGCAAAATAGGGCTGCGCCGGCTGGAACGCCGGAGATTGGGGCGAATTGGAATAGGGATCTGCAGGAGCATATGACGAGGCCGGGCTAAAGACCGGTTGCTGCGCCGGCGCCCACGCACGCTGCTGCGCTTCCTGCTGTAATTGCGCGGCGCGTTCCGCAGCTTCCTTTTCGGCGCGCTGGCGGATTTCCATTTCCGCCTGGCGCTGCATTGCGAGGGCACGCTGCTGTTCTGCGCGCTGCTGGGCCTCGGCTTCTTCGCGTGCGCGGAGGCGTTCTGTTTCAATAGCCTCCTGGACACGCTGCCGTGCCTTCTCACGAGTCTGCGCGCGCGAAGCGGAGAAATCGCGATACTTCGCGCCATGGAGGTTGGCCCACGAATAGAGCGTGGCTACATCTTCAGGTGTTTCCTGGGAGTCGCTGAGTGCCCCCTGATCCGCCATCGTCTTCCCTCGCCCCTCAGCGCCGAGTTTCGGTCAGTCCTGTGCCATGCCCGTCAGCTTGCCTGGGAATGGAGACTCCGGAAGATCGCGGAGGGGGTTGCAACCCGATGCTAATGCGCCAGTGTTGTCAAAACAATAACACTTGGAATGTTACTTTCCTACCACTTTCAGGGCATCGCAGAAGCTGGAGAGCCGACGGAAACCCCTGTAAATCCAAGACTTGTCACAAAAGGAACTCGGGCGTGCGCGCAAAGGTAACCCGTTGGTAACCAGAAACTGCAACTTAGCTTTCGGATGAAGCAAAGAGACCGGGGCGAGCGCCCTGGTTGGAGGAGAAACCGTGAAATTTTGGGGGCAGGCGGCCGCGGAGTGGTGAGCTCGCTGGGACTCGAACCCAGGACCCACGCCTTAAAAGGGCGTTGCTCTACCAACTGAGCTACGAGCTCGTTCAAGGCCGCTTTTCTAAAGCTAGCATACGAGAGCAGATTCGATGCTGGACCCGAGTCGCGGTAAGAGCACAGCGTGGCAATCGCTACTTCGATTCCGGCCCGGCTGGTCCGTCGCCGTGCGCGCTGCAGCGCATGACGCCAAGGTTTCGGCTGAACGGGCCGACTCCGCCGCGGACCTGGTGCGCCATGACGCGCGTGATCTGGTGTAGATGGGTGATGTCGTGGGCTACCCAGGTGTTGAGCAGGTTGGCGAGCGTGACTTTGCCGAGAACCTGGTGCACGCAGCAGCGCTCCATATCATCGGAGGAGGGCGCCAGCGAGCGCAGCTTGTTCAGGCTCGCCGCGCGCACGACTTCGGGGGCTCCAGCTATTGCCGCCTTCGTTGGCCTCGGTCCACTCGGGTGGCAGGCCGCGGAGCAGTTCATCGAGTGCGCCGGGGTGCGCTCCAGCAGGGCGATGATGTGTTCAAGATGGTCGGGCATAGGAACCTCGAGTGGTGAGCTCGAATAGTGGTTCCCTGGTAGTACGAATCCTCCTGGTTGGCAGGTTTCGGTTCCAGGCTCATGAGCTATGGCCGTTGCATTGCATGACGCCCAGAAACTTGCTCCAGGGACCGACGGCCTCGCGGTATTGATGCGCCATGACGCGGCTGATCTGGTGGAGGTGAGTCAGGTCGTGGGCAGCCCACGTGGCCAGCAACTGGCTCAGCGTAACAGCGCCCAGGGCGGGATGGATGCCGCGACGTTCCATCTCCGCCGAGCCGAGATCCAGTTTCCGGAGCTGGTCCAGGCTGGTTGCTCGCAGCGCGGCGAACTCGACGAGCAGCTCACCCATTTCCTTCCGTTGGATTTGCTCACGCTGCGGAAGTCGGTCGAAGGGTGGAAACGGCTGCGATTCGGCGAACTCCAGCAAATGATGCACCCGCGGAAACCAGTCGGTTCGCTCGGCATGAGACAGGTGGCCGACGATTTCGCGTGGGCTCCAGGAATCGGGGCCCTCATTGGCAGCGGTCCACTCGTCGGGCATTCCGCGCAGCAGCGCATCGAGCGCTCCGGGGGTGCGCTCCAGCAGGGCGATGGTGTGCTTCAGGTTATGGATCATAAGCAGGGTTCAGGGTGCGGCGTTCAGCATAGCGGAAGTACGGAGCGCAGTCTGGGGCGACGCAGATAAATTCCGATCCACGCAATTGCAGCGAACAGGACCGGGAAGATGGTTTCGAACACCGGGTTGTTGACGCGCATCTGGATGGCGACGGCTCCGCCGAGATATCCGGTGAGCACGACTGCGCCCAGCACCGCCGTACGCGGAATCGCATACAGGATGGTGCAAAGGAGCAAGAGCGCGCCGATGGTGACACTCTGGCTGATGGGAATGCCCAGCTTCACGAACGCGTCCGTCACCTGGACGGGTTTGGCGAATTTGCCGAACGCGTCAAAAAGCAGGAAGAGCACGACCAGCCCGGTCAGAACCCAGCCTGTCCAGAACGCGCCTTTGGAAACGGCAGGCGACGCAGGAGTATTGGTTGCAGTGATTGTCATGTTGACCTCCTCGATTTGGGCTGACTTTTCGCGGGGAAACGCAGGACCCTACTGTGTGGGAACCAGGATTTCGGTCACCAGCTTCTCGGCCGGGGTGGTCCTTGGGTCGGTCACGTAGTTCTCGATGGTCCAGTCCTCCCGGGTCTCGATTCCCTGCTCTTCTACGAGCTCGATGACACGGCCGCTGGCCTGGGGCAACTCGGAATACGGTCCTGACAAGGTGAATTTGCTGTACTTTCCGCCTTCGAAGATCTCATACTTCAGCCCTTTGGGCAGTTCCGACGGTGGCGCTTCGAGGGCGAATCCCGCCCGGTAGGTTTTCGACCAAATCTTGTAGAGACTCATGTAGCCGGCCACCCGGTTATGCAGAGTCAGTTCGGGGACAAGCGCGTGCGCCTCGCCCCAGGCCTCGGGGGCGCTCATCGGAAATGGACCCACCTTCTCTACAAAGACGTAGTAGGTTTGCGGCCAGTTTACGATTTCGGGAACTTCTGTGAGGTCCATTGCGTTCCTCCCTTGAGGGTAACTGTGACTGTAACTCAGCCCGGGCCGGGAGTTTGTTATTTTCTGCGGCCGCTCGAAGTTTTGGGCTATGGAATGAAGGCTCGGGCCGGAATGAAAATCGTGCCTCCGCAATCCGGAACTGGGCTACACTGTTGCGCAGGACCAGCCGTGCCGAAAAGGCACGCGAAAGGTAGACGAGCAGGATGAAGAACGTTGTCCGCGGCATCATGATGTTTTCAGCATTGGCATGCGCCGTCCCATTGATTGCGCAAACCCCCGACTCGAGCACGCCAACCGCCGACGAGATCGTCGCCAAATACGTGGCTGCGGTGGGCGGCAAAGACGCCATCAGCCAAGTGAAATCGATCACCATGGACTCCACCATGACGGTGATGGGCAATGAGGCGCCCAGCACCACGATTGTGGTCGACGGAGTAGGTCGCAAGATGGAGACCGAATTCAACGGGAGCAAGATCATACAGTGCGTGAATGCCAAGGGCGGATGGAACGTGAATCCGATGGCCGGCGCTAACGATCCCACGCCCATGTCCGATGATGAGTACAACGCGGTCAAGGACGATATTTATGTCGGCGGCGGCCTTTATGACTTTGCCGCACACGGCGCGAAGGTCGAGCTGGTGAGCAAGGATGCCGACGGATACAAGCTCAAATTGACCTCAAAGGACAAGGTGGAAACGCTATTCGTGCTTGATCCCACCACGTATCTGATCAAGAGCGCAAGCCGCAAGGGTGACATGCAGGGCCAGGAGGTGGAGGTGACCACCAGCTTCTCCGACTATCGCAAGACGGATATCGGGTTCCTGATGCCTTACGCGATGGATATCGATTTCGGCGGACAATTCCAGTTGAGCCTGGCGGTGAAGAAGATTGACCTGAATAAAACGATCGACCCGGCGATCTTCGAGATGCCGAAGGCGCCGGCGCCCGCAACGGCTCCAGCGCCTGCGCAGTCGCCAGCGCTTTGACATAGTCGCCTTGTATCAGCCACGGCCCGCGATTCAATGAGTCGCGGGCCGTGTTGTTTCGAGCGGCGATTTCTCGGTCATGCCGTTGGCTTTTCCGGAGCCGGCATGGAGGCAAGATAGAGCCGTGCGAACTGCTCGGCATATTCCTCGACCAGCTCTTTTACCCGCCCGGCCCGCGGAGAGCGCACGATCAGCCCCGCATGATGGTGCTTCTTCATGCGGTAGACAATCTCGGGCCCGTTGAACTGCGAGGTGTCGGGCTCCGCGGTCTGTGCCAGGCACAGAACGCTTCCCGCATAGTCCGCCCGGCTTTCCGGCAGTTCATACGGAAGGCCTCGCATGGCGCACACCTCGATGCGTGCCCACTCTCGCCAGAGATTCACTCCTGTGGCCGCCTGCACCAGGTCGGCAATAAACGCTCCGCCGACGCGCGCCGCGATCTCGAGAAAGTAGAGCCGGCCATCGGCGTGGGCACGGATGTACTCGGCATGCGTCACGCCGCGCACCATTCCCAATGCGGGCGCCAGCGCGGAGTTCAATTCCGTGAGTTGCTTCCACTCGGCGCTTTGGCGGTCCACTGTCCGGGTGGTAAACACGCCGCCTTCATGCATCACCTGCATGGGGGGCCGGCCATATTGGTGCACGCACGAGAACAGCACCTGCCCACGGCTGATCACCGAGTCGACGTGAAAGATGTCGCCGGGCACAAACCGCTCCAGCAGGAAGTGCGACTGCCGGTCTCCCAGCTCATCGAGCTGACGCCAGAGCTGGTCCGGCTCGTGAATCTTGCGAATGCCCAGAGCCGATGCCTCGGAGCGCGGCTTGAGCAGCCACGGCGCAGGCACGCTGTCCATATATGTGCGCAGCTCATCGAAATTGAGGACTCGGCAGAATTCGGGAACAAGGAACCCGGCGGCGCGCGCCCCGACGCGCATTGCGAGCTTGTCGCGGTAGAAGGCGGTGGTGGTGAGCCCCATGCCGGGCGTCCGCCAGTGCTCGCGAATGGCTGCGGCGGTTTCCTGGTCGAACTCGTCCATTGCGGCCACCGCGTCGAATCGCCGGCCGCGCGCCATCCAGTTCACAGTATTGAGGATCTGCTCGCGGGTGAGGTTTTCCGGCATGAGCACGATATCCTCTATCACGTCGCGGGGCCAGTCGGCGTCGCGCAGTTTTTCCGCTGTAAGCAGCGTCGGCCGCACGCCCATTTCGGAGCACTGGCGGATAAAGTCCTGCCCCTTTTCGTAAGTGGATATGCACAGAATCCGCTCCGTTGATTCGGCCATTGACGACCTCATTCCGCCTGGACTTTGGACCTGCTGGCAGCGATAGTTCTACCATAGTTCTTTTGCCACACAAGGGAACGACGCATGTTTGCGGCAAACTCGATCCTCTATCTGCACGACACGTTCACCAAGTGGTGGCATGACCATGCCCAGCCGGGCCCGCGCGACTGGCACGATACGCATGGCCGCGTGCAATGGCATTCGCGCATCGAATTGCACCATCGCGCGAACTTCGAGCTGTGGCACATTGAGGACGAAGCCCGCAAGCCGGGCGCAACCGATGCGGAGATCGCCGACGCCAAGCGACGCATCGACCGAGCCAACCAGCGCCGAAACGACCTGACCGAGAAGCTGGACGAGGCCCTGCTGGAACAGTTGTCGCCCTTGGGGCTGCCCAATCTGGATGCGCCCCTGCACTCGGAATCTCCGGGGTTGATGATTGACCGCATGTCGATCCTGGCGCTGAAAATTTACCATACGCGGGAGGAGATCAGACGCGCCGATGGGCCGCCCGGACACGCCGAACGGAACTGGTCGCGCCTGCTCATTTTGGAAGAGCAGCTGAGCGATCTGGCACAGTGTCTGGACTCCCTGTGGGATGACACGATCGCGGGCACGCGACGGTTCAAGCTCTATCGCCAGCTCAAAATGTATAACGATCCCACCCTTAACCCGGTGATGTACGGTGGGCGCGACCGTTAGAATGGGCCAGAGCCTCAGGTGATCCTGGTCAGCCTCTCATTTGACGCAACGAGGGCTTGTGCGTATAAAGATGGGCTGAGCGCAACTCTTACATCCAGCACGCGGTAAACGCCTCAAGGCGTCGTGGCTGGACACGCGGACGCGAATGGTAAAAACAAAAATGCCACAGGCCAAAGTTGCGGCGCCGAGCCGCAAGAAAACATCCGACGCGGCAGTGAAGTCCCACGTCCAGGCGAACGCAGCCGCCTACCAGCAGTACCAGTCAGCCGTGCAACTGGTGCAGCAGGGGAAGTATGACAAGGCTGTTGCGGCCCTGGAGAAGTTTTTGCCAGGTGCGCCACCGGAGCTGACGGAGCGCTGCCGGATGTACATGGCCACCTGCCGCCGGCAGATGGAGCAGGCCGCGCTGGCTTTCACCACTCCCGAAGAGCGCTACGACTATGCAATCTCGCAATTGAACCAGGGCCTGTTTGAAGAAGCGCGGGAACAACTGGGGGCCCTGGCGGACGATGCTTCCGGCGCGGACTACGTCTTTTACGGCCTTTCCGTGCTCGACAGCATTACGGGCAGGCCGCAGGAGTGCCTGGTAAATCTGGCGCGCGCCATCGAGCTGAACCCTCGTAACCGCCTGCAGGCCCGTTCCGACAGCGATTTTCAGAATATGTTCGACGACCCCCGGTTTACGGAACTTCTGTATCCTGAGGTTCCATAGAGAGACGGTGGGCACCCGTTCTATGAGCCGTCGTTTTCCCCTGAAAAGGCGGGGGAGCGTTATGGCGCGTTTTGATGCACTTATGCGTCTTCCGCGCGGTTGGGCGGAACTCTTTTGCCCTTGGCTACGTCTCTTATTCTTGGAGATTTGATTGCCAAAAACCACCCCTTTGGAACTGGAGCCGGAGACGCGCGTCACGGCGTTGCGAGTTGTAGCGATAGGCGGCGGCACCGGCCTCTCTACACTATTACGCGGCCTACGCCGTCATGTGTCGCATCCTGCGTACGCTCCGGTTGCCGAAGAGTCCATTGCGGACCTGGCTGCAGTTGTGTGCGTGACCGATGATGGCGGTTCATCGGGCAGGCTGCGCAAAGGTTTCAACATGCTTCCGCCGGGCGACCTGCGCAACTGCATGGTCGCCCTCAGCGAGGAAGGCGACCTGCTGGCGAAGTTATTTGCCCATCGCTTTCGCGCGGGCGACGCCCTTGAGGGGCACAGTTTCGGCAACCTGTTTCTGGCCGCTCTGACTGAAATCACCGGCGACTTTGCGCACGCGGTGCAGCTTTCGTCGAAGATTCTGGCAACCCGGGGAAGTATTTTTCCGGTCACCACCACGAACGCCACGCTCGTGGCTCGCATGAACGATGGCACATTTGTGCGCGGCGAGAGCAACATCAATGCCAGCGACGGACTGATTGACGAGTTGATGATCGAGCCGCCGAACCCGCCGGCTCTACCGGAAACACTCGCGGCCATCGAGCAGGCGGACCTGATTACGGTTGGGCCAGGCTCGCTCTACACCTCCATCATCACCAACCTTCTGGTGGACGGCATACCTGCCGCGCTGGCGGGTGCGCGAGGGCTGCGCGTGTTCGTGTGCAACCTGATGACCGAAGCCAACGAAAGCCTCGGTCTCACGGCATCGGAACACATCGAGAAGATTTACGAGCATGCCGGCGCGCCTATCTTCGATTACGCGCTGGTGAACACGGCGCGCTTTCAGCCGGAGACGCTGAAACGCTATGCCGCGGAAAATGCCTCTCCGATCGAGGCCGATATCGATCGCATCGAGGCGCTGGGCGTGCGGTGCCTGGCAAGCGATTTCGCAAGCGAGGGCGCCGTGGTGCGTCATGCGGCGGGACGCGTGACCGGCGCGTTGCTGGCCCTGGGACAGGCCCACGTGGCGCGCCGGGGATAACCCGGCAGCCAAACCAGCGCTGACGCAATGCCGTTCTACTTTCCGGGACGAACTCCTTCGTTCAGGCCGGGCGGCGGGTGCACACGTCGATACAGGTCGTATCACGACTTGTTCCGCTCGGCCCGCAAATGATGGGTGGTTCACCAGATAGCGGGAGTATCGCCCCAACCTAGGGATGGTCCTAGTTATCCAATTGATCTACAAACCCTACTCTGGAATGGAAGATGCGATGGATTCTGAATCCTGGTGACTCCGCATCCAAGGCGAGAGCCAGGGATTCGCGGCGTTCAGTGATATTTCAAAGTATTACAAGCAAATTGCGTTTCGGCGCATGACCCACTTTTGACCGACCTCTGCCAATTAAAGCGTCAAGTGAGTGGATGCCATGAATACTCATTCTCAAATATTGGTGGTCAGCCGTGACCAGATGCTGTTGCAAACACGGCGCCTGATCCTTGGCACATATTTCGACGTGGAAGCAGCGGGCCGGATCTCAGAGGCGGGATCGATCCTTGCCAAGCGTGATTTCGACCTGATCGTGCTGTGCGATACCTTATCGGATGCGGAGTGCCAGCAGATTGCGCAAATGGTGCGCGAGCAGCGCCCGCAACCCACACTGCTTTCGATCCTGGGGCCCGGAACCAGGGGGCATGAGCGAGAAGTGGGGCGGAAACTGGCATTGGCAGGCGGCCCATTGCAGTTGCTCAAAGAATGTGCGAACGCGCTAGGTACGGATCTGCGGAACAAACAGCGCAGTGTGGCCGTTCACTAAGCAACGGAACCCGTTTCCGTTGCAGGCTGGAGCGTGCTCCTACTCCCCCGTCGTGCGCTTCAGTTGTCCGCAGGCCGCGAAGATATCGCGGCCGCGCGGGCGTCTCAAATACACCGCGACACCTTCACGCGCCAGCATACGCAGAAATTCTTCCACATCGGTTGCAGAAGGGGTGGCGTAGGGTACGCCCGGCCCGGGATTCCACGCAATCAAGTTCACCTTTGCAGGCAGCCCGGTGCGCCGCACCAGGCGCGCCACTTCGCGCGCGTGTTCCGGGCGGTCAGTGACTCCGCCCAGAAGGACATATTCGAAGGTGATGCGCTCGCGCGGCCGCAGGTGGACCTGCCGCACCGCATCCACAACAGAATCAATGGGCCACTTGCCGTTGATGGGCATCACTTCGCCGCGAACCGTGTCATTGGGCGCGTTGAGGCTGATGGCGAGTTTGGGGCGGATCTCGGGTGGTTCAAGGGCGAAACGCTCTATGCCGGGAACAATGCCGGAGGTGGACACCGTCATGCGCTGGGGACTCATGCCGGCTTCCTCCACCAGCAGCCGGACTGCACCCATGAAGTTTTCGTAGTTCAGGAACGGCTCTCCCATTCCCATGAAAACCAGGTTCACGCGGTCGCGTCCAATGGCTGCCTTGTGGCGGTCGAGCACGGCAATCACCTGTCCGGCGATTTCGCCGGCAGCCAG
>Ga0134128_10006582_pt1 | contig 14063 bp, 14 predicted proteins | sample KB31754_FD_96462 | JGI IMG/M metagenome (GOLD analysis project Ga0134128, IMG submission 96462) | Terrestrial soil microbial communities with excess Nitrogen fertilizer from Kellogg Biological Station, Michigan, USA - KB3-175-4 | ecosystem: Environmental > Terrestrial > Soil > Unclassified ... | reverse complement strand
GCTCAGCGTCGTGCCGGTGCGGGCGGATCTGGCTCGGACGGCGCTCATCGTCGCCGCGTCGCCGACGACGACGCCGGCCACGATGTCCGAATGGCCGCCGAGGTACTTGGTGGCGCTGTGCATGACGGCGCTGGCGCCGTGCTCCAGCGGCTTGAACAGCAGCGGCGTCGCGAACGTGTTGTCCACCAGTAGCGGCACGCGGCGCTCACGAGCCAGGGTGGCGATCGCCTCCAGGTCCGGCATCCCACACAGTGGGTTGGTGATGGTCTCTGCGAGGACGAGTCCGGCGGAACCGATCGCCCGGCGGACCGCGTCCAGGTCCGCCATGTCGAGGAACACGACCTCATAGCCGGTTGTCATCAGGTCCTGGCGGAGAAGCGCGGCGCTGCCACCGTACAGCTCCCGCGTTGCGAGGATGGTGGTGGGCTTTGGCGCCAGCGCGAGAATCGCCGCGTGCAGCGCAGCCATGCCCGACGATGTGGCGACCCCGGCCTCGGCTCCCTCGAGGTCGGCGACCGCGCGCTCGAGAAGGTCGCGGTTGGCGTTCGAGTTACGCCCGTAGTAGTAGCCGGGCCGATCACCGCGGACCACCGCCTCGTAGTCGTCGAGATCGGTGTACACGTGGACAGCTGCAGGACTGATGTCGGGCGCCAGAGGGCTCCGTGCGGTCAGCTCGCGGCCCGCGTGCACGGTCCGCGACGCAGGCCTCATCGGGGGCGGATCACCGCAGCCTGGATCTGCCGGCGTAGACAGCCGCCTCGCCGAGCTCGGCCTCGATCGCGAGCAGGCGGTTGTACTTGGCGACCCGTTCAGAGCGCGCGGGAGCCCCGGTCTTGATCATCCCGGCGCCCGTCGCCACCGCCAGGTCCGCGATGGTGGTGTCCTCGGTCTCGCCTGACCGGTGGGAGATGACGGCGCTGTAGCCGGCCTTGCGGGCCAGTTCGATCGCCTCCAGCGTCTCCGTGAGCGTGCCGATCTGGTTGACCTTGATCAGGATCGAGTTGGCGACTCCACGCTCGATGCCCTGCCGCAGGCGCGCGACGTTGGTCACGAAAAGGTCGTCGCCGACGAGCTGCAGCCGGGCCCCGACGGAGCGTGTCAGTTGGTCCCAGCCCTCCCAGTCGTCCTCGGCCATTCCGTCCTCGATGGAGACGATCGGATAGCGCTGCGTCCACTCCTCGTACAGTCCTGCGAGGCCTTTGGAGTCGAGCGTTCGACCCTCACCCTTCAAGACGTAGCGGCCGTCTTTGAAGAACTCGCTGGAGGCAGGATCGAGCGCGATCGCGACCTGTTCGCCCGGCCGGTAACCTGCCTTGCCAATCGCCTCGACGATGAGCTTCAACGCTTCCTCGTTGGATTCGAGCTGGGGCGCGAATCCGCCCTCGTCCCCCACTCCGGTGGCGAGCCCACGCGACTTGAGCACGCTCTTCAACGCGTGGTAGACCTCGGCGGTGGCCCGCATGGCGTCGCGGAAGGTTCTGGCTCCCACGGCACAGACCATGAACTCCTGAAGGTCGACCGACGTGTCGGCGTGCGCACCGCCGTTGAGGATGTTCGCCATGGGCAGCGGCAGCAGCGAGGCAGCCTTTCCACCGAGGTGCCGATACAGCGGCTCGTCCTTTGCGTTGGCGGCCGCGTGAGCGACCGCGAGCGAGACGCCGAGGATCGCGTTGGCGCCCAACCTTGCCTTGTTCGGCGTGCCGTCCAGGTCGATCAGCGCGCGGTCGAGCTTCGGCTGGTCCTCGACGTCGAATCCCTTGACGCGGCGAGCGATCTCGCCCTCGACGTTGGCGACGGCCTTGAGCACACCCTTACCGCCGTAGCGCTTGGGGTCTTGATCCCGCAGCTCGACCGCCTCGTGCACCCCGGTCGAGGCGCCGGAGGGCACGATGGCGCGACCAGATCCCCTCTCGGTATGGGCTGTCACCGCAACGGTGGGATTGCCGCGAGAATCGAGCACCTCCAGGGCGCTCAGCCCGACCAGCCTGGCCACGAATCGGAAGTCTATCGAGCCCTACGCGGCCGAGACTTTAGTGCTGACTCGCTGCCCAGGGCCCGAAGGCTCGGGTCGGGTGCACGCTGAAGCCGTAGTTAAGAAGCTCGGTGGCGTCGGCGGCCGAGACGCCGGTCGCATTCATGACGACCGCGATCAGATGCCGGTGGCCGCGTGTCGCCGTGGCGACGATGCATCCTCCGGCGTTGTCTGTGAGCCCGGTCTTGAGCCCGGTCGCCCCAGGGTAGCTCCACAGCAGGGGATTCAGGTTGTGTGGGTAGAAGGCTTTGTGGGACGCGGTGGCCGGGATCGCGATGTCCCTGGTGGCCGCGATCGCGGCGAGTTGCGGGTAGTAGGCGTCCAGGTACGCCGCCGTATGCGCCAGGTCGTGCGCCGACATGCCGTGGCCCGGCGCATCCAGGCCGCTCGGCGTCACGAAGTGGCTAGCGGTAAGGCCGATGCTCTTCGCCTTCTGGTTCATCTGCCGGATGAACCGATCGCGCGGCACGATGCCCGATGCCAGCGCCTCCGCAGCGTCGTTGCCCGAATCGAGGAAGAGGCCGTACAGCAGGTCGTGGACGCTCACGCTCTCCCCCGGCGTGAGACCCATGACGCTGGGGACGACGTTGGTCGCCTGCTTGGTGATGGGGACCATCTTTACGAGCGAGCCGGCGTCGTCGACGGCCACCATCGCCGTGATCATCTTGGTCAGGCTGGCCGGAGCGCGCGAGGTCTCCGCGTCTCGCTGCCAAAGGACCTGCCGGGCGTCCACGTCGACGAGGAACGCCGCCTGCCCGTGGATCGGCAGGCTGGGCTGGCCGTGCGTCGCAAGCCAGTAGTAAGAGAAGTCGAAGTGATCGAACGAAGTGGCATTCAGCGCGGCCGCGCTTTGCAGGCGAAAGTCGAAGGGGATGGCTCGCGTGCGAGCGACGTAGACGGTTGTCACCACCGCGGCGACGATCACACAGACGGAGACGAAGAACGTCAGCCGCTGGCGACGACTCCGATGGCGGGCACGCACACGCCGGGTTCCGATTTCTGAGACGTAGGCTGGGATGAAGAACCCCCTGGGTTTTTAGGCTGTCGTCGGGATTCTAGCCAGTCGGCGCGTGGAGAGAGGCATAGACGGGGGGTGGCGGCAGCTTCGGAATTGGATTCGTCGTCGGTTCATGCAGGCGTACGGCGAGCTGGTCGCTGGCCGCCTCCATCGTCTGAATCACGGTCGCCTGGTCTTTCGCGTTCATGAAGACCGGCTGCGCGTAGTCGTAGATCCGCACTGCCTTCCACGAGGCAGAAGCCAGCTGCGTGCCGTAAAAGGTGTAGGTCCCTACGATCCCCTCGCGCGTCTCTTCAGACCACATCTGGTCGAAAACGAAATTGCCGTGTGAGTACGTGATGAGCTTGCCGCGATAGACCTCGATGCCCTGGTACCAGTGGGGGTGGTTGCCGATCACGATGTCGGCGCCCCAGTCGATTGAGAGGTGCCCGATCGTCACCGGGTCGTCCGGCGTGGGCACGTTTGCATCCGCCAGCGGCTGGCGCTGGTACTCCTTCCCCCAATGAAACTGGACCACGACGATATCGGCAAGCTGTCGGGCACGCTGGATGCTCGCCTTCAGCGCCACCTTGTCGATCGCGCGTCCGACTCCGTTGAACGCGACGAAGCCAAACTTGATGCCCCGCACATCGACCACCGCCACCGGCCCGAGGCCCGTGCTGAGGATCCCGTTCTTCTGGAGCAGCTGGTCGGTGAGCCGGATCCCCTCCGCTCCGTAGTTGGTCGCGTGGTTGTTCGCGAGGCTCGCGACGTCGGCGCCCATCAGCTTCAGGCCGCCCATGAAGCGCGGATCTCCACAGAAGGTAAAGCTGCTGGCGGCGCTCACCGGGCAGCCGGTGAACAGGGGCGCCTCGAGGTCGATGAACGTGATGTCCGCGTCCTTCACGTAGCTCGCCGTGGGACGAAACGGCCACAGGAAGTCGTGTCGCTGGGTCGCGTAGAAGTTGACACCCCGCGAGGGGATGACGTCACCGGTGACCAGCAAAGTCCGCACCTTGGAAGGGTCGTTCGGAACCACATAGGTCGGATGGAAGAGCTCCTGAAGGCTCAGGGCGGGAGGTCGCTGCTGCGAGCGATCGGCGAATGACGGTTGGTCATTGCCTGCCGGCCGGCCCATGAACGCCGGCGTGCCGGGAGGCGCCGTCACCGATGCGACCGGCGCGGTCGCCTGGCTGCACGCCACCAGCATCACAGCCAGAAGACCGACCCCAAGCCTGATCACTCGAGGGGCAATTGTGCCAGCAGGTCCTCGATCGTGATCAGCCTCGCGACGTAGGAGCGCACCGGCTCGCCCAGGTCGCCCGCCGCCCGGAACACGCGCTCGTTGCCCTCGGCGCGCCGCGTCGCGAGCATCGTGGCGAGGTTGGGACCGAGCGTTCCACGACGCAGCGCAACCTCGACCATGCTGCCGATCCACGATGCATACAACGCGACCTCCTGGTGCCTGGGATCGGATCCCCCGACCGGCGAGGCGGCGTGAACATGTTCGCGCCACAGCCGCCGCAGGCGCCGGACCTGCTCAGCCTCTTCTGTCAACCTCCGGCTTTGAGCTGCGCGATCACCGCGTCCGCGACCTGGCTGGTTCCCACCGACGTGGGATCATCACGCTTCTCCTTGAGGTCGTAGGTCACGTTCTCGCCGAGAGCGATCACGTTGGCGATCGCCTTCTCCATCGCGTCGGCCGCCCCCGTCTCCTCGAGGTAACGCAGCATCAGCACGCCCGAGAGCATCACCGCCATCGGGTTGACCCTGTTCTGGCCCGCGTACTTGGGCGCGGATCCGTGGGTTGCCTCGAACACCGCACCGTTGGTGCCGATGTTGGCGCCGGGGGCGAGCCCGAGGCCGCCGATCATCCCCGCGCCGAGGTCCGAGATGATGTCGCCGTATAGGTTCGGGCAGCAGAGCACGTCGTACTCCTTCGGCCGAAGCACGAGCTGCATGCACATGTTGTCCACGATCCGATCCTCGAAGTCGATGTCGGTGTTGCGCTCGGCGACCTTGCGCGCGGTGGCGAGGAAGAGTCCGTCGGTATGTTTCATGATGTTTGCCTTGTGCACGGCCGTGACCTTGCGACGGTTGTTCTTGCGCGCGTAATCGAAGGCGTACTGCACGATCCGCTCTGACCCGCTGATCGAGATCGGCTTGATCGAGAGCCCGCTGTCGGGGCGGATCTTTCTCTTGAGGAGGCCCGAGATCTCTTCGATCAGGTGCTGCGCGTCGGCGGTGCCCTGCTCGAACTCGAGGCCGGCGTAGATGTCCTCTGTGTTCTCACGCACGATGATGAAGTCGAGGTCGTCTCGAAGGTTTCGCGCGCCCTTGTAAGCCTTGACCGGCCGCACCAGCGCGTACAGGTCGAGTGCCTGGCGCAGCGCCACGTTGACACTCCTGAAACCGCTTCCCACAGGGGTGGTGATCGGCCCCTTCAGGGCGACCTTGTTCTTCCGGATGGAGTCGAGGACGGGCTCGGGAAGCGGCGTTCCGAACTCCGCGATGGCTGCCTCACCCGCCTTCTGGACGTCCCACTCGAATTCGACCCCGGTCGCCTCCAGCACCCGGATCGAGGCTTCGCAGATCTCAGGGCCCACCCCATCGCCGGGGATGAGCGTTACCGCGTGTTTAGCCAATCCGTTGAAAGGGCGGTGGAAGCCGCTCTACCGATTCTTGAAGTAGTCGGCGTTGATCTGGATGAAGTTGCGCCATTGCTCAGGCACCTCATCCTCGGGGAAGATCGCGTCCACCGGGCAAGGATCGACGCAAGCACCGCAGTCGATGCACTCGTCGGGGTCGATGTAGTACATGTTCGCCGCGTCGTCGGTGTGGATGCAATCGACCGGGCAAACCTCGACGCACGAGGCGTCTTTGACGTCTATGCAGGGCTGGACGATGACGTATGCCACGTGCCTGAAGGGTACCATGCACCGTTAAATGCCCGAGTCTGAGCCGAAGCCGAAGCTGATCGAGCTCGTCGCACCCGGCGCAGGCCAGGGCTGGAAGGCCGTGCTCAAGAACGGAAAGGCCGCGGTCGTGCACGAGATCCCCGTGCCGCCGGCCGAGGCCACGGCGGCGGTCCCACGCGTCCAGCGCCTCTTCGAGCACCGTCATCCGGCTCTCTCCCCCGTGCTTGGCTGGGGCATCGACAACAGCGGTCTGTGGGTGGCGGTCGAGCCGAACGAGGGCACCCCGCTCGGCTCCATCCTGACCCGCGGGCCTCTCACGCCTCCGGCAGCTGCCGCCCTGGGCGCCGCCGTGCTGTCCGGCGTGGCCGCCCTTCACGAGGCGGGCATCGCGCTGGGCGGCTTCGGCGCCCAGGCTGTGCGAGTGACGACCAACGGCGACGTGAGACTGGCCGGTCATCCCGCCGCGGCGGTTCGGGGCGCGCCATCGCAGAGCGATCTCCGCGCCGACGTTCGCTCCTGTGGGATGGCCGTCTGCGCCGCTTTCGGGGTCGATCCCGCGGGCGCCCCCGCGCCGCCCAACATCCCTCCCGGGCTCGTCGTCACCATGCGCTCGATGGCAAGCGGCGCCATGGGGCCGTCCGCGGACCGCGCGCAGAGCGCGCTGCGAGAGATGGCGGCGGCGCTGCTTGCCCCAGACCGCCAGATGACCGCGCAGTCGGAGCTCGCGACCCGCGCCGGGGGCCGCGAGGTGCCGGCGATCACACCATTCCTACCCGAAGGCACCGTCGCGCCGGGCCGGCAGTCCGTCGCTCCGACCCCAGCGCCTGCGGCGGCCGTTCCGGCTTCCGCCCCGGCCCCTCCTTACATCGCTCCGCCACGTCGGGATGAGGCGCCGATCCGGCAGTCGGTCTACGAGGCGCCTGACCGCCCGCTGCAGACGTATCCCTCGATGCCGGCGGTGACTTTTCCGCCCGCCGCCGCCGCGGCTGCGCCCGCGCCCCCGGCACCGGTTGAGCCGGCGCAGGCCGAGCCAGCGGACGAGCCGGCGCCCGCAGAGGCCGCAGAGGAGCCTGCGATCCCAACGTGGGGCTCGCCAGAGTCGGAATACTCACCGTCGACCGGGGCGAGGATCACACATCCTCCGACGCCCGCGCCGGCGGAGCCGCCCAAGGACGCTCCGCCAGCCATCCCTACCTGGTCGACCAGCCCTCCTGCCGCCCCAGCCGCCGCAGAGACGCCCCCCGCCACGCCTTCGTGGATGGGGACCAACCCCCCTGCTGCGCCGGCGGAGCCGTCCCCCTCACCCGCGTTCGCAACCAATCCCCCCGCAGCGCCGCCCGAGCCCCCGCCCACCCCCTCTGCCCCGCCTGCCGCCCCTGATCGGCCACCGTCGCAGCCCACCTGGACGCCGATGGAGCAGCCGGCCTGGACCCCGGGGAAGGCGGTCCCGTCGGAACCGCTCGGGACCGGTGAGGCACTTCCGGCCCTGGACCTGCCGGTCCGCGAAGCGGAACCGGTCCGCGCGCCGACGCCCCCTCCTGCGGCCGAGCCGGACTTCCTCGCCGTCACCCGCGCCAGCGGGGTGGTGCCAGCGCCCACCCGACCGACGCCCCCGCCGTCGGCGCCGGCGCGCAAACCCTCGGTCCAGCGACCGAAGTCTGGAGGCGGCCTGCCGTCGGAGCGGCCAGCGTGGCTGGTACCGGCCGCCATCGCGGTCGTGATCGTCCTCATCCTCGGCACCATTGGCGTGATCCTGCTCGCCAACCGAGGCAACGGCAACCCAATCGGCGGCAACCCGTCGCCGTCGTCGCGACCGACGACCTCGCCGAAGGGCTCGCCGAGCACATCGCCGACTGGCGGACCGCAGGCGGTCCCCAACTACGGTCCGGGCAGCGCGACGCCGGTGACCAAGGTGCAGATCTGCACGCCGGCAGTCCCATGCAACATCCCCGGTGCGTCACCCGAGACGGCGACCGCATGCGACCTCAGCTCGTGCCGCCTGGAGGTCGCTGTGTACTTCGCGACCTCACAGAAGTCGGTTCCGGTTTCTTACACCCTCAAGTTCTTCAACCGATGCACGGGCCAGACCACCGATCTGCCCGGAGCCAAGACCACGACGCCGGCGACCGGCTACATCGTCTCTGTGCCGACCGATCACCTCACGGTCAGAATTCCAAGCGGCGTGAAATCGGGTGCGCTGGTCGCTGTGACACAAACCCCAGGTGTGGCGGCGTCGGCGCCGCTGATGCTCGGGGCGGATTCCTGCTAGCGGTCTTTCAAGCTGTAACGCAAGAACAGAAAGTCGCCGTGCCGCCGCGCGCTCAGCAGCGTCGTCCATACGCCGTGCCCAGGCAGGAACTCCGCTCCTGCCACCATGCCGAGGCGCGGCTCAGTCTCGCGGCCCGCGAGGACCGGTGAGATGGTGACGAACGCCTCGTCCAGGAGCTTGCGCGAGACAAGGTCGCCCATCACGTGTGGACCGCCCTCCGTGAGGATGGACGCGTAGCCCCGAGAGTGCAGCTCGGCGATCGCCTTCGCGACGTCGACCGCGCCGGTATCGCCGATCTCGATGATGTCGCACGAGTCGGGCAGGCGATCCCGAAGCCCTGACGCACCGGAGGCGGTGGTGATGATCGTCGCGCCGCCGATCACGGCGGCATGGGAAACGGCGACGTCACCGCTGGCGGTCAGTAACACCAGCCTTGGTCGCGGCTTGATTCCAAGGTCGATGCGCAGGTCCGCGAAGGCCTCGGTCAGGTCGGGATAGATGTGCTCGGGCGTCCAGTGATGTCCGGGGGTTGCGCGGAGGGTTCCAGCGCCTATCAGAACGGCGTCTGCGAACGCGCGCAGCAGTCCCATGAGGAAGCGGTCGGCGCGATTGCGCCCGCTGATCTCGGATCCGGCCGAGGGCTTGGAGCCCAGCGTCGTCACGCCGTCCAGCGACTCGACGAAATTCGAATAGAGGACGGGCTCCGTGAAACCGAGGGTTCCGTAGATCCGCTCCAGCTCGGGTGGCATGGAGGTCTGAGGCAGCTCGGCCTCCCAGAGGACGTCGAACGCCTCGATCAGTGGTCGGCCCTGCTCCGTGCGGTCTCGAGAAACTCGCTGCGCAGCTGTGGATCAGTCTCGTAGTTGCCACGCCAGAACGACGTCCAGGTCCTGGAGTGGCTCTCGCGGACGCCGCGCATCTGCGTGCACAGGTGCATCGCATTCAGGTGCACCGCGACTCCATGTGGATTGAGAACGCGCACCAGCTCGTCGGCGATCTCCACCCCGACCCTCTCCTGGACTGTGAATCGGCGTGCAAAAACGCGCACCAGCCGGGTGAGCTTGGAGATGCCGATGATCTCTTCGTGCGCGATGTAACCGATATATGCGTGACCGTGGAACGGCAATGCGTGGTGCTCGCACAGGGCGTAGAAGTCGATCGGTCCCTCGATCACCTGACTGATGTTGCAGTCCGGTCCTCCGTGGCACTCGGTGGGAAAAGCGGTCAGGAGCTTGGGGTCGCCCTCGTAGCCCGCGGTCGCCTCATAGAGCGCGCGCAGGAAGCGGGTCGGAGTCTCGCGGGTGCCGGGCGTCTCGAGATCCATGCCCATCGCCTGGAAGATCTCCGCCGCATAGCCCTCGTACTTGCTCCACTGCGCGGGGCCGATGTGGCGCGGGCGTGCAAACTCCCACTGCGTGGTTTCCTCGGGGTCGCGCGAGATCGATGCCATCTCCTCTCCTTACACCTAAGGGCAACTGTACCGGGGAGCGAACCGGGGGTCGGATTCGCGCGTTGGGCGCTAGAGTGTGGGCCCCGATGAACGTGAACCGGACTCTGTCGGTCATGATTCCGGCCTACAACGAGGAGCGCACGCTGGAGGTGATCCTCAGCCACGTCCTCGAGCGACCCGAGGTCGGCGAAGTGATAGCCGTGGACGACGGCTCCGCCGACGGCACCTGGTCCATCCTCGACCGTTACACACGTCTCGATCCACGGGTACGCGCGTTTCGGCAGGAGCACAACCAGGGCAAGGGGGCGGCGCTGCGCCGGGCGATCGGCGAGGTGCGGATGCCATTTGCCGTGGTCCAGGATGCCGACCTCGAGTACGACCCGCGCGACTATCCCGTTCTGCTGCAACCGCTCGTCGAAGGCCGCGCCGACGTCGTCTTCGGGGTGCGGGGGTTTGCCGGCCAGACCGCGTTCAGCTTCTGGTTTGTACTGGGCAACCAGGTCGTGACGCTTGCCGCCAATCTGCTGTTCGACTGCTACATCTCCGACCTGGAGACCGGCTACAAGGCCCTGCGCACCGACCTGTGGCGCCGCCTGAACCTGCAAGGTGACCGGTTCGACATCGAGCCCGATATCACCGCGCGCGTGCTTCGGCTCGGTTACCGGATCCACGAGGTCCCCATCCGGTACTACGCGCGCAGCCGCGCCGAGGGCAAAAAGCTGACGTGGATCGACGGCCTGCGGGCGCTGGGCGAGCTGATGCGCCTGCGGATGACTCCCTACGAATCACTGTTCGGCCGAGCCGCCGATCCCGGCTACCACCGGGACCGGCAGCGTCAGCTCGCATTGCGCCATCCGCTGATCGCCCAGGCGAGGGAGCCCCGAACCTAGGTAGCTGCCTGGACGTCCACCACGAGTCGAGCTGGGTTCGGCTGATATTCGGCGTGATAGCAAACCGGCCCATTCCCGTTCACGCCGAGACCGATGTTGATCACACCTTCGAAGTCTTCCAGCACCCGTACTTGGGCAAGGGTCTTGTAGCCGGTCACCCAGTCCGTCTGCCCCGAGTACGACGTGTGCATGTCCGCGCCATGGATCCTGAGGAGAATCCCGTTCGAGCCCTTGAGTTTGATGGTCTGGCCGCTCGCCGTCTCTGTGAACGAGGTGCCGTCGCGCGGCGTGAGCTCGGCGAACTCGCTCGGGAACCCGTTGGCGAACTCGATCACGAACCGGTCGTAGCCCTCGTCCGGATGCGCGCCGGTGCGTGCGGCCGAGATATAGGCGATGGGGCTGGCCTTCGGGTTCATCTGGTCGACCGTGTCGGCCGTGCAGATGTATGTCCGAGTGGGACTGGGCGTCGAAGATGGTGAAGGAGTCGGCTGGGTCGAGGGGGCGGCGCTGGGGCTTGGGGTCGCGCCCGGGTTCACCACGCCCACAGGTCGCCGGAACGGATTGTTCACGTACAGGATGCCGACGATCAGGGCCGTGATCACGCAGGCCGCCACGGCGGCGATCCAGTAGGTGCTCCGCTCTGGCTGCGCTTCGGTCACCGCCGCCCGAACGCGGTCGCGCAGGCCGGAGCTGGGGGCGCCACTGACGTCGTCGATGGCATTGTTCAGCTCGCGCTTGAAGTTGTCGTTGGGGCTCACGTCAGAACACCTCCTCCATCGTGAGGTCGGACCGCAGCCGCTTTGCGGCTCGGTAGATGCGCGACTTGGCGGCGGAGGACGACACGCCAAGCGTCCTGGCCACCTCGTCGAGTGGTAGATCGAGGTAGAAGTGAAGGACGAGCGGAAGCCGCTCGTCAGGGCTGAGGCGAAGCAACGCCCTCCTCAGGTCTGTGTATGTCTCCGGCGCCTCAGGTTCGGATTCGCGGACGTCCGGGAACTTGAGCACGGACCACCACCGGCCCCTGCGCAGCATGCGGCACTCGTTGGCCACGATCGAGAGGAACCAGGGTCGAAGCGCGGTTGCGTCGCCACGGAACTGGCGGAGCTTGCGCCAGGCCTTGACCGCCGCCTCCTGGACCGCGTCCTCGGCCGAGGTGCGGTCGGCGAGCATCACGGCGGCCAGGCGGTAGGCAGGATCGAGCAGGGGCTCGATCAGCCGCGTGAAGGAATCGCTGTCCCCCTCGAGAGCGCGGGACAGGACCTGGGGTCGTTGCTCCATCAGTGCAGCAGACATCTTGCCTGCTGATTGGATGCGGCTTCAGGCGGTTTGGTTGCAGCGAACTCGAAATCGAGGTCGGCGGCCGGGTCAGCTCCTCGTGTCCACCGGCTCTGGGTCAGGTTTACGTGAAGGGTCTTTCGCCGGCGGTCCCCCGGGCGGGCGGACTCCCAGGCCGCCCGGCGGATCGTCACCGCGGTCGGGATGCTTCCAGCGCAGCTTGGGCGGTCGGTCCTGGCGGTACTCCCGCGCCCGCTCGGCCGCGATCTCGAAGTTCTCACAGAACTTCTCGTTGCCTGTCTCGGCGCGCAGACCCAGCACGTCTTCGCGAAGCTCGTCCCAGTAGAGGTCGAACGCGAAGGCGTCGAACAGCAGCGCTTCCGGAATCAGGTGGTGGAGGGCCATCACACTGATCTCCTCGAACAGGTGCGCAAGCAGCATGTAGTCGTCCGCCTCGAGCTTTTTCTGAAGCAAGCGACCGAAGGCGGGCGCGGTGGGCCCGTTGTGGAGCGTGTTCATGATCCCGATGAACGTCTCCGCGTGCTCCGCCGAGACCTTGCCGAAATCGGGAGCCGGGACCTTGGGGTCGTTTGGCCTGCGCACCAGGCCGAGCGTATCAGTGAGTGGCGGCGGTGGCGAGGATCTGGTTCAGGATGTCCAGCACGTCGCGCAGGATCTGCGGAGGATTGGCTCCGTCGCGTGTCATGGTCTGCAGACTCTTGCCGTCGACCTCGGCCGTGACGACGTAGTCCTGCATATCAGCGCCACCGGGCGACGGCAGGTACTGGCGCTGGAGCGCAGCAAAAGCAGGGTCGCGAACAAGGTCGTGCAATCGGTTGAGAACTGTCGGATCCACCTGCTGCAGCGAGGTCCCAGGAGAAGGGCCGTGGATGACCTGGATGGTCGCGGTGCCGTCCGGCTCGATCGTGAGCGTCCTCTGCCAGCCGGCGAAGCCGCCGCTGACGCTGTAGGTGATCCTGCCGACCGTTTCCCCGGCCGGCTGAGGAACCGTCCCGCAGGCCACGCCAAGGGCGAGCAGGGCCAGCAGCATCGAAACTCTCGCCAGCCGGGACATCTCCTGACCAAACGCCTGCATCGCCGCCACGGTATCGCGATCCAGCCATTTGGGCCCATTTGGTCGTATCGCCCTCTCTCAATGCAGCCGTTTGGGCTCAATGGGCGCGATCACGGACGTGTCGACGGGCGGCGCGAAATAAAAAACATGAACTTTTCCGAGGCTTGGAATTTCGCGCGGAGCCGACGGGGTGTTCCTGCGCGATTGCGCTTTTCGACTCGCCGGGCCCTCGGGCGGAAGCCCGGCGCAACAAACTGCGTCATCGATCGAGGTCGTTTCCGGGTCAGCAAGACTTCTGAGGTAGCCGCGTACTCGGTTGTAAGGCGCATGTAAGCAGCGGCAGTCTCGCCGCACACGCATCGTCGACGAGCTGGGGGCTGCTGCCCCTCTCTCGATTCTTGCTGAGGTGCAAAACCAATGACAAGACAGTCGGTTGCTGCGCGCCGTCTGGCGCGCCCACAAGCGCTGATGCCGGGCGTGTTCATCACGTTGCTGTTGGCATCCATCCTCGTCGCGACGCCGATCTCCGCATCCGCGGCGCGTCCGGATCACGTCGCGATCGTGATCATGGAGAACCACTCGTACGAGCAGGTCATCGGCAACGCGTCGGCTCCATACATCAACTCGCTGGCTCAGCAGAACGCATCGCTGACGCAGTCCTTCGCGATCGGCCACCCGAGCGAACCGAATTACCTCGAGCTCTGGAGCGGATCGAATCAGGGTGTGACTGATGACAGCTGCCCGCACACCTTCACGACGGCCTCATTGGGCACTCAACTGCTGGACGCCGGTTTGAGCGTTGCCAGCTTCAACGAGACGATGCCCAGCGATGGGTACACAGGTTGCACAAGCGGCAGCTACGCGCGAAAGCACAACCCTCTTCCCAACTGGACCGCCACCGCCGACGCCGTCCACAACAAGACGTTCGTCGCGTGGCCGTCTGATTTCTCAACTCTGCCGACGGTCTCGCTCGTGATCCCCAATCTGTGCAGCGACATGCATGACTGCTCGATCGCGACCGGCGATTCCTGGCTCAAGACTCACTGGGATCCGTTCGTGCAGTGGAGCAAGACCCACAACTCCCTGGCCATCCTGACCTTTGACGAGGACGAAGGCGCCAACGGAAATCACATCGTCACGATCTTCGCCGGACAGGG
>Ga0134128_10006581_pt1 | contig 14065 bp, 12 predicted proteins | sample KB31754_FD_96462 | JGI IMG/M metagenome (GOLD analysis project Ga0134128, IMG submission 96462) | Terrestrial soil microbial communities with excess Nitrogen fertilizer from Kellogg Biological Station, Michigan, USA - KB3-175-4 | ecosystem: Environmental > Terrestrial > Soil > Unclassified ... | reverse complement strand
TGGATGAAACCAACCATCCGTTCTTCACCTGGTTCGATGACGGAGAACTGAATGTTTCATACAATTGTCTCGATCGACACCAGGCCACTCAGCCGGACAAGGTTGCACTCATTTTCGAGGCGGATGATGGCGCCGTTACGCCCTGCACCTACCAGGATCTCTACCGCCGCGTATGCCGGTTTGCAAATGGTCTCAAGTCACTGAATATCAGGAAAGGTGATCGCGTCGTTATCTATATGCCGATGAGTATCGAAGCGGTAGTGGCAATGCAAGCCTGCGCGCGCATAGGTGCGATACATTCAGTCGTGTTCGGCGGCTTCTCCGCCAAAAGCCTGCATGAACGGATTATTGACACAGGTGCGGTAGCCGTGATTACTGCGGACGAGCAATGGCGCGGCGGCAAGATCAACCATCTGAAAGCCGTTGTCGAAGATGCGCTTGGCAGAGGTGGACCGGATTCGGTGAAATCCGTCGTGGTCTACCAGCGGGGCAGTGGTGACCTGCAGCTGCACGCCAATCGCGACATCTGGTGGCATGATCTCATCCGGGATCAAAGCGAGACCTGCGAGCCCGAATGGGTGAATGCCGAGCATCCGCTATTTACGCTCTACACCTCCGGTTCCACCGGCAAACCAAAAGGCGTGCAACACTCTTCCGCGGGCTTTCTGCTGGGCGCCATCACGAGCATGCAATGGATTTTCGACTACAAACCCTCCGATATCTTCTGGTGCACAGCCGACGTAGGCTGGGTCACGGGACACACCTACGTGACTTACGGTCCGCTCGCCGTTGGCGCGACCCAGATCATATTCGAAGGCGTTCCTACTTATCCTGACGCGGGCCGCTTCTGGAAAATGATCCAGGATCATAAAGTGACCACGTTTTATACAGCACCCACTGCCATCCGCTCGCTTATAAAACTCGGGTCTGACCTGCCGAAACAATATGACCTTTCCTCGTTGCGCCTGCTCGGTTCAGTGGGCGAACCGATCAACCCGGAAGCCTGGATGTGGTATTACACGACCGTCGGCCAATCCCGCTGTCCGTTGGTGGATACATGGTGGCAAACCGAAACAGGCGCTCACATGATTGCCCCTACACCTGGAGCAGTAACGCTCAAACCCGGTTCCTGCACTTTGCCGCTTCCCGGTATCAAGGCCGGTATCGTGGATGAAGCGGGGCATGAGGTACCGGTCGGCAAAGGCGGCTTTCTCGTGATCAAGCGCCCGTTTCCTTCCCTGGCCCGCACATTGTGGGGCGACCCGGAACGCTTCAGAAGCACCTATTTTCCAGAGGAGCTTGGCGGCAAATATTATCTCGCGGGAGACTCAGCCCACCGCGACGCGGACGGCTATTTCTGGATCATGGGGCGCATCGACGATGTGCTGACTGTTTCCGGTCACCGCTTAGGGACAATGGAAATCGAATCGGCACTAGTGGCAAGTCCCCTGGTTGCCGAGGCCGCGGTGGTGGGCAAGCCGGACGAAATCAAAACCGAGGCTATCGTGGCTTTCGTGGTATTGAAAGGCGCGCGCCCGGAAGCGAAGGACGCTCATCGCATTGTCCAGGAATTGCGCAATGGGGTATCGCAGGAAATCGGTCCCATCGCCAGGCCTGATGAAATCAGGTTTGGGGATAACCTGCCGAAAACCAGATCCGGCAAAATCATGCGCCGGTTGCTGCGTACGCTCGCAAGGGATGAGGAAATAACCCAGGATGTATCCACCCTGGAAAACCCGGCGATACTTGAACAATTGAAACAGGTGGTAGCGTAGTTGGGGAATCTGCGTCTCGGCCAGTTGCATGATGGCACACGATCTTCATCGGACACCGAGCCTGGAATGAGTTCATCGCCCTCTATTTTGCCTCCGCATATTTCCCATCTTCCCGGCCTCACTGATTATGAAAATGGCATCAGCGCCATTGATGCTGATTATTTGCGCTCCGGCCTGGCTGCAATTCACCTGATTGTGGAGAACGGCAAGGCTGCGCTGGTGGACACCGGAACTTCATCTTCCGTTCCCGGTGTACTGGAAGTGCTGCAGAAAAAGAATCTGGCTCCCGCAGATGTAGCATATGTATTTGTTACTCATATCCATCTCGATCATGCGGGGGGTGCGGGAGAATTCATGCGCCATCTCCCTGACGCCAAACTGGTGGTGCACCCGCGTGGCGCTCGCCATATGGCAGACCCGGCGCGTCTTGTCGCAAGTGCGATGACTGTCTACGGCGAAGCGGAATTCAAGCGCATGTACGGGGATATCCACCCGATAGATGCGAGCAGAATCATCGAGGCGCCGGATGAATTCAGGCTGGATCTCAACGGCAGGCCGCTGCTGTTTCTCGATACGCCGGGACATGCGCGCCACCACTACTGCATCTTCGACGAGCAAAGCAATTCCTTTTTCACCGGCGACACATTCGGCCTTTCCTATCGGGAATTCGATGTCGATGGCATGGAATTCGTGTTTCCGACCACCACTCCCGTGCAATTCGACCCCGTCGCGGCTCATGCGTCACTGGATCGGCTCATGAGCTATAACCCGTCTTATGCCTTTCTCACGCATTACAGTCGCATCGGGCATCTTCCGCGTCATGTGAAGGAACTGCACGGCCTGATTGATGCACATGTATCAATCGCAAAAAAGCTGCGCGACGTGTCTGAAAGGCATGCAGCGTTGGTGGAGGAACTGGATGAGTTGTTGTTGCGCCGGGTCGTCGCCCATGGCTGCAAGTTGCCGGAGGAAAAGATTCGCAGCCTGCTGAGGCTTGATGTCGAGCTTAACGCCCAGGGTTTGGAAAACTGGCTGGATCATTCCGAGGGGAAAGGTTGAGCTGCACCCCTCAGACAGCTGCTAGTCTATATTAACGGCATGAGGAGAGGATAATAAAAAGCGGATGGTTATACCCTTCCCGCTTCCATCTGCCTCACCCTCTCAAAAAAACAAACCGCTGCCGCAGCCGCCGCATTCAGTGACTCTGCACCCGCCGACATGGGGATAGTAATCTGTTCATGAGCGACCTGAAGCAACTCATCGCTCAAACCCGCACCCTCGTTCCCGAACACGAAGGCTACCGGGGCGGCCAATCGCATCTGGTAAAGGCTTTTTTTCGCGCCCAGTATGCTTGCAATCACCTTGCCTCTGAATGTCTGCGCAACTTCTGCCAGGTTGGCACGTTCATGTACTCGAACAAGGAAATGAGCGCCCATGGCGGCACGAAGCGTCTTCGGCGACCAAGCGTCGGCACAGCCGTTGGAAAGATACACATCGCTCGCACCCGCTGCGGCGGCGGAACGCAGTATGGAGCCGACGTTGCCAGGGTCTTGTATGGCTTCAAGCAATACCCAGAAGCTTTCTGCCTCCCCTCTCTTTTGCATGGGAATGGCTTCAGGAGAAGGAATCGGTACCACAGCCATGAGGCCGGTTGCAGTCTTTACTGTGGAAACTTCGCGGAATAACGAGTCCGGCAGAACCATCACTATCGCTTCCCGGTTGGCGCCGCCGCCTTTTATCACCTGCGTTACTTTTGTTGCTTTTTCCAGCAGGAATCTGATTTCCGGGTTTTCACGACCGGTTTCGCTCACGACCAGCTTTTCTGGTTCTCCCAACGCAAAATAAGCTTCAACCAGATGAATGCCGTCAAGAAGTGTCAGTCCCGCAATTCGCCGTTGCCGGGATGATTCCTGCAGTTTAACCAGTTCTTTGAAGGTGGGATTATCGCGAGAGGTAATAAACTTCATTGAGGAGCGAAGTTATTGGCGGAGCCCGCCATCGTCCTCCCCGTTCCCGAACCCATCCCGAACGGTTCCATGGGAATTGCCTGGTACCTGACTTCCAGAATCTCCAGTTCTTCTCTTCCCCCGGGCGCATGTAATGTCACCACATCACCTTCGCGCGCTTTGATCAATGTCCGCGCCAGCGGCGAAACCCAGCTTATGTAACCCCTGGTGGTATCGATCTCATTCACACCGACGATGGAAACCGTTTTCTCCTCGCCTTTCTCATTGGCATAGGTAACGGTGGCACCAAAAAATATCCGCGTTTCATCTTCCCGCGGCGTGGATGGATCGATGATTTCCGCCATATCCAGTCGTCTGGTGAGAAAACGGATGCGCCGGTCGATTTCTCGCAGGCGCTTTTTGCCATAGATATAATCTGCGTTCTCCGAACGGTCGCCATTTGCGGCGGCCCAGGAAACCGTTGCGGTTACCTGGGGGCGTTCCCTGTTCATCAACCACAAAAATTCGTCCATTAGCCGCTTATGCCCCTGCGGAGTGATGTAATTTTTGGCGCCGGAAGGTAATGACGGCAGAGCATCCCCGTTGCCTTCTTCATCAAGGTCGTCAGGCTCGCTTTCCCTGGTAAATGCCTTGCTCATGCTTACTCATTCAATCTCATTCAATCGATCAACAATCGGAATCTGGTCTTGTGACAGACAGGCACAATGCCTGCACCTGTTTGATCGGATCCAGATCAGAAATCCAGGCTCCCAACTGTTTTCGCGATGTTTTTACACCTCATCCAGTATTCTTCGGGCTTCTTCCGCCGCCCCAAGCAATCCGACTTTTGGATTCATCACCACATGTACCGGAATTTCCTCCATTAATCCGGAAAAGCGTCCCTTGTCGCGAAATGCTTTCATGAAATCGCCTTCTCTCAATTTGTCGATAATTTTTGGCGCAATCCCTCCCGCCACATACACGCCACCACGGCCCAGGCCCGCCAGGGCCAGATTGCCGGCATAAGCCCCGTAAACCTCGACAAATAAATCCATTGCTTTCACTGCTAGCGGATGCTTGTGGTTGAAGGCGAGATCGGATATACGAGCGGCATCATCTTCTTCCAGTTGCATCGGTATCCGTTCGCGGTTGTCACCCGATTCTTCCTGCAGAAAACGAAAAACATTTGTCAGCCCCGGACCGGAGAGTATCCGTTCGACCGATACATGGCCCAAGCGTTTTCGCAGATGATGCAACAACCGGTCCTGCAACTCATTCGCTGGTGCAAAATCAATATGTCCAGCTTCGCTCGGCAGCGATGAATAGTCTCCATCTTGCCAGGCGAGCCATGCCACTCCCATCCCGGTACCCGCGCCCAGCACGACTCGCATCCGGCCGGCATGAGGCTGGCCGGCCTGCAACGTCATCAGGTCGTTTTCCGGCAGGATACCCACACCCGATGCCACGGCTGCAAAATCGTTGATGAGTTTGACCTTGGGAATGGAAAATTCCGAGGAGAGCGCTGCGGAGTTCATCACCCATGGCAAATTTGTGGGCGCCACTTCCTGCCTGGCAATTGGCCCCGCTACCGCGAAACAGGCGCTCACAGGATTGCCATCGATATCGAGCGTGGAGATTTCATTCATAAAGTCCCGGAGCATATCCGAAAAACTCGAATAGGCGGAGCTCTCATAGCGCTGTTCGCAACGTACCCGGACATTGCCGTCTTTCAGTTCCGCCGCTTGCAGCAAAGTCTTGGTTCCGCCAATGTCGCCACTGATGAAATATTCGCTCACGATTCACTCCATCGCTGTGCAGGGTTCTGACGATAAAACAGCGCGAGCTGTTCATATACTGCCGGGAAATGTATCCTGACAGAGAGAGGCATTTCGAAAAAAGCTTCGCTGATTACCGCGAAGAATTCTGCCGGACTTTCGGCCGCATAAGGGTCGATTTCCATCATCTCCCCCTCGTCGATACTCCTGCAAAAATCCGCATAAGCTTTACTGAACGCTTCACTCCAGGCCTGCTGGCTCATATCCGGATGTATGGGAGGAAAACCGTTGGCCTCCCCATTCAGCATATCCAGCTTGTGGGCGAATTCATGTATGACGACATTGTATCCCTGGCTGATCTGGGTTCCTGCCATAGCAGCCGTCATATCTTCCCAGGAGAGAATCACCGGTCCGCCCAGCCAGGATTCGCCGGCGGCAGGCTCCACTGCATGATGCACGATGCCATCCTCGTCCACATATTCGTAATCACGAATAAATTCACCTGGATAAACGATAATTTCTACCCAGCCATCGTAATAATCGAGATCGAGATTCAGGATCAGAATGCACGCCTGTGCAGCGATCAGTACACGCATTTCGTCGGTGATCACCAGCCCGTGGGCACCGCTGACTTGTTTGACGTGGAGAAACAGTATGACGCATTCCCGTAAGCGCTCGAGCTCAACCGCGTCGAGCGCACGCAGGAACCGCAGGTGTCCTATCGCATTCTGCCAGATATCATCGGAGACGGATTGATTCTCGATGATACGGCGGCGATACCAGGTTTTGATGTTCGAGAGCATGGGGGATTTTGGATGTATCCTCCTGCATATGATGCCCGCCGGGATTTATCTGGAAGTTTCTTCGTCCGTCGGTTCCATCACTGGCGTTTCCATTTCCAGTTGAGGCGGCTCGAGATCCACGGCCTCTATGCGGGCAAAACGTTGGCTTATCTTCCGGCTTGAAACATGCACCTCCTCCACGTCCTGATTGGCCTGGCGGATATGGTCTGCAAGTTTTTTCATACGCTCGTCAAAGCGTGCAAAATCCTTGCCCAGCCTGGATAGTTCGTTCTTGATGATATGTACCTGCTCGCGGGTTTCGATATCCTTGAGCACGGCGCGCGCGGTATTCAGTACCGCCATCAGGGTGGTAGGCGAAACTATCCAGACCTGCTTCTGCATGGCGTAATCGACTATGTCCGAATGATAGGCATGAATTTCGGCGAAAACAGCCTCCGCGGGTACGAACATCACCGCCCCGTCGCAGGTTTCGGGCGGCAGGATATATTTGCCGGCAATGTCATCCACATGTTTTTTCACGTCTGCCTTGAACTGCTTCTGTGCCAGGACACGGCTCGTGTCATCCGTATGACGATCGAACATGCGGTGAAAATTTTCCAGCGGAAATTTTGAATCGACCGCGACCATTCCCGTTGGAGGCGGCAGCTTCAGCACGCAATCGGCGCGGCTGCCGTTAGAAAGCGTATGCTGCATTTCGTACGCAGAGGGCGGCAGGATGTTGCGAACCAGCGCCTCCAGTTGCACTTCGCCAAATGCACCGCGCGAGCGTTTGTCGCCCAGGAGTTCCTGCAGGCTCACCATATTGGTGGTCAGGCTGTCGATCTTTTTCTGGGCTTCATCGATTGTCGCAAGCCGCGTCATGACGCTGGTGAAAGTCTCGTTGGTTTTCCTGAACCCTTCGTCGAGACGTTCCGCCACCCGTCCACTGATCTGGTCCAGCCGCGCTTCCACCGTTCCCCGCAGTTGATCGGAATTCCTGCCCAGGACCTCGGAAAGCCGGTTGCCCTGGTTTGACAGTCCTTCATGCAAATCCTTGAGCATGTCGCGATGCTTGTCTTCCATCAGCCTTGCCTGCTGTCCGCGCAGTTCGCGCACCATGGTCGAGAGCATGCCCAGCCTGATCACCAGGTAGGCCATGGTGACAAGCAGAATCGCGGCAGCAGTAATGATCAGCAGGTAGTCTGGCATTATTTTTTGAAGTATACCGGAGAATCGTCTTTACCTGCCTGCTTTTACTGATCAGGAGAAAAAACCATCGGTTGCCTTAAATAAATGCTGTGAGGCGGTAAATTCTGGGGGTTTCGTCATTTTATTCCAGCAGGTGTGCGCAAGCTGGAAACCGGAATCGCTGGCTGAAGCACGACTGCCGGATTTTCCAGTGCTCCAGAAGTTATCTTGCACGACCGGCCTGATACAATTCGCTTTGCATCTGGAGCTTCCGCCATCTCTCCTGGCGCTGCCTGGAGCGCTCCTCGTAGCTGCTCAATCGCTGCTTGCTTTCATGGCTTTTCTCGGTCCGCTCCTTCCGCGCCTTCCTGCCCGCCCGACGCCTGCTCTCCACAGAACTTCCCTCTCCCGACGTGACATCTTTCGGCCTCACCTCCTCCGAAGCCTCTTCCCATGGGCGCGATTCCTTTGGATTCGGCTGCAAAGGTTTCGTCTCCACCGGATTGGCGGCCCACGGACGCACTTCCCAGGGTTTTGGCTCCCCACTTTCCTTCCCGCGCTGTTTTGTCTGGGTTTTCTGAGGCCCTGGCTTTCCCCACGGATTATCGTCAGATGCCACAGCGGGCTGTACGATCAACATCGCAAAACCGAAAAGCGCCATCAACCGGGTAAAACGTACGTTCATATTCCATTACCCCCTTTCAAAAGGTAACAATCCAATCATCGTTTATATCAGCCGCGCCTGTTGCGCAGGATAAAAAATTTTCAGGCCATCCGTCTGCGCCCATGGAGTCAGTGAATGCGGCTTTCGTCCGTGGTTATCGATGATATCTTCCACCCGCACGCCACGGACGACAAGTGCGTCCGCAATCAATGAACGATGGCACCGCCAGGGAACGGCTTCCGCGCACATCAATGCGCAACGGTCATGCGTAGTGAACTCGATAACCTGGTGCACATTTTCCACAAATTCCTGAGTTTGCATATAGTCCGCATAGCCACGGAAGGATGCATTGCGCCAGCCCTCATTGATCGAGTCCTTGCGCGCATGCCGAAGCCCACCCAGGCCAGGTAAATGAGTGTACTTGATACCCGCTGTTCGCAGAGACTCCGGCAGGGTTTCCTTGTTGAACTGGGGATTATGCCGCGAACGCGGTACCGTTCGTACATCGAGCAGGTGTGTAACTTCGTTTTTTTTCAACAGATTGACGAATTCATCAAGCGGATGGGTGGAATGTCCGATGGTGCATATCAAGGGCTCTACACTGGAGGAATCTTTCATGCTGTTCGCGGTGGCTTCCATAGGAGCGCTAAAAATCCAGTCTATAGTAGACCCCGTACCGGGAAGGCACGATCTGGAATTAAATCCGGCTTATCAGGGCCTGTTTTGTGGTGAATCAGTCGATATTGCTTGCTATCGCTATTGCCCCGCCACTGTCATGGGCGAAAAAACACACCCGAAGCGGGAAGCGCTGAGTTTCACATCCGCCCGTGCCCACGCCTTATTGAAACGCTCTTCAACCAGTGCCGCCCGCTCGTTTTTGCCCTGTGCGCGCAGAGCTTGCAACAGACCATAAAGCGCCCATCCATTGTTGCGATTGCGCCGCAGGTCTTCCCAGTATACTGTCTCCGCTTCGGCAGGGTGACCTGCTTCGAGCAATAGGGCGCCCAGCGTCAACCGCGGTGGGGCTTGCCATTCCGGCGGTTCGGTGTAAGCCAGCGAATCCTCGAGACGAACCGCCTGCTCCAGATACGCAATGGCGGAATCGAACTGTCCGCGCGCAGCAGCAATCTCGCCAGCGAGAACCGCAGGACCGATGCTCAAAACCGAGCGCGCCGTATTGACGGAAAGAAGTCTCCCATCGAGCGAGTCATTCTTCATGATCCCCCGTAAAGCAGCCAGTTCCTGTTCAGCCTGGGGCAACTGCCGCTTGGCGACAAAGGCAAGGCCCCGGGCATAATGCCATCCGCCTCTCAGAAACGCATTGCTTGAGGGAGGCTCCGGTTCCTGAAGCATTTCGTCCCATTTGCCAAACCTTGTAAGCGCCCAATAAGGTACCACCCGGAATATTCCGGTCATGGGCATTTCTTTCAAAACCGCGTCGTCGATGGTGCTCGCGACCTTTCTTGCCGATTCGATCGCCAATTCGCTTTGGCCATCAGCGGTCGCAGCAGCCCAGAGGAAGTGAATATTGTGGGGGAAATAGGCCATCGCATAAAAGCCATGCTCATGCTGCCGGACGAGATACCTCTCATCAGCCGCGATTGCACGCTGATTGGCATTTATCGCATCTTCATAACGGCCCACGCGCAGGTAAATGTGCGATGGCATATGTATCAGGTGACCGGCGTCAGGCATCAGTGTAAGCAGCGTATCGGCTGCCCGCTCGGCTCGCTCCGGCATGTTGGTCGGTTCCATGAGGTGGATATACAGGTGTGTCGCGCCGGGATGCCGGGGATTGCCTTGCAGCACCTTCTCGGTAACTACGAGGATTTCCCTTGTCCCTTCCAGCGGATAGTCATCGCGCATCCAGTAACCCCACGGACTGGTATCCATTACCGATTCGACAAAAAGCATCGCGATATCCTGATCACCGGAAAAACGCCGATGTACCTCTCGCATAGCATTTGCGTATGCCTTGTCGTTGGCCTTTCTATCTTCGGGATTGCCGGTGTACCGCTTTTCCAGAGCCCCGATCAACGCGCGCTCCCTGTCAGACGCGCCTGAACCGAGAGAAGCGGCCCTTCTGACCAGTTCCAGCGCTAACGCTTCGTTTTTTGCCTCCATGGGTGCATTGATATTGGGTCCGAGCACGAGTGCCTGCCCCCAGTAAGCCATTGCGAGAGCAGGATCCAGCCGCGCCGCTTCCCTGAATGCACGTCCCGCTTCCGCATGATTGAAAGCATAGGAGAGATTCAAGCCCTGATTCATATACTGCTGCGCCAACTGGTTGCCGGTGCTGACGGGAAACGTATGCGAACCGAGATTCAGCAACCGGGGAGCTCCGTAATCAGCGCCCGTTCGCTCACCCGATCCTTCCTGTTCCTGATGGCGACGAGTTGCGTGGTCTCCAGTAGGCCCTCCGACCTCGCTGCTTTGTCCATTCTGGGCAAAAGCGCCGGAGGTTGTCCCGATCATGGACATTATTACCAGGGCAATGAAATGAAGAACGTAGGCTTGCATTGATCTCTCCTTGTCAGCCGGTTATCACAGGTTCGACTGCGTCTGATCGAACTTCGGAAATCGCATTTTGGTATTTTGATATGCAGCAATAACGAGACAACAGACAAATAGCCCCAAACTCAAAAAGCGTTACAAACGAATATCCACGATATTCACCGTTAAATTTTGCTACCGAAGCGCGGATCCTCCGCAGGCATGACGGATTTGAAATATGACTCATAGCGGCAACTCATAGCGGCAACTCGTGGGGCAACTCGGGCAACTCGTGGCGTAATTCTGACAGGCGGGCCAGGCAAAAATGAATGAAGGCCAACCCTGCCAGCACAGCGGCGAACAGGTTTAAAATCGGCACGAATTGCACCAGCCCCGCGAGCAGCCCCAATCCCCACAACAGAGGTCGGTCCCTGGAAAATATAGCTCGCATTTCTTCCTGGGTGGCATGTTCCGCCAGCGCATCGTAGCGAAACAGGCGCTGGTTCAGATAGGCGGCAGCAACAAACGGGATAACCACGCCCGCACCCGCCAGCCATAATGGGAGGGTAACCAGCCAGATGGCAATGAAAATGGCAAGAGCAATCAGCGCATTGAGCAGACTGCCGGCGAGCGTCCCGCCTTTTTCGCGTTTGAGTAGCGGATAGTCGCGACGCGCGACCAGGCCGATCAAGGCAGGCATCGCGAACAGGGCGGTAATCACGAGCGCGGTCACAAAAACCAGCGGCACAAACAGAATCAGATGTGCGATCGCCTGGATTCCATAAGCGATCCACCGCGGTTCAACGCCTTCAAGCCAGGTCTGGATACCGATCGCCGTCAGCGTCTCGGCTATCCAGCCGGAGAAAGTCCCCCAGAAGGCCACGCCCAGAACCACCCACAGCAGACTTGCTGCGAGAATAGGCCAGACGATGATCCATAGCACCTGAAACTGAAACAAATCACGAAATGCCCGTGATAACGCCTGAAATATCGGCTCCACACTCCCCCCTTGCAAGTCCCGGAATTCGGCCATGAACGAGAGAATTGGCATTATGCAAACTGCCGAATTGACTGTGACACAACTTCTCCCGCACTTTTCAATCCAGTTCAAAAATCACAACGAACTCATGGTAATCCCGAATGATTACACGCCCCCATCCCACCGAGCACTCACTCTACTTGATTTATAGTTGAAAAGCTCAGTTATGGCTGGGATGACGGGCTGGGATGACGCTATGCAGCACGATAGACGAAACAATACACAGCAGAAGCGGCGGCGATGAAAGGGGATTAAAAGCTTAACTACTCAACTATTCGATTCTGCCCTCACATCGAGGATCCCAGTCATATGCAAACGCGTTGTACCACATGCTATGTTCCCAGATTTCACTACATATCTCGCCGCAGATTTTTCGCTCGAATCCGCACATGCCTCCCAGCCGGAAATGTGCCGTATAGGCGCCTGCTGCGTCGCCCCCCTTCAGTTCGATAACCACGCGACCATTCTGCTCAGAGACATGCAGCGAACGGGTGTTGGTAAGATCCCTATAGAATTTCTCCGGGATGTGAAATCGCTGTCCATCGATGAAAACAAGAAAAGCTTCAGTCACGAACCGTGGCACACCGCTATCCACTCCCCACATACCACCGTCGGTTTCACGGCACTCACCGCTTTTACACTTGCGCTCACGGAAAATCACTCCTACCTTTTTGCCGGAGGGAAGAGCATGGTTTTTTTCGTGCTGAAAGGGCAGCGCTTCCTTTTGCGCGAAAACCATGTCGGGTGCGAAAAAGGATAGACCGATCAACGCAACGGAGAAGAGGGTAAAGTGCAAGACACTTCGTTTCAAGGGGCTCAACATCGTCGGATTGATGCATGGAGCATTACTGTCGCCTGCCGCACTGCTCCCCCTACTCGATTTCAATGAATATTTTCTGGGTCTCGGCTGCGATTTTCATTTTCTCAAACAGGCGATCGAAAGCAACTCTGCTTTGTCCGATGAAGTCGACACCTCTGGTATCGCCCACCAATATGCACCCTTCTGTATTCTCCGGGATATTGCCGGGATGTATCCTGACGCCTTCAAAATTTGGCACATTCAAAAGAAGCGGAAGGGGTTTTTGAAACCTTTGGGAAAAATTGATGACAACCTCGTATTGCCCCGCGGGAATCGCGGTCTTGCCCTTGATCTTCACAAGCCTCGCCTTGTCTTCCAGTGTGTAGCACTCGAACTGTCCATCGACTGACAGCTCCCCTATCGTGCTGTCATTGGAAAATTCCAGTCTTTTTACACGCAGGTCTATTTCGCTTCTCCTTCATATTTATACTTATATTGGAAAGGATAGCCGATGTGAAGGATTTGAGTCGGCAGATTTAACCCGGCAAACAGGCGAGCCATGACTGCCATCCCATCAATCCATGGAGTACTCAGAGCGTGGATAGGCTCGTTGTCCTCCGCCAGGTAGTGCCATGAGGCCCGTCTTCCAGAATGATGTTAGCCTCCATCAATTCCTTGCGAATGCGATCCGCCTCCCGGTAATCCTTGTTCGCGCGCGCAACCAGCCGCTGTTGAATCAACTGCTCCACCTTTTCAGGTGCAAATGCCAAATCTTCCGTGGAACCCACCTGCTGGAAATATTGCCGGGGATCCTGCTGGAGCAATCCCAGCACCCCGCCCAGTGCTTTCATCAAAGCGATATCCCCGGGTAGCCGGGTTTTATTGATTTCGGTGGCGAGGTCGAAAAGCACGGCAAGAGCATCCGGTGTGTTGAAGTCATCGTTCATCGCTTCCCGGAAACGCGATGCATAGGGGTTATCCCATTCTATTTCGACTTCGTCGTGGGCTCCGCTTCCCTTGAGTGCGGTATACAGTCGATCGAGAGCTCGCCCGGCGTCTTCCAGTTGCATATCTGAATAGTTGAGCGGGCTGCGGTAATGCGCGCGCAGGATAAAAAAACGTACCACCTCCGGCTGAAAGTGGGCAAGGATTTCGCGTACGGTAAAAAAGTTGCCGAGCGACTTGGACATCTTCTCGTCATTGACTCGCACAAAACCATTATGCATCCAGTAGTTGACAAAAGGATGGCCGTGCACCCCCTCGCTTTGTGCAATTTCATTTTCGTGGTGGGGAAACTGTAAGTCCTGGCCCCCGCCATGGATGTCGAAGTGCTCCCCCAGATAATGCTCGCCCATGGCTGAGCATTCGATATGCCAGCCCGGCCGCCCCGGACCCCACGGCGAATCCCACCAGGGTTCGCCGGGCTTTGCCGCTTTCCACAGCACGAAATCCAGCGGGTCGTTTTTATGCGGATCGACAATTACCCGCTCGCCTGCCCGCAGCTCATCAAGGGATTTCCCGGAAAGTTTTCCATAACCCGGAAACCGGTGAACTGCATAATATACGTCGCCGTTGGAGGCGGGATACGCCAGCTTTTTATCCAC
>Ga0134128_10006580_pt1 | contig 14065 bp, 12 predicted proteins | sample KB31754_FD_96462 | JGI IMG/M metagenome (GOLD analysis project Ga0134128, IMG submission 96462) | Terrestrial soil microbial communities with excess Nitrogen fertilizer from Kellogg Biological Station, Michigan, USA - KB3-175-4 | ecosystem: Environmental > Terrestrial > Soil > Unclassified ... | reverse complement strand
CTGGAACCAGGCGACCACGTGACCGCCGCGGAGCTAGCCAGGGCGGCCGAAGCGCAGCAGGTGAGCATCGGCGCGGGTGACCTGCTGTTCGTGCGGACCGGGCACCGCCGCCGGCGCGGCGAACTCGGCCCGTGGGACGCGGCAAGGGAGCGTGCGGGCCTGCATCCCGCGGCGCTGGAATATATCGCAGAACGGGATGTCGCGGTGCTCGGCAGCGACAGCAACTCCGACGTCGCGCCCAGCCTCGCGGCGGGCGCCGAGCTGCCGGTGCACGTGCTGGCGATTAACGCGCTCGGCCTGCACCTGCTCGATTACCTGCAGTTCGAGGAGCTGGTGCCGCTGTGCGAGTCGGCAGGCCGCTGGTCCTTCTTCTGCGTCATCGCCCCGCTGCGACTGCCGCACGGAACCGGCTCGCCGGTCAACCCGATCGCCGTCCTGTAGTTCCAGGTGCCTGGCGCATGACGACGGGGCTCCGCGCAGGGAGCCCCGTCATGTGCCAGGCATGCGGTCTGGCCTGCCATATGTCTTACTGGACTGTCCGCTAAATGGTCCTGTCCTTGTGCCTCCTTCCAGTCGCCGGCTGATTGCACGCGAGGCGGTCAGCCCGGGCACGCGGGCGGTGACCGCTGCCGGCCGCGTGGCGGCCAGGCACCCGGGAAGGCGAGGGTGCCCGCGGCTGGCGCGGGCGGCGGGAAGGCCAGGTCGGGCGTCCCCCGGCCGGGCGGAACCGTCGGCGGCGCGGGCGGCGGCGGCGCGGGCGGCCCGCCGAGGGAGGCAGCGACGATCTCGGCGAACTCCGCGTCGACAAGCTCCTGGTCCGCAAAGATGACATCTGCGAACCCCGTGCCCGCCGCACCGGCTGTCCGGACCATGGCGATCATCCTCCCGGGAACCTCTTCTTAGCGTTGCCAGGTCAATGAGCGATACAGTTCTTATAACTCTGAGCGAATGAAACTGTCAAGAACAGTTGTAGGTTTCCGGTCCTCTTCGTCACGGCCGGCGGCCACGTCTCGCCGCTGGCCGTCCGCATCCCGCGGGAGCCGCAAGTGGGAGATCCCACCAGATCTTGGCAATTCGGCGACGGCGGCGAGCGCCTGCCGCAAGCCGGTAAGCAGCGGGACGCCGTCCGGCAGCAGGCAGGGGTCCCAGCCTGGCCCGCAGGCGGCCACGATGGCGGGCCGCGGCCGGGCGCCCGCGGCCGCGGCGACCTGGCAGGCGTCGGCCGTCTCAGCTGAGTGCGCCCAGATCAGCACGGCGGCCGGGCCGGTTCTGGCCAGCGCATCCCGCAGCGCGTTAGCCGGCACCCTGGCGCCGAGCATCCGGCTGGCCACGCCGTTCTCGGCCAGCGCGGCGGCCAGCGCTTCCATCGGCAGGCTGTGCTCCTCGTCTGGCGCGCAGGCAAGCAGCACCTGCGGACGGGTGCGGGGCCTGGTCACCCGGGCAAGCGCCGCGGACACCCGTCCGGACAGCAGGTGCTCGGCCGCGATGTACCGGCCCGCGGTGGCGTAACGGCTGCCAAGTGCCCGCAGTGCGGGCGCGATGACCGTAGTCCAGGCCGGCACCACGCCGTCGGCGAGCGCCAGGCCGAGCAGGCGGTCCACGTCGGCGGGATCCAGGGCGAGCGCCGCCCGGCGCAGGCCCTTGACGGTGCCCGGCGGGCGCGCGGGCCCCGCTGTCCGGCGGCCGGCGGGCACCAGGCCGACGGGACCTCCGGCCGCCTTGGCGATGCGGGCAGCCTCGGCCGCGTCGACTCCGTCGACGGTAAGCCGCCGCATGAGCTGAAGCCGGGCCAGGTCCTGCTCGCTGTAGCGGCGGTGGCGCCCGGGCTCCCGGAACGACGGGCCGAGGCCGTACCTCCGGTCCCAGGTGCGGATGGTGGTGACGGCGACGCCGATGCGCCGGGCGGCCTCCCCCGCGCTCAGGCCGGCATCCGGCACCTGATCACCCGTCCTTCCTGCCGCGAGAGGCCGTGATCCGGTCGGCGGCGAGCCGCGCGGAGACCAGCACCATGGGAACGCCCACGCCCGGTCGTGTCCCGGACCCGACAAATACCACATTGTCCAGCCCGGGGGCGAGGTTACCCGGCCGGAAGGGGCCTGACTGGCCGAACGTGTGAGCGGCGGCAAACGGCGTGCCGGCCGCCATCCCCTGCCTGGCCCAGTCCGCCGGTGTGACCACCCGCCGCACCCGTACGGACTCGCCGAGCCCGGGGTAGCCGCGGTCGGCCAGGGTCCGCAGCAGGTCGTCGGCGTACGCCTGGCCGGTCCGCGGCCAGTCGATTCTCGCCCGCAGGTTGGGAACCGGGGCGAGCACGTAGTAGACCTGGTCGCCGGGGGGCGCGAGGCTCGGATCGCTGCGGGTGGGGTTGGTGACGAGCAGCGACGGGTCGGACATCACCCGCCCCCGCCTGGTGATGTCGTCGAACGTCGCCTCCCATGCCTGGCCGAAGTGGATGTTGTGATGGCTCGCCCCCGCGTAGGCGGTCCCGGCTCCCAGGTGCATGACGACGCACGAGGGCGAGTAGCGCAGCCGGCGCCGCAACGGCCGGTTCAGCAGGTCGCGGTAGGCCACCGGCAGGTCCGGGTTGAGCACCACGACGTCGGCGGGGATACGGGCACCGTCGCTTGTGCGCACGGCCCAGGCCCGTGAGCCGGCGATCTCCACGGCGGTGACCTCGCGGCCGTAATCGATCCGCACCCCGTGCTTGACGGCGGCGCCCGCCAGCGCGGCGGCGACCGCGTGCATCCCGCCGCGCGGGTAGTAGACGCCCGCGACGGTGTCCATGTAGGCGATCACCGCGTACAGCGCGAGTGCGCGGTGCGGCGGCACGCCGGCGTAGAGCGACTGGAACGAGAACAGCCGCTGGGTTCGCGGGTCGCGCAGGAACTGCGACACCTTGCCAGACAGCCGGCGGAACCCGCCGACCGCGGCCAGCCTGGCCAGGTCGGTGCTGACCAGGTCCCAAGGGTGGTCGAAGTCGCGGTCGATGAACCGCTTCCACTCCAGCCGGTACAGCATGCGCGCGTAGTCCGCGAAACGCAGGAAGCCGTCGGCCTCGTCCGGCCCGCACAGCCGCGCGATCTCCGCGGCCGTGTCCGCGGTGCTCGCCCGGATGTCCAGGCTCGACCCGTCGGCGAAGTGCGCGCGGTAAGCCGGGTCGAGCCGGATCAGGTCCAGCCAGTCGGACATCCGCTCGCCGGCCGCGGCCAGGGTTTCCTCGAGCAGGTCCGGCATGGTCAGCACGGTGGGGCCGGTGTCGAACCGGTATCCGTCCACGGCGAGCTGGCCCATCCGGCCGCCCGGACCGTCCGCTCGCTCAAGCACGGTCACCTGCCGGCCCGCGCCTGCCAGGCGGAGCGCGCAGGCGAGGCCGCCGAGCCCCGCGCCCACGATGACGACGTGCTCTGCCTGTCCGGTAACGGTCCGCATTGCGCTACCCCCGCCTGGGCGCCTGCGCCATCCGGCACATGCCGCCCGATCGTCCTGTCATTTGCGCCCAGCGTACTACCACGATACTTTGAATCGAAATGTGCGTCGATTTTGAGGGGGACCTATGACCCGCTCCATGCCGCAGGGGGCAGCGCTGAAAGCCGCGTACTGCGCCTGCCGTGACCTGCACCGCACGCACGGGCGCAGCTACTACCTGGCCACCAGGCTGCTGCCGCGATGGAAGCGCCGGCACGTGCACGCGCTGTACGGCTTCACCCGCTTCACCGACGACATCGTGGACGCGGGCCACGACGCGCAGGACTCGCCGCGGGACCGCGAACCGCGGCTTGACGCGTGGGCCGCCCGGTTCTACGCCGCGGTCGACGGCGGGGAAGACCCCGGCGACCCGGTACTGCGCGCGGTCCGGCACACCATCGGCGTGTTCGGCATTCCGCTGGCCGACTTCGACGCGTTCTTCGCCAGCATGCGGATGGACCTGCAGGTGCGCGACTACCCCGACTACTGCGCCCTGCTCGGGTACATGGAGGGCTCAGCGGCGGTGATCGGCACGATGATGCTGCCGATCCTGCTTGCCCCGGACCACGGGCGGGGGCCGGTGCCCGCGGCGGCGGCCGACGCGGCGCGCGAGCCGGCCCGTCAGCTCGGCCTGGCATTCCAGCTCACCAACTTCATCCGCGATGTCGCCGAGGACCTGCGCCGCGGCCGGGTATACCTGCCGGGCGCGGACCTTGACCGGTTCGGGGTGCACCGGTCCGAACTCGCCGCCGCGTCGGCAAGCCCGGCCGTTCGCCGGCTGATCGCCTTCGAGATCGACCGGGCCCGTGGCCATTACCGTGCTGCGCTGCCGGGCCTGACGGTGCTGCCGGCGAGGTCTCGCCGCTGCGTCCGGGTGGCCCACGCCGTCTACGGCGGGATCCTGGACCAGGTGGAGCAGGCCGGCTGTGACGTCCTGGCCGGGCGGGCCGTCGTGCCGGGCCGGCAGCGGGCGGTCGCGGTGGCCCGGGAACTGGTGCGGGCGGCATGAGCGTCATCGCCTGCCGGCCGGGCGCCGTCCCAGCCCTGGCCGGCACTGCCCAAGCTGACACCGCCTTCGTGGCCAGCGAACTGCGGCCGTACCTGGCGGACCTCCTCGCCCGCGAGCAGGCGGCATGGAAGGAGCGCGGCGCGCCGTGGTGCGATCCGCCAGAAGCCCTCGGCGCCTACCTGGCCGACGGCAAGGCGCTGCGCCCCCGGTTCTGCTACTGGGGCCATGCCATCGCGGGGGAAGAAGCGGGCCCCCTGCTGGTGCAGGCCGCCGCTGCGCTTGAGCTGCTGCACGCCTTCGCGCTCATCCACGACGACCTCATGGACGACTCTGACACCCGGCGCGGCCGGCCAGCGCTGCACCGGGAGATCAGCGGCAATCACCGCGGTCAGGGCTGGGCTGGCGACCCGGACAGCTACGGCCGCGCGATAGCGCTGCTCACCGGCGACCTGGCGTTCGCCATGGCCAGCCGGATAGCAGCGGGGCTGCCAGGGCATGCCAAGCAGGTGTGGCGCCAGATGGTCGACGAGCTGGTTGCCGGCCAGTTCCTCGACCTGGCCGGGGCCGCGCGGCAGGACCGCTCCCCGGAGGTGGCGCGCACCACGACGCTGCTGAAGTCCGGACGGTACACGGTGACCAGGCCGCTGAGCCTCGGTGCCGCGCTCGCCGGCCTGCCAGAGCTGCCGCAGGGACTGGCGCGCTACGGCGACCTGGTCGGTGAGGCGTTCCAGCTCAGCGACGACCTGCTCGGCGTCTTCGGTGATCCCCGCAAGACCGGCAAGCCGGTTGGCGAGGACCTCGCGTCAGGCAAGCCGACTCAGCTCCTCGCCTGCGCCGCGACCATGCTGCCGCCGCGCTGGCAGGCGCTGCTCGCCCTGGCGGGAACTCCCGCCTTCACCGCCGCGGACGTCGCGGAGCTCACCCGCCAGCTCATCAGGTGCGGGGCACGGGACCAGATTGAGCAGAAGGCGCGCCGCAACGTCCAGGCCGCCTGCGCGCTCGTGGAGGGTGCCGGGCTGCCGCCTGGCGTCGCGGCCGCCCTGCGGGCGCTGGCCATGGCTGCCACGGAACGGCAGCGGTGAGCACCACCGCGGCCGTGTCGAGAGCGGTGGGGCGGCTGGCTGGAATGCGCCCGTGGCTGGCCAGCCCCCCGACGACCCCGCAGGACGGGCCACGGAGCCGTCCCCGTGTCGTTGTGGCGGGCGGTGGCATCGCCGGTGCGTGCGCCGCACTAGTCCTCGCCGAACGCGGCATTCCCGTCGTCATCTGCGAAGCCGCGGACCGGCTCGGCGGGCGCCTCGGCGCGCGCCCGCACGTCCTGCCCGACGGTACCGCGCAGTGGGTCGATCACGGGTTCCACGGCTTCTTCCGCCAGTACTACAACTGGCGCCAGGTCCTGCGCCGGATCAGTCCAGGCCCCGGTCCGCTGCTGCATCCGCTCGGCAGCTACCCGGTCATCTCCGCGACCTGGCCGGAGGAGGAATTCGACCGGCTTCCCCCCGCACCGCCGCTGAGCATCCTCGCACTCGCCCTTCGCTCGCCCAGCTTGCGGGTGCGCGACCTGGTGCGCGCCGACCATTCCGCCGGGCTGAGCCTGCTCGGGTTCGACGCGGACCAGACCTACGCGCACCTCGACAAGATCAGCGCAGACCAGCTGCTGTCAGCGCTGCGGCTGCCGGAGCGCGCCCGGGTGATGCTTTTCAACGTGTTCGCGCACTCGTTCTTCAACGACGCCGCCTCGATGTCGGCCGCCGACCTGGTGGCGATGTTCCATTTCTACTTCCTCGCCAACCCCGAGGGTCTCGGCATGGACGCGCCCCATGCTGACTATGAAACCGCCATCTGGGCTCCGCTCCGCCGCTACCTGGAGGATCGCGGCGCGCGGATCAGGACCGCTACTCCGGTCACCGTGCTCGACCGCGACAGCGCCGGGCCCTGGCACGTCCGCACGGCCGGCGGCGACACGCTGACCGCCGACGAGGTGGTGCTGGCCGCCGATGCTGGGGCAGCGTCGCGGATCCTCGCCGCCTCGCCCCGTGCCACGGCCGGTGACCAGCGGCTCGCCGCCGTCGCGGCGCGGCCGCGAACCGGGCCGCCGTACGCGGTGGCCCGGTACTGGCTGGACGGCGATGTCCGCCCGGAGCGCGCGCAGTTCACCAGCATCGCCGATCCAGGCGTGCTTGACTCGGTCACGCTGTACCACCGCTTCGAGGCAGGGGCGCGCCGCTGGCACGAGCGCACCGGGGGAGCGGTGATCGAGCTGCACGCCTATGCCTGCGAGGCTGGTGTCAGTGCCGCCGATCTCGGCGCCACGATGCTTGCCGAACTCGACTGCCTGTGGCCGGAGACCGGCCGCCTGCGTCAGGTCGACCAGTACTGCCAGGTCGGGACGGACGCGGCCGGCTTCCCCGTCGGCGGCCACGCCACTACCCCTGGCGTGCGCACCGCGGTCCCCGGCCTGACCCTGGCCGGGGACTGGGTTCGCACGCCATTCCCTTCCGCGCTGATGGAGCGTGCCGCCGCCACCGGCATCAGCGCGGCCAATGCCATACTCGCCGCGCACGGGCACTCGACGGAGCCGGTCTGGTCCGTGCCGCCCAGGGGCATGCTGGCCGGCCGGTGGGCGGCGGAGATGCGGCGCGGGCCGTCCCGCGCGAGGAAAGGAGTGCCATGGATGCCTGGCAGTACCTGACCGTCCTCGTGTCATGCGTCGTGGTGACGATGCCGCTTGAGGTCATCGGCGGTGCCCGCGTGTACCGGCGCCCGAGAGCGCTGCTCGGCACGCTCGCCCCCGTGGTGGCCGCATTCGCCGGGTGGGACCTGATCGCCGTGCACCACGGTGACTGGTGGTTCAGCGCGCGCTACACCCTGGGGGCACGCCTGGCGGCCCTTCCCCTCGAGGAGTGGCTCTTCTTCCTCGTCGTCCCCGTCTGCGCGCTGCTCACCTACGAGGTCCTCGGCCCTGGCGCACGCGGCTCCCGCCTCCGTGACCTCATAGCCCGCCACTCCACGTCCCGTGACGGCAGGCGGGCCGGACGGTGAGCGCCGACTACACCATCGGCGCGATCTGCGCCCCGGCCGCGGTCGTGGCCGCGGAACTCGCCGTGCTGCGCACCGGGATCCTGCGGCGCCGCAGGTTCTGGGTCACGATCGTCATCACCCTCGCGTTCCAGGTCGCGGTGGACGGCTGGCTGACGAAGCTCTCCGCGCCGATCGTGCTCTACCGCCAGGCGGCCATCTCCGGGGCGCGATGGCCGTGGGACATCCCGGTGGAGGACTTCGGGTTCGCGTTCGCGATGATCACCTTGACGCTGGCGCTATGGGAGCGGGCGCTGCGCCGCGAGCGGGTCAGCCCGAACCGAAAGCGCGGGACCGGTCATGAGTGAGGTCACCCGCCAGGCGATGCTCGCGGCGATGCGGATGACGGTCCGCGGCGGGCTGGCCGGCGTGTGGGTGCGCGGCAGGCTGCCGTCCGGTTCTGTGGTGTGGGCCGCCAACCACCACAGCTGGTGGGACCCGTTCATCGGCGGCGCGCTGCTTAGCGCGGCCGGGCACCGCATGGTCCTGCTCGCCGACGTCGGCAACGTGAGCCGGTATCAGTTCGCCCGCCGCATCGGCGTGGTGGGTACCGACGAGCTGCGTACCGCCCTTACGGCGGTTCGCGGCGGTGCCGCGCTCGTCGTCTACCCGGAGGGCGTGCTGCTTCCCGCGGGGCCGCCGGGCCCGCTCGCCAACGGCGCCGCCTGGCTGGCAGCACGGGCGCCCGCCCGGCTGTGCTCGGCGGCGGTGCGGGTGCTGATGCGCGGCCGTCAGCACCCAGAGGCCTACGTGATGTTCAGCGAGGTCGACGCAAGCGGGCCGCTGCCTGAGGTCACCGGGCGGCTGCGCGAGCGGCTGCGCGCGGACCTGGATCACATGGACAGGCTGAACGCGTGCGCCGACTCCCGTGAGCCGCTTCCTGGCTTCACCCGCGCGGTGCGCGGGCGGCGAAGCTGGGATGAGCGCGTGGACGCCGCAAGGGACTGGCTGCCGTGGCCACCACGCTAGCCCGCGCGGTTCTCGCCTTCCACGCCGTCAAGCTGGCCGGCCTGGCGGCGAACCTCGTCATGTTTCCCGTGCTGCGGCCGGGCCAGCTCGCCGGCCGGCCGGAAATCTCCCTGCTGGTGCCGGCGCGCGACGAGGGACGGCGGCTGCCCGCTGCCCTCGCCGGAATGCGTGCACAGGACGTCATCGAGATCATCGTGCTCGATGACCAGTCTGGCGACGACACAGCCGCCGTGGTGCGCCGCGCCGCGGCGGCCGACCCGCGAGTGCGGCTGCTGCGCGGCACGCCGCCGCCGCCCGGCTGGTCCGGCAAGAACTGGGCTTGCCACCAGCTCGCCGCGGCCGCCCGCGGCGACGTCCTGCTGTTCTGCGACGCGGATGTGCTGCTGGCCCCCGGTGCGGTTGACGCGTGCTTGTCGCAGCTGCGCGCGCAGCGGGCAGACGTGTTCTCGGTGTTCCCGCGCCAGCACACTCACACGCTCGGCGAACGGCTGATGGTGCCGCTGATCGACGACGTTCTCCTGGGATTCCTGCCGCATCGGCTGCTCCGCCTGCCGGTACCGTCGGCGGCGACGGCCAACGGTCAGCTGCTCATGTTCCTGCGCGGTGCCTACGACGCGGTCGGCGGGCACGCCGCGGTAGCCGCCGAGATCAACGAGGACATCGCGCTGGCCCGCCGCGCCCGCCGGGCGTCACTCCGCCTCGGCCTGGCCCTCGGCGGCGACCTGGCCGGCGCGCGGATGTACCGCGGGTACCGGGAGTCGGTGCGCGGGTTCGGCAAGAGCCTGCGGGCCGCGCACGGCGCCCGCGACAGCGTGCTCGCGCTGACCGCCGCGTGGCACCTGCTCGCCTACACGGTGCCGTGGCTGGCATGGCGGCGCGGCCGGGCGTGGCGGGCCGCGGCGCTCCTCGGCCTGGCGCAGCGCGTACTCGTCAACGTGAAGACCGGCCGCGGTGCACTCGGCGAGGCCGCACTGGTCCCGGTCACGCCGCTCGCGGCACTGCCGGCGTACGCGCTGGCATTCCGGCGGAACGCCCGCTGGAAGGGCCGGTCATACCCGGACTCACCGCGAGCCCAGGGACGTGCCCTGGCTCAGGCGCGTGCCACGGCTCCTGTCCAGGCGCCTGGCACGGCTCGTGGCCGGCCGCGCGGCGGACACCAGTGAACGGCACAACGCCGTCACGCGGCCCTGCGGGGCAGCGGCGCGGCCACGCAGAGCCGGCCGGCCTCCAGGGGCGGGCCGGCCTTACCGGGCCGCCCCGCCTGCCGGAGCCGCCCGGCCTGCCGGTACTCGGCCATCTCTGGCAGTGGACGGCCGGACCGCTGCGGCTGCTCGAGGAGGGCGCCCGCAGCGGCCCCGTGTTCCGGCTCAGGCTGTGGCGGCCCGTGATCGCTGGCTACAGCCCTGAATGGAACCGCGACATCCTGTCCGATATCGGCACCTTTCGCAGCGAGGGCAGCCTCAGTGCGCTGAGCCCGTACCTGGCCGCCGGCATCGTGCACACCGACGCCCCGCGGCACCGTCCGCGTCGGCGCGGCCTGAGCCCGCACTTCAGCGCTCATTCGCTCGCCGCCATGGAAGGCCAGCTCGCCGCGGTAGCGGAAGCCAGGCGGCCGCGCGGCGACTTCGAGGCCCTCAGCTGGTCAGCCGCGCTCGTTCAGGACATGCTCAACGTGGCCATGTTCGGCGGTGCGCTGCCAGCCGGCCTGCTGAACAGGTTCCTGCGCCCGCTGCACCGCGGCCTGCCGGTGCCGATGCTGCCGCGCCCGCGGGTATTCCGGAATGTGCGGACCGCCATCGCGGCGGCGATCGCCGATCCGGTCCCCGGCACCATCACGGCGGGGCTCGCCGCGGCCGCCGCGGGCGGCCCGCCTGGTGACCGCGGCACCGTTGGCCAGGCGCTGGCCGAGGACCTGCGGGTCGCGCTGGCCGCCGGGTACGACACCACCAGCCACACGCTGGCATGGGCCGTCTGGCATCTCGCCGCCCACCCAGCGTGGCGCGACCCGCAGGCACTGCCGCAATTCCTCGACGAGATCCTGCGGCTCTACCCGGCTGGCTGGCTAGGCAGCCGGGTCGCCGCCAGGGACTGCACAGCGGGAGGCGTTCACGTGCCCGCCGGCACGCTGGTGCTCTACTCGCCCTACCTCACCCATCACGATCCCGGCCTGTGGGACGAGCCGCACCTGATCCGGCCGGAGCGGTTCACGCCGGGCCGGCCGGCCTGGTCCTACCTGCCCTTCGCCGCGGGGCCGCGCACCTGCCTCGGCACGCACCTGGCCCGGCTCATCCTGCGCACCGCGCTCACGCCGCTGTGCGACGGCGCCCTTGTCCAGGCGGGCGGCGACCCTGGGGTCGCGGTCGGCATTACGCTGCGCCCGCGCGGTCCGCTCCGCATGCGAGCCAGCTAGCCGTTCCCGCCGAGGGCCAAGCATCCCCGGCTTCGTCAAGTACTCCGGAGACGTCGTCTAGCGCCCGGCGCCTTCATGACCTTGCTCGCGTCCGCGGCAGCGGACGCGAGCACGTCCCGCAGCGCGGCCCGTGACGTCACGCCGAGCTTGGGGAACGCGCGGCGCAGGTGAGTGGCGACTGTTCGTTCGGAAAGGAACAGCCGCTCGGCGATGTCCTTGTTCCGCAGACCGCCAGCTGCCAGCGCCGCGACCTGCCGCTCGCGAGCGGTCAGCGGCTCGGCGGCGGCCGGCACTACTCGCGTTCTTGCCTGCCCGGCGGCGCGCAGCTCCGCGAGCGCACGGGATGCCCACGGGTGCGCGCCAAGCCACTGGAAGCGCTCAAGCGCCGTGGTTAGCTGCGCCCGCGACTCGCGCGTGGCGCCAGCACGCCGCAGGCGCTGACCGTACAGGAGCTGGACGCGGGCGTGGTCAAAGAGCCACCGTTCGGATCCCGGGACCGCGAGGGCCTCAGCGAACAGGTCGTTCGCCGCCCTGGCATCGTTCGTCACCAGGGCCTTGCAGCCGGTCACAAGCAGCCGCAGCCGCGGCGAGATATCCGCGATGCCGGCCGCTTCCATGGCCGCGACATGCGCTGCCGCCTCGGCTCGGCGGCAGGTCCTGAGGCAAGACTCCACCAGGTCAAGTGCGACGTACAGCACGTGCGGAACATGGGAAGGAAGATGCCCGGCGGATGCGATCTGGGTCGCGCAGCGGTAGGACTCGTCGAAGTCCCCGGCGCCCGCCGCCGCCAGCGTCCGTGCCTGCCACGCATACCACTCGATCGCCCGGACCTGCCGCGGGATGGCCCAGCCGAGCATCTCATCGGTCACCGCACGCGCTCGCGCGAAGTCGCCCTGTGCCGCGGCGAGCGACGCCTGGACGAAGCGGGCCACATGCCCGAGAAGGATGTAGTCACGCTCTTCGCATAGCCGCGCGCTTGCGGCTGCCCAGTCGGCCGCCAGGTCCCACTGTCCGGTCTGGAAATGGTCGCTTCCCAGCATGTTCAGGCTGAAGATGGCGGAAACCACCGGGCCGCCTTCGGCGCATCCGTCACGCACGACTTTCCGTAGAGCGGCGCGGCATCCCGCGAGGCGATCGACGAATACCGCTGCGAACCCTACGCGGCTCGCCCCCACCGGGTCGTCGGGCAGATTATGGATCGCGGTGGAAAGGCGGTTCAGTGTCTGCTGGCTCGCCGACACCGGATCGGCGACCGTCTCGTCGCATATCCGCAACGTGTCGGGTATCCCGGGACCGAGACGTTCGATCGCCTGGTGGAACGGCGTCCATAGCTCTGGCCGTCCGCCGTAGAAGCAGGTCAGCATCAGGGCGTACAAGGCCACTTCAGCCTTGTCGCCGGCGTCCAGTCGGGTTACCGCGCCGACAAGCAGCCGATGAGCCGTATCGATGTCGCCCGCATGACTGATCAGCAGGTAGGCGGCGGCGACCGTGGCTTCGAGCGAGCCGCGAAGGTCTCCGTCCTGGCGCAGCGCCTCGATGAGCAGACTGGAGGCACGCAGCCGCTCGCCGGAAACTTCCACATCAGTGACGGCCGCGCGTGCGAGTCGTCGGCGGCGCTCAGCGGGGTCCTCGCTGAGTTCTGAGGCTCGTGTCATCGCGGCCACCGCCCCCGCGGCGTCACCTCTCCACAGGCTCCGCAGTGCCGCGGTTTCGAGCGCAGCCGCGACCCGTTCGTCGGGTTCCCGCCTGGCGCCCGCCGAATGCCAGGCGCACCGGTCTGGGTCGTCGCGGAACAGGGCGGCCAGCTCCCGGCGCGCGGTGCGGCGCTCTTCATCCTGCGCTACTTCGATGACCGCCGAGCGGACCAGCGGATGGCTGAACACGAGACGCTGCCGGGCTTCGTCCAGGTACAGCAGATGGGCCCGCTCAGCCGTAGCCAGCGGGTCCTGCCCGGTCTCCGATTCGCGGGCCGCGGCGAGGACGCGAACGTCCCCCGTTCCGTCGAGTGCCGCGAGCAGCAGCAGCCGCCGGGCACTATCGGGGAGTGCGGTGAGGGTCTCGGAGAACACCGAGAGCAGGCGCGGCGTCAGCGGCAACGTCGGCGGCAGTGCGGTGCTTCCCGCGCGCCGCGGCTCGCTCAATGCGTCAGGGAGATCGAGCAGGGCAAGGGGGTTGCCTCTCGCCTCGGCCAGAACGCGGGCCCGTACCTGAGCCCCGAGTGCGGGGAAACGCGATGTCAGCAGTTGCCGGGCCGCCGTTTCCGTCAGTGGCGCCAGCTCGTGCACGGGCACTCCTGAATCGTCGAAGAACCCGCCCGCACCACATCGCGACGACGCGAGGAAGCCGATACGGCTGCCGGACGTGCGCCGCGCCAGGAAACCGAGCACGTCCGCGCTCCGCCGGTCGAGGAGCGGCAGGCCGTCGACAATCAGGATGAGTCCCGAGCCGGTCCTCGCCATGCCAAGCAGCTCGATCACGGCGGCCGACACCTGCAGCCTGTCAGGGACAATGCCATCACCGGATCCCAGCGGAGCCGCGAGCGCCCTGCGGTGCATGTCCTCCAGCCGGGATGAGTAGCGTGCGATCGGGAGCAGCACCTGGTTGAGCACGCCGAAGGCGACATCGGACTCCGCTCGAACGCCACATCCCCGTAGCACCGTCATCCCGGATGCCGTGGCCATCTTCGCCGCCACATCAAGAAGAAGCGTCTTCCCGGCACCGGGCTCACCGGACACTATTAGCGCGGCTCCACTGCTCTCCGCATTTCTGAGAAACCCCGTAATCAGGGAAAGTTCAGCCGCGCGCCCCACCGGCGCAACCCCCACATCCTCGTACATTACGCCCCCCGGCCCAGGCCCTCCTCACGACCGCCACCCCCGCGGCCCCCTACGTTATAAGAAACGCTTGTCACATTACATACCTCTATGAAGGCTGGGCAGAGTGGTTTAATTCATTCTGAAGAGTCATGTGTCGTATTTACGCCAATTGCGCACAAGTTGTACTACCCCGCCAAATCACGTCGCTGCCCGCCGTGCCGAGGCGTAACCAAGTCGCGTGACCAGGCCGCGTGACCAGGTACCAGTCAGAACAGGCGTGGCTGGATCCCCGGATACGTACTCTCGATAGACGCGGCG
>Ga0134128_10006579_pt1 | contig 14065 bp, 12 predicted proteins | sample KB31754_FD_96462 | JGI IMG/M metagenome (GOLD analysis project Ga0134128, IMG submission 96462) | Terrestrial soil microbial communities with excess Nitrogen fertilizer from Kellogg Biological Station, Michigan, USA - KB3-175-4 | ecosystem: Environmental > Terrestrial > Soil > Unclassified ... | reverse complement strand
GGCGTTGAGCACCACCGCCTGCAGCGTGTCGAGGCGCGAGTTGAACCCCAGCTCCGGGTGATGGTACTTCACCTCGCTGCCGTAGTTGCGCAGCGCGCGCACGCGCGCCGCCAGCGCGTCGTCGTCCGTGGTGACCGCCCCGGCGTCGCCGTAAGCGCCCAGGTTCTTCCCGGGATAGAAGCTGGTCCCGGCCGCGCGGCCTGTCGTCCCCGCGGCCCGCCCGTCCCGCCGCGCCCCCTGCGCTTGCGCCGCGTCCTCGATGACCGTCAGCCCGTGCGCGCGCGCCAGTGCCTCGACCGTCTCCGTCGGCGCCATCTGGCCGTAGAGGTGTACCGGCAGGAGGAAGCGCGTCCGCTTGGTGACCCGCGCCGCCGCCTGCTCGAGATCGATGAGGTGGTGGTCCGGCTCGCAGTCGACCAGCACGGGGCGCGCGCCGGCCCGCAGGACCGCCAGCGCCGTGGCGATGAAGGTATTGGCGGGGAGCAGCACCTCGGCGTCGGCGTCCACGCCGGCAGCGCGCAGCGCGAGCTCCAGCGCGTCGGTGCCGTTGGCGACGCCGATGCAGTGCCGCGCGCCGATGAACGCCGCGTAGGCCGCCTCGAACGCCGCCACGGCCGGTCCCAGGATGAACGCCGTCTGGTCCAGCGCGGCGGCGAACCCGGCCGCCACCTCCTCGGCGATCGCCTGGTGCTGCAGGCGCAGATCGACCGGCGGGATGGGCCGGTCGCTCAGGGCGACCTCCGCACCGCCTGCTCGCGGCCGTGGTCGCGCATCGACCGATCGATCGCCTCCAGCGCGCGCACCACCGCCGCCCCCTCGGCGCCGCCGGAGAGCGGCGGCTTGCCGGTGCGGATGCAGTCGAGGAAGTGCTCGCACTCGTTGCGCAGCGGCTCGCCGGTCGACACCTTGGGGATGGTGATGTCCCCGTCGCGGATGCTGGCGCGAAACGAGGCGAAGGTGTCGACCACCTCCGGCTTGATCGCCTGATCGCTCACCTGCTTGTCGTAGAGGCGCAGCGGCTCGAGGATGTTCATGTCGTCGAAGGTCAGCATCCGCTTGTCGCCGGCCACGGTGACGTCGCGCGACTTGCGCGGGTTGAGCCAGGAGGCGTGCACGTTCACCAGCACCTCGCCCGGGTAGCGGAGGGTGGCGAACACCGCGTCCTCGCGCCCGGCGTTGATCCAGGTCCCGCCCACGGCCGACGCCGTCTCCGGCTCGGACGAGAGCCAGTAGTTCACCATCGAGATGTCGTGCGACATGAGATCCCAGGCGGCGTTCACGTCGACGCGGATGGGGCCGAGGTTGGTCCGCACCATCGACACGTAGTAGAGGCGCCCCAGATCGCCGGCCGTGATGTAGGCGCGCACCCGCTGCACCGCCAGGTTGAAGATGAAGACGTGCCCCACCACCAGCACCCGCTGCCGCCGCTGGGCCAGCGCCACCAGCTCGTCCGCCTCGCCGCTGTGGGTGGTGATCGGCTTTTCGCAGAGCACGTGCTTGTCCGCCTCGAGCGCCGCCTTGACCAGCCCGTAGTGGCTGCTGGTCGGGGTGGCGATCACCACCGCGTCGACCGCCGGATCGTGGAAGGCGTCGGCCGCGTCCTCGGAGACCGCGGCGCCCGGAAAGCGCCCCCGCACCTGCTGGAGGCGTGCGCCGTCGCGCTCGACGACCAGCTTGACCACGCTGGCCGGCGGGTTGTCGAAGTTCCGAATCAGGTTGGGGCCCCAGTGGCCCGCGCCTATCACCGCGATGCGAATCGGCTCGCCAGGATCCAAGCGGGGATCATTTTATACCCGTCCGCGGCGCGGCGGATCGGCGACGGGCGTCAGCGGTCTTCCGTCACCGGTTTTGCAGAAAGGCGGCGATGGCGGCGCAGGCCTTGCCGGCGCGCTCGTCGGTCTCGACCAGCGCGAAGCGCACGTAGCCCTCGCCGCCGGGGCCGAAGCCGACGCCCGGCGAGACGGCCACGCGCGCCTTCTCCAGCAGTTCGGCCGCGAACTTGACCGCGCCTTGCTCGGCCGCGCGCCCCGGCAGCGGCGCCCAGACGAACATCGAGGCGGTGGGACGCTCGACCCGCCAGCCGGCCGCGTTGAGCCCGTCGCAGAGCACGGCCGCCCGGTGCTTGTAGAGCGCGCGGTTGGCCGCCACGTCCGCGTCGCAGGCGGGCGACAGCGCGGTGGCCGCCGCCAGCTGCGTGGGGGCGAACATGCCGTAGTCGAGGTAGCCCTTGATCGTGCCGAGCGCGCCCACCAGCGTGCGGTTGCCGACGCAGAAGCCGACCCGCCACCCGGGCATCGAGTAGCTCTTCGAGACGGTGAAGAACTCCACCGCCAGCTCGCGCGCGTCCGGGACGGCGAAGATGCTGGGCGCCGGGCGCCCGTCGTGCAGCAGGTCGGCGTAGGCCAGGTCGGAGATGACCCACAGCGACTCGCGCTTGGCCAGCGCCACCACCTTCTCGAAGAACGCCGGCTCGACGACGGCGCTGGTCGGGTTGTGGGGGAAATTGATGATGAGGCCCTTCGGCTTGCGCGGCGCGCGCCCGAGCGCCGCCTCGATCTCCTTGAACGGATCGAGGCCGGGGCGGGTGGTGACCGGGACCGGCTCGCCGCCGGCGATGATCACGCCGAAGCGGTGGATGGGGTAGCAGGGATCGGGCGAGAGCACGCAGTCGCCCGGGCCGACGATCGCCAGCAAGAGGTGGGCGAGCCCCTCCTTGGCGCCGAGCGTGACCACCGCCTCCGTCTCGGGATCGAACGTCTGCCCGTAGCGCCGCTGATACCAGGCGCAGATCGCCTGTCGCACCTCGGGCAGGCCGCGCGACGGCATGTAGCGCTGGTTGCCGGGGCGCTGCGCTTCAGTGATGAGGCGCTCGATCGCCGCTTTGGGGCTCGGGCCGTCGGGGTTGCCGAGTCCGAAGTCGAAGACGTCTTGGCCCTGCGCGCGCAGGCGCGACTTCAGCTCGTCGACGACCGCCAGGATGTAGGGGGGAAGCGCAGCCAAGCGCGCGAACTGGTTCGCGGATTTATCGGGTGGACCGGCCATGACAAAAGGACGCGAGACACTACTTGAAAGGGCGCGGGACGGCTAGGCGCGATCTGCGTCCTCGATTGCGGGTCGTTCGGTCTTGACTGAACAAACGTTCAGATTTAGAGAGTGAGGGTGCGTCCCGTCGCCGTCTCCAACCCGCCGAACCCCTGGGCCACGACGGAGGTCGAGTATCTGGAGGAGCTGGGGGCAGCGCCGGAGATTCGGCTGGAGGTTTACGTCGACGGGACGCGCAACATCCTCTCCAAGAACGACAGCCCCGACGTCGGCTTCACCTGGAGCGTGAACCCCTACCGGGGCTGCTTCCACGGCTGCGCTTACTGCTACGCGCGCCCGACGCACGAGTACCTGAGCTTCGGCGCCGGGACCGACTTCGAGCGGAAGATCGTGATCAAGCCGAACGCGCCGGCGCTGTTGCGCGCGGCGTTCGCCAGGAAGACCTGGCGGCGGGAGACGGTCGTCTTCAGCGGCGTCACCGACTGCTACCAGCCGCTGGAGGCGTCGTATCGGCTGACGCGCGGCTGCCTCGAGGTCTGCGTCGAGCGGGCGAACCCGGCGGCGATCATCACCAAGTCGGCGCTGGTCGAGCGCGACGCGGACGTCTTGGCCGAGCTCGGGCGGGTCGCCGCCTCGCACGTGACGGTGAGCATTCCGTTCTGGGACCCGGACAAGGCGCGCGCCATCGAGCCGTATGTTCCGACCCCGGCGCGGCGGCTGCGGGTGGTCGAGACGCTGGCCAAGGCGGGCGTCTCGGTCGGCGTCAACGTCGCGCCCATCATCCCGGGGCTCAACGATCAAGACATCCCCAAGATCCTGGCGGCGGCGCGCGAAGCGGGCGCGCGCTCGGCGGGGCACGTGCTGCTGCGGCTGCCGGGGCCGGTGAAGAAGGTGTTCGAGGAGCGGTTGCGGGCGGCGCTGCCGCTCGCTGCCGAGCGGGTGCTCCACCGCGTGCGGGAGACGCGCGGCGGGAAGCTCTACGATTCTCGGTTTGGTGTGCGCGGCCGCGGCGAGGGGACCTACGCCGACGCGATCCACGCGCTGTTCGAGACCGCCGCGACGCGGGCGGGGTTTCGCCTGGACGGAGCTGGGCTCCGCCCAGCGGAGTCGCGGGAGGGTGCGGGAGCCCTCCCAGGGTTCCCGGGTAAGACCCCGGGGGCGATCCCCAGCGACGTGCAGGTCGACGCGCAGGAGACGCGGGCGAGCGGCGGCTGCCTGGCGACGGCCTTGCCGGCGCCGCTCGCCGAGCCCAGGCAGCCGCCGGTGACGCGACAGCTCGAGCTGGGGCTCAAGTGATGGCGCCCAGGCCGAGCTCGATCGGCAGGCCGCCGTTGCCGAGCGCGTGGCGCGCGTCGAAGTCGAGGCGGAGCGCGCCCGCCGCGTCGTGCAGCGCGCGCGGGACGACGATCGCGAAGCGCCAGCCCCGGAAGTGCGCTCGCAGCACGCGGCCGAGCTCGCGGTAGGCACGGACGGCGCCGCGCGGATCGCCGAGCCGGCGCCCGTACGGCGGGTTGGCGATCACCAGACCGGGCGTCGGCCCCGGCGGGCGGACCTCCGCGACGTCGCGCTGGTCGAGCGTGATCGCCCCGGCGAGCCCGGCGCGGGCGGCGTTGTGGCGAGCCGCCTCCAGCGCATCCGCGTCGCGGTCCGAGCCGATGATGGGGGCGGGCGGCGCCGCCTGCACCCGCGCCCGCGCCTCGGCCAGCAGCGCCGCCGCCTCTTCGCGCGGAAACTGCGGCCATTGCTCGAGGGCGAAGCGGCGATCGATCCCCGGCGCGCGTTCGAGCGACTGCATCGCCGCCTCGAGGACGATCGTGCCGGCGCCGCACATCGGATCGCAAAGTGGCGTGCGCGCGTCCCAGCCGGCCAGCGCGAGCAGCCCCGCCGCCAGCGTCTCCCGCATCGGCGCGGCGCCGGTCTCGACGCGCGCGCCCCGCCGGTGCAGACGCTCGCCCGAGGCGTCGACGCTGAGGGTGAAGCGATCCTCGACGCCGCGGACCAGGACCGACGCGTCGGCCTCCTCCCCCTTGGCCGCCGCGCGCGCCCCCTTCACGGCGTCACCGATGGCCTGCCCGATCGTCTCGTCGATGGCGCCGGTGTGGTAGAGGCGGCAGCGGCTGGTGCTGGCGCGGATCGCCACCCGCGCGCCCGGGGCGATGAACGGGCTCCAGGCGAGCCCGGCGGCCCGCCGCCGCAGCTTGCCGAACTCGCGCGCCTCGACGGTACCGACGCGCGCCAGCACCCGCGTGGCGAGCCGCAACCAGAGATTTGCCCGGTAGCCTTCGGCGAGCGGCGCGCTCCACTCCACGCCGCCGGTCTCACGCGCAAGATCGCTGACGGCGGGGAGCGCTTCGATCTCGCGCGCGGCGGCCTCCTCGAGACCGGGGGCGACGACCGCGAACCAGCGCACCGACGCCAGGCTGGACGCCGCCCGCCGGGGTGCGGGACCCTTCGTTTCCCGCCGTCGCTCGCCCGGCGCCGGCAGCGTCGCCGGACGGCCGGCGAACGCGAAGTGGGTGAGGATCTCGATCGTCCCCTCGCCCCCGGCGACCGGCGAATCGGCTTCGGCGTGCAGCGCGAAGCCCAGCGCCTCCGCCCGCACCCGGACCTTCTCCAGCGCCCGGCGGCGCAGGTTGGGATCGCGCACCTCGCCTTCCGTGACCTGCCGGTCGGCCAGCTCGAACTGCGGTTTGACCAGCACTACCCCCTGGGCGCCCGGTCGCAGCCGGAAGGCGAGCGCGCGCAGCATGTTGCGGGCGGCGACGAAGCTGACGTCGACGGTGAAGAAGTCGAACGGTCCCTCGGCCTCGTTGAGCGGCAGCTTGCGCCAGTCGACCCCTTCCAGGCTCGTCACGCGCGAATCGGCGCGCAGCGAGGGGTGAAGCTGGCCGTGCCCGACGTCGACCGCCAGCACGCTGGCCGCGCCGTGCGCCAGCAGCGCCTCGGTGAACCCGCCGGTCGACGCGCCGACGTCGACCGCCCGCGCGCCGCGTACCGCCGCGTCCAGACCGAAGCGCGCGAGCGCCGCCTCCAGCTTTCCACCCGCGCGGCTGACCGCCATGCGCGCGACTTATAACGCGCGGAGAAGGCGCAGCTCAATCCGCCAGCCGGCGGAGGACGTTGGGCGAGGTGCGGCCGAAGCAGTCGGCGCAGAGCGGGATTCCGCCCGAGCGCGGGTCGCGCCGGACCTTGTCGCGCGGGTCCGAGGCGCCGCAGGCGCTGCAGGCGACTCGTGTCTCGAGGCCGGCTTCGGGCGCGGTCAGGCCGACCGTGGCCAGCGCGGCGCGCGTGATGATGCCGACCAGGAACGCGCCCGTGACGACCGGCAGGCAGGAGACCTGCTGCTCGCACATGATCTGCGCGGCCTCTTCGAGGGTGGTGTCGGGGCCGATGCAGAGAACCGGGGAGCTCATGCATTCGCCGACGAAGGCGTGCCGCTCGGCTGTCCGCAGGTCCTCCCGGCAAACGATCCCTGTCAAAGTGCCATTGTCGAGCACCAGGAGGTGGTCGATGCCGTTGTCGAAGGCGAGCCGCCGCGCCGAAGCGACCACCGTGTCCGGCGTCAACGTGTAGAGCTCCGTCCCCATCACCTCAGCCACGCAGCAGGCACCGACTTCAGCCATGACATCCATGACGTGCCCTCCAATAGAAAGTCTGAGCGGGCATGGGCCCGCGGGCCACTGGTCCGGATATGTAACAAACGACGTGCCAAACCGATCGGCTGCGCTAGGCCCGAGTTTCCGCCACCTCGAGCTTGCGACGCGTCACCGGCGATCGTGCGTGCGTTACCGGGCAGGTCACCGCGGGCAACATTGCCTCACGGTCTCACTTACGGGATCTAGGATCGGGGTTTGCAATAGGGCGAGGCATGGATTTGACGCGGATTCTGTTGGTGGACGACGACGACGAGACGCGTGAGCTCCTGCGCGAGTTCTTCGACGATCGGGGCTACACGGTCGAGACGGCGGCCGACGGCGTGATGGCATTGTCCTGCCTGACGACTTTTGCCGCGGACCTCGTCATTACCGATCTGGAGATGCCGGGCATGAATGGGCTCGAGCTGATCCGGTCGCTGCACGCGGCGAAGCCGAGCTGCCCGGTCCTGCTGGTGACGGCGCGCGCCGAACGCGAGCTGCCGCTTCGCCGGCTCGGGCGGCGCGCCGGGTTCGAGTGCCTACGCAAGCCGATCGATCTCGAGGCGCTGGGGATGGTGGTCGAACGTATGACGGCCACGCACGCGTTGCAGAATGTCGACGGCCCATTCCAACGAGCGCGACCTTAGTTAGATTGGCAGCATGGACAGGCGACGGGCCAGTGAGGGCGCGCGAGGGGAAGAGCGGTCCGGGGCGCGGCGGAGAGCGGAGCCCGACGCTGGGCGGGGCGCCGTCCACAGCTTCGTCGAGGTCAGCGAGCTGCGGCGGATCATGGGCCGGTTGACCGCCATCGAGATGCTGCGGTTGATCCTGGCCGGCGACGCGCCGTCTTACGGTGCCTGAGCGCTTCGCGCGCGGTGCCTGAGCGCTTCGCGCGCGGTGCCTGAGAGCGCGGCGCGTGAGCCCGCTCAGCGCGAGAAGAAGCCCTTTTTCGACGGCAGTGGCGCCGGCCTCGGCGGCGCCGCGGGCTCCGGCGCCTTGTGCGCCTCGGGGAGCTTCTTCAGGCTGACGCGCAACATCTGCGGACCGTGCCCGTCGAACTTGTAGTGGCGGGTGACCGACGCGTACCCCGCGCGGGTGAAGGTCAGGTCGTAGGCGTTGCCGGGGCGGAGTCGGAGCGTCAGCGGCGTGGTGCCGAACTGGTGGCGGCCCGTGGAGACGTGCGAACCCTCTGGATCGCTCTTGATGACGACCGGAAGCTGCGGCGGCTTCTCCTTGGCGGCGTGAGCCACTTCCTCGGGGGGCGCTGCCTTGTCGGTCTTCTCCGTCTTGTCGGTCTTTTCGGTCTCGTTGGTCTTGTCCCTGTCCTGGTCGTCGGGCGCGTCCGCCTTCGCAGCAACCACGGCCCCGACGGCGGATGCGTCGGGCTTGGCGGCCGCCGCGACCGGGGGCGGCTCCGCTTGCGCGTCGGTGGCGGCCACCGCGGGCGGCGATACGGCGGCAGGCGGCGGGGCCGCTGTCGGCGGCGGGGCCGCCGTCGGCGACGGCGTTGATCGCCCGGCCGCGGCCGGCGGAGCGCCGGGGGGCGCCCCAGCGGTGACGGGTACGGATTCCGGTCCGTGACGCCCGCTGAGCGCGCGCGCGGAGACCAGCGCCCCCACGAACAGCAGGGCGCCGGCGCCGGCGATTCGCACCGACGGCTTGCGATGCCAGACGCGGTCGGACGGCGCGAACCGCGGCGGATGCGACATCACTTCGGTCGCCGCCGCGGGCGGCGGGGGTGGGCGATCGGCGGAGCGCACCTCGACGGCGTCGTCGAGCGTGAGCACCAGCCCGGAGTCTTGCCCCGAGCCGGCGCGCAGCGGGCCGACCGTCGAGCGCGCGGCCGGCGGTTCGGGGGGCGCCTCGCGGGTGAGCGGCGGGACGCCGTCCTTGCTGCCGAGGTCGCCCAACCAGCGCTGCAGCTCGGTCTGCCCGACGGGGCGGAAGGCGACGCGCATCACCTGCTCGACGTCGACCAGCATGTCCTCGGCCTTCTGGTAGCGGGCCTCGGGCGTCTTCCCCATCGCCTTGCGAATGACGCGATAGAGCTCGGGGTTGAGCCCCGGGCGCGCCGTCTCGGGCGGCAGGAAGTCGCCGTTTTTGACCAGCATCAGCGTCTCGTAGTCGGTGGGCGCGTCGAACGGATGCCGCCGCGTGATCATCACGTAGAGCATCGTGCCGACGGAGAAGAGGTCGCTGCGCCCGTCGAGCGGGCCGGCCGCCGCCTGCTCGGGCGACATGAAGGCCACCTTCCCCTTGATGAGGTTCCCCAGGCTTTTCTCGGTCTTGCTCTGGACCTTGGCGATCCCGAAGTCGGTCAGCTTCACCTCGCCCTGCTCGCTGAGGAGGACGTTGTGGGGGCTGACGTCGCGGTGCACGATGCCCAGGGGCTTGCCGTCGGGGCGCTTCTTGTTGTGCGCGTAGGCGAGCGCGCGGCAGACCTCGGCCGTCAAGTAGAGGGCGAGCGGCGGCGGGATCGGAACGCCGGCGGCCTTGGCGCGCTTGAGGATCCGGTCGAGCGACCAGCCGTCGACGAGCTCGAGCGCCAGGAAGTAGCGCCCCTCGGACTCGCCAAGGTCGAGCACCTGCACGATGTTGCTGTGGTTGAGCGACATCGCGACGTGCGCTTCGTCGACGAGCATGTGGCGGAACTGCGGATCGGCATAGAACGTGGTGAAGATCCGCTTGAGCACCACGGTCTTCTCGAAGCCCTGCGCGCCGTGCTGCTTGGCCAAGAAGATCTCGGCCGTGCCGCCGTCGGTAATTTTGCGCAGGATGGTGTAGCGGGACTGGAGGCTCATCAGCAGCGGTCCGAGCCGATCAAATTACCACGGCCGCCCCTCTTGATGCCGGAGATCCGCTCGCCACATTTTTCCGATGGTGGTGCAGATCATGATGGAGAGCAGGACCGGCGTGGCGTCGAGGAAAACCGTGCTGCTGGTCGAGGACGACGCCGACATCAGGGACTCCCTGCAGGACATTTTGGAAGAGGAAGGGTTCGACGTCGTCCCCGCCTCGAACGGCAAGCAGGCGATCGACTTCCTGACCATGAACGAGCCGGCCGGCGCGGCGCTGGTCATTCTCGATCTGCTCATGCCGATGGTCACGGGATGGGAGGTGCTGGAGCGGATGACCACCGATCCCCGGTTGGCCGACATCCCCGTGCTCGTGCTCAGCGCCGCCGCCGCTGCCAAGCCCGAGCGGGCGCAGGGGTTCGTGCGCAAGCCGTTCTCGCTCGAGGCGTTCGTCTCGAGGGTTCACGGCGTGGTCGATCGGCCCCACCGGGCCGCCGACGAGCTGTTTTGATCGCGATGAGCTCGGAGGCGAGCAAAGCTCGCCTCCGCTCACGCGATCGATGGTCGTGGGGGGCTGCCTGCGTCTCCGTTCAGACGCCTCGGTGTTATGGTTGGGATCCGCATGGATCCCCAACGTCTGCGCGCGTTGCTCGAAGCGGCCGTGGCGGGGCGCGCCACCGTCGAAGAGACGATGCGGGCGCTCAGCGAGCTGCCGTTCCGTGACCTCGAGTTCGCCCACGTCGACACGCACCGCCACCTGCGCACGGGGTTTCCCGAGGTCGTGCTGGGCGAGGGGAAGACGCCCGAGCAGATCGTCGCCATCCTGAACGCGCTCGCGCAGGGAGGCGCGACCGTGTTCGCCACCCGCGTCTCGGCCGCGGCCGCGCAGGCGATCGTCCCCGCCGTCCCACGGTCACGGTATCTGCCGGTCCCGCGGGCGGTGGTGGTGGGCGAGGTGCCCGCGCCCGATCGCGGACGCGGCGTCATCGCCGTGGTGAGCGCCGGGACCTCCGACGTGCCGGTGGCCGAGGAGGCGGCGCTGACGGCCGAGCTGGCCGGCAACCGGGTCGAGCGGATCTACGACGTGGGCGTCGCCGGATTGCACCGGCTGATCGCGCACCGGGAGACCATCGCGGCCGCGGAGATCATCATCGTGGCGGCCGGGATGGAGGGGGCGCTGCCCAGCGTGGTCGGCGGCCTGTTCGCGCGGCCGGTGATCGCGGTGCCGACCAGCGTCGGTTACGGCGCCAGCTTCGGGGGCCTGGCCGCGCTCCTGGGGATGCTCAACTCCTGCGTGGCGGGCGTGGCGGTGGTGAACATCGACAACGGGTTCGGCGCCGGACGACTGGCCGCCATGTTGAACCGAGATCGGAACGGCGAGCGGACGCCGACGCCGTGAGCAGGCTGCACCTGCACTTCGAGCCGACCTCGGGGATCGCCGGCGACATGGCGGTCGCGGCGCTCGTCGACGCGGGCGTTCCCGCGGCGGTCGTTCGCGGCGCGGTGGAGGCGATGGGCGTGCGAGGTTTGCGCGTCGCGTTCGGCCGCCGGAAGCGCGGTGCTTACGTCGGGCGCAGCTTCGACGTGAGCTGGCCCGGCCGGCCGCGCAAGGCGCGCGCCACGGTCACCCCCGCCGGTCACCACCACGACCACGATGGTGACCACCACCATCACGATCAGGCGCACGACCACCGCGACTACGCGGAGATCAAGCGGCTCCTCAAGCGGGCGCGGCTCGACGCCGACGTGCGCGCGCTGGCCGGCGACGTCTTCGCGCGCATCGCCGAGGTCGAGGCCGAGCTGCACGGGATGCGCGTCGACCGCGTGGCCTTTCACGAGGTCGGGGCGTATGACTCGATCGCCGACGTCGTCGGCGTCGCGGCGGCGATCGTCCACCTGGCGCCGGCGTCGATCGGCTCGCTGCCGCCGGTGGTGGGGACCGGCGTGGTCCGCACCGCGCACGGTCCCGTGCCGGTGCCCGCGCCTGCCACGGCCGCGCTCCTGGCCAGCGCCGAGATCCCGATCCGCGCCGAAGGCGCCGGGGAGCTGACGACGCCGACCGGCGCCGCCATCCTGGCGGCGGTCGTCGACGACTTCGGGCCGCTCCCGCCGCTCGTGCCGCGCGCCATCGGCTACGGCGCCGGCACGAAGGAGCTCGCCGACCGAGCCAACGTCCTGCGCGTGACGCTCGGCGAGCCGCTGGGCGTCCCGGACGCGGCGCCCGTGGGGGAGGTGGTGCTCGTCGAGGCGAACGTCGACGACATGAGCCCGCAGCTCGTGGGACCGCTCTACGACGCGCTCTTCGCGGCGGGCGCGGTCGACGTCTGGTCGGCGTCCATCTTGATGAAGAAGGGGCGGCCGGCGCTGTTGGTCTCGGCGCTGGCGACGCCGGCCATGCTGGCGCCCGTGGAGCGCGCGTTCTTCGTCCACTCGACGACGCTCGGTTTGCGGCGGCGCGCGCTCGAGCGGCTGGTCTTGGCCCGCTCGTTCGCTGCGGTGGCGACGCCGTACGGGAAGGTGCGCGTCAAGCTCTCGGCGCTGGACGGCGAGATCCTCGGCGCGCAGCCGGAGTTCGAGGACTGCCGGAGGCTGGCGGCCCGCGCCGGTGTCCCGACGCGCGAGGTGCACGCCGCCGCCGCGGCCGCCGCGCGCGGCCTCCTGCCCCGTCGCGCCGGGAGGGTGCGGGGGTGAGCAAAGAGTCGGGACGGCCAGGTCCGCTCGACGGTCTGGGTCCACTCGATGGGCTGGCGCAGGCGGCGCAGGTGCTGGCTGTCGGTACCGGCGAGAGTCAGCTCCACGCCGCCAGCGAGCACATCGCGCGCGCGCTGGGCGCGACCTCGGTCAGCCTGCTCGCCGTGCTCTCCGATCCGGAGGCAGCCTACCTGGTCGCCGACAGCGGTGAGATCGAGATCGGCCGGGTGCGCTTGCCGCTCGGGCAGCACCCGCACCTGCGGCGCGCGATCGAGCTCGGCGAGGTGACGATCGTCGGCGGCGGCGAGGCGGCGTCCGCCGTCGGGGTCGCCGGCGCGGCCGACGCCAGCGCCGTTTTCCCCGTCCTCATCGGCCGCAAGCCGGCCGGGGCGCTGATCGCGCGGTTCGACGGCCCCGAGGCGGCGCGCCAGGCGGAGATGTCGGTCGGGCTCGGCCGGGTGGCCGCCTCGCTGCTCGGCATGGTCCTGCGCGGCGCCAAGGCGCTCGAGCCCCTGCGCGAGCGCACCCGTCGCGTCACGCTCCCCGACGTGCGAGAGGAGCGGCGCGTGCGGGCCATCGAGCGTTACCGCGCCTTCATCGACAGCGCCTCTGACGGCATCGTCGTCGTCGACGGTGGGGGCGTGGTCCTCTACCTGAACCGGGCTGCCGAAGAGGTGACCGGCTACGCGCGCGACGGCCTGGCGGGCAAGCCGATCGCCCAGATCGTCCCCGAGCCGTTTCGCGCCGGGCTCGAGCACCGGATCTCGCGCGCCATCGCCGCCGAGCCCGTCGACAACTTCGATCTCGAGTTGGTCACCACCTCGGGCGATCGGATCACCGTCTCGGTCGCTTCGATCGCGATCCTCTCCGAGTACGAGGCGGCGATCTTCTCCTTCCGCGACGTCACCTTGGCGCGCGAGCTCGAGCGCGAGCTGCGGCGGACGAGCGAGTTCCTGAAGCGCATCCTCAACTCGGTCGTCGACGGCGTCATCGCCGCCAACCTGCGGGGGACCATCGTCCTCTTCAATCAAGGGGCCGAGCGGATCTGCGGCTACAAGGCGGGCGAGGTGATCGGGCGGATGTCGGTGCGCAAGCTCTATCCGCCCGGCGTGGCGCACGAGGTGATGCGCCTCATTCGGTCCGCCGAGCACGGCGGCGGCGGCCGACTCGAGCCCGTGCGGCGCGATCTGCTCACCGCCCACGGCGAGCGCGTCCCGGTCTCGATCTCCGCGGCGCTGGTGCTCGACGACGAGGGGCGCGAGATCGCCACCGTCGGCATCTTCTCGGACCAGCGCGAGCGCCTCCGGATGGAGGAGCGGCTCGCCTCGGCGCAGGAAAAGCTGGCCGTCACCGAGAAGCAGGCCGTGGCCGTCGAGCTGGCCGGCGCCGCCGCGCACGAGCTGAACCAGCCGCTCACTTCGGTCATGGGCTACGCCCAGGTGCTCATGCGCAAGCTGGGGGCGGGCGACGCCCACCTGCCGATCGTGCGCACGATCCTGGAGGAGGCGGATCGCATGGCAGCCATCGTCCGCAAGCTCGGCAGCCTGACGCGCTACGAGACCAAGAGCTACGTGGGGGGTGCGCAGATCATCGATCTCGACCGCTCGGCGCCGGAAAACTTCCCAGCCACCGGCGAAACCGGTAAGAAAGAAGGGACATGAAGCCCGAGCAGATCACCGAGACCCTCGAACAGGCCGCCGCGCAGCTCGGCGTGCAGGTCCGCTACGAGACGATGACCGGCGAGGTCGCCGGCGCGGGCGGGCTGTGCAAGCTCAAAGGGCAGTGGTGCGTGATCATCGACCGCAAGGTCACGCCCGCCGACCGCGCCGCCACGCTGACCGAGGCCCTGGCCCAGCTCGACACCGACGCGATCTTCCTGCCGCCGGAGATTCGCGACGCGCT
>Ga0134128_10006577_pt1 | contig 14067 bp, 10 predicted proteins | sample KB31754_FD_96462 | JGI IMG/M metagenome (GOLD analysis project Ga0134128, IMG submission 96462) | Terrestrial soil microbial communities with excess Nitrogen fertilizer from Kellogg Biological Station, Michigan, USA - KB3-175-4 | ecosystem: Environmental > Terrestrial > Soil > Unclassified ... | reverse complement strand
CCTATCTGTCCGGCACGCACCGCGAAATTCCAGAATTGCCGGTTTTTTGGCTCAGCGGCAGCGGCACAGGAAGCGGGCTTTCGGCCATGCCTGCGTTGCCGGCCGGAGACGGCTCCCGATCTAGCCTCATGGCGCGGAACGTCGAACACCGTTTCTCGCGCACTCGCTCTTATAACCGACGGCGCTCTCGATGGCGACGGCGCGAGCGTAGAGACGTTGGCGGAACGCCTCGGCTTAGGCGAACGCCAACTCCGGCGATTGTTCCTTCAACATCTTGGAGCCTCGCCCATCTCGGTAGCACAAACTCGGCGAGTGCTTTTCGCTAAGCAGCTTATTCACGAAACGCAAATGCCGTTGACCGAAGTTGCGTTAGCAGCCGGATTCGGCAGCGTCCGCCGGTTCAATGAGATATTCCGCAATCTCTTTCATCGTCCTCCTGGCGCATTGCGGCGAAAAACTTCCGCGAGCCCCGCGGCGCCCGAAGCAGGCGTGACGCTTCGTCTGCGTTATCGGCCGCCTTATGACTGGGATTCCATGCTCGCCCACCTGCAAGCGCGCGCGATTCCCGGTGTTGAACTTGTGGAGAACGGTGGTTATCAGCGTACGGTTGAGATCGACGGCTTTATCGGGAGTGTCGAAGTGATTCACCTGCCGCAGCAACAGAGCCTGGGCGCTACGATCCGTTTCCCCAATGTTAGAAGTTTACCCGCCATCGTGATCCGAGTGCGCCGTCTGTTCGATGTGAGCGCCGATATTGAGACGATTGACGCACACCTCTCTCGCGATCCGCTGCTGGCTCCGTTGGTGGCGCGTCGTCCTGGGTTGCGGGCGCCCGGAGGATGGGATGGTTTCGAGTTGGCGGTGCGGGCCATTCTCGGCCAGCAGATTAGCATCGTTGCCGCACGCCGGCTCGCGGGACAACTCGTTGCGCTCCATGGCAAGCCTGTATCGAAAGATTATGTGAGTCACCCGAAGCTGTCCCACGTATTTCCTAGCGCCGAACATCTTGCCGCAGCCGAATCCGTCGGCCTCCGCATGCCGCGCACGCGCCAGTTATCGTTACAAGCGCTGGCTGAAGCGGCGGCGACGGACCCGAATCTGTTTCGTCCATTTGGAACCATTGAAGAAGCGACCCTGCGATTGCGCACAATCCGCGGAGTTGGCGAGTGGACCGCACAATACATCGCATTGCGCGCGTTGCGCGAAATGGACGCATTTCCTGCGTCCGACATCGGCCTGCTTCGCGGCGCCGCGGCAATTGATGGGGCACGATCAACGTCAGCCAGCCTTCTTACTCGCGCTGAGTCATGGCGTCCGTGGCGCGCCTACGCCGCTCAACATCTCTGGGCTGCCGACAGCACGGTGCCCCCAATTGCAAGGAGCGTACATGGATAGAGTTCTGCACTTTCTAATTGACCGAATCAATACCCCTATCGGCGAGATGTTCATTGTGGCGGACCATGACGGAAATTTACGCGCTACCGATTGGGCCGACCACGAGGGACGCATGCGCCGTCTGCTCCGGCTTCACTACGGCGAACATGGATTCAGGCTCGAACCGGCGCGCAATCCCAATGGCTTAACACATGCGATCGGCAGCTACTTTGCCGGTGAGGTTACGGCAATAGACGCCCTGCCGGTGAAAACAGCCGGCACACCTTTCCAGTGCGAAGTGTGGCGCGCATTGCGAACAATCGCCTGCGGGGCCACGGTTTCTTACACGAAACTTGCCGAACAAATCGGCCGGCCTACCGCGGTCAGGGCTGTTGGCCTCGCTAATGGCTCAAATCCGATTGGAGTTGTTGTGCCTTGCCACCGTGTGATTGGATCCAATGGTTCGCTTACCGGTTATGGCGGCGGTATCGAGCGAAAGTGCTGGCTTCTGAAGCATGAAGGTGAGATCAAGGGCGACTTAAAAATACCGGTTCGCCATCGAGATGGCCTCCTTGAAGTAAATTGCGGTGACGATACCGGGCTGAATGTTCCGGTCCGCCCAATGAGTGTTTAAAGAATCACGTTCAACTTTTGTCTCACGTTGAGACCCTCATTACCTGCTACAGTGACGTAATCCCACTAGCCGAGGATCGTTGATCCAGTGAAATCTTTGTCGTGCTGTGCTCTCGCCCTGTTCGTTGCTGCCACGCAATTGCTTGGGCAATCTCAAAGCAGATTGAATCAGGGCTGGTCCGCCCAACGCAGTAAAGAGTTCTGGCACAAAGACCAAGGCTCTATGATGATGCCGCTCGATTGGTTTCTGAAGCTAAGGACCAAAGATGGAAGCAAACCGCTGAGCAGCGATCTTGAACAGTTCGGTTTTATTCCCGACCCCGATAAGAACCAACTACCGATCGGCTTTGCTGTTCATAGGGACAACGTCACCGGACGCGATTGGATCGGTTTGACGTGCTCGGCCTGTCATACTGGCCGAATTCGCTACCGCGATCACGCCATGATCGTCGAGGGCGCTCCCTCTTTACTCGACTTCGAATCGTTTTTTGCAAGCGTTGTCGATTCCATGGATCGCTATCTGCCCAGCCCTGGCGAAGCGAATCAGGTTGCGGATTTGAAAGGGAAACTGCGCAGCCGGCTTAACTTCAACAAAACCTCCGTTCATGGCGGCTCCGGCCGCGTGGATGCGTTCGGTCAAATCTTTAATGACATCGCGGTGGTCGTCTTGAAAAACGGCGATTCCGCCGCCGTTTCTCCCGATTCGCCGGCATCGTACCCATTCCTTTGGGATATCGCCCAGCACAAGCGGGTCCAATGGAATGGCTCGGCGCCTAATCTTGGAGTGGGAGGAGATGGCTCCATGATGCGCAACATTGGAGAAGTAATCGGGGTCTTCGGTCAGGTCACCGTTCCGGACAAATTCTCCGGAATGCCAAAGTTTCAGTCAAGCGCCGCGCTTCCTAATCTCCGCATATTGGAGAACTGGATTTCCGAGCTGCGTTCTCCTCAATGGCCTGGTGTTTTTCCGCCTCTGAGAACTGCCATGGTGAGCCGCGGAAAAAGCGTGTATCAATCGGAGTGTCAACGGTGTCACGCTTTACTCGCGGACACACGCCATATTCCCAACCCGCTGCCCACGTCCTTGATCAGCGTCAACGAAGTGCAGACAGACCGGAAACTTCTCGATAATTTCAATAGGTTCACGACTAACTCGCGCCAGCTTCAAGGTCATCTCACACTCCTTAATCCGCGTAGAATCTGGACGACATTTAAGCCGACCGACTCTGTTGCTTTGATTACCGCCTACATCACCGCCGGAGTGTTGAACGGAGAAGATCCCGCCGGCACTCACCGCATTCGCGATGCCGCCACCCTCTTCTGGGAAGGCATGCCTGACATGAACGCTTACAAAGCAAGGCCTCTGAATGGCATCTGGGCCACGGCGCCTTATCTTCACAACGGCTCAATCCCGAACCTTGAAGAACTTCTCAAGGCGCCGAACGAGCGAGCTACTGCTTTCTGCCTAGGAACTGCGAAGTTCGATCCGGAGCTTGTGGGTTATCCGGCATTACGGGATGCCTCGCAATCCTGCGGCGCCCAATTTAAATTGGATACATCCTTACCGGGCAACAGGAACATCGGGCACAACTACGGTACACGTCTGTCGCCACCGGACAAAGAGGCATTGATCGAGTTCGTGAAAAGCCTCTGATACAACTCGTCGCCAACGAGACCGCGCCGGCACGGGGCTGCGCTACTCCGACCAGCACAGCCCCGTAATCGAACACGTATATCGCGTAGCGTGCGAGGCCAATTGTCTCTGTGAACCTTTCGATGGTCTTGGCTAAATTGTCAAATGTATAACGAAATTGTTTCCTGTCGGGCACATCTGAAAAGCCGAAGCCCCGAACGGATTGACGGCGGCCGATTTCAAGTAAGCAACGCTTTACGCACGGTCGTCGCTGGTAAATTGTTTCCTGGACGGCGATGAAGAAACATCAACCGCCGCTACCACGCCTCGCGGTTGCTGATCGTTACGCGATAATACGGCTTGTCCTTTTCGGCTGGGTCAATCGTGAATTCTTCCGACGTTTTCCCCGGATCGTAGCCGCGCCACAGCCATGTCAACGATTCCGGCAAATCAATCGCCGCCTGCGCCGAATCATGCGTCGCCAAGCCAAAGCGGAAATGAAAATCGTACTCGCGCATCTTCAGCGAATTCGCAAGCTGAATGGCTTGCAGGGGCCACGATCCATGCGTGTTTTCGAGATCATCCGCCCCATCGCTCATCCAGACCCGGATATTACGCTTCGGCATCTTGCGCACCATGAACGGATACAGATTGCCGCCGTCGAGTTTTTCTTCCGGATGCCACTGAATCGACGTATAACTTCCAATGGTCGAATGCACGCGAGTAAATTTTCCAGGCATGAACCAGGCAGAGTTCAGCGAGCAAATGCCGCCCGAGGATTCGCCCGCGATGCCGCGGCTGTAGCCATCGGGCCGGAGTTTATATATTTTCTCCACTTCGGGCAGCACTTCTTCCAGCAGAAAGCGGTCGTAGCGGTCGCTGACCGTGTCATATTCAATCGACCGCATCGCTTTGCCGTCGGGTGAGAAGCCCGGCGCAATCAACACATGGACCATCGGCGGAATCAGTTTCTGCGCCACCAGGTTCTCGGTAACGGTAAATAATCGCAGATGCGACAAATCTCCAGCAACCAGCCCCTGGCCGTCCTGCCACACCATTAACGGCGCCGGAACGTTTGGATCGACGCCGGGCGACGCGTAATACCAGAAGTCCGCCTTCATCCCGTCGTAAATCTTGCTGGTGATCGTTTGTTTCCCGCTCAACTTGCCTTGCGGGACGCCGGCTTTCGGATACGAATCTGGATTGTAGCCCGCCACATCCGAACGTTTTCCGATAGGCTTTCCATCCGTGTAATATTGATATGCGTGCGTCACACCCGTGCGCATTTTCACAAGGCGCATCCAGAGATTCGAGCCGGCGATCTTCTGCATTGCAAGCGGCGCCTGCCCATCTATGGAAACACCCGCTTGCGTGGCCGAGACAGGCTCGCTCTTCGGCGCGGGCGCGAGGTCGGTGACAAACAGAAAATCCTGCCCCCACACCGCCGTTCCACCATGAGGCGACAACGTCGTTGCGACCAGATCGGCTAATCCCGGTGAAGCAGCGCCCCCGCGGGCAGCGTCAATCAACCGTTCGAGTGGATGAACCTGGGCCAAGGCAAGCGCCGGCAGCAGCGCGCACAGCGCTAACGTCGCAATTCGTTTCATATTGTGATTGATCTCGTTCGTGTGGATCTACGCCAGGTCAGCCAGATAATTCAACCGGCCTTGGCTATCGCCGAGTTTCTCCGTAGGCACGTTCATCGCGTCGAGCATGCTCAGGTAGAGATTCGACACCGGCGTATCTTGCGTGAACTTCACGTGCCGGCCTGTCCGGAACACGCGGCTTCCGCCAGCGAGCAGTACGGGAAGGTCATTGTGATTATGGCGGTTGCCGTCGCTGATGCCGCTTCCGTAAACGATCATCGTATGGTCGAGCAGGGAGCCGTCGCCGTCGCGAGTAGATTTCAATTTACGAAGGAAATACGCGAATTGCTCCATATGATAGCGGTTGATTTTCGCGACTTTATCCATCAACTCGGGATCGTTGCGATGATGCGAAAGCCCGTGATGCCCTTCCGGCACGCCGATCTCGCGATAGGCGCGATTGCTTCCTTCCCGCGCCAGCATGAACGTGCCGATGCGAGTGATGTCCGTCTGGAGCGCAAGAGTCATCAGATTAAACATGAGCTGGGCATGTTCTGAGAACTCAAGCGGAATGCCTTCCGGCTTTGCCATGGTCGGCGTAGCCAGCGTATTTTCGGACGCCTGTTTCTCCGCCATCTGTACTTGCCGTTCTACTTCACGAATGGCGGTCAGATATTCATCGAGCTTCCGGCGGTCCGTCGAGCCAAGACCGCCTTCCAGCCGCTTCGTATCGTCCGAAACCATATCGAGGATGCTTTGATCGAGGCGCGCATTCCGGGCTCGCGCCGCTGGATCGCCCGCGTCCTCGTCACTTCCGAATAATCGTTCGAATACCGAGCGCGGATTCACCTCGGGCGGATTCGGCACGGTCGGAGTGCGCCACGAAATGCTATTGACGTACGCGCAACTATACCCAGAATCGCAGTTGCCAGCGAGGTGGCCGTCTTCACACCCCAACTCGAGGGATGCCAGCCTCGTTGCCATGCCAACTTTCCGGGCCGCGACCTGGTCGACAGAAATGCCGGTCGACACATCCGAGCCTGCGGTCTTCTTGGGATGTACGCCGGTGAGAAAACTAGCGGATGCGCGCGCGTGATCGCCGGGGCCATCCCCAAGTGCCATCGCATTGTGATCCATCAATCCCGTTAACACCAGCAAGTCGTCCTGCAGCGGCGCAAGCGGCTCGAGGATTTTCGGAAACGCAAACGCTCTGCCGCTGGCCGCGGGCGTCCAGTTCCGCATGTCGATCCCATTCGGAACATAAACGAACATCATCCGGTTGGGCGCCAATTTGCCGGCGGTCGTTCCAGCGGCTTTCAATGCCGGAACCATGGCGTCGAGCATGGGCAGCGCAACTGCCGCTCCCACGCCACGAAGCAAGGCCCGCCGCGAGACGTGCTTTCCCGTAATGATCATTGCGCGCTTCCTCCATCCGCCCTTCCCATCTGGAAAGGCACGCTGTCTACAATTCCGTCAATCAGGACTGAAAACCGATAATCGTTAGCCGCAAGGGCCGCCGCAATTTTTTTCGCCGCCGGCCTGTCATACGACTCCAACCCACGGCCCAAAGCATAAATCATCAGCTTTTCCGTGAAGCACTCGGCGAATGTATCGCGCGAGGAAACCAGTATCCGCTTCATCTCCGCCGGCCCGTTGAATGCCTTTCCACCGGGCAGAACGCCGGTCGCATCGATCGGCAGGTTTCCATCGTGCGTGCGCCACTGTCCGATTGCGTTGTAATTCTCGAGAGAGAAGCCGAGCGGGTCCATACGCGTATGGCACCCGGCGCACATCGGATTCGCGCGGTGCGCTTCCATCTGCTGGCGCATGGTTCCGTGGATGGGTCCGCCTTTGGCGTCGATCGAACCGACTCCGGGCGGCGGGGGCGGGGGCGGCTGGTTCAGCACGTTCTCCAAGATCCATTTGCCGCGCAGGACGGGCGAGGTCCGCGTCGGGTACGACGTGACTGTCAGAACGCTTGCTTGCGTCAGAACTCCGCTTCGTTCGGTTCCCTTGAGCGAAACACGCCGGAAGTTATCGCCCGTAACGCCGGGAATGCCATAGAACTTCGCCAGCCGCTGGTTCACAAACGTGTATTTGCCGTCGATAAAATCCAAAATGCTGCGATCGTCGCGAATAATCGAAGTGACAAACATCCGCGTCTCGGTGTACATCGCCTCGCGCAATTGCTTGTTGAATTGAGGAAATTGGTCGGGGTCGGGCCGCACGCTATCCAGATTTCGCAGTTCGAGCCACTGTCCCGCAAAGTTATCGACAAGCGCTTCGGCTTTCGGGTCCTTCAGCATGCGCTGCACTTGCGCGTGCAGTTCTTTGGGCTGGCAGAGGCGGCCTTCGCCGGCCAGTTGAAATAATTCCTCGTCCGGCATGCTGCTCCACAGAAAATAGGAGAGCCGCGACGCGAGTTCATATCCATTCACCGGATGGACCGCGGCGGGATCGCTGGGGTTCGGATCGTGCTCAATGCGATACAGAAAGTTGGGCGAAACAAGAATTGCCTCAACACCCAGGCGCATGGACTGATCGAGGCTCAATCCGTTCTTTTGCCCCATTGACACCAACGCCGTCAGCTTCGAAACTTCCGCATCGCTGGCCGGACGGCGATAAGCAAGGCGCGCGAGATGCGCCAGATTCGTCCGCGCGCATTCCGCCGTGTGCTGGCCGGGCGCATGGCCGCAGATGAAAACACGCCGGTACGCTTCGGGCAATGGCGGCGGCAGCGCATGAAACGGCCCCTGGATCTGCAGGGCATCCAAATAGGTGGGCGGATTCGACAACTGATGCTGTTTCCGTATCTCCGCCTCATCTTCCGGATGAGCCACTACCTGCTTTGCAAATTGCTCCTTTTCGGAATCGGCAATGTCTTGAGCGACTTCAACCTCCGTCGCGCTGGGCTGCCGGGTAATCAATACCGCTCTGAAAACATGCTCGCCATACGGCACGTGCATGCGCAGTTCATAGGACCGGGGCTTGTCCTTATCGATGACGACATCACTGGTCTGAATTTCCTTACCGTCCAGTTCGAGCCGGATACGGAAAGCGTCCTTCCGGCCGGACACAGTCGCCCGCAGATCGTAATCGCCCTCGGCCGGCAAATCGAAAGCGTGTTCGAGCACGGCGCCGTCGTCATTCGCATCATGCTCCGGCGAGAAACGTGTGCGCGTCGGCTTCGGAAGGCTGCCGGAAGGAATCGCTTGCCCGGCAATCTTTTTCGCCGCCCCCAGATACTTCTCCATCAGGACCGGCGAGACCGAGAGCACATCCCCGATATTGTCGAAACCATAGCCGGAATCGTCCGCGGGAAAATCGGCGGCCGGCTTAAAGGTCACGCCGAGCAGGTCCCGGACCGTATTGTTATATTCCACGCGGTTCAGACGGTGAGCGGTCAAATGACCAGGGTCGGGTTTTGAGGACCTATCGAACTCAGCGAACTGAGCCTCCACCCAGGCTGTCATCGCGGCGATATCTTCGGCTTTCGGACGTGGCAAACCTTTGGGCGGCATTTCGCCGCCGCGGACACGGGCAACAACTTTTTCCCAGACCAAACGGTCATGCAGAACGGAAGCTGTGTCGTGATATTTGGTCAGCACCAAACCGGCAGTTTTGAGCTGCTCGTTGTGGCAAACGGCGCAATTCTGTTTTACAAAACGTCCGACATTTTGAGCGAATGCGGCCGGCGAGGAATCCGGCGCGCGATTTGATGGCGCCGACAACGCCGGCAGCGATAGGATTCCAGACAGACCTACTACCCCGCCCCACAGCAGCAGGCGCCGACGCCTTGGTTTCGTTTTATTCGAGATCAAGTTTGTGCCGAAGATTGTAAGATGACGACCGTACTGCCTGCCGAGGTTACCCCCGGCCGGTTGTTTTTGCCCATCAACGAAGTTTCAGGCAGGTCCACGGCCACGCAGGATTGCCCGGTATGGCGGCAATCCCGCAATGAGTTTGCGGTACAGCTTCATCCTTACGGTTTGCCGGTCACGCTAAGAATTCGCAAGAAAACACATACATACGACGCGAAATCCCGGCATTTCCTCAGATATAACACTCGGATGCTGTCACAGCCGGAAGACGGTTGTCAAGCGAGGAGGGCTGGATGGGGGGCGGCGCGCCATGAAATGATCAATTCGCCGGAATGCAGGCAGGTCGGCGAAATACCAGGGTCGCGACGCAGGTGTCTGCTCCCCCTGAAAATCGCTGGTATCGGCATGGGGCGGCTCCCTGCACCGCAGTGGCCTCCCAGCCACCACCGGTTTGGGCACATCGAGATGGCAGCTACGAGGCCGCCGCAGGTCGAGAACCTGCCCCATCAAGGCGCCGGAGCACAGAAGCTCATGGGCACTCCGCTGCGGGCGCGGCGCGGCAACGTCAGACGCTGGTTAACGGTTTGGATTTGCCTGGCGCTTTACGTTAAGAAGGGGCCGCGTAATTCCGGAGCGCCTGAAGCCGGGGCCGCAAAGCCAACCCGGACGATGCGGATACGGAAAACATCCGGACCCCGGTCGACATAACGCCATTCGGCTTCGCCAGGGCGGAGTTTATCGAATTGAAGATGGAGCGGCTGCGGATCATGGTCATTCACCAGGACCAGATCTTCTCCGAGCACCAAATTATCGAATTTGGCAAACACGAGCGGATGCCGTTGGCCGCGCGGCACGTGCCGCAGATCCAATTCCCCATCTGTCGTCCCTGCGTCGATACCTGGCCCCAGAATTGTCGCCATCAAGACGGTGTCTTCAATCGCTTCAACTGAGTGAGGGCGTCCGCCTTCGAGACGCAGTAGCGCGCCTGTGCTCATCTCAAACGGCGTTGGGCCGTCGTAGAATCTCGCTCGACCGGATAGCGTTTGCACAATCACCTTTACCGGGACAGAATGCTCCGGCACTTTCTGTCCGGCTTTCAGACAGACGAGCATGACTCGCGGGCCAGGCCCCGTCAATAGCGCCTGACTGACAGGCCGCTGCTCGTCAAATTTAACGCGCTCCAAGATATTCAATGTTTCCAAAATCCCAACTCCTTTCGTCTCAATCGTCGTGTACTAACGAGTGTAGGAGCCGGATCAAAGCAGGTCAGTGACTTTAGTCACGGCGACAATTGAGGCGAAAGTTCGCACGAATTCACGCGATTCGCGCGCGCCGTGGACGCGAGGGCGATGGACGCGCCATCAAAATGATTCGTTCCGCATCCGGCGTAAAGGGACGGCCGTCGAAGTCGCCCCAGATCTCCTCCAATTCGAGACCACAGCGGGTGAAGAGGGTGTTTAGGTCGCACAAACTCCACGAACGCGCCACGAATTGAGCGTCAACGTGCTTTTCGCCGCGCCGGTAAAAATAGTGGGCGCGCCAGCAATGATCCCGTCCGATCGGAACCCACAATTCCCGCACCGAGACCGTTCCGATGCAATGCTCCGGAACTTCAACGCGCTTTCGCTTGGAACGGTAAAGTCCTTCGATCACGAGTTTTCCACCTGGAGCCATATGACGCGCAATGGCGCGCAAAGCGATTTGCCGCTCCCGGTTTCGGGTGAGATGTGAGAACGGATCGTTTGGCGCCAGGATCAAATCGAAGCGCCGCGCAAAAGCAAAGCGGCGCATATCCGCTGCGACCAGAGTTGGCTTGAACAATGCGTCAGTGGATCGTACGGCAAGACGCGTGGATGCGCGCTGGAGCATCTCGACAGAAAGGTCGAGCGCGACAACCGGAGCCAAGTCGGCAAGTTCCGCCGTGACGCGTCCCGAACCCGCTCCGAGTTCGAGAACGAATTGCGGCTTTTGACGGGCAACCATGTCCCGCCAGAACTCCAGGTCGTCCCGTTGCTCGTTCTCTTCCTCATAAAACGGCAGGATTTTGTGATAGTACGACTCGACTGCCTCAAGGGCGTGATTCCGCATTGTGAACGGCATGATGAACACTACCCAAAGTGGGTCCCGCGGAATGCGTCAATCGTGCGCGGCAAGCCAAGATCGCTCCGCTAGCCGTATGGACCTTTACGGCGCTGGTTCCATTATCGCGTTAGGCGCGGATACGCATCGAAAACACGCCCTAGGAGCCCTACCATATGCCAGCTAGGGACGGTTAGTCAGTCGTAGACCCGGCCAGTGCTTGCCATCTATTTTGCGAGGCTCAAATGTAATTCGCGGGCAGGCGGCTGTCATCACATCCTCCGATCTTTGGTGTAGTTCAGAGCGAGACCGGCCACCGCTGGCTACTCTTATATGAGGAGCATTTCCGAATTTGTCCAGAAGACTCTTTGGCACGGATGGAATACGCGGCGTTGCCGGCGATCCTCCATTAGATCCGCGCACGGTCCATGCGGTCGGCGTAGCGCTTGGCAAGTGGGCGCGCGAAGCGAATGGCGGCGAAGTCGAAGACGCGCCCGAAGTCGTTATCGGGCTCGATACGCGCGAGAGCGGCCCGTGGCTGGCGGCGCAGGTCGCCGGCGGATTAAAACGGTCGGGCGTCAAGGCGCGCTTTGCCGGCATCATCACCACGCCCGGCATCGCTTACCTGGCTCGCATCGGAGCCTATATCGCCGGCGTCATGATCTCGGCTTCGCACAACCCCTATTACGATAACGGCATCAAGATCATCGATAGCGCCGGCTACAAGCTCGCCGACAGCATCGAAGAGCACCTCGAAGAACTGATGTTCGAGTGGCTCGATTCCGGCGAAGAGCCGGTGACCGAAGCGCTCATCGCCGACAGCGGTCTCGATCATCTCTATAGCGATTACCTGGCCTCCACTATTCACGGTTCGCTGCCGTTTCATCTGGTCGTCGACTGCGCAAATGGTTCGGCGACCGCCGTAGCGCCCGAGCTGTTTCAGCGCCTGGGAGCGAAAATCGACCTCATCGGCAATGCTCCCGATGGACGCAACATCAATCTCGATTGCGGCTCGCTGCATCTCGATGCGCTGCGCAAGCGAGTGCTCGAAACCGGAGCCGATGCCGGTGTTGCATTCGACGGCGATGCCGACCGTGCACTGTTCGTCTCGCATAGTGGAAAGATTATCGACGGCGATGCCGTACTATTTCTCGCGGGCAGCGCGATGAAGCGAGCGGGCAAGCTGGCAGGCGATGCCGTGGTCGCGACGGTTATGTCGAATCTCGGACTCGAGAAGGCCTTCGAGAGCCTGAGCATTGCCTTGCTGCGCACGCCGGTGGGCGACAAGTATGTACTCGAAGAGATGCTAAAGCGCGGCGCGACGCTGGGCGGCGAGCAATCGGGACATATCATCCTGACCGAATACGCGACCACGGGCGACGGCATTCTCACGGCGCTGCGGGTATTCGAAATTCTCCACGATTCCAAGAAAACGCTTGACGATCTCACCGATGAGATCAGAACCTTCCCCCAGAAACTCGTCAACGTGCGCGTGAAACAGAAGCGACCTCTGGAGGAGCTTGCGCAGGTGCAGCAGGAAATTCAGGCCGCTGAACGCGAGTTCGCGGGCGCAGGGCGTATTGTAGTAAGGTTCTCCGGCACCGAGCCGCTCGCTCGCGTCATGATCGAGGCGAGTTCGGAGGAGAGCGTTAATAAATGGACGGCGCGGATCGCCGACGCCATTCGTCACGAATTGGGAGCTATCGAAGGATGAAGAAAACTCTTGTGTGCGGCGCCATCGCGGCCGCGCTGGGATTGTTAAGCGTAGCCGCCTGGGCGCAAAAAAGACAGAAGCTGCCGGGTGAAGATTGGGTTCAGCTCTTTAATGGACAGGATCTGTCCGGCTGGACGAAGATCGGCAAGGAAAGCTGGACCGTGGAGAACGGTCTGATTCACGGCAAAGGCCTCACCAAGGATTACGGGTATCTGCAGACGGAAAAGCCCTACAAAGATTTTCAGTTGAGCTTGCGCTTCAAGTGCGTCGGCGACGGCAACAGCGGCGTATTCTTCCACACGGCGTTCAAAGAAGGCACGGCGGATATCACGCACGGTCTGCAGTTTGAAATCGATTGCAATATGATGCATCACACTGCCGGCGTGTATGGCGACGGCCGCGGTTGGATTGTGTGGCCTTCTCCGGAGAACGAGGGCGTAGTACGCATGGGCGAATGGAACGATTATCTTGTCGAAGTGGACGGTAATCGCTATCGCTCCCGGCTGAATGGCATCCAGATGGTCGATTTCACCGATCCCAGCCCCAAATCTTTCGATGGTCCGATCGCACTGCAATTGCACGCTGGGGGGCGAGGCAATATGGAATTCAAGGATATTTGGGTCAGAGACCTGTCGCACCGTTAAGCGGGCGATGCCCTTATCCCGGCAATCGTCGCGCGGCTTCGCGCAACCGATTGCCGGGACAGTATCAGATCAACGGATCGCGCAGCGAGGCATGCCTCGACCCTACAACGGACAGTTCTCACGCAACCATGGTGTAAATGTCCTCAATTTGATCCGGGCTGGTAATCCGTACGGCAAGGTCACGCAGCAGACCGTCATGCAAGCTGTAAACCAACCCGTGCACCGCCAGCGGCTGGCCGCGGCGCCATGCATTTTGCACGATCGTCGTATGACTTACGCTGTGCACTTGCGCTAAGACATTCAGATCGCAGAGCCGGTCGGATCGCGCCATCATATCCTCGATTCCTTCTAACTCCGCCCGGTGTCGAGAATAAGTATCCTTGATGTTGCGCAGCCAATTATCGATCAGACCCAGTTGAGCGTTTTCGCAAGCGGCTCGAACGCCGCCACAGCCATAATGACCACAGACGATGATGTCTTGTACCTGCAAAACTTCCACGCCGTATTGGAGCACAGACAAACAGTTCATGTCGGTATGGATTACAAGATTGGCGATGTTTCGATGGACGAACACCTCACCCGG
>Ga0134128_10006571_pt1 | contig 14074 bp, 9 predicted proteins | sample KB31754_FD_96462 | JGI IMG/M metagenome (GOLD analysis project Ga0134128, IMG submission 96462) | Terrestrial soil microbial communities with excess Nitrogen fertilizer from Kellogg Biological Station, Michigan, USA - KB3-175-4 | ecosystem: Environmental > Terrestrial > Soil > Unclassified ... | reverse complement strand
GGCGGCGGTTTCCGGCGCGACCACCGGCGACGTGACCGAAGCGGGCGGCGTCAACAATGCTGTTATCAATACGCCGACGACGAGCGGCGCGCTGACCGATACCGACGTCGACAATCCCGCCAACACGTTTGCGGCGGTGAACGTCGCCACCGCAAGCGATCACGGCTTCGGCAGCTTCACCATGACGTCGGGCGGCACCTGGAGCTACACCGTCGATAACAACAACGCGACGGTGCAGGCGCTCAATGTCGGACAGAGCCTGACCGACACCTTCACGGTGGATACCGTCGACGGCACGGCGCAGCAGATCACGGTCACCATCCATGGCGCCAATGACGCCGCGGTGGTCTCCGGTACGACCACCGGGGACGTGACCGAAGCCGGTGGCGTCAACAACAACATTCCGGGCACGCCGACCACCTCCGGTCTGCTGACCGACAGCGACATCGACAATCCCGCCAACAGCTTCACGGCGGTGACGACCGCTACCGCCAGCGACCACGGCTTCGGCAGCTTCACCATGGCGGCGGGCGGCACCTGGACCTACGCCGTCGATAACAACAATGCGACGGTGCAGGCGCTCAATGTCGGGCAAACGCTGACCGACACCTTCACGGTGGATACCGCTGACGGCACCGCGCAGCAGATCACCGTCACGATCCATGGCGCCAACGACGCCGCGGTTGTCGCGGGCACCGACACCGGTGCCGTGGTGGAAGCGGGCGGGGTCAACAACGCGATCCTCAACACGCCGACGACTTCCGGTACGCTGACCGATACCGACGTCGACAATCCCGCCAACACGTTTACGGCGGTGAATGTCGCCACGGCCAGCGACCACGGCTTCGGCAGCTTCACCATGACGTCGGGCGGCACCTGGACCTATGCGCTGGACAACAACAACGCCACGGTGCAGGCGCTCAATGTCGGGCAGACCCTGACCGATACCTTCACGGTGGCAACTGCCGATGGCACCACCCATCAGGTCACGGTCACCATCGACGGCGCCAACGATGCCGCGGTCGTCTCCGGCATCAAGACGGGCACGGTGGTGGAAGCCGGCGGCATCGACAACACCGTCCCGGGTCTACCGATCGCCCTCGGAATACTGACCGACACCGACATCGACAATCCCGCCGATCTGTTCACGGCGGTCCCGTTGGGCACGCCGAGCGACCATTTCGGCAGCTTCACCATGACGGCGGGCGGCATCTGGGCCTACGTGCTGGATAACAACAACGCGCAGGTTCAGGCGCTCAATGTCGGACAGACGCTGACCGATACCTTCACCGTGCACACGGTGGACGGTACCGCGCAGCAGATCGCGGTCACCATCGACGGCACCAACGATTCACCTGTCGTGACCGCGGGCAATACCGTGAATTTCGACGCCAATGCCGGCCACGCGAAGGTGATCGATCCCTCCATCGCGGTGAGCGACGTCGACAATACGACATTGGCGAGCGCCCAGGTGTCGATCACGGGCGGGTTCGATGCTGGTCACGACAAACTCGGTTTTGTCGGTCAGAACGGCATCAGCGGCAGCTTTAACGGCGCCACCGGCGTGCTGACACTGACCGGCACCGCGTCGGTTGCCGACTATCAGGCCGCGCTTGCCAGCGTCACCTTCGACTCGACCTCGGCGACCACCGGGACCCGGACCGTGCAATGGACGGTGGATGACGGCGGCGCGCTGTTCCACAAGAGCCTGCCCGCCACCACGAAGGTGACCGCGCAGGGCGTCTTTGCCCCGCCGCATCCGGGCGGTCCTCCGATCCTGCCTTACACCAACCCGAATACGACGCCGGGCGCGGGCGTGTTCGACAGCGGCCCGACCTTCCAAGTCGCGTCCTTCACGCCGGAAGGCCCCGTCGGCAATGGCGGCGGCTTCAGCTTCCACGTCGTGCACTCCGATCCGGTGTTGACCACCGCTTCCGACGCCAATGTGCAGATCAATCTGGCGCTGGCCTCGCTCGAAGCTCCGCTCGGCGGCGACGTCGTTGCGATCGAGGCGCGCCAGGCCGACGGCAAGCCGCTGCCGGACTGGTTGAAGTTCGATCCCGTCACCGGCAGCTTTGTCGGCTTGCCGCCCGACAATGCGGTGGCGAGCCTCGCGCCTGATCAATCCAGCGACAACAACATCGTCACCGGGTCCTTGCGGCAGGATTTCGACGGCGGATCCGGCCGGCACGAGCAGGGCTCCAGCACCATCACCGTCGAGGTGCTGGCGCGCGACGCCCATGGCAATGTCGCGGTGACCGTGTTCACCATCGACCTGCACAACAACGGCAGGCATGGCTGGAACATGCAGCCGTTCGGCATCGAGCGTCACGCCTCGCTCGCGCCGCTGTCGCCGGAACTGGCCGCGATCGAGGCCGCGGTGCATGACGCGACGCGCACGACCGAGCCGTTCGGATTGCATGCCATGCCGGTCCGTCATGGCGATGCGATCACGGTCGACGCGCATGAGGCTACCCCTGCCGGGCGCGCCGGCCTGAGCCAGCAGATGGCACAGATCGGCTGGCGCTCGATGGCCGCGCAACGCAACGCGTTGCTGGCAAGTCTGCAACAGGGCAGGTGACGGCGGGACGTTGCGTTGATCGAAGCGAGGCGTGCCGTGCGGGCAGCACGGCACCGGTTCGTGAGCGGGGCATCGCGCCGAATCGGCTTCAGACCTGATACAACCTGAGAATGAATATCGAGAACCCAACACGATGAAGCCGGTTGCTCCAAATTCGTTCGAGCCCCAGATGTTCGCGCTGGGCACGCTGGTGCAACTCCTGAAGCGGGCGCGGCGCGCGGCGAGCGCGGAGGAGCTGGGTTTCGTCATGGTCAACGAAACCCACGCGCTGCTGCCTTACCGGCAGGCCGCGCTGTGGCAGCGCCATGCCCGCGCCAGCGGCAAGGTGGCCGCGATATCGGGCGCGGCGCTGGCCGAGCGCAACGCGCCGTTCACCTTGTGGCTCAATCCGGCGTTCGAGAAACTCGACAGCGAAAACCAGCGCGATGACATACGGCCGGTCGATTCAACCCGGCTCGACGGCCCGCTCGGCGAGGCCTGGCGCGAGTGGCTGCCGGCGCACGGCCTGCTGGTGCCGCTCTGCGTGGACGGAGAACCATCGCTCGGCGCGCTGCTTTTGGCGCGCGAGCAGCCGTGGAGTGACGGCGACATTCATTTGATGTCGGAATTGGCCGACGGCTACGCGCACGCCTGGCTGCGGTTTCGCGGGCGTCATCGCCGCTCGCTCGCCGCCATGCTGTTCGGCGGCCGTGGCCGGGTCGTAAAACTTGCGATCGCGGCCGCGGTGGTCGCGATCCTGTGCATGCCGGTGACGCTGTCGGCGCTGGCGCCGGCCGAGGTGGTCGCGTTGCAGCCGACCATTGTCCGCGCGCCGCTCGAGGGCGTGGTCGATCATTTCGACGTGCAGCCGAACGAGCAAGTCAAGGCCGGGCAGCAGCTGCTGACGCTCGATCCACGCGCCATCGAGAACAAGCTCGACGTCGCCACCAAGGCGCTGGCGGTGGCGGAAGCCGAATACCGCCAGGCGGCGCAGCAGGCGGTGTTCGACGACAAGAGCAAGGCATTGCTCGCGGTGCTGAAGGGCAGGGCGGAGCAGCGCCGCGCCGACGTCACCTATAACCAGTCGCTGCTCGACCGGATCAAGGTCACCGCGAACCGCAGCGGCCTTGCGATCTACGACGATCCCAACGCCTGGATCGGCAGGCCGGTGACGATCGGCGAGCGGCTGGTCGAGATCGCCGATCCGGCGCAGGCCGAGATCGAGATCTGGCTGCCGGTGGCGGACGCGATCACGCTGAAGACCGGCGCCGATGTCGATTTCTTCCTCAACGTCGCGCCGGACTCGCCGTTGCGCGCGACGCTGCGGCAGGCGAGCTACGAGGCGACGCAGTCGCCCGGCGGCTTGCTCGGCTACCGCCTGAAAGCAAAACTGGCCGACGGCACGCCGCCGCCGCGGATCGGGCTGAAGGGCACCGCAAAACTGTTCGGCGAACGGGTGTCGTTGTTTTATTATCTGCTGCGGCGTCCGCTGGCCGCGGCGCGGCAATTCGTGGGCCTGTGATGGCCATGGCGGCACTGGCGGCGGGCGCAGGCGGCCTGTTGCCGTTGCGCGAGGAGATCGCGATCTTTCCGGGGCCCACGGCGCTCGACGGTTCGCCGAGCTGGACCCTGCACGACCCCTCCGGCAATCGCTTCTATCGCCTGGGCTGGCGCGAATTCGAATTGCTGTCGCGCTGGGATGCCGGCTCGGCGGCGGCGCTGACCGCGCGGGTCGAGGCGGAAACCACGCTGCAGGTCGAAAAGGAGGACGTCGACGATCTCGTCCGTTTCCTGTTTTCATACGATCTGCTGCGCGCGAGCAGTCCGGAAGCCACCGCCAACATGGTCAAAAAGGCCGACCGCCAGCGCGGCACCTGGGGCCGCTGGCTGCTGCACAATTATCTGTTCATCCGGATTCCGCTGCTGCGGCCGGACCGCTTTCTCAGCCTGACCTATCCTTATTTGCGCTGGATTTTCACGCCGCTGGTCGCCGCGATCGTGGCCGCGATCGGCCTCGTCGGTCTGGTTCGGATCGGCCGGCAGTGGGACGTGTTTCTCGGCACCTTCGTCGACATGTTCTCGGTGCAGGGCGCGATCGGCTTTGCGATCACGCTGGGCGGCCTGAAATGCCTGCACGAACTCGGCCATGCCTACACGGCAAAGCGTTTCGGTTGCCGGGTACCGACCATGGGGCTCGCGCTATTGGTGATGGTGCCGGTGCTCTACACCGACGTCAATGAATCCTGGAAACTGGCCTCGCGCAAGCAGCGGCTGGCGATCGGCGTTGCCGGCGTCACCACCGAACTCGCCTGCGCGGCGTTCGCGATGTTCGCCTGGGTGGCGCTGCCGAACGGGCCGGCGCGCAGCATCGCCTTCCTGGTGGCGACCTCGACCTGGCTGACGACGGTGCTGATCAACTCGAGCCCGTTCATGCGCTATGACGGCTATTACGTGCTGTCGGACTGGCTCGAAATGCCGAACCTGCACACCCGCGCCTTTGCGCTGGCGCAGTGGTGGCTGCGCGAGACGCTGCTCGGCCTCGGCGATCCCGTGCCCGAGGACGTTCCGCCGCTTCGCCGGCGTTTTCTCATTGCCTTCGCCTTCCTGACCTGGGCCTACCGCTTCTCGCTGTTCATCGGCATCGCCGTCATCGTCTATCATTTCGTGATCAAGATCCTCGGCATCGTGATGATGATCGTCGAGGTCGGATATTTCGTCATTATGCCGGTGGTGCGGGAGGCGTTGACCTGGTGGCGCCGCCGCGCCGACATTCATCTCAATACCCGCACCGCGCTGACTTCGGCCGCCGGCGCCGTACTGGTGCTCTTGCTGCTGGTGCCATGGCGCTCGGCGGTCGAGGCGCCGGCGCTGCTCAAGAGCCAGCAGCACATCGATATCTTCGCGCCGGAATTCGGCGCCCGGCTCGCCAGCATCAACGTTCACGACGGTGACAGCGTCGCCAAGGGCGCCGCGCTGTTGCAGATGACCTCGCCCGATCTCGACTACAAGCTCGCCCGTACCCGCACTGAAATCGAAATCTCGGAATGGCAGTTGCGCGCCCGCGGCGCCGATCCGGAATTGCTGGCGCGCAGCCTGGTCACCGAGAGCGAATACGAGGCGGCGCGCGCCGAATATCGCGCGCTGATGGACCAGAAATCGCGGCTCGACGTCGCCACGCCGGTGGCGGGCGAGGTCGTCGATGTCGCCGAGGCGCTGGAGCCCGGCAGCTGGATGCCTGCCAAGTCGCGGCTGATGTCGGTGATCGATCCCGCCGCCATGACGGTCGAGGCCTATGTCGACGAGGCCGATCTCGACCGGATCGCGATCGGGGACCGCGCGAGCTTCGTCGCCCAGGCCGATACGCGAATCGACTTTCCGCTGCATCTGGTCGAAATCGCGCGCGCCAGCACGACGGCGCTGGCCGATCCGGCGCTCGCTTCCACCATAGGCGGGCCGATCGCGGTCCGGCCGCAAAAGAACGAAAAGCAGAACGACCTGGTGCCGGACCGGACCCTGTACCGGGTCAGGCTGGCCGTCGACGACGGCCATGCGGTTCCCGTCACGCGGGTGTTGCGGGGGCAGGTGATTCTCCGCGGCGAGGCCGTCAGTCTGGTCCGGAGGATATGGCGTAGCGCTTTGGCCGTCATAATCCGCGAAAGTGGTGCCTGAATCGCAACTGCCGCCCAAGGTTGATCGCGGAACAGTTGCATAAGTGCAACGTCACAACGCCATCTGCCTGTGGAAGCGGCTATTCTCCTTGCTGGCCCGGCTCGGGGTGAAATAACCTTGCGAGAAATCAAGCCTAAAAACGGGCGTTTTGGGGCAGGCGGACTGAGCCAAATGCAGGCGGTAAAATCCTTCGCTTTTCTGCGGTGGCTGGCAGCCGCCCTGGTGCTGGCCGCCACCGCCGGTGGTTGCGCGTTCCGGCCGCATCCGTTGAGCGATGCCGAGCGGGCGGCCGAGGCCTCCCAGGACATGACCGATGCGTTCGCAAACCAGGAGCCGCTGCATCACCCGCTGACGCTGGAAGAGGCCTTTGCCCGGGCGATCGCCTACAATCTCGACGAACGCGTCAAGCTGATGGAACGACAGGTCGCCGAACGCGATTTCGAGATCAGCAAATTCGACATGCTGCCGAAAGTGGTCGGCACCGCCGGCGCCTCGACCCGCGACAATGTGCTGGCTTCGACCAGCGTGTCGGTCGTCAACCAGTCGGTCACGGTGCCGCCCTCGACTTCGACCCACAACGACCTGCGTTTCGCCGACCTGACAACCTCCTTCAACATCCTCGATTTCTGGGTCAGCTATTTCAATTCGAAACAGCAGGCCAACAAGGTGCTGGTCGCCGAGGAGCAGCGCCGCCACGTGCTGCAGGGCCTGTTCCAGGACGTGCGCCGCGCATTCTGGCGCGCCGCCAGCGCGCAGCGGCTGGCCAACGACATCCGCGAATCCAGCCGCGAGGCGCAACGCGCGCTGGACGCCTCGCGCAAGAGTGAGGAATTGCACGCGCCGATCGATGCCCTGCGTTACCAGAAGGCGCTGTTGATCGCGCTGCGCGACCTTGAATCGATCCAGCACACGCTGGCGGCGTCCAAGGCCGAATTGGCGCAACTGATCAACCTGCCGCCGGGCAGCAACTATGCATTGGCGGTGCCGCGCGATCTGCGGATCGAGGCTCCGAAACTGCCGATCCACGACATGGAAGAGGTGGCGCTGGTCCGCAATCCCGAGATTCGCGAGGCCAGCTATCAGGTGCGGATCAGCGCCGATGAGACCCGCAAGACGCTGGCGCGCAATTTGCCCGGCATCAATTTCAGCTATGGCCCGAACTACGACAGCAACTCTTTCCTGGTCAACAACACCTGGGCCGCGGGCGCCGTGCGGCTCAGCGGCAATCTGGTCAGCGTGCTGTCGATCCCGGAACAGCTCAAGCGTGGCCACCTCGCCGAGGACACCGCGATCACCCGCCGCGAGGCGCTCAGCGTCGCGACGCTGGCCAAGCTGCATATCGCCTACCAGCAATATCTGGCGGCGAGGCAGGAATACCGCGCGGCCGATCAGCTCGCCTCGGTCGACCGGCGGCTTTATCAGCAGATCGCCAACCGCACCGAGACCGACGCGCAGTCGGAACTGGAGCGGGTGTCGGCGCGGGTCTCCACGGTGGAGTCCGACCTGCTGCGTTACCGCGCCTATGCCGAGGCCCAGGCGGCGCTCGGACGAATCTATGACGTCGTCGGCCTCGATCCGGTACCGGGCCAGGTCGAGTCGCTGGATATCGCCACCCTGAGCGCCGCGATCCGCCGCTGCGCCAGCGACTGGAAAAACGACCGGCTCGAGCAATTGAGCCAAACCGCGCCGGCCGCGGGCGCGCCGCCGTCAACCGCGAGCGCTGTTGCTTCTGCGACGCCGGGTCAGGTCGCGCAACCGGAAACCGCGCAGGCCAGAATGCCGGCGCCGCAGCGCAGCGCGCAGGCCTCCAGCAACCAGCCGGTCGTCCAGTAGCGCCGCGGTGACAGCGTTTTCAATCGCAGGGGACCGGGCTCGCGCGACGAAGACGCGCCGGCCCGAGAGCGGGCGCCTGGTCGCCGTCGCCCTTGCTGTCGTGTCGTTGGGCTTTGCGGCGATCGGCTGCGGCGCCGCATGCGCGCAGAGCGTAACCGATGCCTTGCCGCCGCTCGGCACCGCCGCCGAAATCCGCGCGCAATTGACCGCGCGTAATTACACGACCTTGTCGAGCGAGACCTCGGCGCGGATCGATCGCATCACCACAAGGATTGGCGAGCACTTCAAGAAAGGCGATCTCCTGATCGCGTTCGACTGCGCCACCCAGAAGGCGCAGGTGGCGCGCGCGAAGGCGGTGGAGACCCAGGCGGAAAAGGCCTACGCGATCAACCAGCGCCTCGCCAACCTCAAATCGATCGGACAATTGGAGCTCGATGTCTCGCTGGCCGAAGTCCAGAAGGCCAAGGCCGACCTCGATATCGCCAACGCCGCGGCGTCGAAATGCGACATCGCGGCCCCCTTCAACGGTATCACCGTCGAGCAGAAGGCGCAGCAATTCCAGTACGCCACGCCGGGCCAGCCGCTGCTGGAAATCCTCGACGACCGCAGCCTCGAAATCGAGCTGATCGCGCCATCGCGCGACCTCGGTTGGCTGAAGCCGGGCTATGCCTTCCAGGTGCATATCGAGGAAACCGACAAGACCTACTCCGCCGAGATCACGCGGGTCGGCGGCCGGGTCGATCCGGTCAGCCAGACCATCAAGGTGTTCGGCGAAATCCGCGGCGATGCCCCGGAACTGATGGCCGGCATGAGCGGCCGTGCGGTCATCCCGCCGCCGAAATGACCTGCCCTGCGATACCCGTGGTGTATCGCCCGTTCCAAAGAGAGTATGGATGAGCGACCCGGACGCCCCGTGAAAGGCGGCGCCGGCCGAGCCGTGGGAAAAACAGGGAGGCGCCGATGGCGGAATACATGGCGGGCAAGGTCGCCGATTACGCTGACGGCGATCGCAAGGTGGTGGAATGCGGCGAGTTCGAAGTCGGCGTGTTTCGCATCGGCGACGAATTCTTTGGCTGGCACAACCGCTGCGCCCACCGCGCCGGCCCGGTCTGCCAGGGCCGCATTATGAAGCGCGTGCTGGAGCCCGCGGCCGCCGACAAGACCGTGCGCACGCAAGCCTATGATGAGGCCGAGAGCCAGATCGTCTGTCCCTGGCACGGCTACGAGTTCAGCATCAGGACCGGCTACCACCAGGGCAGCACAAAATTCCGGCTGCGCAAGGCGGAGCTCAGCATTCGCGACGGAGAGATCTATGTCAGCGTCTGAGCGGAACAGCGACCGACGAAATGATCCCTACGGCTGGATCGATTCCATCGCGCCCGATTTGCTGCGCGCCTCGCGCGACCTGGTCGAGAGCGGCCAAGCTTCGCGCGTATCGGACGAGGCCGTCGCGCAAATCCTGACCGCCGCGATCCGTCTCTACGTGGCAAAGTCCGACGGCGAGGAGCGCACTTTTCCGCCGATCGCAGGCACGAACGACAGCGAGATGACGCCCACCGAGCTGCTTTCGGCAGTGTCCGAGATGCTGCGCGCCATGCATCTCGGCCCGATGGAGCTCGCGCTGTGGTATCGCCGGCGTCCCGACGAGGACACTTACGCCCGGGGAGAACAGCCATGAACATTCGGGAAAAGATCGGGCCGCAATATTCCGGCATCCAGCAGATCAGCGTCCATACCGACACCCGCGACGTGCTGGCGCACGCGCGGCGCAATGCGCTGAAGCGCGGGTTGCAGGACTGGTTCGTCTGCGACATCGATGCCCACCACGTCGAGACGGTGTCGTGGAAGGAGATCGTCGAATACATCGAAGATCCCGTCGTCCGGGACAACGCCATGCGCTTCCAGGCGGAGCGCGTCGGCGCGCCGCCCTATGGGCTGAACGGCGATCTCGGCCTGCGCTACCAGTCGGTCGGCGGCCGCATCCCGCATCAGGACGGCCAGCGCGAAGCCGTCGAAGAAACCGGCGTCCATCGCGACGTCGTGCTGACCCGGCGCGCGATGGATTCGCTCGGCATCGACAACATGGTGGTGTTTCCGACCCCGATGCTGTTTCTCGGCATGCATCCGCAGCCGGAAATGGAGGTGTGGCTCGGCAACGCCTATAACCGCTGGCTGATCGACCGCATCCTGTCCGGCGACGACCGCATCAAGTCGCTGATCTTCCTGCCCTTCAACACGCCGCGGGAAGCCGAGCGCACGGTCGAGCAGCTCGGCGACAAGAAGGGCGTGATCGGCTTCTGCGTGACCTCGACGCGCTACAAGCCGGTGCACCACAACGACTACATGCGGCTGTATTCGATGATCGAGGAAACCGGCAAGCCCTTGGCGTTCCATGCCGGCTATCACTGGCAGGATCCGTCGCTTGCCACCGTCAACCGCTTTCTCGGCATGCATGCGCTGGGCTTCGTCTGGTGCAACATGGTGCACATGACCAACTGGGTGCTGAACGGGATTCCGGAACGGTTCCCTAAACTGAAGACGTTGTGGGTTGAAAGCGGCCTCGCCTGGGTGCCGTTTTTGATGCAGCGGCTCGACGATCAGTATCTGATGCGCCCCTCGGAAGCGCCGCAACTCAAGCGGTTGCCGAGCGAGTACATGAACCACAATTGCTTCTACACCACCCAGCCGATGGAGACGACGCACCCCAAGGCGCTGCAAAACACCTTCGAGATGATCAAGGCCGAGACCCAGTTGATGTTCGCGTCCGACTGGCCGCATTTCGACTTCGACCTGCCGCAGGAGATCTGCGACCTGCCGTTCCTCGACGAACAGGCCAAGCGCAATATTCTGGGCCTCAACGCCGCGCGCATCTTCAACCTCGATCCGACGCCGGTGAAGAAGCTGGTCGTGGATTGAACGCCGCCTGCTGTCGTCCCCGCCTGGTGCGCAATTGCGCACGGGGCGCGGGGACCCATGACCCCTGGCGTTGGCAATGAAGGAAGGCAACTGCCGCATTGCTTCAATTGAGAACGAACGGCGTGGTCCCGACCTTCGCCGGGACGACAAAGGGTGATTCACCGTTCCCTCGTCCCGCGCCGCAACAAATCATTCGGTTAACCCCCCGCTAACTTGAATTGCTAACGCCGCTTCCATTGATCGCTGTTTTACTGAAAGCAGCCTTCTGGTTTCAGGTGTGATCGATTCAATGGGTGCTTCCAAGAATCTGGATGTCGCGCAGGCGTACGCCGTACGCCTGATGCAGCATTTGGTGGTTCCCACTTTCGTGCTCAACCCGAAGCGTCAAGTCGTGATCTGGAACCGGGCGTGCGAGCGCCTGACCGGCGTGATGGCGTCGGAAATCCTCGGAACCAACCAGCACTGGCGCGCTTTCTACGAAACCAAGCGCTATTGCCTGGCCGACCTGGTCGCGCTCCGACGGCCCGACAAACTGGCCAATCTTTACTCGCAGCATGCGGTTCCCGAAGACGGGCTCGGCTTTTGCGCCGAGAACTGGTGCGTGATGCCGCGGCTCGGCAACCAACTCTATCTCGCCATCGACGCCGGTCCGATTCACGACGAGGCCGGCAAGCTGATCGCGGTAGTCGAAACGCTGCGCGACATGACCGATCAGAAGCGCGCCGAAGCCGCGCTGAAGACGCTGGCCGCCAGCGACGGGCTGACCGGGCTGGCCAACCGGCGATCGTTCGACCAGACGCTGGCGATGGAATGGGCGCGCGCCGAGCGGACCAAAAAGCCGCTGTCGCTGCTGCTGGTCGATGTCGACCATTTCAAGCTCTACAATGATCTGCATGGTCACCAGCGCGGCGACGAGTGCCTGCGCGCGGTGGCCTCGATCATCGGCGAGACCGCGCTGCGTCCGGCCGACCTGTCGGCGCGCTACGGCGGCGAGGAATTCGCCATCGTGATGCCCGAAACCGAGCAGAAGGCCGCGGTCAAGGTCGCCGAGCGGCTGCGCGGCATGCTCGCAAAGCTTCAACTGAACCACGGCGCCGCGGGAGCAGGGCCTCTGGTGACATTTTCTATCGGCATCGCGACGCGGATCCCGGACGAGACCGTCCAGGCCGACTGGCTGCTGACCAAGGCCGACGAAGCGCTGTATGCGGCCAAGCACGCCGGTCGCAACCGCGTGGTCTGCGCCGACCATATCCTCGCAACGCTGGCCGAGGCCGGCGCCGGGCGGGGACACGCTGATCCTGTCAGCAAGCAAAACCTCGCGGCGCGCGGGCGTTGAATCTCGACGTCGTCCCGGCCTCCGAGCCTGGACTCATGCAGCGGCTGTGACCTGATCTATCGTTTCAACCCAGCCGCCAGGTATTGTGGGTCCCGGCTCCTTATGCGCAATTGCGCATCTGGGCCGGGACGGGGACGACTGGCACTCCCTCAAAACCCCGCTATATTGAACCAACCGCCTGCGAACGACACGGGAGAAAAACAACATGAGCGCTCCGTCCGACGACCAACCGGGCTTTGCGCCCGATTATGATTCGCCCGTTCCCTATATGCAGCGGACCCGCGATTATTATACCGCGATCGGCTACATCACGCCCTATCGCTGGGCCCATTACATCGACGCACCGTTCCAGCGGCTGAAAAAGCCGCTCGCACAGTCGCGCGTGACAATCGTGACGACGGCAGCGCCCTACGATCCCAGCAAGGGCGATCAGGGGCCCGGTGCGGCCTATAATGGCGGCGCGAAGTTCTACACCGTCTATGACGGCGATACCTCGAAGTCGCACGATTTGCGCATCTCGCATATCGGCTACGACCGCAAGCACACCAGTGCGACCGACAGCGGCACTTGGTCTCCGCTGCCGCAGCTCCTGAAGGCGCAGGCGAGGGGGCGGATCGGCGAGGTCGCGCCGCGCTTCTTCGGCGCGCCGACCAATCGCAGCCATCGCGTCACCATCGACATCGACGCGCCGGAAATCCTGGCGCGCTGTCTCGCCGACAAGGTCGACGTCGCCGTGATCGTGCCGAACTGCCCGGTCTGCCACCAGACTTCCGCTTTGGTGGCGCGGCATCTCGAAGCCAATGGCATCGCCACCGTGGTGATGGGATGCGCCAAGGACATCGTCGAGCACGCCGCGGTGCCGCGCTTCCTGTTCAGCGATTTCCCGCTCGGCAATTCCGCCGGCAAGCCGCAGGATACGGCCTCGCAAGCTCAAACGCTGGAACTCGCGCTCGGCCTGCTGGAGTCCGCGACCGGCGCGCGCACCACCATGCAGTCGCCGCTGCGCTGGAGCGCGGATGCGTCCTGGAAGCTCGACTACAACAACATCGCGCAGATGTCCCCGGAAGAACTGGCGCGCCGTCGCGCCGAATTCGACAAGCAAAAGGAGATCGCGCGCGGCAACCGCGCGGCGTGACCTTCCTTCTCCCCTCTAGTCCGCCGAAGCCTGCCTTCGGGCGAGGGCGGATGTGGGAGAGGGTGCCGAAGCGAAGCGGAGACAGGTGAGGGGTCGCCACAAGCACTGAGACTCGTAGCCACCCCTCATCCGGCGCTTCGCGCCACCTTCTCCCACAAGGGGAGAAGGGAAGAAGAAACGACCAGGAGGACACTCATTTGACCCGACCGTTCGAAGGCGTGAAGATTCTCGACTTCACGCAGGTGCTGGCCGGTCCCTATGCGAGCTATCAGCTCGCGCTGCTCGGGGCCGACGTCATCAAGGTGGAACGGCGCGAAGGCGAGGACATGCGCCGCACGCCGCTCAGCCGCGAATGGGCCGAGCGCGGCCTGGCGCCAGGCTGGCAGGCGATCAACGGCAACAAGCGCAGCCTGACGCTCGACCTGCAAAAGCCCGAGGCGATCGCGATCGTGAAAAAACTCGCCGCCGAGGTCGACGTGGTGATGGAGAATTTTAGACCTGGTGTGATGGACAAGCTTGGCATCGGTTACGAGGGATTGTCGGCGATCAACCCAAAACTGATCTATTGCGCGATCTCCGGCTTTGGCCAGACCGGCCCGGAGCGGCTCGGCGCCGGCTACGACGG
>Ga0134128_10006567_pt1 | contig 14077 bp, 10 predicted proteins | sample KB31754_FD_96462 | JGI IMG/M metagenome (GOLD analysis project Ga0134128, IMG submission 96462) | Terrestrial soil microbial communities with excess Nitrogen fertilizer from Kellogg Biological Station, Michigan, USA - KB3-175-4 | ecosystem: Environmental > Terrestrial > Soil > Unclassified ... | reverse complement strand
GTCGAACTCCCAGGCGCGGTTCTGCTGCGCGAGCAGCAGGCGCTGCAGCCGGTTGGCGAGGCGGGCGACCACGCCCTGCAGATTCGACAGCTGTTTGTCGAGATAGCCGCGCAGCCGATCGAGCTCTTCGGACTCGCACAGATCCTCGGCGCCGACGACTTCGTCGAATTTCGACGTGAACGGCCGGTAATCCGGTCCGCGCGGCTCGTTGCGCATGTTGCGCGGCCGCCACGGCTCGGCGGCCGTTTCCGAATCGCCCATCTCGGCGTCATCGGCCATGTCGGCGGCCGGCGCGTCGACCGCTTCGGAGGCGCTGTCGGGCATTTGTTCGGCCGACGCTTCGGCCTCGCTGCTCATGCGCTCGCTTTCAGCGGAGTCGGATGCGTCGCCGTCCTGGCCTTGCTCGTCCTTGCGGGTATCCTGCTCGCCGTCCTCGCCCTCTTCCTCGTCGGATTCGCTCGAGCGGTCCTCGCCCATGTCGAGGCAATCGAGCAGGTCATGGACGACGTCGCCGAAGCGGCGCTGATCGTTGAGCACGCGTTCGAGCCGGTCGAGATCCTTGCCGGCGCGATCCTCAATCAGCGGCCGCCACAGATCGACGAGCTTCTTGGCCGCCACCGGCGGCGCCTCGCCGGTGAGCCGCTCGCGCACCAGCATGGCAAGCGCATCCTCGATCGGCGCATCGGCGCGGTCGGTGATCTCGTCGAATTTGCCGCGATGGAAGCGGTCGTCGAGCATGGCGGCGAGGTTCTTCTTCACGCCGCCCATGCGGCGCGCGCCGATCGCCTCGACGCGGGCCTGTTCCATGGCCTCGAACACGGCGCGCGCCTGCTGTCCGCCGGGCGCGAGCTTGCGGTGTACGGTTGCGTCGTGACAGGCGAGCTTGAGCGCGATGGCGTCGGCGTGGCCGCGTACGATCGAGGCCTCGCGCTCGTTGAGCCGGCGCGGCGGCTCGGGCAGCCGCGCCTTGCCGCCTGCGAGCCCGGGACGCTCCGCGGCGAACGACACTTCCAGATCGCCCTTGCCGGCGATCGCGCGCAGGCAGACGCCGACCGCGCGCTTGAACGGTTCGGTCGGCGCGTCTTTGACGGGAGCTTTTGGTTTGACGTTCGAGGCCATGCTTTTCTTTCTCTCCCCGCACGCGGAGAGAGATGAACTTTCAGCTCATCGCCACGTTCACCGCGCTTTCCGGCAATTCCTGTCCGAAGCAGCGCTGATAGAACTCCGCCACCAGCGGCCGCTCCAGTTCGTCGCACTTGTTGACGAAGGTGAGCCGGAAGGCGAAGCCGATATCGCCGAAGATCTCCGAATTCTCCGCCCAGGTGATCACCGTGCGCGGGCTCATCACCGTCGACAGATCGCCGTTCATGAAGGCGTTGCGCGTCAGATCGGCGACGCGCACCATCTTGGAAACGATGTCGCGGCCTTCCGGCGTGCGGTAGTGCTTCGCCTTGGCGAGCACGATGTCGACCTCGTTGTCGTGCGGCAGATAATTGAGCGTGGTGACGATCGACCAGCGGTCCATCTGGCCTTGGTTGATCTGCTGGGTGCCGTGATAGAGCCCCGAGGTGTCGCCGAGGCCGACCGTGTTGGCGGTGGCGAACAGGCGGAACGACGGATGTGGCTTGATGACCTTGTTCTGGTCGAGCAGCGTCAGCCGGCCCGAGGATTCCAGCACCCGTTGAATGACGAACATCACGTCGGGACGGCCGGCGTCGTACTCGTCGAAGCAGATCGCGACATTGTGCTGGAGCGCCCACGGCAGAATGCCGTCGCGGAATTCGGTCACCTGCATACCTTCGCGGATCACGATGGCATCCTTGCCGATCAGATCGACGCGGCTGATATGGCTGTCGAGGTTGACGCGTACGCACGGCCAGTTGAGGCGTGCGGCGACCTGCTCGATATGGGTCGACTTACCGGTGCCGTGGTAGCCCGTGACGATAACGCGGCGATTGTGGGCAAAGCCGGCCAGGACCGCGAGCGTGGTCGGCTTGTCGAAACGGTAGTCGGCGTCTATTTCCGGCACGTACTCGTCCGGCTCCGAATAGGCCGGCACTTCGAGTGCACTGTCGATGCCGAACACCTGCCGGACCGACACCTTCATGTCCGGCAAGCCGGATTCTGTTTCTGTGGCGCTAGTCATTGCTCCTCCGTGACCTTCAAGCATACCCGAAGCGCGACCGGCGCTGCGGCGGCCGACGGTCGAATATGGCGGTACATCTAGCAGAAACGGGGGGCGCCGCGAAAGCCACCGCTGCGGGCTTCGCGCATGCCTCTGGGGATCAGCAAAAGCCCGCGGATTTCAGGTAATTATACGCCGCAATGATCTCCCGGAGGCGGTCTTCGAAGCCGCGGTCCCCGCCGTTGGCGTCGGGATGGTGCCGTTTCACCAGTACCTTGAACTTGGCCTTGATATCGGCGCGCTTGGCGTCCGGCTCAAGCCCCAGCACTTCGAGCGCGCGGCGCTGCGCATTGAGGATTTTACGGCCCTCGTTTGCCGGCCGCGCATGGCGACCGCTGGCGGCGGCAGTCTCGCCGAACAGGCCGAACGGGTCCTCCCCCGCCCAGCCGGGCGGGCGGAAATCGGCGCGCGAGGCGCTGCTGCGTTTGCCGCCGAGCGAGCCCATCTTCCAGGTGGGCCGGTGACCGGTGATGTCGTCCTTCTGGTACTTGGCCACAGCGTCGTCGCTCATCCCGGCGAAGAAATTGTAGGTGCTGTTGTATTCGCGGACATGCTCGAGGCAGAACCGCCAGTATTCGCTGGCGCGCAGCCGGCCCTTCGGCGCGCGATGCGTCGCGGGATCCCCGCAGCCCGGCCACTGGCAGCCCGGCAGATCGGTGCGCAGTCTGCGGTCCTGGCCGGGCTTCACCCGGATGCGATCAAAGAGCGGCGAATTCGTACTCATCGATTCCGATTATGCGGGCGCGGCGATGACAGCCGCAAGACTTGACATGGTGCAATTTCACGCGTCGCGGCATTGCTGATTTGGCCGACCGCCGGTAAAGCTGCGGCTATGGGAACCCAGGATGTGATTACCGAAAAGTTGCGAAAGGCTTTCGCTCCACAAAGCCTGCGCGTCGAGGACGAATCGCATCAACATGCCGGCCACGCCGGACACCGCCCCGGCGGCGAGACCCATTACCGGCTTTATATTGTGGCGGAAGCCTTCCGCGGAAAGAGCCGGCTCGAATGTCACCGCATGATCAACGACGCCCTCGCGGCGGAACTGAAAGGCGGCGTCCATGCGCTCGCCATTCACGCGGCGGCGCCCGGGCAGGGGATGTAGCACGTCTCGGTCTAACTGCCGGGCTGGTGGCGGGGCCTTTGAGCGCGCCATTCGCGCCGCCGATTTCCCTGCCGCGCAATCCGGGCTACAAGGCCAAACATGCAGACCCGTGAACTTATCACGGAAAAGTTGCGCGCTGCCTTCGCCCCCGAGAGCCTGCGTGTTGAGCCGCAGGTCCTTCCGGGCTGCTCCCAAGGCTGCGAGGCGCGCCTTCTGATCCATATCGTGTCGGAGGCGTTCCGCGGAAAGAGCCGTCTCGAACGTCAGCGCATGATCAATGCAGTGCTGGCGAACGAACTCGCTGCCGGGATCGATGCGGTGGCCATTCAGGTGACGGCGCCGGGGGAGCAGCAGGCGCCGCCCCCGTTCCGGGTTTTCATTTCCTCGCCTGGCGACGTCAGCGCCGAACGCCGCCGCGCCGCACTGGTTATCGAAAAGCTCGCCAAAGATTACGGGCGCTTCTTCGAGATCAAGCCCTACCTTTGGGAGACCGAGCCGATGCTCGCGTCTGGGCATTTTCAGGACGCAATTGTCCCGCCGGGTGAAACGGACGTCGTGGTGTTGATTTTATGGTCGCGCCTCGGCACGCCGCTGCCAAAGGAGCAGTACCGAGGCATCGACGGACGTGCGCCCGTGACTGGTACCGAGTGGGAATACGAGGCCGCCATGGCGGCAAATCTAACAAAGGGCGTTCCCGATCTCCTCGCATACAAAAAGAAAGCATCCCCGAGGGCGGAATTCCGCACGGCGGCCGATGTCGCGGAACTCGGCCGGCAACTTGAGAGGCTCGAGACGTTCTGGGCACGCCATTTTGTGGACCGCGGCGAGATTCGCGCCGCGTTTGCAGAGTTCGACGACCTCGAGAGCTTCGAGCTCAAGCTGGAACACGACTTGCGCCGCTTGATCGAGCGGCGCGTCGGTCAGGCCGCGAGCAAGACGGTCGCCTCGGCTTCGGCCACATGGCTGACGGGCAGTCCATTTCGCGGGCTGGAAACCTACCTCTTCGAACACGCCCCTATCTTTTTCGGACGCAGCGACGCGACGAAGACGGCGGTCGAAAATCTGGTTGAAGCTGCCGAAGGCGGGCGGCCCTTCATTCTGGTGCTTGGCGCTAGCGGGGCTGGAAAATCCTCATTGGCGCAAGCCGGCATTGTACCGGCGCTGACCGTACGCGGCGTTGTGCCGAGCGTCGGCCAGTGGCGTCACGCGGTCGTTCGGCCGGGCGGCCATCCGGACGGCCCCTTCATGGCGCTTGCCACCGGATTGTCCGGCAAGGGCGCTCTTCCCGAAATTCTTAGCGGGCAGGATCTAAGCGCGCTCGCCAAGCATCTGCAAACCGCCGCCGCCCATCCGAGCTTTCCGATCGTTTCCGCTCTGACCGCGCGCGAACGTGCTGCCCGCGACAAGGGCGATCTCCTTTCCTTCGAGGAGGTGCGGCTGATCTTGGTTGTTGATCAACTGGAGGAACTGTTCACCCTTGCAGAGGTGACGCCGGACCAGCGTAACGCTTTCATTCTGTGTTTGAAGGGCCTGATGGAGAGCAAGCGCGTGTTCGTCATTGCGACGATGCGCAACGATTACTGGCACCGTGCGGCAGAGACGCCGCAGCTCGTTGCCTTGGCGGAAGGTAAATGCCGCCTCGATCTATTGCCGCCGAGTCAGGCGGAGATCACGGAGATGATCCGACGCCCCGCCGAGGCGGCGGGTTTGTCGTTCGAGGCCGAGGCGCGGACCGAAGTGCGGCTGGACGCTGCTCTCGCCGAGGAGGCATCGCGGGAGCCGGGGGCGCTGCCATTACTGTCGTTTTTGCTCGACGCGCTCTTTCTCAAAGACGTTCAGGAGCGCCACAACACGACGCTTCGCTATGCGTCTATGCGCGAACTCGGCGGTCTCAAAGGCGCTATTGCGACGCGGGCGGAGGCCGCCTACTCGGCCCTGCCGCCTGAGGCCAAAGCGAAGCTGCCCATTGTGCTGCGGACGCTGGTGACCGTCGGCCGGTCGGCCGCCGAGCCCACCGCGCGACCCGTGCCGATGGCCCGTTTCGCCGAGGGCAGTCCGGAGCGACAGTTTGTCGATGCGTTTCTGCATCGGGATGTGCGGCTGCTCGTGGCGGGGGACGACGGCGCCGGACCGCGCGTTCGCGTCGCGCATGAGGCGTTAATCACGCATTGGGACCGGGCCAGGCACCAGATAGCCCAGGACCGCGATGAATTGCGGACGCGCACGGCTGTGGAAGAGGCGGAGGCGGAATATCGCCGGGCCGACGCGCGCCACAAGAACAGCTATCTGCTGCGCGATCCGCTTCTGGCCAATGCGGTCGATCTCGCCAAGCACTGGCGCGATACCTTCGAGAAAGGAACGCTTGAGTTCATCGAAATTTCATACCGGCACGCGCGCTGGTGGGAATGGTTCTTCCGGGCGGCCGCGGCGGTGTTCGCGCTCACCACGATCGCTGCTTCGGTTCTCGGCTATCTGGCAAACCAGGAGCGGGACCGGGCCGAGCAGGAGCGCAATCGGGCGCTCTATGGCGGCGGAGCGACCGTCAGCCTGGTGGGAGAATTGGTCGGCAATGGCATCCTCTCGACGGACGTTGCCCAGCGTCTGCTCGACGCGCCAAGCAAGACCGTGAGCGACCTTGAGAATGAACGGGGAGACAACGCCACGATCGCGGTGGAGTGGCGCCTGCTGCAGACGTTGAGCGCCGCCTATCTTGTAGTTCCCGGGGGCGGCGAGACCGCCTTGGAAATGGCGAATAAAATGAAGCTGCTGGCCGACAAGCTCACGGCCGACACGCCCGGCGATCAGGATTACCGTCACGACCTTGCCGCGAGCAACGTCAGCATCGCCGACGCCCTGGAGGCGAAGGGTGACTTCGATGCCGCCCTGAAGAGGTACGCAGAGGCGAAGTTGGTCATAGACGCACTCATCCGAACCGCCCCGGCAAACCCTGATCTGCAGAGGGATCTGGCCTACATCCAGGAACGAATGGGCGACGACCTTTACGCCGAAAAAGATTACCAGGGCGCGCTTTCCGACTACAAGACTTTCCTCGACATCGTCAAGAAACTCGCCGGACGCCTCGACGCGAAGAACGAATGGACCCGACGCTTGGCGCTGGCGGAGGAAAGAATGGGCGACGCGCTGCGGCATCTGAATCAGATCGATGCCGCTTTCGATCATTTTCTCGCCTATCAGCAAGTGGCGCAAAGGCTGGTCGCAAAGGTCGAGCGGGAAACTCCGAATTTGCCGAACTATACCTACCAGCTTGATTTCCTGATCAGCTACGAACGGATCGGCGCAATCCGGCTGGTCCAGGGCCGGCATGACGAGGCGCTCGAGAACTACAATGTCTACATTGCCGGGACCAAGGACGTCGCCGCGAGGAATCTACAGCAAGGTGATTGGCATCGGTTCCTCGCCAACGGCTACATCGGGAGGGGCGATGTGCTGCTCGCCGCGGGCAAGAGCGATGCTGCGCTTGCCGACTTCAAGGAGGCCTTGCGAATCTATGCGGCGCTTGTTGCCAAAGACAAATTCCGGGCCAGCTGGCAGAGAAATCTCGCGCTGACGCATCAGAGGCTCGGCGAGGCGCTGCAAACCGAAGGCAAGCTGCCTGAGGCGCTGGCCGAATTCCAGGTCTGCAGCGCAATGCAAGTCGACGAACTGGCAATCGACGCGCAGGCGGAGATTCCGAGGCTGCTGCACGCGGACTGCCAGAAGCGCGCTGACGAGGTGGCCGCCGTTCTCCCGAGCAAATAGGCACAGGCGGTGCGGCGAACGAGCGCTCTGCCGCCGAAAAGTCAAATGGGCATTACGCAAAAAAACAGCGGCGGAGATCCCTCCGCCGCTGTCATGAGAACTAATCGACCTGAGTGGGCCTTTTACTAGCAGCCATCACCGCTTTTGCATTTATGTTGTCCTGCGTCAGCAGGGGGCGCGAAGCTAGCCGCTATTCCGCCGATAAGACCAAGCGCAATCAGAACCGTTACTATCAGTTTTTTCATCGTCCCCTCCAGTCGGTGAAGTCTTGTCTCCAGGAACAGAAATATCAGGACCGCCAAGCGGCGACAAGACCGCACATTCCGCGGTTGTGGTCTTTTTCACAATGACGATTAGCGACCCGGCACGGGGCCAAGGGCCGGATTGCGCGAGAAAAAGCCATCGGGAAGGAAGTTGACGCCAAGCTTCATGTCCGTCATGAGCGGATAATCCTCCACGCGCGGCGCGTGCGTCGCGCCGAGCGAATACCATACGACGATATCTTTGTTGTAGATTGAGTCATTGTTGGCGTAATAATAAAGCGTATCACGATAATCATTCTTGGCTTGGTCCGGATAGGCGCCGGCGGCGTATAATTGGTGATCCCGCAGCGGCGTCACCCAAAAATGGTGGAAAGCAAAGCCGACCGTGCTGGCCTCTCGGCGCAGCGGAAATTCAGCCATCGCGTTTTCCCCAGGCATGATCATGTAGCCGGCTGGCCGGCCGGCCCGGCTTGCGGATGCCGGGTTGTAGATCGTCCAGCTTCGGGACGTCTCATGGTTGGCATCGCGCTTGGCGTCGACCGCGCGCGTAAAGACTGTGTGCGTTTGCGTGACAATAGGCTCATCGTCAGGCGCCCCACGCCGGCCGCCGCGGCCCGCGCGCTGCATATTATTTTCCATGACCGCGTTTGCGGTGCCGTCGATATCGAAGTCGAGCCGCAAGCTGAACCAGTGCTGATGATTAAGCGCTACAACATTCGGATAAACGAGTGTGCCATACTGCTCATCGCCGCGCGCTTCGAACGTGCGGAGGCCGTGTCCTGCCCCGGCCTCGATCGCGGCGCAAGTTTGACAATCCTTTGCTTGAACGAATTTGGTGAGAACTTCGCCGGCGAGCTCAACCTCGAAGGCAAAAGAACCGTCCTGCTTGAAAACCCAGTTGAAGCCGTAATCGTAATTACCCAGTGAAGCGAAAAATCCGATGACGAGTTCCGTAGCTCTGGCATGCGCGGTCCGATCGCCCTGGCGGTAGTACATCAGGTTGCCGCCGTCGCGCTCGTAAATGTAAATTCTCCTGTCGAACGTGCTGCTGAAGCTCGGTTGCGTCGGATCAGGCAGCAAAACATTGAGAGCAGATGCCGTGCCGGGCACCTCGCGGCCAGGCTGGACCGCGACCGAGTCATAGCCTAGGCCGCCACCGCCTTCATCGGCGACTTCGAGCCACGACCAGAATTCACTTGGATCAAGATATGACGTCACTGTCTCCGATACCGATGCTCGATAGAGCACGGACCGCCAAGTCTCCCCATCCTTGACGGCGATTTGATACAAGACCAGCCCTTCACGGAGATTGAAGCCATATCGAAACCGCCAATTCCGCCAGGAGACCACATGCTGTTCGATGCTGATATCGCTGGGTTTCTGCTGCGCCGCTTTGCGGTCCGCCTGATCGAGGACGGCGCGGTACTTGGGGTCGAATATGTCGTGAGGAACCTGCCTGCTCAATACGCCGTCTCGATCGTAGATCTGTATGGCCTTTCGTGAATACAAGTCGATGACTGCCATGACCCCGTCCAGGAGCGGGCTTCCCGAGTTTGTGGCGGTCTGATCGGACGCGAACACCACCCGCATGAGACGATGCCGGTTGTCGTTGAATGCAGCATCGCGACCGATCGAGTAGTAGAGAACCTGAACCGCTTCAGAGACTTTGCCGGGAATTTTCATGCCGTGGCGGATCAGTGCCTGCTTGATCGCGCCGTTGGAATCGACCACAGACCGTGCGATGGCGATGTCGCGCCCATCAATACCCGGCTGTAAACCAGCGAGATCCTTGATTGACGCAATGCGCCTCGCGCCGATATCGACGACCACCTCGAACGTTTTCTGCTTGTCGTAGTCGACGGCCGCGAATTTGGCCCGCCGCGGAAATTCGGTGCTCGGACGAAACCCCTCGACCGCGGATTTCGGGGGTTCATCGAGTTCGATCCAAATAAAATTCGTGGTTGGTGAAAACTTGCCGCTCTTTACCAGCACGTCGCGCACGACCGTCAATTCTTCAGCCGTCAGTGGATCGAGAGGATGATTCGGCGCCGCGTTCGCCGCGAGCCCCAAACCATTAAGGGCAAGAATAACGACCTGCAAAACGCAAAGCCGGGCGAAATATTTCAGCGCATCGGCCGCGGCCCTCTTCGCATTCATTGATACCATCCAGTGGTGGCGCGTCGTGGGCGGCACTTGGCAGTTGTCGCGGTGATCGGGATCGGCCCGGAACGGCGCGCCTCCAGCCGCAGGAGACGCTAGCACAGTTGCTGCAGGCGCAGTGAAGCGCGCCCTCCGGCCGGTGACTACTCCGCCGCCTCCCTCCGGCGGCGCGAGCGCCTCGGCTCGCGCACCGGGACTTTATGGGTTTCGTCCCAGTACCAGACGCCCGGTTCGCCGTGGATCGAGAACGGCGCGTTCGAGCGCCAGGCGCCGTCCGCGTCCTTGCGCGCGGTGCGCCGCGCCTCGGCCTTTTGGGCCTCGGTCCGGTAAGGCTTGAGATTGGGCATGATATGGCTCCGCTTCCGAACGCAAAAGCGCGTCCGGCCTGACGCCGCGAGGCGGGGTCAGGAAGAGCCGGTCAACTATGGTCAGTCACACCCATGCGCGGGTGAGATGGTGGAGCGGGGTTGTTTTGTCAACGATGGCGCTTGCCGGAATCGGTCGCAGACAAATGAAATTCAATTCAATCAGCGCGCCGTGGCCGCCTCGGCGGTTGCCGCGTTCGGCAGTTTCAGTTCGCCGAGCAAATCCGTCAGATCGAGCCGCTCGGTGACCATGGCGAGTTCGCCCTCCTTGGTGCGCGGCCACTGTTCCTTCGGCCGGTCCCAGTAAAGCTCGACGCCGTTGTCGTCGGGGTCACGCAAATACAGCGCCTCGCTGACGCCGTGGTCGGATGCGCCTTCGAGCGGAATCTTGGCCTCGATGACCCGGCGCAGCGCATCGGCGAGCTGCGCCCGTGTCGGATAGAGAATCGCCAGATGGTAGAGGCCCGTTGTGCCCATGGACGGCGGCGAACCGCCGTAGCTTTCCCAGGTATTGAGCCCAATGTGATGGTGGTAGCCGCCGGCGGAAATGAAAGCTGCGCCGCGCACGCGCTGCGTCAGTTCGAAACCGAGCACGCCGCAGTAGAACGCGAGCGCGCGGTCGAGATCGGCGACTTTCAGATGCACATGGCCGATGCGGACGCCCGCGTCGATCGGCTTGGGCGCCGGACCGATCTGCATCGGAGCGATTTTGGTCTTCTCGTCCATGGCGGCCTCCATCCTTCCGTCGCCCCGGTCGGCAGGGCTATCGGATCATGTAGTGACCTCCCCCTGAAAGGGGGAGGTCGGAGACCGCAATGCGCCGGGCGGGATCGGAGGTTTTGACGCCTACGCCTTCTGTTCGGCGCGCGCGTACGGGCCGTAGCCCGGACGGTAGCTCTTGTCGTCGAGGAATTGGGCCATTCCCTTGGCGCGGCCGCCTTCCTTGTCCTGGAGGCGCATCTCCTGGGTCTTCGCAGCCAGATAATCACCCGCCTGCTCATGCGGAACGACGCGCACGTTCTTGACCGCGATCTTTGTGGCCCTCAGCACTTCGGGATTGAGCTTCAACAGGCGCTGCGCCAGCGCGATCGTCTCTTCGCGCAATTTCGCGCGCGGCACGGCTTTGTTGATGAGCCGGATCTTCTCGGCCTGCTTGCCGTCGAAGGTCTCGCCGGTCATCGCGAGCCAGACGGCATCGCGCAGCGACAGCGCGTCGGTGAGCGCCTTGGAGACGAAGCCGCCCGGCAGGATGCCCCAGTTGACCTCGGATAGTCCGAATTTCGCATCCTCCGCCGCGATGGCGAAGTCACACGCGATCAGCTGGGTGAAACCGCCGCCGAAGCAGAACCCGTTCACCATGGCGATGGTCGGCTTTGGATAGGTGAACAGCTTCTGCCAGCGCCAGTAGTGGCTCGCCCACGCGGCGCGCGCCCGTTCGGCCGGTTTGGTGTCGAGTTCGCGGAAATAAAGCTTCAAATCCTGCCCGGCGCACCACGCTTCGCCGGCGCCGGTGAGCACCATAACCTTGGTACGGGTATCGCTCTCCAATTCGTTGAGTACGTCGGCCATGTCGAAATGCAGTTGCGGGCTCATCGCATTGCGCTTTTCCGGACGATTGAGAATGACCCAGGTAATGCCCTCGTTGGCGCCCGTGTCGCGCTCGATCTTGACCGTCTCGTAAGTGCCGTTGGCCATTGTCTTTGCCTTCTCCGTTTGCCTTATCTTTCCTCGCCCTCCTGGGGAGAAACATCAGCTTGCCTTCGCGGCGACTTTGCGCGCAAGCGGGGTGACACGCAATGCAGTGATGCGGTTCCGGTTCTTCTGCAGCACGGTGAAACGGAATCCGTGAAAAGTGAAGCTGAGCCCCGGCTCGGGGATCGAGCGCGTCTCGTGAATGACCACGCCGGCGATCGTCGTCGCCTCATCGTCGGGAATATTCCAGTCCATCGCGCGGTTGAGATCGCGCACCGGGACAGCGCCGTCGACGTTGACTGAACCATCGGGCAATGCCCGAACGCCCGGCACGGCAATGTCCTGCGTATCGCTGATGTCACCGACGATCTCTTCAACGATGTCTTCGAGCGTCACCAGCCCTTCGAGTTCGCCGTATTCGTCGACCACCAGCGCCAGCGCGGTCTTGCGGGCGCGAAACGCCTTGAGCTGCTCATAGAGCGGCGTGGTATCGGGCACGAACCACGGCCGCGTCGCCAGCGCCGGGATGTCGATCTTGCTCGCGACGCCGCCTGTGTCATGGAGCGCGCGTAGCAGGTCTTTCACTTGCAGCACGCCGATGATGTTGTCCGGCGTGCCGCGCCACAACGGCAGCCGCGTCACCGCGGCGGTGAGCGCCGCGTCGACCAGCGCTTGCGGCGGCTCGTCGGCATCCAGCATCACCATTTTGGTGCGGTGGACCATGACGTCGGAGACCGTGAGCTCGCGCAGATCGAGCACGCCGCCCATCATGTCGCGGTCGAATTTTTCCACGACTCCGGCGCGGTGCAGGAGATCGACGGCGCCGCGCAATTCCTCGCGCGGCGACAGGATGGATTGCAGTTTGCCGACCGGCATACCGACGCCGCGCAGGATCAGCCCCACCAGCCATTCGACCGCTTTGAGGATCGGCAGGAGCCAGCGCACCATGCGGTCGATCGGCCGTGCTACCGCAAGCGCCATACGGTCGGGCATGTTGAAGGCGGCGGTCTTCGGCAGCACTTCGCTGGCCACAAAGATCAGCACCGTCATCGCCAGCGTGGCGTAGATCACGCCGGCCTTGCCGAACAACGTCAGCAGCAGGCCGGTCGCCAGCGTCGAGGCCGCGATGTTGGTGAGATTGTTACCGAGCAATATCGCGCCCAACAGACGCTCGCGCGTCGCCAGCAACCGGTTGACAATGCCGGCATCGCGTCTGCCTTGCCGTTCCAGCCGCAGCATGGCGGCGCGCGACGACGCCGTCAGCGCGGTTTCGCTCCCGGAAAAGAACGCCGATACCAGGAGCAAGATAAAAATTGCCGCAACAGTCAACCAGTCGATAATCGTCATCGTTCGGCAAGCTTCTCGCTCAAAAATCCACGCACTTCGGCGGCATCGACGCCGTTCTCGATGAAAGCGTCGCCGATACCGCGGACGAGGATGAATGTAAGCCTGCCGCGCTTGATTTTCTTGTCCTGGGCAATCAGTTCCATCAGTTCGCCGATGGCGGGCAGGGGGGGCGGAATATCCTGGATGCGGGTCGGCAGTCCGGCCGCCGCCAAATGGCGGATAACCCGCGTGGCTTCGGCCCTCGTGGCCAGTCCTTGCCGGCCGGCCGAAAATTCAAAGGCGAGCGCCATGCCGATGGCGATGGCTTCGCCGTGCAGCAGCCGGTCGGAAAAACCGCACGCCGCCTCCAGCGCGTGGCCGAAGGTGTGGCCGAGATTGAGCAGCGCCCGGTCGCCGGTTTCACGTTCGTCGCGGGCGACGATCGCAGCCTTGGCGCGGCAGCTCACCGCGATGGCGTGTTCGCGCGCAGCACTTCCGGATGATTTGCCTCCGGCGAACACCTCTTTCCAGTTGGCATCGAGCCAGTCGAAGAAGGCGGCGTCGCCGAGCAATCCATATTTCGCCATTTCCGCATAGCCGGCGCGGAATTCGCGGATCGGCAGCGTGTCGAGCAGCGCAGTGTCGGCAACGACCAGGATCGGCTGATGGAAAGCCCCGATCAGATTCTTGCCGTGGCTGGAATCGATCGCGGTCTTGCCGCCGACCGAGGAATCGACCTGCGCCAGCAGAGTGGTCGGCACCTGCACATAATCGAGGCCACGGCGCACCACCGCCGCAGCAAAGCCCGCGAGGTCGCCGATCACCCCGCCACCGAGCGCGACGACGAGATCGCCGCGCTCGATTCGCGCGGCGACGATCGCTTCGCACACCCGTTCGAAAACCGGAAAGCTCTTTGAGCTCTCGCCCGGGGGGACGACAATGCTGTCGGTCTTCACGCCGGCGCGGCCGAGCGCCTGGACGATCGCGGGCAGGATCAGCCGCGCGACGTTTTCGTCGGTGACGATGAAAGACTTGGCGCCGGGCCGCAGCGCGGCGATGCGTGCGCCGAGCGAATCGGCGATACCGCGCCCGATCACGATGTCGTAGCTGCGTGTGCCGAGGCTGACCTTCACAAGCTCCGGCTCGGCCGCGGCAGGTGCATTGCGAACGGGTGCGGTCATGCGCCGTCATTTTGTTCAGCAGCAGGCGCGACCTTCAGATG
>Ga0134128_10006564_pt1 | contig 14079 bp, 14 predicted proteins | sample KB31754_FD_96462 | JGI IMG/M metagenome (GOLD analysis project Ga0134128, IMG submission 96462) | Terrestrial soil microbial communities with excess Nitrogen fertilizer from Kellogg Biological Station, Michigan, USA - KB3-175-4 | ecosystem: Environmental > Terrestrial > Soil > Unclassified ... | reverse complement strand
CGGCACATCGGCGAGCGCAGCGGAGAGCCCTGCGAACAAACGCGTGCCATCGGTTTCGCCGTCCGCCTGACCGGCCTCGACGAAGCGCACTTCAAGCCCGGGAATCTTCGCCAGCCTTTCCGCGAGCTCCACGCGCGCCGCCTCGGCCTGGCTCGTGCGATTGTCGAATTCCTGGCTTGCGCTCTTGTCAATGACTACGGCCGCAACTGAGGTGAGCGGCTCGCGGTCCTCGCGCGTGATCGAGGGATTGGCCAACGCGAGCAAAAAAAGCGCGATCGCCGTGCTGCGCACCAAGGCTCCGCGCGTGCGGCTCAGTACCAGGAGCAAAGAGATCGCGAACGCGACGGCGGCCGCGGCCCACACGATATATGCGGGCACGAGCGGCGCAAACGAAATGCCGAGATTGTTCATCTCACGCCATCATCCTCATTGCCCCAGGCGCTCGAGCAATGCGGGCACGTGCACCTGATCGGCCTTGTAGTTGCCGGTCAGCGTGTACATGACGATGTTCACACCTGCCCGGAAGGCAAATTCCCGCTGGCGTGGCTCGCCCGAAACGAGGGGCAACATGGCCTGACCATCCGGACGTATGGCCCACGCGCCGGCAAGGTCGTTCGAAGTGATAATGATCGAGGAGACGCCGTCGCCCGCGCGTGCAGGACGGGTAGCACCCTCGTCCTCCTCGCTTGCAGGCATGGCCTCGACCCATAGCTGGCCGGAGCTGAAACGGCCCGGAAAGTCCTTCAGCAGATAGAATGTCTTTGTGAGCACGTGCTCGCGCGGAACCGGCTCGAGTTCGGGAATATCGAGAGAGGCGAGAATGCCGCGCAGCGCTTGCATGCCGGGCCCGAGATTTGCCCCACCCGGGCCGGCGGGAGCTTCGATTGCATCGCGGGTATCGAAAAGAACCGTGCCGCCCTGCTTCATGTAGGCGTCGATGCGCTCGAGTGCCTCGCGGCTCGGCTTCGGCGCGCCAGGTGCAATGGGCCAGTAGATGAGCGGATAGAACGCGAGCTCGTCGCGCGCAGGATCGAGCCCGATGGGCTCGCCGGCCTCGAGCGCGGTTCGCTGGGCAAGAAAAAGTGTCAATCCCTGCAGCCCGGACTTGCTGACGCGGTCCACCTCGGCATCACCGGTGACCACATAAGCGAGCCGCGTTTCGAGCGTCGATTTTAAGGCCTGCTCGTCATTCGTCTGAGTAAAAGCGGAGGATGCTGCGAGGATGAAAGCCGCAAAGACCAGCAGCGCCGCGGCGCTCGCTGCCGGTCGAGCGCGCCGGATGCGTTGCGCCATTCCGCCCGCCAGCAGGAACACGATCAGCGCATCCACCACACAGAGCGCGACCGCTCCAAGCAGAATGGGTCCGCGCAAATCTCGTGGCTCGCTCATCTGATAAGGCTGGCGCGCCGCGTGCAGTGAGGACAGGTCAAGCGGCAGAAGCCGATCGGCAGGCAAGAGCGCATTCACCGCGAGCAGGCCTTCGGGCGGTCCGTAGAAACCAGGGGGATGGTCGGCCGTGGCGCGTCCGACAAAATCCGTCGGCACCGGGCGGGCAGTCGGTGGCGGTGCGGTGAAAGAACCGAACCCATCCAGTACGCGCGTCGCAGGAAGCACGTCGCCCGTGCTGTGGCCCGCGCTGCCCTCCGGAGCCGAGCCGGCGAAGGCGACGATTCGCTTGAGCATCTCCACAAAGGTGCCGGAAAGCGGCAGGTCGGACCAGCGGGTATCGGCGGTGATGTGAAACAGAATCACCAGGCCTTTGCCTCGCTTCTGGGCTGTGACAAGCGGCGTTCCATCGGCGAGGGTAGCCCAGGTGCGCTCCGTCAACGCGGAGTCAGGCTCCGCCAGCACCTGCCGATTCACCGTAACGTCGGTGGGCACCGCCAGGCCGAAAAACGGGCTCTCGCGCGCGAACGGCGCAAGCGGCTGCGGCTGATCCCACGACAGACTGCCCCCTAGGATGCGTCCTCCCCGCCGGAGCTTCACGGGTACGAGATCATCGTCCGCGGCGGCCAATCGCGGACCCGCAAAGCGCACGAGCACGCCGCCGTCCTCAATCCAGCGGGTCAGCTCGTCGCGCGCTTCGGCGACGTTGCCTACGTCCGCAAGAATGAGCATCGAGAGGTGCTGCTCGATGAATTGGTTGACCGCCAGCGAGGGCGAGCCTCGTTCCGCGACCCGCACGTCCGCAAAGGGTGAAAGGGCACGCATCAGGTAATACGTCGAAGCAAGCAACGGTTGTGCGGTTTCCGTCGTGGAGCCGGTCACCACGCCGATGGACCGGCGGCGCCACCGCTTGTCGAGAAGCGACACTGCGCCCGCCGAGCGCTCGCCCGCGATTTCCAGGCGCGCAATGTCGTTGCGAATCTCGACTGGCAACGCGAGCGCCGCGTCTGTTTCGCGTTCCTGCTCCGCAAAGGAGAACGTGGTCTCGCCGAGAGGGAGGCCTTTGAGGTCGACTGCGCGGACCATACCGCTTTCGGCCGCGCCGTTCGCCACGCGCACGACCTTGACCCGCAGCTCGCCGGCGTTGTTGTCCACGGCGGTGAGCGCGCGCGCTCCTGGTATGCCGCCCTCCACCACTGTCAATGGCCGGCTCTCGATCATACGTCCCAATGCGCTCACGAAGTCGCCGCCGCCGCCGAGATCGACGCCGTCGGTGAGCCAGACCAGCTCGACGTCTTTCGTTTTCGCAACAAACCGACCGAGCGCAGGCAGTGCATCCGCGCGCTCAATCGCGTGCGGCTTGGGGTTGATCTGCTTGAGACGGATACGCGCCGCTGCCGGGGCCTCGAAAGAAATGTCCCGGCTTGGCTCCGATAACGGGATGAGAGCGATGCCGCGGTTGTCCCCCTCCGCCCGCGCGATCAACTCCTCGGCAGTGCGTACCCGGATGGGCCAGCTTGCCGCGGCCGGAAAGCCGTCATCTATAAGGAGCGCGAGCGGTGCCTGTGCGGCGGAACCCGCGACCGGAGGATTCCATAACGGCCCGGCGGCGGCGATAATCACCAGCGCGGCAAGGCACAACCTCAGCAGCGTGAGCCACCACGGCGTTCGCCGGGGCGTTTCCTGTTTGGGTGCAATATCGAAAAGCAGCCGTGTTGGCGGAAATGCGATGCGGCGCGGCTGAGGCGGGACCAGACGCAGCAGCCACCACAGCACCGGCAGGCTGAGAAGCGCGAGCAGCACCAGCGGCTGGGCAAAGCCAAGTGGCAGCCAGCCCATCATCGCAAGACTCTGACGCTTTGTGGCACCCCGGGCGCTCCGCTCGCGAACCCTGCCGGTGGAGCGCCAAGCCGGACATGCAGCGCGAGCAGCAGTTCGGTCGCGGCGCGGTCAGTACGGTGCGTAATGAAGCTCCACCCAAGCCGGTCCGTCTCTGCGCGGATAGCGGCACGGTGCTGCGTGAGGCGAGTGGTGTATTCCGCCTGCCAGGATTCGGCGCGGCCGACCGTGATCGAGCCTGCGCCTTCCGGCTCGATGAATTGCACGCGACCGGAATAAGGAAAGATTTCCTCCGCCGGATCGACGATCTGCACGAGGTGCCCATGGGCGCCCGTAGAGGAGAGATTGCCGATCGTGGCGCGCACATCCGCGATCGGACTCCAGAAATCCGAAACGACAACGATCTCGGCGAGCGCCGAAGGGACAAAACCGGGCGGCAGGCTGGTGCGCTCCCCCACGTCATGAAGGATTGCGTTGCTCAATTTGTCGAGCACGTTTCGGCTTCCGGTCGGCCGCATCACCGCCGGGATGCCAACGCGCTCGCCGGCATGCACGAGGATCTCGGCAAGCGCAAAGGTTAGGACCAGCGCGCCTTCGAGCTTCGAGTCCTGCGCGAATGCGGAACGGAAGCCCATTGAGGGCGAGCGGTCGGGCCAAAGCCATACCGTATGCGCGGCTTCCCATTCCCGCTCGCGCACATAGAGGAGGTCGTCCCGGGCCGAACGGCGCCAGTCAATGCGGCGCGCCGGCTCCCCGGAAAGGAAGCGGCGGTATTGCCAGAAATTCTCGCCCGGACCTGCCCGCCTGCGTCCATGCAGGCCGTGAATCACCGTTGCAGCAATGCGGCGAGCCTCGAGAATCAGACGCGGAAGCGATAGCGCAAGGGCGGGCGCCGCGCCGCTCGCGCGACGCGTCGCCTTGACCTCCTCTTTGTCGATGCGCAGCTTTGCCATTTGCTCAGTTGTGATCCGCGGACCCTTTCCGCGCATCCACATCTTTCATTCGTAAGTCAAAACGAATTCATCCGACCCGCGCCTTGAGCCTGCCGATCACCGCGGCCATGCTCTCGCCTTCCGCGCGCGCCGTGAACGTGAGCGCCATGCGATGTTTGAGAACTGGCTCGGCGAGCTCCAGCACATCATCGATGGAGGGCGACAGACGCCCATCGATGAGAGCGCGGGCGCGGGCGGCAAGCATGAGCGCCTGGCTGGCGCGCGGACTCGGCCCCCACGAGATAAGCTTGGCGGTCTCGGGAGAGTCGGGTACAGGCCGCGCCGCGCGTACGAGAGAAAGTATTGTCTCGACGACCGACTCGCCCACAGGCAAACGCCGCACCAGCCGCTGCGCGGTCATGAGCTCCTCGGCGCTCATGATCGGTCTGGGCTTGCTTTCCTCGGCGCCGGTCGTGTCGAACACGATCTTTCGCTCGGCGTCGCGATCGGGGTAATCCACGTCGATCTGCATCAGGAAGCGATCGAGCTGCGCCTCGGGCAGCGGGTAGGTGCCTTCCTGCTCGATGGGATTCTGCGTGGCGAGCACATGAAACGGACGCGGCACGTCATGCCGATTGCCGGCGACTGTAACATGCTGCTCCTGCATCGCCTGCAGCAGCGCCGATTGGGTACGCGGGCTCGCGCGGTTTATCTCATCGGCCATCAGGAGCTGTCCGAATATGGGGCCGGGAATGAAGCGGAAGCTGCGCTTGCCACCGGGGCTCTCTTCCAGCACCTCGCTGCCCAAAATGTCCGAAGGCATCAGATCGGGAGTGAACTGGATGCGGCGCGCGTCCAGCCCAAGCACTGTTCCCATGGTTTCGACGAGCTTCGTCTTCGCCAGGCCGGGAAGCCCGACCAACAAGGCATGGCCACCCGAGAGGACCGTAATAAGCGCCTGCTCGACGACGCGGTCCTGACCGAAAATGACGGCACCGATGGCGCTCTTCGCCGCGGCCACCTGCGCGCTCATCGACTCGGCCTGGCGCACAATTCCGTCTTCGAGCTTTTCCAGGCCTTCGGTGGCTGTCATCATCGCGGCTCCTGTCTCAAACGCGGCGCATGTCGCGCGCTTTACAAAAATGCACGCCGCCATTCTTGCATCGGCATGCATGGGGCGTGCACGGTCGCGCTGGCTCGTCTGCCTTCTAGCCTCGACCAGTCTGCGCGCAAAGTTACCATTTCGACACCGTCTATGCGCCCTTCCGATTCAGCAAGGCTGAACTGCTAGGTAGGGTTCAAGTTCCCGGAAAACCATGGCCAAGCGAGGGCGGTTGACCCATCATCTTGCGGCTTGGGGCAGCCGAGACTCCCTCGGACAAAGGAACGCGACAGGTATTATGTTGTATATCGATCGTGACAGCTGAGCAGCGAACCCGAAGCGAGGAGATGCGCAGCATAGCGGGCGTTGTGCATAGAATTGCGCGTGCAGCGCCAGCGCCCGTCCACCTTTGGGATCCACCCTACTGCGGCGACCTCAATCTGCGCATCGCGAGTGACGGCACTTGGTATTATCTGAACTCTCCGATTGGAAGGCACGCCCTGGTGAGGCTGTTCGCATCCGTGCTCAAGCGCGAAGGCAACAAATATTTCCTGGTCACTCCTGTTGAGAAATGCGGCATCATTGTCGATGACGCACCGTTCCTTGCAGTCGAGCTCGACTTGTTGAGAAATGCACAAGGCGCACAGGTTCTGCATTTTCGAACCAACGTCGACGATCAGGTGGCGTGCGGGCGCGACCACCCGTTGCGTTTCGAGACGCAAGTCGCGACCAGGGGCCTCAAGCCTTATCTGCACGTGAGGCGAAATCTGTGGGCTCTGCTCGCGCGGCCGTTGCTTTACCAGCTGGTGTCGCTGGGCGAGGAACGGGAGATTGACGGCAAGCGCCGGTTTGGGATTGCGTCTGGCGGTGAGTTCTTCGCCATGACGGACTCCGAACTGCTGCAGGATCTCATCTCATGAATGGTCTGCAGGCCGCTTCGATCGGCGTCGGTGATTTCTTCAAGCGCGCGCGCCGCCGGCTGACGCTCGAAGTGCCGCTCGCGCTGCACGATCCGGCAGCAGAGGCGAAGCGCGGCGATCTCGATCTCGATCCGCAGCTTTGGGAACGTGCCGGTACGCAGCCGACGCTCCCCGCAGCCGTGCTGATCCCGGTGGTCGCCCGCTCCGAGCCGCAGGTGCTGCTCACAGTGCGCACCGAGCTGCGCAGCCATCCTGGGCAGATCGCCTTTCCGGGCGGCAAGATGGATCCGAATGACCGCTCTCCGGCCGAAGCAGCCCTGCGCGAGGCGAGCGAGGAAATCGGCCTCGCGCGCGATCTGATCGAGCCGATCGGGTATCTCGATCTCTATTTTACTTTTTCCGGCTATCGCATTCTTCCCACGGTTGCGCGCGTCGAGCCTTCATACCGGCTTACGGTGTGCGAGGCGGAGGTGGCGGACGCCTTCGAGGTCCCGCTTGCCTTCCTGATGGATGCGCAGAACCACGCCATCCACAGCCGGGACTGGAAGGGCATGAAACGGAACTACTACGCCATGCCTTTTGGCGAGCGCTACATCTGGGGCGTTACGGCGGGTATTGTGCGCAATCTCTACGACCGCGTGTACGGACAGAGCGACCAGGTGGGCAACCTTTTCTCGAGCGGAGGGCCAAAACCAGGCTGAGCCATGGTCCGCCCTGTTCTTACAGAGATCGCTTTATTTCTTACTCCATTCGTCGTTTATGCCATTTTTTTATGGGCAACGCGCTCCGGGGTACTGCACCCTGCGAGCTGGTCGGTGAAGCGCATTGCCTGGCTGCTGATCGCCGCGCTCATGCTCATGATCGGCAGCTTTGTTGTGCTGGCGCAATGGAGCGGGGAGCCGCCCGGCTCGAAATACGTTCCGGTCCAATCTTCGAATGGCCAGATCGTGCCTGGATCGACACAGTGACAACGGCGCGTCTCGATGCGGCTTGGCTGCGCGAGCCGCCGCTCTCCGAAATTCTTGCGGCCCTCGATGCGGCCGGTGAACAGGCACGCATCGTGGGAGGCGCAATCCGCAACACGCTTTTGCGCGAAGCTCGCGGCGACGTGGATATCGCAACGACTGCGCTTCCTGCCGAAGTGATAGGCCGCGTGGAGCGCGCGGGCTTCAAGACGGTACCCACCGGCATTGAGCATGGCACGGTGACGGTCGTGGCTGACGGACGGCCCTTCGAAGTCACCACGCTGCGGCAGGACGTCGAGACATTCGGGCGGCGCGCGAAGGTGGTGTTCGGCAGAGACTGGAAGCGCGATGCCGAGCGCCGCGACTTTACCATGAACGCGCTTTCCGCAACACGCGAGGGCGCCATTTACGATTATGTGGGAGGCCTTGCCGATGTCCACGCGCGGCGGGTGCGCTTCATTGGCAACCCGATAATACGCATTGCTGAGGATTATCTGCGCATCCTGCGCTTCTTTCGCTTCCACGCCGCCTATGGGGAGGGCGCGCCGGATCCGGACGCGCTCGCCGCCTGCATTGCCGCCCGCGCGGGGCTCGAACGCCTCTCTCGTGAGCGCATCCGCATGGAGTTCATGCGCTTGCTCACGGCGAAGGGGGCGGTGTCGATGCTGCAACTCATGAGTGAGTCGGGTTTACTCGATGAGGTGCTCGCAGGCGTGCCGCTGCTCACGAGCTTCGCCAGAATGGTCGCGCTCGAGCACACAATGGATATCGCCCCCGATCCCTTGCGCCGCTTGGGCGCGCTCGCGGTGTCCGTGACCGAGGATGCGGGGCGCCTACGTGAGCGCCTGCGGCTGGCCAATGCCGAGCATGAACGCCTGGTGTGCATGGGCGAAGAATGGAGGAGTGTCTCACCCGCCGAGGGTGAGCAGTGGGGCCGACGCCTGCTCTATCGTCTCGCATCAGAGCGCTTTGTCGATGTAGTCCTGCTCGCTTGGTCGCGGTCGACCGCAGATGCCGATGACCAATCGTGGCGCATGCTCACTGCGCTGCCTGCGCGCTGGACTGCACCGATATTTCCGCTCAAATCAACACACTTCATCAGGCGCGGTATCGCCAAAGGCCCCAAGCTTGGCGCCGCAATTGCCGCAGCCGAGAAGGCGTGGATGCGTGCGGACTTTCCACTGGACGCCGCTTCGCTCGACGCGATTGCGGACGCGGTCATGGACGAGATCGGGTGAGCGGATGAGATGAGAAACGGACTCGCCTGCCCGGGCTCTGACCCTTACATTTGTGCTGTATATGCGTACCCTGCGTCGACCTGCAGACCTTGCACGCCGCTCCGCAAAGGCACTCTCCGCGCGCACGGCTCCGCGCGACGGCTTTCGCCGCGAGACTTTCGCATTGCCGCGCGAGGCCGCGCGCGAGAAGGCGCGGGAGATGTTTCGCCGCTTCCCGAAAGCCGCCTACATGACCGAGATCGAATCCTGGCGGGTGCTGCCGGACGACCGCATCGAGTTTACGGTGCGGCGCCTCGCCAGCTCTGATTGAGGGCTCAGGGCCATTTCACGCTCGGGGGCAGCGAAGACAGAATGGATTCCACATTGCCGCCGGTGCGCAGGCCGAAAATCGTGCCGCGGTCGTAAAGCAGGTTGAACTCGACGTATCGCCCGCGCCGTACCAGTTGTTCCTCACGCTGAGCCTCGTTCCAGGGTTGGGCAAAGTTGCGGCGCACGAGTTCGGGGTAGATGCGAAGAAAAGCGCGGCCTACCTCCTGCGTAAAGGCAAAATCCGCCTCCCAGTCCCCGCTGTCGAGATAATCGAAAAAGATGCCGCCGATGCCGCGCGGCTCACTGCGATGCTTTAAAAAGAAGTAATCGTCGCACCACTTCTTGTATTTGTCGTAAGGAGCGACCGCGGGGTGCGCATCGCATGCGGCCCGCATGGCGGCGTGAAACGCGACCGTATCCGGATCGTCCTGGCGCCGGCGCAGGGCGAGGACTGGGGTCAGATCAGCTCCGCCGCCAAACCACGACTTACTGGTGATGATAAAGCGCGTGTTCATATGCACAGCCGGCACATGCGGGCTCTGCGGATGCGCGATCAGCGAAATTCCTGACGCCCAGAAGTGCGGGTCGGCCTCCGTTCCGGGTATGTCCTTACGAAATTCCGGCGCGAACTCGCCGAACACAGTGGAAACGTGCACACCAGCTTTTTCAAAAACGCGGCCGGCCAGCTGCGCCATCTCGCCACCACCGCCAGGCTCCCCTCCATGATCCGTGCGCACCCAGGGACTGCGCCGGAAATTTCCCGTTTCGCGTCGTGCGAGCGGCGCGCTTTGTGGCAAAGCGCGCTCAAGAGCCTCGAATGCGCCACAAATATCGTCGCGTAACTGCTCGAAGAAGGCACGCGCGCGCGCTTTCCGATTTTCCAGTTGCGCGCAGCTCATGCGTATCTCTGCGGGATTTTCATTGCGCCGTGCGCATATTCGGCGCTCTGAGAAAGAACACAGACATAAGAGTGTGCGAGTGCGAATGAAGGGGTGGAAAATTTTTTCGCGCGGCTCTTTTTTGCCATTGTGTTCAATAAACCTTCGGCGCGTGGGGGATCTGGGAGTGCGATGTCGCCGTCCACTTGCGTGGGGGAATTTGCAAGTGGTTCGTGGCGGCTAGCGCCAGCGAGCGAGGCGGGTGAGGGGCGTCGCCTTCGGGCGTAATCAGGTCCTTCACCCGCCTCCGATCTTTAGAATTAGTCATCCGGTCCCTTTCACTCGCACCTGCCGCAACGCTTCACCAACCGCCATGGCTGCGGCTACCGCCACATTGAGCGAACGCACACCGTTCCGCATTGGAATGACGAGCCTGGCGTCGGCAGCCTCATGCACCTCGGGCGGCGCGCCCAACGACTCGCGGCCGAACAGAAGGATGTCGGTCGGCCGGAATATGTAGTCCAGATACGGCATGCTTGCGCCTGTAGTGAACAGGATCAGCCTTGCGCGCTCGCGCGCTCGCCACGTCTCGAATGCGTGCCACCCGGCGTGCCGGACGATTTCCGCCTGATCGAGGTAGTCCATCCCTGCGCGGCGGAATGCACGATCCGTGGTTGGAAACCCTGCGGGCTCGATGATGTGGACCGCAATGCCGAGACAGGCGGCCAGCCGAATGATGGTCCCGGTGTTTTGCGGAATATCAGGTTGAAAGAGCGCGATCCGCATGGTCGATGCTGAGTCCGGGAAAAAACACAGCAGGTCGGCCCTGCTCGCTGCGCGTGCGCATCGGCGCGCGTGCGAATGTGGCGGCGCACCACTTGCACTGATTTCTCATCGATGCCAATAGAACGCCGCTTCTTTGCCTGCCTCCAGTGTTCATGCGCACCCGCTCGCATGCCCGATTTTCCTGAACCAGAGAAGAGGTTTAAGCGGTGACGGCCATTGCTACCACAGAACCCACGCGTCGCGATTTTTTATATATCGCGACCGGCACCGTGGCAGCGATCGGGACCGCCGGCGTGCTCTGGCCACTCATTGCGCAGATGAACCCGGACGCCTCCACAATTGCGGCCGGCGCACCGGTCGAGGTCGACCTGTCGCCTGTCCCGGAGGGTCAAACAATCAAGGTGTTCTGGCGCAGCAAGCCGATCTTCATCGCCCATCGTACCAAGAAACAAATCGAGGATGCGCAGAAAGTGGACGTGGCCAAGCTGCCCGATCCACAACCCGACTCCGCACGCGTCAAGCCGGGGCACGATCAGTGGCAGGTGCTGATCGCGATATGCACACATCTTGGCTGCATACCGCTCGCCGAGCAGGGACCCTATGACGGCTACTTCTGCCCGTGCCACGGATCTGTTTACGATACTTCAGGCCGCATCCGGCAGGGGCCGGCACCTGCCAACCTCGCCCTGCCCCCCTACGAGTTCATCTCCGACACGAAAATCCGCATCGGCGCGACTGGCTCGGCCGCAGCTTGAAGGTTTGGGCATGAGCGGAAATTCGAGTTACACGCCGCAAAGCGCGTTCATGCAATGGCTGGAGCGGCGGTTGCCGGTTGCCGGGCTCGTCTATTCGTCATTCGTCGTCTACCCCACCCCGCGCAATCTCAACTATTGGTGGACCTTCGGGGCCATTCTCACCTTCATGCTCGGCGTGCAGATCGTCACCGGCGTGGTGCTTGCAATGCACTACACGCCGCACGTGGACTTCGCGTTCAACTCGGTCGAGCAGATCATGCGCGACGTCAATTACGGGTGGCTGTTGCGTTACCTGCACGCGAACGGCGCCTCGATGTTCTTTTTCGCCGCCTATGTGCACATGTTTCGCGGCATGTATTACGGATCGTATAAGGAACCGCGCGAGGTGCTCTGGATTCTCGGCGTGATCATCCTGCTGCTCATGATCATGACCGGGTTCATGGGCTATGTGCTGCCATGGGGCCAGATGAGCTTCTGGGCCGCGACCGTCATCACCAACCTGTTCTCGGCGATTCCCCTCGTCGGCGAGAGCATCGTCACGTGGCTATGGGGTGGCTACGCGGTAGGCAATCCCACGCTCAACCGGTTCTATGCTCTGCACTATCTCTTGCCCTTCGTCATCGCAGGCGTCGTCGTGCTGCATATCTGGGCGTTGCATATGGTGGGCCAGAACAATCCTGACGGAATTGAGCCCGTCACCGAACGCGACACCGTTGCGTTCACGCCCTACGCGACCCTCAAGGACGCCTTCCTGACGATCGTGTTCTGCATCCTGTTCGCCTGGCTCGTGTTCTACACGCCGAACTATCTGGGGCACTCCGACAATTACATTCCGGCCAATCCGTCGGTGACGCCGACGCACATCGTGCCGGAATGGTACTACCTGCCGTTCTACGCCATTCTGCGCGCAATCCCGAACAAGCTGCTTGGCGTCGTGGCGCTCGGCGCATCCATTGTGATTCTCGCATTCCTGCCTTGGCTCGACACCTCGCCGGTGCGGTCCGCCCGATATCGGCCGCTGTATCGCCAGTTCTTCTGGCTGTTCTTCATCGTCTGTGTGGGGCTTGGCTGGCTCGGCTCCAAACCGCCGGAAGGCGCTTACGTGCTCCTCGCGCGCATTTTCACGGCTTACTACTTTGCGTATTTTTTGATCATTCTGCCGGTACTTGGCCGCGTCGAGAAAACGAAGCCGCTACCGGCCTCGATTTCACAGGCAGTATTGAGGCAGGGGTTGCCGGCGGGGGCACCAGCGCCCGCTCCAGGCGGCACACCAAGGGCGTGAGAAAGACCATGTCCTTGCGCGGACTTGTCGCAGCATGTGGCATTGCCTTTCTGGCGTCCCTCGCGCCTGCTCTTGCGCAAGAGCATGAGGCCGCGACCCCGCCCAAGAACAGGTGGTCGTTTGCAGGACCGTTCGGAAAGTACGACCAGGCGCAGCTGCAGCGCGGCTTCAAGATCTACCGCGAAGTCTGCTCGACCTGCCACTCGCTCAAGCTCATCGCGTTTCGCAATCTCGCCGAGCCGGGCGGACCTGGTTTCACTGCCGCGCAGGCCACGGCAATTGCAGCCGAGTATCAGGTCCAGGACGGGCCGAACGACCAGGGCGAAATGTTTCAACGGCCGGGTCGGCTGGCAGATTATTTTCCCTCACCCTTTCCGAACGATCAGGCCGCCCGCGCGCGTTACAATGCGGTCCCGCCGGATCTCTCGGTCATCGCCAAGGCGCGGGGCTACGAGACTGCATTTCCCTACTGGGTCTTCAACCTCTTCGTGCAGTATCAGGAACAGGGACCCGACTACATCACGGCACTGCTGCAAGGTTATGAGGAGAACCCACCCGCCGGGGTAACCGTTCCTTCCGGCGCCTTTTACAACAAATACTATCCCGCCCACGCCATCGTCATGCCTCCGCCTCTGGCCGATGGCCGCGTCGACTACACCGACGGCTCGCCCGCGACCGTCGAACAGTACGCAAAGGACATTTCCGCGTTCCTGATGTGGGCCGCGGAGCCGCATCTCGTGCAGAGGAAAAGGGTGGGACTGCAGGTGTTCATCTTCCTTATCATCCTGGCTGGCCTCCTCTACTTCACGAAAAAGAGAATTTGGCATGCAGTCGAGCTGCATCCCGAAGAGCTGAGCGCGCGGCCGCCGCTCGAATATCCGCGCCAGTAAAAGCGGCCAAACCGGGCACACGCCCAGAGTTGCAGGGCGTCGCTCGTGGGGGAGCACATGAGCAAAGCGGTGCTCGGCATCATCGGCGGATCGGGTATCTACGATCTGCCCGGCCTCGAACGGATACGCACAAAAAACTTCGCGAGCCCGTGGGGCAAGCCATCGGCGCCGTTACGCCTGGGCAAGATTGGCGGCACCGCCGTCGTCTTTCTCTCGCGCCATGACAAGGGGCATCGCATTTCACCCACGGATATCAACTATCGGGCGAATGTCGACGTGCTGAAACGCGCAGGCGTGACAGACCTTGTGTCGCTTTCGGCCTGCGGCTCATTCAAGCAGGAACTGCCGCCCGGCACATTCGTGCTCGTGGATCAATTTGTCGACCGCACTTTCGCGCGGGCCAGCTCGTTCTTCGGGACCGGCTGCGTAGCTCATGTCTCCATGGCGCATCCGGTTTCGCCATGCTTGCAGGATCGCATTGCTGCCGCGGCAGGCGCCGAAGGCATCAAGCTCGTCCGCGGCGGTACTTACGTGTGCATCGAGGGCCCGCAGTTCTCCAGTTTGGCTGAAAGCTTGACCTACAAGCAGCTCGGCTATTCGGTCATTGGCATGACCAACCTCCCGGAAGCCAAGCTCGCGCGCGAGGCGGAGATTTCCTATGCGACGGTGGCGATGGTGACGGATTTCGACTGCTGGCATCCGGACCACGACGCGGTCACGGTCCAGGACATCATCGCCGTGCTCACCGCAAATGCCGAAAAAGCAAAGAATCTTGTCGCACGCCTCGCGCGCGATTT
>Ga0134128_10006563_pt1 | contig 14079 bp, 10 predicted proteins | sample KB31754_FD_96462 | JGI IMG/M metagenome (GOLD analysis project Ga0134128, IMG submission 96462) | Terrestrial soil microbial communities with excess Nitrogen fertilizer from Kellogg Biological Station, Michigan, USA - KB3-175-4 | ecosystem: Environmental > Terrestrial > Soil > Unclassified ... | reverse complement strand
TGACGACGTCGGCCTCGGCCGTCGATCACCGAGACCGACCAACCCGATTGCAATGGCTCGCTTCATGCCCCCTCCTCGATCGAAGTCGCCGTCAGAACGAAGTCTGGAACCGGGCGATCCCGGCCGTCTCGGTGTTGCGGTTGCCGCCGTGGGCGCCGCCCTGGAACCAGGTCTGGTCGAAGTCCGCCCCCGCTTTGAGGTTGCGCGAGAGCTGCCAGTTGAGCGCCACGCCGAACGAGCGCGCGCGGTTGACGGACTTGCTCGGATCGGCCGCCGTCGGGAACGCCGCGTGGTCGACGTTCAGCCAGTTGTAGCGGGCGCCGATCTCCAGCGCGCCGAAGCCGCCCTCGGCGAGGTCGAGCGCGTGGTGCGGCTTGACCCCCTCGTAGCTCGCGTCGCCGCCGATGACGAACGACGCCACCACGTTGCCGGCGGAGTTGTTGACCGCGCCCGTCCCCACCGAGTTCGAGAGCTGCTGATACTCGTGGATCCACTCGGCCAGCAAGCCGAACGGCCCGAGGTAGTAGGAGCACTGCGGGTTGATGCGCGTGTGCCGGTCGAGCGCGAACACCGTGTTGGCGGTCGAGCTCGCGAGGTAGCTGAAGATCGTTTGCTGGCTGTCGGACTTGAACGCGCCCACCCAGGGGTTGGTGGCCGAGCCCTTCTCGTTCCCGGTCTCGGCCGCCAACCCGAGGCCGAGCCGCCCGAACGCGCGCAGCGAATCGGTGTTGAAGGGCTGCACGACGATCCGGCCGGCGAATGTCTTGGCGTGATCGCTGTCGATGTCGTTGATCCCGTTGTCGGGGTTGCCGTTGAGCACGGCGCCCTCGTAGCGGATGATCCCGCCCGCGATGTCGCCCCACAGCTCGAGCCCCACGTCACGTTGCGCGCTCAGGTTCTGCGAGAGCCCGCGCTCGTTGAACGTCACGTCCTGATCGGCCTGCAACCGCTCGAGCCCAACCGGCGGCTTGAACTTCCCGACCCGCAGCCGCAGCCAGGGGAACGGGTGCGTGTCGAGGTAGGCGTCGAGCAGCGACGTCGTCCCGTTCCCGAAGTCGGGCGTGAAGTTGAAGTCGGTCAGCCCGAGGACGGTCCCGGCCAGGATCGGACGCGCGCGGCGGATCAAGAACGTATCGACTGTGTTGGCGAGCGCGGAATCGCCGAAGATGCGGCGACCGTCGACCTGGAGCAGTCCCTTGAAGCGCACCTGGTACTGGCGGTCGGCGCTGGTCACCGCGAAGCCGCCCTCGTCGGTCTGGAACGTGGTGGTCGAGCGGGGCGCGTTGGCCGCGGCCTCGGCGGCGGCGAGCTGCTTCTCCAGGGTCCGCGTCCGTTGCTCGAGCGAGTCGATCCGCGCCGTGACCGCCGGGTCGGGCGGGGCCGGCAGCGCCGGCGCAGCCGGAGTCTCCTGCGCTCGTGCCGCCCCCGCCGCAAAGAGGAGAGCATACAAAAGAGTTAGTCTACCGATTTTATAGACTATTAGTCGCGCGAAATCGCTCATGCTGACCTCGGGTTTCGGGTCGGAGCCTAGATGCTGTACGTGACCGGCAGGCCGGTCGAGATGCGCGCGCGCGCGATCTGCGTCTGCACGTCCGCGAGCGTGGTCGAATCCAGAATCGCCGCGATGGCGTCGCGAACCTTCTTCATCACCTGCCGGGTCCCGCAGGTCGTCTCGTCGACGCACTCCTCGCACTTCACGAACACCCGTTCGCTGGCGCAGGGGATCGGGGCCAGCGGACCGTCGACGATCCGGATGACCTGGCCCATGGTGATCTGCTCGGGCGGGCGCGCCAGCGCGTAGCCCCCCCCCTTGCCCTTCTTGCTCTTGAGGAAGCCGGCGTTCTTCAACTCGAGAAGGATCGCCTCCAGGAACTTGCGCGGGATCTTCTCGCGCTCCGCGAGATCGGCGATCAGGACGGGCCCGCGCGCATCGTCGGCCGACAGGGCGTAGAGGGCCCTCAGCGCGTAGCGTGCTTTACGAGATAAACTAGTCATCCTATCTATAAGATAGAGTATCATCTGCTTGAGATGGGGGTCAAGGAGAAATTTCCTTCAGCTCAGGGAGAATCTCCCCCCCGCGGGAGGTGTCCTTCCCATCCAAGTACTGGATTTTGTGTGAGTTCTCTCCTGGCACGACGGCTGCTCTTCGATGGCCGTCGGAGGTCCACATGGCTCGAACGGGCACCAGTCTTCTTTTGCCGTCCATCGTCGTGGCGGCGCTGGCGCCGGCCTGCGGGCTTCGACCGCCCGTCCAGAACAGCGGCGCGGCCACGGCCGACGACGGCGTGGCGGTCGCGGTCCTCCGTCAAAGCTGCACCGAAACCGTGGAGACCGAGCTTCCGGGCGTGCCACTCGTGGAGACCAAGGTCGAGATCGAGGTTCGCAACGCCGCGCCGCCGCCGCTCATCGTCCACCGCGACGGGTTCCACCTGCGCGGCGCCGACGGGCGGGCGATTCCGACCACCAGCTGGCAGGCCGACGAGCCACTCTCGATCGAGGCCGGTCAGACCCGCACGTTCGAGCTGCGCTTCATGAGCCGCGGCGGACTCTCTTGCACCAAGCCGATGCAGCTCGAGGCGGCGGCGGGGATCACCAAGGGCGCCGCGCCGGTCCGCATCGGCGCCGTCACCTTCGTCCCCTCGCGCGCCTAGCGTATCGCCGGAGCCGGGCGTCGAGGCGCGCCCGGCTCCGGGACGTACCGCCGCTCAGCGAGCGGCGGCGCGCCGCCGCCAGGTGAGGACGAGGAGCCCGAGCAGCAGGCCCAGGGCGAGGCCGCTCGGGCGCGCGGCGCCGACGTCGCACCCGAAGCCCTGGTGGAGCCCCCCGTCGGGACCGCCCGCCGACCCGCCCGTGCCCGGGCTACCGCTCGGACCCGAGTTGAGACCCCCGGCGCAGATCGGGGGCGCGGCGCCCGTCCCGCCGGTCCCCGTGTCCCCAGCCGTGCCGGCGCCGCCGGACAGGTTGGCGCCGATTTTTGTCACTAGGTTCTGGAGGACCGACGCGTAGCTCGCGTCGCACACCGACGCCGTGACGCCGTTGGCGCCGAAGGCGTTCACGAACTGCGTGAGGCGAACGGCGGGGTCGCCGAAGCTGTCGTCGCCGGCGACGCTCAACTGGGCCGTGGGGTTCACGTCATCCATCCCTGCGGCGCCGCAAGAGTGCTCCACCTCGGGCCACAGCTCGCCGGACAGCGTGTTCTCGCCGCTCTGCGCGGGCACCCAGGTGACGGTGTACGGCGTGGCGGGGGCGACGATCGCCCCGACGACGATCTGACTGGCGGGGTCGGACTTGAGCGCCCTGATCCCGCTCACGAACCCGCTGACCGAGCTCTCGAGACCGGTCCCGTCCGCCGACTCACAGTCCGTCAGGTTCAGCGTCAGCGCGTCGCCCGTCCCCTGCGCGTCGGCCGGTGGGTGGAGCGGCGGCTCGATCAGGCAGGCCGCGCCGCCGGCGGCCGGATCGACGCAGAGATGCCCATACGAGTTGCAGCGGTAGTTGCCGATCGGCCCCAGCGCGTTGGAGATGTTTTGCTGGTTCGAGCCGCCCACCTCGAGCGAGTAGAGCGCCGTGTTCGAGGGAGCCGAGCAGTCGTCCTCGTTGGTGAGGAAGACGATCGCCAGCTCGGCGTCGGGGCGCAGGAAGCCGGCGTTCTGGACCGGCATCGGCGCGCCGTCGGCGCCGAGCGCGCGCGCGACGGACGAGAGCTGCTGCTCGAACCCGCACCCCTGCTCGCCGAGCCCCACCATGCACTGGAGCACGGAGCCGAGGTCACCGGTGTAGTTGGCGACGCCGCCGGAGTTGGAGAGGAACGTCTGTCCCGCGCTCAAGCCGGAGCACGGCCCGACGGCACCGCCAGCGCCACCGTCGGGGCTGCCGCCCGTCCCCCCCTTCCCGGAAGCGCCCCCCGTCCCGGACTGCAGCGACACACCACCCCGGAAGATCCCCTGGTCGCCAAAATCCGTGCAGCCGCCGAGCGATGACGTACTGTCGCCTGGCGCGCCCATGTCCGAGGAGACGACGGCGATGTGAATGTCGGGGAGCCCGTTGGGGAGGCTCTGGAGGCCGTTGATGAAGGCCGGAATCTGGTCGGCGAGCTTCTTTTGCATCCCGTCCATCGAGCTCGAGTCGTCGACCATGAAGAGGACGTCGAGCTTGCCGGCGCTCGCGGTCGCGGCGGTCACCGGCGCGGTGGCGGCGGCGGCCTGCGCGGCGGGCGGATCAGCAGCCTGCGCCTCCAGGCAGGCGGCGCCACCCAAGGCGAGCGCGATCGCGCCGCAAGCGAGTGGCACCGGATGGAACAGAGCTGACTTCGGCGACCGGATCATGACGAGCCTCCTGGGATGGGATTGAGTCGGAATCGACGTCTGCAATACCTAGTCCCGGGCGACCCACAATTTCCGGTCAGCTTTCGGCCGCAATATCGGACGGGGGCCGCTGGCATCGCCAGCGCACCGCCAACCTCGTTGGCGTCAAGGTCAACGAGACAGGCAAGGACGTCCGCGGCGATCGCGCCGCCGTCGCTGACCGCGCGCGGGAGCTAGGCTCGGCGCCGGCGCCGGCCGACCGCCAGCAGACCGAGCAGCACGCCGAGCGACGCCGCGGGCGTCCCGCCTCCACCTGCGGTCGCACACGAGCAGCCGCTGGACGACGACTCGCCCGCGCCGGCGGTGCCGCCGCCGGACGTCGCGCCCGTTCCGTTGCCGGAGCCGCCGCTGCCGACCGAGCCGCCGCCCGTCCCGGTCGTCCCGCCGGCCCCGGGCGTGCCGCCGGCGCCCGTCGCGCCGCCCGTGCCGTTGGCGCCGCCCGTCCCGATGACGCCGCTGCCACCGCTCCCCGTCGTTCCGCCGTTCCCGGAAGTGCCGCCGGCGCCCGTGGCGCCGCCCGCGCCCGTCGTTCCACCGGTCCCCGTCGTCCCGCCGGTCCCCGAGGAGCCGCTCGCGCCGCCGACGGAGCCGTTGCAGCCGGAGCCGATCTGCACGGCCGTGGTGGCGGCCGTTCCGATCGAGAGCATGACGACGGTCGGCTTCCCGCTGGAGGCGGTCACCGAACCGCCGCTGGCGCCGCCGACGGTCACGGCGTACGTCCCGGCGGCGAGGCCGTTCACGGTCAACGCCGTCATGTGCGCGTCGCCGGTCTGGTTCTGCAGGGTGAACCCGAGGTAGTTGTTGCTGCCGCCGAGGGTGGCGCCCAGGTAGCGGTCGCGGTTCAGGGTGAAGCCCATCTTCTGCGAGATCATGTTGAGCCGCTTGAACACCCCGTCGGTGGGCGTCACCGAGGTGCAGCTCCCGGCGCTGGAGACGTTGCACCCGTAGCCGGTCAAGCCAAAGATCGGATCGTTGGCCACGTCGGCCGACAGGATCCGGATCGCGCCGAACAGGCCCAGGTCGGCCTCGCCGCTCATCTGGCGCCAGTCGTTGTGCAGGTTGCTGTTCGCCGGATCGAAGCTGTTGACGTAGACGTTCCCTTTCATCCCCTGGTACGTCCAGGAAACAGTCCCCACGTTCGCCGAATTCGAGTCGATCTGCCCCGAGTTGATGGCGTTGATGTTGGCGATCTTGGCCGCGTAGGAGAGGCGCTCATCCACTTCGGGCGTGGTCGATTGGTTGCGCACGAAGTCGTCCAGGCAGTACCCGGCCAGCGCCGCCGTGTACTGGAACTGCCACCAGTTCTCGCCGTTCAACGTGACCGGGTCGGCGTAGTAGTACCAGACCGGCTCCTGACCGCGGCAGGCGCGCGTCTTGGCGTTGACCTTGGAGAGCACCGAGGCGTTCCCGTTCTGCTTGGCCGCCATGTAGACGGCCTCCTCGCCGGTGTTGTCGTAGGTGTACTCCGAGCCGTACGGGTACTTGCTGGCCGAGAAGGCGCCGTAGAGCTGGTTGATGGCGTTGTTGACGAACGACGCCTCGGTGGTGTGCCCGCCGGCGGTGAGGGCCGCCGCGATGTCGGGCAGCGTCTGCTCGCCCATGTACCCGGTGCCGGTGTCGCCGTGGCCCGAGTAGAGCGTATGGATGATGTCGTACGCGCGCAGCAGGTAGGTGTCGGCGGTCTGCTGGTACTTGATCAGGCTCGGGTAGAGGCTGGCGACCTTGTACATCGAGAAGAAGGTGTTGAAGGCGTGCGGGTAGGCGTAGGCGCGGTCGTAGTAGCAGCCCATGATGTTGCTGGCGCTGGTCCCCGGCGGGCACCACCAGTCCTGGACGATGTACGAGGTGGGATCGATGGCCCGCCCCCACACGGCGGCGAGGTAGGTGTCGAGCGCGGTCACCTCCGAGGCGACCGGCGTCTGGGCGTTCTTCTCGGCCAGGAACTCGCCGTGCGTCCAGCCCCAGTCGTCGCCCCAGCCGCTCCCCCCCTCGGCGCCGCGCTTGGCCTTGCTGTCCATCATCCAGTCGTCAAACAGGCCCTTCATGTCGCCGCTCGTCCACTGCTGGTTCTGCACCATGAACGTCGCGTGGCGCTGGAGCGCGGTGTCGATCGGCTCGAGGACGTAGAACTGCAGCGTGGTGGTCCGGCCGTTGCCGTAACTGACGGTGAGGTTGTTCTGCCCGAGCTGGGTGAAGGTCACTTGATAGAGCTTGTGGTCGGTGGCCGCCGTGCCGAGCGAGGTGATGGTCGTCGACGAGGGGAACTGCGCGGTGAGCCCGCCGATCGCCGCCGAGGTGTGGAGGTCGATCTTGGCCGCCATGTTGGTCGGCACGATCATGCCGGGAACGACGTTGACGTCGATCATCCCCTCGCTGTAGAGGCGGTTCTCGACGTCGGCGTGGCTGGCGACGTTGAAGAGCTTGAAGCTGTAGGTCTGGCTGGCGCCGGCGGCCAGCGTGAGGCTGGTGTTGGGGAGGTAGCCGCGGTTGGTGCTCTTGATGACGTTGGAGTGGATGTAGAAGACGTCGAGCCCGTTCTGCCACTTGGGCGTGCCGCCCCCCGCCGCCCACGCGCTGCCCGCGTGCTCCTTCCCGACCCAGTTGTCCATGTACTCGAAGCCGGCGCCGGTCGACTGGTCGGGGACCATCAAGATGAAGGGGCCCACGCCGCTCGGCCGCTCGACGGTGATGTACGAGTTGTTGTTGCCGGTGAACGAGTGATAGACGGTCCGCGTCTCGTAGATGACGTCGTTCTGCTGCGTCCAGTACTCGTTGAACGCCAACGGCAAGCCGAAGTCGCCCATCTCCATCGACTGGTTGCTGGTGTTGGTGACGGTGATCTGCCAGGAGAGGTAGTCGTTCACCAGCGCGTAGGTCTCGACCAGCTTGAAGTTCTTGACCCCCTTGGCGTTGGCCGAGCTCTGGTAGGTGACGGTGACCGCGTTCGTCCCGCTGGTGATGGCCCGGACGTCGGCCGACTGGTTGGTGAGCGCGGTGGTCCAGGCGCCGCCGTTCAGTCGATAGGTGAACATCAGCTCGCCCACCCACTCGTGGTCGGAGGTGTTCTGCCCCGGCGCGTTGGTGGCGTTCAGGACGTAGTTGGTCGGGAAAGCGTCGCCCGTCAGCTGCAGCGAGGTGATCTCGCCGTTGGTCCCGATCTGCGCTTTGAAGTAGTTGTTGGAGAGGGTTTGGGTCTGGGCCTCGGCCCGACCCGCCAGCCCCAGAACCAGCCCGGCCGAGAGGAGCACGGCCCGGCGCTTCGTCGAATGAGCGGTCATGCAGCGATGAAGTGACAGCACCCGAGCCGCGTGGCTCGGAGAAGCGCGGTGCGCCGCGCGCGAGGTCCGAAGCGATTTTGTTGAGCCGTCGGGGCTCGCCGCGGCGACCTACGACGCGGGGCGTTCGAAGGCGCGGATCGCCGCCAGCTCGTCGGTGCGCGCGCGGTCGAACGCGTCGCGCGGAAGTGACATCGTGATGTCGCTCGGCTCGTCGACGAACTCGCGCGCCTGGGGGCTGTCGTCGATCTGGTAGCCGAGCTTCTCGAACAGGCGGCGCGACGCCGTGTTGGCGGGGATCACCGAGATGTAGATGCGCGCGAGCCCCAGCGTCCCGAACCCGAAGGCGTGCAGCATGCGGCCGAACCGCGTGCCGAGCCCTCGCCCCTGCGCGGCCCGCCCACCGATCATGATGGCGAACTCGGCGATGTCGCCCTCGAGGTTCCGGAAATCGGCGTCCCCCATGAGGACGCCGTCCAGGTAGAGCAGAAACGGCCGCCCCTCCTCGACGCGCAGCTCCTCGTAGTAGGCGACGACGTCCTCGGGCGTATGCGGCTCGTCGGCGTGCGCCATCATCCGGCGGTTGTGGTCGTCGTTGTAGAAGGCGGCCAGCGCCGGCGCCGCGCGCCGCAGCTCCTCGGCGGTCGGCTCGATCGCCGCCAGCAGCTCGCCCCCCTGCCTCCATTCGACGGCCCAGAGCCGCGCCTTGTTCATGGAAGGTAGAGTATTCGATCCGAGCTGCGATATCCTCGCGACGTGTCGGCCTGGGATGAGATCGAGGCGGAGGCGCGGGATGCCTTCGCGGGCGCAGGGCGGTTCCCGCTGCAGGCGTACTCGGAGTTCATGCCGCCGCCCTACGTGGTGCTCAAGCCCTATGCGCCGAGGCGGGCGGCGCGCGCGGCCACCATCGGCGCCAGCGACGGCGACGGGCTGGACGTCACGGAGGACGAACAGGCGCACGAGGTAGCCCCTGGGCTCGGCCGGATCGCCGGGCGTCTCCTGACCGAGCTCGATCACCTGCTGCACGGCAAGCCGCACGATTTTTCGCGCACACTCCTGGGCGAGAACGCCGCCTGGCCGCGCGCGCTGGCCGACTCGGCCGCGGCCCGGCGCGCGGCCGGCGAGCCGATCGTCGTCGCGCTCTCGCTGGCGCTCTCGCGCACGCAGGACGACAAGGGGAACGTGCGCTGGACGCTGTTCGGCGTCAGTCACGACGGCCCGGCGGCCGCGTTCTGGCGCAGCTTCGGCGACGGCGACGGCGGTGGACTCGCGCGCTTCACGCGCTTCGCGACCTGGGCCGGCGAGGCGGTGGCGGTCCCCGGCGCGCGCCCCCGGACCGACGGGGTGCGCGTCCTGGCCGACGCCGCCGAGCTCCCCGCGTTCGCCCGCGCGCTGCGGCTGGCCGACGACCAGCCCCTGGACGGCGTCGAGACCATCGTGACCTTCCGGCCGTTCGCCACCCTCCCTGCCCCCGTGCAGCAGGCGTACCTCGCCGGCCAGCTCCGTCTCTGCCCCCACCCGGCCAGCCTGATCTTCTTCGAGCACCCCGGCTACCGGAAGCTCTCGGCCGCGCTGCCGCGCGCGAGGCAGATCCCGCTCCTGCACCTCTTCTCGCACCTGGCCGACGGCTCCTCGCTGAGGATTCCGCAGTCCGGCTGGCTCGACGAGCTCGCCGACGCCAGCACCGGGCGCGGTCATCACGGCCACACGTTGGTGAAAAAGGTGGTCCGCTCGCACCGCTGGCAGCGGGTGGCGCGCGACCAGGACATCCGCGAGCTGGCGAAGTTCGAGGACCAGGTCTCGGTCGCGCTGTTCTCCCTCGATCCCGACGATCTGGGCCTCTACGGCAAGCCGATGGCGCGCAACGCGCAGATCTGGAACGAGGACTACGCGCTGCTGCTCGACGGCCCGCGCGCCACCCCGCTGGAGATCGAGCGCGCCAAGGCGACCGTCGATCGCGGCGGGCGGTTCGGCTATCGCTTCTTCTATCCGCCGATGCGGGCCGGCGCGCGGGAGATCTTCTGGCACCTGCCGCTGGTGGCGCGCCTCGGCCCGGGCAGCGCGGAGATCTGGGACGGCGAGCCCCTCCTCGGTTACGCGCAGGCGGAAGCGCCACCCGAGCTCGCGGAGCGCCCGCCGATCGCGCTCGTGCCTCGCCTCCTCGCCCGCCCCGGCTACCTCGAGGCGGCGTCGATCTTCGGCGGCGAGCCCGGGCACGCCCGCTTCACCACCACCCACAACGTCCAGCGGCTGCTCGAGTTCCGCGCGCTCCTCGGCGGCCCGCTGCCGCCGTCGTTCGCGCGCGCGCTGACCCGCACCGGCAAGCACGCCTCGCTCGACGCCTGGCTCGACAGCGTGGCGGCCCTGGCCAGCGAGGCCGCCGGCGGCGCCCGCTGCGCCGGTCTCCTCAAAGAGGCGGTCTCGGGCGGCGACGTGACCCCGGCGCCCGATCTGACGTTCGCCGGCACCGGCACCCGCGCCTTCGAGGAGAAGGTCTGGAAGACGATCGCCGGGCTCGCCGAGGGCGAGCTCCGGATGAAGGAGAACGCCGACAGCGTCTTCGTCAACAAAGGAAAAACCGGCGGGCGGGCGGCCAAGGCGGCGCGCCTCGAGCTCGGGCAGCGGCGCGATCTCGAGCGCCTGGGCGATCACCTGCACGAGCGCTACCGGGCGCTCATCGCCGCCCACCAGATGACCGGCCGCGCGGAGGTGGTCGACCATCCGTTCCGCTGGGAGACCGACTTTCCCTTCCGCTGGTCGGAGGGGTGGAGCCGCAACCAGTCGCACGAGGCGCACGAGCGCAACGTCGTCCTGATGATTCCCGGCCGGAACCGCGGCGAGGCGGTGATCATGGCCGACCACTACGACACCGCCTACATGGAGGACGTCTACGAGAAGGACCGCGGCGGCGACGGCTTGCGCGCGGCGGCCGCGGGCGCCGACGACAACCACTCGGCGACCACGGCGCTGCTTTTGGCCGCGGAGACGCTGTTGGCGCTTTCGCGCGGGGGGAAGCTGGCGCGGGACGTCTGGCTGGTGCACTTGACCGGTGAGGAGTTCCCCTCCGACTGTCTGGGCGCGCGCGCGCTGGCGCGGGCGCTGGTCGAGCGGCGGCTCCGCTTCGCCGCCGCGTCGGGCGCCATCGTCGACGTCTCGCGCGTGCGGGTGACCGGCGCCTACGTGCTCGACATGATCGCCCACAACAACGACCGGGACCGTGACGTCTTCCAGATCGCGCCCGGCGAAGGGGTCGCCTCGGCGCGGCTGGCGCTCGAGGCGCACCTGGCCAACGAGCGCTGGAACCGCCAGGTCGCGCTCTGGAACGAGGCCTCCGACCGCAAGAGCAAGGGGCGGGCCGAGCGCCAGGAGCACGGCGCGAACATCCCGCCGCCGTTCGCCCACCTCGCCTTGCGCGGCGAGATCCGCCCCGAGTGGGACCCGCGCTCGTCGCTCTACAACACCGACGGCCAGATCTTCTCGGACGTCGGCGTCCCGGTGGTGCTGTTCATGGAGAACTACGACATCAGTCGGACCGGCTACCACGACACCGCCGACACCATGAAGAACATCGACCTCGACTACGCCGCGGCGCTGACCGCCATCGCCATCGAGACCGTGGCGGCGACCGCCTGCGCGCCCTGACCGCCGTCAGCGGCACCAGGCGGCGACGTCCGGACCCTGCGGCGTGTAGAGGGTGGCGCCCGAGGGGACCGAGATGGCGATCGGCGGCGTCACGGTCTCGATGAAGGCCCCGAACTGGCGGAGCAGCGTCATCGACGCCGTGTCGGTCACGCCGAGCGCTTCGTAGTCGGTGGCGTGGTCGTGAATGACGAACGACGAGGTGACGGCGAGGGAGCCGTCGCTCGAGGTCACGCGCGTGGAGTCGATCCCCAGGTTCACCGGCCCCGGCGTTCCCAGCGCGGCCAGCGCCGGCGCCGTGGTGGTGTCGGACGGCGGCCCACAGAGCTGCGCGTCGTCGGATTCGCGCCAGAAGTGAAACAGCGCCGCCGGATCGCCGGTGCCGGTGCCGAACCGGCCGTCGCCCGACCAGGTGGCCGCCGTGAGCGGATAAGCTGAGGTGTGAACGACAGCGCCGGTCGCCGGAGCCCACCAGGAGGTGGTGCCCGACACCGAGCCCACGAGATCGCTCGCCGGCGAGACGCCCAGGAAGGTCACGCCCGCGGGGACCGTGAACTGGTTGATGGAATGCAGATCGGCGCTGCCGACGACCATGACCGTCGTCCCCGTCTCGGTGAGAAGCTCGTTGCCGTCGCGCGAGAACCCCAGCACGGTCCCGGCAAAGCTGGGGTCGAACGCCACCTCGGTCCCGGTCCTGGCATCGAACACCGTCAGGCCGGCCGCGCCCGCCTCCTCCGTGGTCCCCTGGGCCGCGAAGCGACCGTCGGGCGAGACCGCATACCCGAGGAGCGCGCGACTGAAAGCACTGAAGAGAACCGTCGCCGCGCCGGTGGCAGGGTCCACCAGCTCGAGCCGCGTGCTGGTCGGCGAGTCGCCGACCTGGAAGTCGAGCTCGAGGAACAGACGCGCGTCGCCCGCGGTGAAACGGAGCACCGGGATGCCGCCGCCAGCCCGGCTGAAGCCCAGGTTCTCCGGGTTGACCGTCAACGTGAAGGTCTCGGGGGCGCCGGTGAGCCAACTCGTGGTCGTACCCGTGCCGAGATCGATCACCGTGCCCAGCGACGTCGCCAGCCGGGCGCCGTCGGAGGAGAACGCCAGTTGCGAGGCGCTGGCGTCGACACCCGAGGCGGGCGGCCCCGCGAAGCTGCGCTGCATCCGGCCGTCGACCGCGTTCCACAACGTCACCTCGCCCATCTCGGCCGAGAGCGTCGCCAGGGCGGTACCGTCGGGCGAGAAGGCGACCGCGTCCATCCGTCCGAGCGGCGAGCCCAGCTGGGCGAGCTCGGTCCAGCTGTCGGTCGCGATCAGACGGACCGTCCCCGCGCCCGTGCGGGCCGCCAGCCGATCGCCTGTCGGCGAAAGCGCCACTTGCCAGCCCGCCTCCGGACCCAGCGTCTGGCAGCGGGTGTAGAGCTGGCCCGCCGCGGCCGGGGCGAGCGTGATCGTGTCAGTCAACGTGAGCGTGCCGCAGGCGATCCCCGGACCGCCCCCCTGACCACCGGCGCCGCCGCCATCGGGGGCAGCGCCCGAATTCCCGGCGCCGCCGTCGGCGACGGGCACGCCGCCGGTCCCCCCGCCGCCCCCTTCGCCGCGATCGTGGAGGAGCTGCTCGAGCAACCGGTCGCACCCGAAACATCCGGTCAAGACCAGCGCGCCGAACAGCCACATTTTCCGCATCGCCCACCTCCACGCCACGAAAGTTTTCGAGCTTCAACCTAAGGCGATCACCGCCTGCCACCAGAGCCCCGCCGATCAGCCCTCGGCCTGGGCAATGAAGACCATGATCAGGCTCCAGGCGCCGAGCGCCGGGACGAACAGCAGGAACTGCAGCGGCACCGGCAGCGCATAGATGATCGAGACCATCGGGATCCAGAACAGCCAGTTGGGAACCACCAGCGGCAGCACGCGCGCCCGGTAGAGCCCACCCCGCAGCGCCAGCCGCGTCGCCGCCACCGAGTAGCCGCGCTGCCGCCAGAGGAAGAGCACCACGATGGCCACCGACCACAGCGGCGAGAACACGAACTGGTCGAAGGCCACCTTCTCCACCACCGTGCGCAGCAGCGCCTCCCTGCCGAACAGCGTCGCCTCGCCCCGGTAGAGCAGGTCGATCACCACGCCGTCGAGCGCGAAGAAGGCCGTGTTGAACAGGATCTCGCCGCCGCGGCCACGCAGCGTGCTGCGGCCCCGGTCGGCCAGCAGCTTGGCCAGCTCGGGGAGGATCCCGCCGGCCGCCGCGGTCAGGCCCGCGGCGACCGGGAGCCCGCCGGCGGCTTTCCACGCTGCCGCCAGCGCGCAGGCCTCACGAAAAGGCGCGCTCGCGTGATAGGCGATCGCGACCAGCGCGGCGGACGCCTGGATGAGCAGGAACGGCCGCCAGAACCGGCGCAGCGCCGCCGCCCCCGCAGCCAGGGGAGAAGGGAGCGCCGCTTCGTTGTCTACCGCGGTCATCGACTGGCGCGACAATCTAGCAGCGGGCGGCAGCCGCTGCGCGCCCGGCCGCAGACCGATCTTCGACGGGCAACCTCGAGCGGGCGGGAAGAATCTGACCGTCTCGGAGGTTGTGGTTACCGACGATGAGGATTTCGTTCTCCAACCGGGTCGCCGCGCGCGCCGCCGCCCGCATCTTCGAGCAATACGGCTTCACGGCCAAGCAGACCGACACCGAGGTCTTCACAGACTGTCCGACGCTGCTGGCGGCCCCGGCCATCGAGCGCAGCATCGGCCTCGAGCTGGTCGAACGGATCGATCTTTCCGCGCGCGCGAGCACGCGCAGCGGCTGAGCCTCACTGCGAGGACGGCGG
>Ga0134128_10006562_pt1 | contig 14079 bp, 11 predicted proteins | sample KB31754_FD_96462 | JGI IMG/M metagenome (GOLD analysis project Ga0134128, IMG submission 96462) | Terrestrial soil microbial communities with excess Nitrogen fertilizer from Kellogg Biological Station, Michigan, USA - KB3-175-4 | ecosystem: Environmental > Terrestrial > Soil > Unclassified ... | reverse complement strand
TCCCCTATCAGTATCTTCCGCGGCAATTCCATTAAATGAGTAGGCGGCAAGCTCATCAAAAGACCGTACGAGTGGGATTTATTTAATCTTGGTAGTATACACTAATAAAAGAATAAGAAATTAACTACGTAAGCTCCACCTTGTATTCCTTGATCTCAAGCCTTATTGATCATCAGTTGTTGGTTCATCCTTTTCTGCCGATGGTTCATCCTCTTCTACCGGTGCTATTGTTGTCCCAGTGCTGGCGCTTTCAGATTGGCTTGCAATTTCGGCAGTAGCATATCCTCTTCCAACCTTTGTAATTCTTATTTTAACAGTATCTCCAACTTTTGTACCTGCTACAAAGATCACTAAGCCCTCCACTTTCGCTACACCGGCATCGCCTCTTTTGCTCATAGATTCAATCTTTACTTCAAACTCTTCCCCTACTTTGACTGGCGCGGGTCTGAATGGCCTTGGACCTCCAAAACCACCACGTCCTCTTCCTCCATATCCTCCTCCGCTGCGGTAACCACCGTCAGTGCTTCCGCTATCTCCATATCCTCCTCTTTGACCACTAGCACGCGAATCTCTATTTTCCAAACTATATCAGTAAGATAGTATAAATCGACTTAGTATTTCAACTTTAATGTTTACTAACTAAATTCGTCTATATTTTATTTGTTTGTTCATTGATCTTGGCGTTAAAACGAAACATTCTTTAAATGGAATTGCTCATCGAGAAACGTATTATCTGGTATGATTCATTCTGTGTTAATTAATAACTCAATATTCTGTGTTTGAATTTATATGCAATATAAATCCCATGAATCTGCAAGCCAAAATATTATGGCAGTAATACTGCACAGTCTTCCCAGTGAGTCTGGACTTACCAAAGTTGAGTATGAGGGTCCACGAATTGCTCTTTATTCTAAGAACCCGAGCTATCTAATACAGAATGCCCAAGTCGTTTCTAATATGGTAAATACAATAAAGAAAAGAATTGTTGTTCGTACAGACGAATCAATACGAAAATCGGAAGAGGAATCTATTGAAATTTTGAACAAGGCTATTCCCAAAGAGGCGGGTATGATTGAAACTTTCTTTGATCAGGCATTAGGAGAGATTCTGATATTCGTCGAAAAACCTTCATTACTTGTCAACACAGGTGAGGATTTTGATAGCATTGACCTTGTGGAAAAAACAGGATGGAAAATAAGATTTAGAAAAGCTCCTCAAGAAATGTCTACCGTTAGAAGTATCCATCAAATTCTCTATAATACAGCAAATAAGCGAATTCACTTTTACAAAGAAGTTGGAGAGAAGATTTTCAGATCAAAACTCGATGAAATGACAGAAGCTAGTTTAATAACGCTAGGCGGCTTTGGAGAGATAGGACGTTCTTCCATGTTACTGTCTACACATGAAAGCAAAATTTTACTTGACTGCGGGATCAATGTATCAAGCAAAGATCCATTAATCAGCTTACCAAGATTCGATATTACTGGATTAGGAGTTAATGAGATTGATGCAATAGTTTTGAGCCATGCCCATCTTGATCACACAGGTTTCTTGCCTTCGCTATTCAAGTATGGATATAGAGGGCCAGTATATTGTTCAGAGCCCACACTACCACTAATGAATTTGTTGCAAAGAGAGTATATTAGGAATACTGACACAAAACTATATTCTGACAAAGATATAGACGACGTAATAATGCATACAATTCCTCTTAGCTTTGGAACCGTTACCGATATCTCTCCAGATGTAAAACTTATGCTTAGTAATTCTGGCCATATTTTAGGTTCTGCATCAATCCATTTACACATTGGAAACGGAGATCACAATGTTGTTTATACGGGGGATATAAAATTTGGGAAAACGTCTTCACTCGAAAATGCCTCATGGAATTTTCCCAGAGTTGAGAGCATAATCATTGAAAGTACATATGGCGGTAAGGAAGATGTTTTTCCGCAGCGTGGGGAGACGGATATACATCTTATTGATAGCATAAACAAGACTATTTTGGAAAATGGAAAGGTCTTGATTCCAGTGTCATCAATTGGATTGTCCCAAGAGCTTATTTTATCAATTAATAGGTATATGAAAACTGGCAAAATTACCGAGACGAAAGTATTGGTTGAGAAGATCATTACTGATGCTACCTCTATATATGAATCCTATCCAGAATACCTCTCAAAAGAAATAAAGCATATAATTCTGCGAGGTGAAGAAAATCCTTTCCGCTCAAAACAATTTGTAACCATTGAATCCGAAACCCTAGAGGAGGAAGAGCCTGCAATAATTCTAGCTCCCTCTTCAATGTTAATTTGCGGGCCGTCAGTAGAATATCTTGGACAAATTTCTGACAACCCTAAAAATAAGTTAATTCTAGCATCATTTCAGGCAGCGGGGACACCGGGGAAGATTATTCTAGATGGAAGCCGGCAAGTAACCATTAATAATCGAAACATCAAAATCAATTGTCAGATTGAGAAGGTTTGGGGATTCAATACGCATAGCGATTATAATCAATTGATAGCCTATATTAATAGACTTAGACCAAAGCTCCAACGAGTATTAGTTAATCATGGAGAGCGAAACAAAATACAGAATTTAGCCAGCTCAATCAACAAGATATTCAAAATACAAACTCAGCACCCATTAGTACAAGAGGCAATAAAATTACTATGATTATTTCCGTTAATTTCCGTTAACCGGTTATTATGATGAGGAATAATATTGCCTTTTTATCAAAAAGGATTACTGGGAAAATTACTTCAAATCATAAGATTCGCGCCAGATTTTAACACTTGGAGGTGTCACTACAACTCGCTCTTCACCCAATCTGGCAATATCTCCACCGGTCGACCGAACGTATCTGTAAAGTTCTTCGATTATCTTTCGAAGCTCTTCAACGTCTTTTTGTGCTAATGGTGTAACTCGTAAAATAAGAATTATGTCTTTTTTGACCTCATCCTTAATACTGGGCATATCGTTAATATCTCGTATAGTTATTGCTTTCAAATAGATTGGTGATTTTTGTGTTTGCATGAACCCATCTTCTTTACTATTAAAGTATAGATAAAACCAGCATCGTGGTCAAATAGTCCTACTGGTCAAAAGTCATTCACTGACCAGGTGATTTTAGAGTTATATTTCTTCCTCACTTGTAGGAATTTTCTCTTGCTTTTATAACTATCGTTATAATCCTTATCCGTTGCAGGTATCATGATGATGGTATGAACCACTCATGCAATTTATTTGAAGTAGGTCATTGCAGTTCAACGTGGAGAATGGATTGTCATACGTACATTTTGACTACCAGTTTAAAACGAATATATTTGTCATTGACTAGCTTGACAAATGTAGATGACAACTGACATGATTACAAATTTTGACTCCTTTGTATGGGTTGCAGTGGGACTGTTTATCACTGGTCTCTTTGCAATAATGGTTTACGGAAGATCAAGCTCTAAAACAAAACAATATCCTCGACAACAACAAGGAACGTCTTCTGCCATTGAATAATGGGGTAACAGCTGCTTATCACTCAACTATTGAAAAATTCAGAAGAGAGGGCTTCACTTCTTTAACGGCAATTCAAGAGAAATCTTTGCCAGTTGTTATAAGAAAAATTAATTGCTTACTTGTTGCTCCGACAGGATCTGGTAAAACTGAGGCAGCAGTAATGCCTGTCTTCAAAATATTATCTACTGATAAGGGAAACCATCAAGGCAAGATTCGAGCAATCTATATTACCCCTTTAAGGGCCTTGAATAACGATGTATTTAGACGAATTATTAAATATGCTGAATCTGAAAATCTCAAGATAGAAATTCGACATGGTGACACAACTACTATTGCTAAAAAGAAGATTATGGAAAGTCCTCCTGACATTTTGATTACTACGCCTGAATCACTTGCAGTAGTACTAACAAGTAAGAAAATGATTGATGCGCTAAATGATCTGCAATGGATCATAGTTGATGAAGTCCATGAACTTGTCTCAAATGAACGTGGTGCACATCTATCAGTCGGTCTTGAAAGATTACAAGCGGTGAGTTTGCAACAGGTTACAAGAATAGGTCTCTCGGCAACCTTGGGCAATTTAGATGAGGCAGCCAAGTTCATTTCTGGAACTAGCAGAAAATATGCAGTCATTGTAGATAACTCTGTAAGAAGATACGATATTGATGTTAAATTCGTAAAGGGTTCAATTAATAATGTGGCTCGCTTTGTGATTGAATACATAAAATCAAATAAAATAAGGGGCTCAGTACTGCTATTTGCAAATACACGGGATGAAGCTGAATATATGGGCACCATCTTGAAAAATCAAAATGATATCAAAGTAGATGTTCATCATGGATCTTTATCTAAGGACGTACGGGAGGAGACAGAGGAAAGATTAAGAGAAGGTTTAGTAGATGTAGTAGTTTGTACTTCATCATTAGAACTGGGTTTAGACATTGGTTCAATAGAACTTGTAATCCACTACGGTTCACCAAGACAAGTTTCAAAATTAATGCAAAGGATTGGTCGGAGCAGGCACATGCATGGAAATTCCGCAAAAGGTTTGATTGTAACAAATAATCCAGATGACGAGATAGAGGCGCTTGCAATCGTCAGAAGAATGAAAAGACGATCAATTGAAGAGCAGTTAATGCATAATGGATCTTTGGATGTTGTAGCTCATCATCTAGTGGGGTTGGCGCTGCAAACAAGAAGTCTAATTAGACTTGATGATGCCTTTGAGCTAATAACAAGGGCATATCCATTCTCTAGAATTAGTTTTTATGATTTTGAAGGGTGTCTTGTTCTTCTTGACGCTAACCGTATAATCAAGTACGACAGGGAAGACAAATCATATAGACTAAGGCTAAAGGCCTATAAATATTATTTTGAGAATTTGTCTATGATCCCACATGTTTTGAAGTTTGAAGTTGTAGATTCCATTAGTAAGCGGAGAATTGGAATGCTAGACCAGCAGTTTGTAGGCGATTATGGAGAGAAAGGAAATGTCTTTGTATTGAAAGGCTCGCAGTGGAGAATTATTTCAGTTGATGAGGCCAGAATGCAAGTAAATGTTGAACCGTTACAAGGCGTAGCAATAAATATTCCGTATTGGGTTGGAGAGATGATCCCTGTAGACTATAAAACTGCTGAACAAGTAGGTGTTATACGTAATCAGGCTGCGAAGAAATTGATAAAACTTTCTACTTCTATTATAGATGACACGATTAGTTCATTAAAGGTAGTTCCGGATTCAAAAAACATGGTAGTAGAAAGTTCAATGGCAAGAAATATGGTTGTAATTCACTCAACCTTTGGCTCAAAAGTAAATAATACCTTAGCATCATTACTATCAACAATACTATCATCCCAGCTAGGTTACATGGTGGAAACAAGGTCTGATCCTTATAGAATTATGCTGACTTCAAGTGCAAAAATACGAAAAGGTTATGTTGAATCCAGTTTTAATGACGCCTACGACTTTGAGGCGGTTATTATCACTTCATTTACTGGAACCCACCACATTAACTGGAAAGTTTGGATGGTTGCAAAAAGATTTGGTATGATTAGCAGAGAAGCACTATATGATAAGAAAGCAGCCCGCTTGATTTACGATAGATACGCAAAGACTCCGATCAGCAAAGAATCTGTCAGAGAATTACTACATGATAAATATGACATTTCACAAACACAAAAAACCTTAATGGGTTTAAAAGACGGAAATATAAAACTTCATTGGTTTGATATAGATGAGTTCTCTGAATTAGCTAAGCCGATTCTTGAGCATTCGACAAAATTCTCTGCGACACCACTCAGCATTGAAAAAGGTATTATTGAACTTATAAAGGAAAGACTAGAAAAAACAAAGCATAAATTAATCTGCATTCGATGTGGAAAATGGGAACGAATTATGGAAACAAATGAAATACCAGAAACTATTTCCTGCCCAAGGTGTCGATCTAAATTAATCACGACAACTTTCTTGTCCGATGATAACTTGGCTAAAATTATTGTGAAAAGACTCACGGGAAGCAAATTATCCACAGATGAAAACCACAAATTTGACCGTGCGTGGAAAGTAGCATCACTTATCAATAATTTCGGTAGAAGAGCATTGATCGTATTAGCTGGTTATGGAATCGGTGCAGATACTGCAGCTCGTATTCTTCGTAATTATATCGATGATGAAGTGATATATCGAAATATATATGAAGCCGAAAGACAGTATGTAATGACGCGTGGATTTTGGAATGATTGACATTTGAATTGTATGTATTCTTTTAATAGGTTGGATCATTGAAAATACATTTGCAACTAAATTGGGTATCATTATTGTCTGTTTCTTTTATCTGTGACTTTCGTTGGTGAATGCATAGAATAAAAAATCCTGCAACAAATACTTCAGAATCCATCTTAATTAGCATTCTACACTTCATAGGACTGACACCTTGTCCTCCGCGCCACAGGAAGAAGAGGAGAGTAGGACCGTATGCATACTCCACTCGCAATAAAATCTCAACTTCCGCAAGGGGTACGTTACACGGCAGCTGATTGCGGATACGATGATGATCATAAGCTGTATGATTTGAGCATAACAAGAGGATTTGAGCTACTATGTTCAGTATCGTAAATATACAATCACACTTGCAGCGACATATTACGCCTGGTACATTTTTAAGAATCCGAATTAGGGTGGGCAATTTCTCTTGGATGAGCATATCTGTGTAACCGTTAATAGAACACCTTCAAGATAGATCCTCTGCAAATAAAGGGAGTGTCAGAAAGCAGCATGGATTGTGTTGCTATCAGTGTTACTCTATCAAATCATTGTTTGTTATAATTGCAAGACGTGCAAAGGACGTCCTAAAGCAATCAAATACATGTTAGGAAGTTAAATCAACAACAGACTCCATGAAAATTGTGTAATCAAATTATGCCCCACACTTAATTATTTAATGACTAATGGTCACATCTATAGTTGTTTATGACTTACTAACTTACCACACCGTTACTTTACAATTTATATCTTGTAAGGTTGATAATGTCATATATAATTGGAGAAAGATATATCGATACAAACCAAAGTGTCTGAAAATGAAAATGTTATTTCTGAAATAGAAGGAGACACTAATACTGTTAAAGCACTCGAAAAAGAGATAACATCGACCGATAAGACCACACAGGTATTAATAAAAAAAGAAGGTGATAGGGAGGATGAGTATTTGTCATATATTAAAGACTTTCATATGAACGATAGCAAAATCCTCTCATTATTAAATCAAGAATCTGGATCGAATTATTATTCCTTCACAGGTCTAATGCGTAAGTTGAACCTTCACCAGCAAAGCCTTGCAAGAGCCTTGAATAGGTTGCAAGATCTAGGATTAGTTGATAGATCTAATAAGGGCTACACACTAACCAAAAACGGAATATTGACGTTATCAAAAAATAGTGTGATGGGATCTGTAGATAAAACTAGAAGAGGAAAAGAATACATTCAACTACTTCAAACATATATTCCTATTAAAATAAAGGCCAAAGAGATAATACATAGTTTAATAGGAAAGTGGTTCAACAATCTTAGATGGGCTGGCTTAATCGAAAATGAAACTGAATATATGCTTCAATGGATAAGTGATGACAATTCCTTTCAAATCAACTTAAGAATAATATCGGGCTATATTGTAATAGAGACGAATGCCATTTCAGACAAGGAGAAGATTGAAGCGATGATTGGGTCATATAGAATATTTGAGCAGATTATGAGAATCTTGCAAAGCAAATTAATAGGTATAGGCATCTATCCGATAAATATTAATCATAATCCGCTACTACAAAATAATTAGCACAAATTAATGGAATTGATAGCAGTAAAGTTCACTTTTGGATAAAGAAATGCAGTATCAGATGTTTGATCCTAGTTATGAAGTCAGATCTTTTATACCATAACTACCTGATTCCGGAAGAGTGGTGGCAAGATCCTCTCAGGTTAGAAAATAAACGACTTTGGCGATAGCAATAGCATGATAATTACCAGATGTCAAATCTCTGAAAGTACCTCATCTAAAACCTCAGAGGATTTCTATTATAAAAAACCATTACGACTTATACATATTTACACTATCTACAGGCCATTTTGTAGAACTATTGATTAAAGGCGATCACATAGGTTTCTAGAAATCAGAATGTTCTAGTACCATACTGGAATTATAAGATATTCTACATTCAATTTAACTTATGATATCAAATTTCTAATCATGATAACTCATAATCGTAAAATGCTATTTAGAGTTCTAGAATGGGTTAATATTAAAGAAAAATCTAGACAACATAGGTTCGTTGTTAGAGAATATTATACTACTTATGATTACGACATTCTGGTTTTCATCTATCCCTGTAGCCTTTTTGACGTTAATAAGGTTCTTAAAAAATAGAAACGTTTTCGTTGAAAAAGATCTTCAACGTGTTCCTAATGATCCTGTAATAATATTTCAAATAACCACTCGTTCTGCAACCAAGACACCTGTTGTAAAAAGAGGAATCAACTCAATAATAGATTCTTGCTTCAAAATAAAATACTATGACTATATGATTTCAGTCGTTAGTGACGACTTGGAGGATATCACTACGTTAAGTTGTTTCAGTGATAACTGTGAGATCGTTGTAGTAGATAAAAAATTTGTGGCTTATGCAATCAAGAAGGGACGAGCTTTACAATATGCTGTAGAATATCGTCGTAAGTTTGGTAAGAACACTCCAAAATACTGGATATTTCATATGGATGATGAGAGTTATGTAACAAGCCAAACCATTCTTTCTCTCCTTAAGTTTATTAGAGAAAGTAATGCAATTGCATCTGAAGGTCCAATCTTTTACCCTCTGAAGTTTGAATCAGCAAATTTTTTAACAGCGATTGCTGAGTCAGTAAGGCCATTCACATGTTATGATTGTGTGTCCCAAATGACAAACCCTCCTCCCTTACACATGCATGGAAGTAATCTGTTAGTTAGATCAGATATAGAAGACTCTATTGGCTGGAATTTTGGACCTACTCTCGCTGAAGACCAGTTTTTCGGTTATAAAGTTTACGAGAAATATGGCCCAAAATCCTTGGGCTGGCACGGCGGAATACTTCTTGAGCAGCCTCCACTCAATATTAAAGATCATTTTATGCAAAGGCGCAGATGGGTTCTTGGGAGTCTACAAAACATAAGCAACTTTCCTCTGCTACATAAATTCAAGATGATGTTTAAGTTAGTGACATATTTTTTTGGTTTTGTATCAGGTGTTGCTTCGACAATTCTTTATATTTATACACAAGTTCCGAAACTGCTAATGCTTAATGAAATTAACCAAAGTGTTAATCCAGATCCAACACAGTGGATTGACAAATTAGTGAATATTTTTTCGTCCCAATCGATAGTGCATACGTTAGCAAATGGTAGCCCTATCGAAGTCGGTATCGGTGCAATGTTACTGTTCACCTCCATTATGTGGTTGTTGTCATATCAGGTAGGGCTGTTCCTAAATCTGCAGTATTCAAAGATCGGTTGGCCAAAAAAGATATTTTTTCATTTGCAGGCTCTTGTGTTATGTCTAGTAATCGGAATGATTGAAACATTTCCAGCCTTCTGGGCAATGATTGAATACTCCATCAAGAATAAATTTAATAAGACAAAATCAACCCAAATTTATGACTTTTATGTTATTAACAAATAATAGACGTAACTCCCAAAATTATCACTCCCGACTAATGGTCGAAATAAATTCGATATAGGACCATAAGATCGGCTGGCCATTTACATCAATGGTTATTATAAGAAGAACATCACATAAATACGCCTTTAGTTTGATACGTCTATAAGCGGAATTAGGATAAAGAAATAGAAAAGTTGTGAGGCAATAGTGATTACATAGCTCTAACTATAATGTTAGGAAATGTCAGACCTAGAAATAGAAATGGCAAACCCGAAGTGACAGATATTATAATTTCAGTGATGGCTACAAACAATTTGATCTTTTGCAGTTATCTGCATCTAAAGATTAATCAGAGCATCCAATTGCAAAAGCCATAGTAAGAGAGTCAGAAGGTAAAAATGTAATTGCTGTTTTCATTGAAGATAAGTTAGTTGGTTTGTTGGCAGTATCTGACATGTTGAGAGAAAATGCAAAGCAAGTAATTGCTGAGATCCGACGCAACATGAAAAGGAAGGACATCATGATTATGGGCGTAGACAATGACAGAAATGCTAACACCACCGCTAAGAAGCTTGGCATAATGATGATCTCATCCTAAGTATCCCTGAAACAAGGCTTGAAATTAAAATACTACAAGACCAAGGAAAGAAAGTGATAATGGTTGGTGACGGTATGAATAATGCACCCGAATTGATAGGATTAGGTGGTGGAATTTGTGCTGCATTGTCATCAGGATACATAATGCGTATGAAAAGTGACATATGGCAAATTCTGTATACTTTGGGGTTAAGCCAATATTCCCTGAGAAAAGTAAAACAGAATTATCTATGTCATTTGTTTTATAACAATATCGATGTCTGCTGGATTATTTCATGGTGTTACAAATTCTCTTGTGCTTAGATCAGCATTAGCAGCGCTTGGATAGGTCATAATAGATTCTGCCGTGTTTGGAAATTCACCATTAGTTAGAAAATTTAGCCTTCTTCATTCTAAAGATTAGATAAGAAGATAAATAAATTGATCGTTAAAATAACTAAAGTCTGATCATACACACATGTTATCTTATTGATACAATAGCAACTTCGTTATCTGTACTTTTACAAGAGTCATGGGAACTAATTGAAGCTTTTGTTAGATATACTGTGGAAATCTTTAACGACTCTCCAAATCAAACTACTACGGTTACACATATACTCAAAACATTAGAAGAGGGGATGAATTATCATTAGGATGAATATGAATATGTCTAGGTAGAATCTGATCTCAAATTCATCGATTTGAAGATTAGGGGTTCGTTTTATATGGTGAATTCTTACTTTTACTCTATACCACTGGCATTGAAAAACTTTATTTATTACCTTTCTACAAATTAGTAATACATATGATGTCAGGTAATAATATTGGGAGTAATCACTCAAAATGGTAACCGACATCAAGGCGTTTCTTGCCATATCAATTCCTTCAATGCTCTTGTTTGGTATACGTCATGCACTTGATGTTGACCATATTACTGCAATTGATAATCTTGTTAGGATGCATAATGCAAAAAAAAGAGCTCGATGGGTGGGTACAGGTTTCAGTACAGGTCATATGATAGCTGTATTATCTGAAATGCTTTTGATAATATATGTAATAGGTAGCGCGACAAGTAGCAAAGTAGATCAGCTTTCGTTTTATGGTGGTGTAATTGGAGCTATTGCTTTAGCAACGATAGGAGCTATTAATATATATTCAATGAAAAGGTGGGGCAAAACAGAATCAGCTATTCTTGCTGGCAAGATAGCAGTTGGGACTCATATTCTAGGGCCTTTTGGTTCTGCCCTGATCACGGGTTTGGTATTTGGTTTAGGATTTGATACCGCAACCCAGATTTCTGCTCTTACATTATCAGCTGTAGCTTCTGCAACACTTGGTGTGCAAGTTGCGTTGATACTCGCTGGATTTTTCGCCATGGGAATGATACCAGTTGATACGCTAGACAGTGTGGTTCTTCGATCTGCATTTTCTAGAATATTTAACACTAAAGCATTTAGATATATGGCATATGCGCTAAGTGGAGTTGCCCTGACAATCGCAGCAATGGAATCATATTCAGTTATGACTGGTTCAGACATATTGCCACCATTGACAGGCCCAATTTTAGCAGTGATAATAATTTCCTTCGCATTTGGATACGCTTTTGCGACACGTAATAGGGGTAGTAGAATGGTGATAGATCATCATCATCATCATGATACTTTACATCCAGAGGAATAAACACGTAGGAAAAAGAAGACAAAAAAAGATAATCAACTAGTAATGTATCGGATGTATCGGCAGTAGGTAATCTGACTAATCTTAGTAACTCGACTTTAACAGGCTTAGGTTAACACACCTAATCAATTTGTCATGGTCGCTTATTTGAATAATAATGAGATGCTGACAAACTATGTGTTGGCCTTATACATTTTAAGTTTTTTTCCTAAAGCGACAAAATTGGCAATTATTCCTTAATCGGTATTGCTTATCAAAATGCAATCTATCGCTAAAGACATAGGATTTGATATAATATATGGAGATACTGATTCACTATTCATAAATAATCCGTCTTCTGAAGAATCTCTTTTCCAATTTCAAAAGTTATGTAAAGAGCAGTTAGATATCGACCTTGAAATTAAGAATACCTACAGTACACCAATTTTGAGTGCAGGCAAAAAGCACTACACAGGTTATGAAAATGGAAGACTTGACATTGTGGGAATGGAAGGTAAGAAGAGTGACAGACCGGAATTTATACATGATGTATTTAGACAAATATTAAACAAAATTGTAGTTGAGCAAACTGACCCTATTCCTACCCTTAGAAAGGCAATGTCAGATTTAGAATCGGGAAACATAATCCTATTTGTCGTGGATCATATCTCTGAAATAATTTACAGACCTTTTCGATCTTCGTCCCATCCTTTGTAAATTTATGGTATGATAACTATTTACTCCAAACCAGTACCACAAAGTGGTAAAGCGAGGAGAATAAGGGCGATTCAAGCTTACGTTGATATCAGAAGAGCATGAACTAAGAGAGTATATCATACAACATTTATTAGAATTAGTTTAAGGACTTTTCCAAGGTTTTACACACATACAAACAAACTATGATCGTTAATCAAGAAAAAAAGAATATTGTTGTTGTTGCTCGCTAGGTACGGCCTATTATTACTGGAAATATATTGCGAAGCCGGTTTTGATTGCCATTTAGAAGTATAATCATGAACAAAGGGGTTATGGTTTTTGCTGATTCTAGGATCACTCGGTAGGTACTGTCCAGATGCCCTTCCAAGGATATAATCAAGCAAAGTCACGATCAGCCCATTTCCAAAATGTAAGTTATTGTTGTGTCGACTGGCACTATATTTCCTTGTGAAATGTTCTGCACAGGTTGCACAGACCCATTTTATCCTGCCCATAATATTCTATCCATATTTCTTAAACCTTCATTTAAAAAGGAATTAAAATTCTGGATGCATTTCATCTTTAGTATTAGCAGATTTAAGAAAGGAAAGTCATAAAGTATAGTACTACATCTATTCAACCTAAGGATGCAATGTTGTATTATGTATTTAGGATAGATCCAGCGCTACGCTGTGCTGCACTAACTCATAACAAGTATCTGTTACATAATTCTACTGTTAATACATAGAAGATATTGCTAAACACATGTTTATGGATATATGTTAATGCATACATGACATTCTTCCATCAATAGATAGTAATCGTTGACAACAGTGTACCATATCAGATATTATATTGAAGTGCTTATAATAAAAACAAAAATGAACAGATATATGTCTAACTAGATATATATCGATATATGTAGCATTATTTTTCAATGTCAAATTCAAGTTGTTCTTTGCATCTTTAGCTTATGATATAAGCTTATGATATAACTCAAAAGTGATTAAAAAACAATCAAAAAAATAGAGTAGGCATTGTCAGGGCTTGCTTACTAACCGGCTATTCCGCCGGCTCCGCCAGAGCCGCCTTGCGCAAAGTGGATTGTTGATTCTGTTCCAATTAGCGTTGCTGTAGCTGCTCTGCTGCCGCCACCGCCGGTACCGCCGTGACCTATACCGGCATATGCCATTTGATTTAAGACTGGCAGTACCGTTAACGTGGCTGTGATAGCCACAGTCAGAACTGCGATGATTAAGAATGTATTTGTTTCTTCAAGTTAATTGTAGTCTAAGTATCCTATAGAAAAAGATATCTATAAAACATTCTTAGTTTTGGATTGGTTTTTTGGAATATAACAACAGCTCGCTAGTGGATTGGATTATTCTCATTTATTGAAATAACCCGCTCTTAATCCTCTTAATAATTATGTGGGGGTAAACCGCAACAGAAGAATAT
>Ga0134128_10006560_pt1 | contig 14080 bp, 9 predicted proteins | sample KB31754_FD_96462 | JGI IMG/M metagenome (GOLD analysis project Ga0134128, IMG submission 96462) | Terrestrial soil microbial communities with excess Nitrogen fertilizer from Kellogg Biological Station, Michigan, USA - KB3-175-4 | ecosystem: Environmental > Terrestrial > Soil > Unclassified ... | reverse complement strand
TCATCGAGCTTCGCGTGCCCGCCCTGCGCGAGAGGCCGGAGGACATCCCCGAGATCGCGCAGGCAATCCTGGAGAGACTCGGCCGGCGCACCGGAATGCAGCCTCCCCAGCTGGCGGAGGATGCCCTCGAGCAGCTGAAGTCATATCCCTTCCCGGGAAACGTGCGCGAGCTGGAGAACGTTCTCGAGCGCGCGCTGACCCTCTGCGTGGGCGGCGTGATCACCGGCGAGCACATCAAGCTGCGATCGACGCCGCGGCCGACGGCTCCTGTATCTATGCCGTCGGCCGCGGCGGCAAGTGGTGGAGCGGCGCTGGGCGAGCACCTCGAGGAGATCGAGCGCGACGCAATCGTCAAGGCCTTGGAGAAGACGCGTTACAACAAGACGGCGGCGGCGAAGCTGCTGGGGATGAGCTTCCGGGCGCTGAGATACCGAATCAAGAAACTGGGGATAGAGTAGTGCGTCGCGGGCTCCGCGGATCGCCGGGATCTCGAGCGATCCGCGCGACATGAACACCGAGTCTGCCGAGCGCAGGCTCCGCCCGCGCATGACGGATAGCGACTGGCTCGTACTGCGCGGGATGCGGCCCGCAATCGAACGGATGGCTGCACTGGTGGGGCGCGCCGGGACCACGGCAGTCGATCTGGGCTGTGGCTCGCAGCCCTATCGTCCGATCTTTGACATGCGTGGCATTACCTATCGTGGCGCGGACCTCGAAGGCGCGGATATCCGCATCGACGAGAACGGCCGCGTAGAGCTTGCCGATGAAAGCGCTGAGTTGGTGGTTTCGTTTCAGGTGCTGGAACACGTGCGCGACGTTGGGCAATACCTCGCCGAGGCATTGCGAATCGTGCGCGGCGAGGGTTGGCTCATCCTTTCGACTCACGGGACATGGCTTTACCACCCGCATCCAGAGGACCATCGCCGCTGGACGCGACAGGGATTGCTTGCCGAGCTGGCGGCGAACGGGTTCGAGACGACCGAGTGCGTCGCAGTCGTCGGCCCGCTCGGCTGGACCACAATGGTGCGCCTGACGTGCGTCTATCAGGCCTGCAGGCGCATCCGCTGGATTGGCCGGCCGGTCGCGTCGCTCCTGGCACTCATCATGAATGCGCGCGGCTACGTTGAGGAGCTGCTCACGCCCGAGTGGGTGCGACGCGACAACGGGTGCGTCTACGTGACGCTGTCGCGGGCGTCGAAGGGTGCACGCTCGTGACCCGTTTTACACGGACGCCAGATCGCGCAGCTCGAGCAGCGGACGAATGAACTTCTCGTAGTTCCGCCAGCGCGCTACGGATCTCGAATAGACCGGCTGGCGCACCTGCCAGCTGCTCGCAGTCAACACAGACCGCTGTGTCTTGTGAAATTCCAGACACCGCGAATCCCACTCAAGACCGATGAACTCGATGATCCTGCGACTCCATGCCTCCTGATCTGCGACCAATTCCTCGTATGGCACCACGAGGAGCGCCCCTTCCGGCAGCGCGGAGCGCCAATGTGAGATCAATCGATGGTGCTCGCGGTAATAGTGGGCCAGATCCGACAAATCCATGGTGAAACTCGCGACATTGGCGAAATCCTGAAAGTAACACGACAGACAGTTGTCGACGGGGTCGCGCTGTACATAAATGAGCCGCGCCTGCGGCAGCACCTGGTGGATCAGCCCAAGGTGATCGGTATTGAACGTCGCCTTGTCGACCACGCGCGCTGCACTCGGAGAATGCTGCTCCAGTACCTTCAGATACGATTCGGCGAGTTTCCTCGTCTGCAGCTCATCCGGCCCTCCACGCCGCAGACTCTCCTCCTGCTTGCGCACCGCTGCAGTCCAGAAATCCAGCTCTCCGGCACCCGCCGCCTGCGGATGCGAGGCGATGATCTGCTCCACCAGCGAGGTTCCGGAACGCATCATGCCGGTCACGAAAACCGGCCGTGCGGAGTCGGAAGCTCCCTTCGCCGGCTGCGCCAGCCGCTGCATGGTATACAGAGCGATCGTTTCATCTACCCGTTTCGTACGCTCGATGCGGCCGTACGGAGCGGCCGCCTGTTTCCGAAGCTCGTTCGCGCGCTTGTACTGCTCGAACGCGCGGGAATATTTCCCGAGATCATCGAAGTACTTGCCCACCGCGTAGCGGAGCTTAGACTCTTCGAGCGGCGGCAGACCGTTGGCGAGGGCACGCTCAGCCCCAGTGAGCCAGTCTCGGTCCGCATTCGTCATCCGGCGGAGCCCGGCGAGCAGGGCCCAGGCTCCCGGATGTCGTGGGTCGGCCTCCAGAGTTGCGCGGTAGTGTTTTTCCGCCTCATCGAAACGGCCTTCGATGCCTTCCAGCCATCCGCAAAAGCACTGCACCGTTGGATCCTGTGGCTTCAGGCGCAGTGCCTTCTCGAAGCAAGTTCTCGCCTCGCTCAGGCGGTTGCACATGCCAAGGGTAAGGCCGAGGCCGGCCAGTGATTGGTGGCTTCGCGGGTCATGCTTGACGGCCCGGCGAAGTGCGGTCTCCGACGCCGCAAATTCACCTTTGTCCCGCAACAAAGTGCCGAGCACGAGATGCGCAGGGCCGGATCCCGGCTTGATCTCTACGGCGCGGCGAAGAGCCTGCTCCGCCTCGGCATATCGGCCGAGACAGCAGAGAGCGCTGCCCAGGTTCAGGTGGGCATCGGCATTGCGCGCATCGATAGCCAGCGCCTCGTGAAGCCGATCGACGGCTTCACTGTACTTGCCGTCCGCAATGCGCGCCTCAGCCTCGGTGAGGAGCACTGGGAGGCGTTTCGATGCCTGAGCCTTCTGCGGGCGTAGACCCCCACCTTCGGGAGTGGTCGCTCCGGCGCCATTCGTGCAGAGCTGCATCAATAGCATCTGGGTGAGCTCATCCGCCGCGGACGCATTGAAACCATGCTCGAGAAGCCGCCATTTGAACGAATTCAAGAGCTTCGCGCGCTTGAAGAAGTTCAACTTGAGCGGGCGAGCTTCGTGCGCGATCCGCTGACGAAAGCGCGGCACGTCCTTGCGCCAGTCATTGGACACGCCCCTGCCAGTCGACGAGGAGGTCTGCCGGGGTAGGAAGTGGTCGGCAAGCGTCGCACCGACCGCCACCGCTTCATGGGTATTGAACCAGTCGAGAGCCATAGCTGTATGGGAACGCAGTGGATCTGGAAGCATTCCTCGGGAGGATAATCCAGCTCACGCCCCACATCTCCTGTGGTGCAACGCCCGAAGCGCGGCTCAGACCGAGTACTGAACGCGTCCGTACGCGTCTGCATTATGTCTGCGCGCAAGCAGGCATCAGCGTGACCCGCTTCGCATTTTACCGCGAGAGAAGGTCCGTGGCGGCCCCGAATCCCGCCATTGCAGGGGCGCTCATCAGCGCTCGTGGGTCACCGCCTTGCGATCACTGCGGCACGACTTGAACCGCCCACGTCCAGAGTGAAGCGGCGCAGGCGTCCGCGGCCGTCCCGGCGAGCAGCATCTTCGGAGAAGGCGCCAGGCGTCACGCGCAGATGCGAAAAACGGTGGATAATCCGATAACTACACCGGCGGATGACATCCGAATCGATGTTGGCTTCAGAACCGCTTCGGCTGCTGACCGTGACGAACTACTTTCCCTCTCATGGCGGTGGGATCGAACGCGTCGCCGAGAGGCTCACCGAGGAATTCGGCAAGCACCACATCCTCGTCGAATGGATCTCCTCTGATACGGATCCTCCCCCCGCGCAGACATCGAATAGAGCCTCCGTATCGGTACCTACATTGAATGTGATCGAGCGCCGCACCCAGCTGCCCTACCCGATCTGGTCGCCCTCCGCGTTGCCTGCTTTGTGGAGAGCGATCGGCAGAGCCGATATCGTCCATGTCCATGAGCACCTCTATTTCGGCAGTATCCTTGCGGTCTGCATGGCTCGTCTGCGCGGTCGGCCGGTGATGGTCACACAGCACATGGGTGCACTCGGATTGCGAAGGCGGCTGTTTACAGCAGTTTACGAAGCCGCGGCTCGTGGGCTGGGATTCGTCATTTTCGGTCTCGCGACCAGGATCGTATTCATAAGCGCAAACGTCCGCAGCTTCTTTCGCCGCGATGAATGCGCGAAGGCTCGGCTCGTTTTCAACGGAATCGATCCCGTCCGATTCAAGCCTACCTCCGAGGAGCGGCGGCGCGCGCTTCGTGCCGAGCTGGGAATTGAGCCGCACCGCCGGGCGGTCCTTTTCGTTGGACGCTACGTCAGGAAGAAAGGCTTGCACATTCTCGAGTCGCTCGCATCCCGATTTCCGGAGCTGCTGTGGGTATTCGCCGGCGCAGGACCCGAGGACCCTTCCAACTGGAATCGCCACAACGTGCTGCAGCTCGGCCGTGTTGCGCAAGAGCAGCTTCCCGACATATATCAAGCGGCTGATTTGCTCATCCTGCCGAGCTCCGGCGAGGGGCTACCCCTGGTCGTTCAGGAAGCGTTGGCCTGCGGCCTCGGAGTTCTGTCGACGGAAGAGGTCAGAGATGCCTGTCCGCCAGCGAAGGACCTGATCCGGGCGCATGCCACCCCTCGGACCGCCCCGGACATCGATGGCTGGGAACGAGCGATACGCGATGTGCTTGCCGACGTGAAATATCTGGAAGATCGGCAAGGGCGCGCTCGGCGCGCGCACCAACTGTGGTCCTGGGAAAGCTGCGCATCACAATACCTGCTGCTCTTCGATGAGATCAGGCCGAAGCATGCGTTCGGCGGAGTGCAATGACATTGAGAACCTCGATGCCCGACCAGGAAGCATACCGCGAGCAGTATGACCGGCTCTGGCGCGATCTGTGGGCGAATACCCATGCCGGCGGACCGATGGCGCGGACGCGTTACCGACTGGCGCTGCGTTGGCTTGCACTGACACCCCAAAGCTCGGGGAGAATGCTTGACGTCGGGGCCGGCAACGGCGCGTTCATATTGGAAGCCATCAAGCGGTCGCCAAGGCTCGAGATCTACGGCGCAGAGTACTCGCAGGCTGCGATCGATCTGGCTTCTCCTCGCCTCAGGGACCGGCTGGCCCGATGCGACCTCCAGGGCGATCAACCCTTGCCGTGGGACGGCGGATTTCAGGTCATCACCTGCATGGAAGTTCTGGAGCATCTGCCCGACGATGAACTCGCGCTCGCACACATCGCACGCGCACTTTCTCCCGGCGGCCGCCTGTTCATTTCCGTTCCCGCCTGGCAGGCCAAATGGGGACCGCAAGATGTCGCGGCGGGCCACGTCCGGCGTTATGAGCCCGAGGTTCTCAGTGAGCGTATGGCGCGCGCCGGCTTGAGCGTTCGCCGCATGAAATGCTGGGGCGGGCCGCTCGCGTGGATCTATCTTCGCGCAGCCGATCTCATAGGCCCCGAGAAGGTGATGAGCGTGCGACCGAGCGGCTTTGCGGGGCTCGCCGCAGGAACCATTTACCATCTACTGAAGCTCGACGATCTCGTCTCTCCGGGCGGCGGCCAGCAGCTTCTCGCGCTCGCGGAAAAGCCCCAATGAAGCATCGCGCCGCGCTGCTCGCCGCCCTGCAGCTCGCACGCTTCTGCGGCGTCGGAGTCGTCTGCCTGGTCGTAGGCACATGCCTCCTGGCGGCGCTGCACGAGCTCGCGGGCGTCTACTATCTGCTGGCATTCGCCATGTCGTTCTGTGTCGCGAACGTTCTTGGTTATATGCTCAATGGACACTTCACGTTTTCGATCCGACCTACCTGCCCCGGCGTATTTCGCTATTTTCTGCTCAACGGGACACTGCTGGTCGTCAATTCGATATTGATGAAGGCGATGGTGGACGGGGCACACATGTGGTACATCGGCGCGTCATTGCTGCTCGCCGCGTTGAACGCGCCCATGAGCTTCCTTCTGCATCGGTCATTTACTTACTCGGTCCCATCACCGCAGAGCCAGCCGCGCACGAGCGCTTAAAACCCCGGAAGCAGCCGTCAATGCGACTGCAGGAGTCGCAGGGAGATCTCGCTGCCGTTCCGGCCGCATTCGACGCGTAATGGAGCCCTTTCCCAGGCGAGCTCCGAGCCAGCTTCCTGCTCGCGGCCCCCGCCAATGAGCCTCTGGACTTTCACCCTCCCATCATGGACCCATGCGAGAACGTCCGTGTTCGAATACCACCGGGCCCAGGAATAGCCCCTCGCCTCGATCCCGACTACGAACGTTACGGGTCGCGAAGGCTGAAGGAGCTCAGGACACGCATCTTCCAGGCGGTCCAGGACCAGATTGGGAGCGTGCTCCTTGAAAACCAAAGAGTCCTGTTGCGCGTGATCCGGCACGAGCTGACAACTCACCAGGTATCTGACATACCACCTGGACAGTGGCAGCCTCGGTAACTGACGCGCGAACGTCACAACCTGCAAGGTGGGAGCGTATTGCGCCACAATCCTGACACATCGATTGGAATCGACACGAAACCCGAAGGGCTCCACCGCATCGTCGACATTGGCAAGGTGGGGGACATCGGTGTCCCGATCAGCATCGACCCGTGTATCGGTTACGAGGACACGAAGGTGCGGCGAGAACCGCTTGATCAGCTCCCGAATCCGCGCTCCATTGGCTCCATCGGGGCCGAGGGCGTAGTCTCCATGGAGATTTACGAATCCCGACCCCGGCGCCAGGTACGGTACGACGAAGGAGTTGGATTGCATTCCCACGCTGAAATAGAGCGCGGGCTGCAACGCAAGCGCTTGTGGCATCGAGACATCGAACCACGCCGCCCGTCCCCACGGCAGCGGCGGTCGGAATGCAGTACCCGCCTGAACCTGATAAACCTGTGCACCCAACATCGCTAGCGTGGCACAGGCACACAATCGCGGCCACGCAGCAAGGAGGCGAAACACCAGGCTCACGACCAATATCGCGGCAACGCAGGCCATGGGAAGGAAATAACGCCCATTGCCGGATACCGAGAGCCACATGGCCCAATTGATCAGGAATGCGCAGCCGAGCGCCAGCAACATCCGGCTCTCGACCGACCACCGCGGCCCGGTTGCGGGCACCCGCCCCCCTCGCCACCGACGCATCATTCGCACGATGCCCAGCAACATTCCGAGAGCCGCCAGGAGCGCGTAGCGCAGATCGGGCGCAGGTGTCTCGAGGTGTATCAGTCGGTTCGGTGCCGCGATTGCAAATGGACGCCACAGCGCCGCAGCGAGCGAGATGGGAATGAACCGGAAGTCGACCACCGGTGCGATCGTGAATTCCGGCGACCGGAAGATGCCGTTCATGAGAGGGAAGAAGGGATTGCCGAAATGCCGCTCGAGCTGGAATGACCACGGAGCCGACACGATCACGAAGCCCACGCCGACGCATAGACCAAAGAGAGCCGCGGAACTGAAACGTTTCGGCCAGGTGGTGGGCACGAAGAGTGGCACGACAGCCGCGGATATCGCGTCGAGGGAATTGGTCAGCTTCAGCGCGCTTGCGACCCCTAGAAGGAGGCCGGCACCGGCCATGCGCCACGGGCTAGGCGCGCGAATACCGCTGATGAGTATCAGCCAGCCGCTGAGCACCAGCTCAGCCGTCGTGATATCCGCGAAACTCGATCCGAACTGCTGAATGAGTACGGGATTGACGAACGCGAACAACACGGCAAAGGCACCGATGGCAACGCGCATCCGCGGACGGTCCGTTGGGCCCACCGCGAAGGCCAGCTCATAGGTCAGCCATAGGATGGCGCTCTGCAGGAGCGCAAGTACCGTTGCAGCTCCGAGCGCACTCAGGCCAGAGACGGCCAACAGGTAAAAGGGGACATAAGCGTAGGGATTCAGATACGACTGCGGCGCGGCAGCGAAGTAATCGAGGCCGAAGCGGTCGTGGACGGCGCTGAATCCGGCGTAAAGATGATAATCCAAGGTGTCCCACTGCATGTCCTTGCCGACCCAATGGGTAGTGATGATCGCCAGCACCGTACAGAAGACATAGACCACGAGGCGCGGTGAGGTGACCGTTCGTTGCAGCGCCGCAAGCGCCGAAGGCGCTCTTCGCGGTGACGTCATCGACCAATCCGGGGAGCTCATGAGCGCTCCCTCAGTGCGAGCGGACCACTCGCAGAAAATACCCATCCGCTCCGCGGCCGCAGGAAACCCTCAAGGGCCCTTTCGCCCATGCGCTCACCCGACCGGCGTAACCTTCCTTGCCACCGTCTATGAATCTCTGGAAATGCACCCAGCCTCGAGCCACCCATGCGGTCATGTCGGTGTTCGCGTACCGCCGCACCCAGATATATCCATGCGCCTTGTCTCCCATGAGGAACGTCGCCTGCCGCTGCGGCTGCAAAAGTGCGGGACACGCATCTTCCAAGCGGTCCAGTGCGAGATTAGCGGACCTTTCCCCCGCGACGACCGCGGGATCGCGCATCCGCTCAGGGACGACTCGACAGGAAATGAAGTGGCCGGTTTCGGCTTCGGACGCTGACAGCTTCCGCAGCTCGTGACCCGTGTCCGCGCCAATGATCGGCGACGTTATCCCGTAGACGACGATCCTCGAGCAGCGCCTCGTATCGAGCTGTAAGCCGAAAGGTTCGAGCGCATCATTCACGCTGCCGACGTTTGGAAAATCAACCCGCTGGTTCGGGTCGCGGCGCAAGTCGCGCACCATGACTCCAAGGTGCGGCGAATAGCGCCGAATCATCGATTTGATGCGCCTTCCGTTCGCCCCTTCAGGCCCGAGCGTGTAATCGCCTTCCAAATTCACGAACCCGGAACCCGGCGCCAGATATGGCGCAATGAAAGAGTTCGATTGGATGCCGATGCTGAAATAGAGGCCGGGCTCAGTGGTCAGATTCTGCGGCATGGAGACCTGGAACCAAGGGCCGTCCGTCCATGCAACCCTCCACGGGTACTGCGTGCCGAAATGGAGCTGGAAGAACTGCACGCCAAAGATGACGATCAGGAGGTAATTGCGCACCTTGGGGCGCTTGGCGCACAGCCGGAAAACCAGGACGATCGCCAGAATCGCGGCGACGCAGCCCATGGGAATGAAATAGCGGCTGTTGCCGGATGCGACGAGCCACAATGACCAGTCGAGGAGAAAGGCGATCCCGAGCGCGATGAGCGCGCGCGTCTCACCGTCGCGCGTGCGCTCACCCGCCATGACGCCGTTCGTGTGAAAGCGCTTCCACGCCCATGCCAGAAGCGAAAGCGCCGCCGCCAGCAATAGCAGCGCGTATCGCAGATCCGGCGCGGCCCATTCCACATGGATCATCACGCGCGGTGCGAGCATTGCAAATGGCCGCCACAGCGCCTCCGCCAGCGAGATCGGGATGAAGCGGTAACTGATGGCCGGACCGGTCGTGAACTCCGGCGCTCGGAAAATACCGTTCAGCAGGGGGAAAAACGGATTGCCAAAGCGTTCGCCGAGACGAAAGGCCCAAGGAGCGGCAACCACCCCGAATCCCACTGCGCCGCCCAGGGAGAACAGGGCTACGTAACGCAACCTGCTTCGCCAATTACCCGGCACCAGGAGCACCAATAGCACGGCCGAGATGGCGTGTACGGCGTTGGTCAGTTTCAACGCACTTGCGCAGCCCAGGAGAAGCGCCGCGCATGCGATGCGCATGGCACCGGGCGTGCGAATGGATGCTACCAACAGCAGCCAGCCGGCGACGACCATCTCTGCGGTGAGGAGGTCTGCATAACTCGAGCCAAGCTGACTGATGAGGACGGGATTGGCGAATGCGAGCGCGACCACACAGATCCCCAGGATCAGACGAGCTCGCGGTGCGGCGGGTGGTGCGACAGTCAGGGCGAGCTCATACACGAGCCACAGAATGACGCTTTGCGCTGCGGCCAGGATCAATGCGACCTGCAGTGCCGTCAATCCGGAGGTGGCCAGCAGGTAAAACGGGACGTAGATGTAAGGATTCAGGTAACTCTGCGGGCCTGCCGCGAAGTAGTCCTGGCCGAATCGATCGTGCAGCGCACTGAATCCCGCATAGACATGATAATCGAGCGTATCCCACGCCATCTCCTTGCCGAGGTACCAACTGGTGAACAGCGCGACCACGATGGAGCAGGAATAGACGAGAAACCGCGGTGTGCAGCAGAGTCGGACCAGCGTCGCGAGAGCGGCGGGCCGCCGCCGCAGCACGAGCGTATCTTCGACGGAGCTCATGCGCGTGTTTCGTCCGAAGGGCGAACGTCGATCAGGCCCAGCAAAAACGAGGCGAAGAGGATCTCTCCGCCGGCCAGCATGAAGGTCACTGAAGGTATCGCAATGCGCATTACCGACACCGGGTCCAGGGCACCCAGACGAGCACGAGCCCAGGTGTCGACCGAATAGGCGGCAAGTGCCAGACCGCCCAGACCGAGGGAAACGCCGAGCAGAATGCCGCGCTCCAAGGTGAAGACGCGCAGGAAGCGGGCAAGCGTGTCCGTCATCGGCAGAAGGTTCTTCAACACGCCTACGGTTCGGGCCATGGCCGAAAACAGCACCAGTTGCAGCCCGAGGATCGTCGCACCGGCGGCATAGAGCATGGTATGGATGTCGAATCCGACTCCGTGGATCACGATGGGACCGCGGAGGATGGCCAGCTCGGCCGCCGTGCCGGCGGCGATGAGGCATGCGCCGGGGTAGAGCAGGAGCCAGCGCGGACTCATCATGAGGAGGAAGCGCAGATGCCGCCAGCCATCTCGCCAACTACGCAGATGGGGCGGACGCGATCGTCCGGCGGGCGAAAGCACCGTGGGAACTTCGGCAATTCGCCAACGCGCGAGCGCCGCCTTGACGATCATCTCACTTGCGAACTCCATCCCGGGTGCCGCGAGTCCGAGCCGCAACGCCGCCGCGCGATCCATGCCACGCAGCCCGCAGTGGAAATCGCCGATGCGGCAGGAGAAGAACAGCCTGCCGAGAAAGCTGAGCACCGGGTTCCCAAGGTAGCGGTGCAGCCATGGCATCGCGCCGGGACGGATACCGCCGCGAAAGCGGTGGCCGATGACCATGGTATGGCCCGCGCGCAACGAGTCCAAAAAGGGGTCCAGGCAGGAGAAATCATAACTGTCGTCTGCGTCGCCCATGATCACGAAACGGCCTCGTGCCGCCCGCAGACCCCCAATGAGCGCACTGCCATATCCTTTGGCAGCCACTTGGATGACGCGGGCTCCGGCTTCCCGGGCTAGATCGGGCGAGCCGTCCGTCGACCCGTTGTCGGCCACGAGCACCTCCCCTAAGGTACCGGTGCGTTGCAAAAAGCTACGCGCTTTCCGGACGCAGGTTGCGACGGTCTCAACCTCATTGAGGCACGGCATGAGGATCGTCAATTCGAGCGTGGGCGTCTCGAATGGATCGATCCTCTCTTGTGGGAAAGCCCCTGCCATGGTTGCAGCCATTTCGAGTCTCTTAATTCGCGGCACTGCCGCTCGCGACGCTCCAGTCCAGCGCACGCGACCGGTGACGAAACACGCCCAACATATTATGTCTTTCGCCGACAGCGAGTCGGCGTGACTGGTTCGTCAGATTCGCTTGGGTAGAGACTCGTCCGACCCAGCGACCAGCAGCCTGACACCTGAGTCGATGAGTGGAGCGCGGCGGCGATCGGCACAGTGACAATCTGCGTCACTTTGTGACGCAGTCCCGGGCGTCGCTGGTCAGCGACCGTCCGTACTAAGTCAAGTCATTCAACACCACGATAATGATTTTTGATTTAAATTCAGCAACTTATAAGACGCGACATCCGTTGGCATAGGCCTTGCTTTTGCTCCGTCAGCAGGCGGCCCTTTGCGCCTCTGCGTGAATCTCCAAACAATCGAGGAGCCTTGCTCATGAAGTCTGCGCAAAAGGGTTTCACCCTGATCGAGTTGATGATCGTCGTTGCGATCATCGGCATTCTGGCGGCCATCGCCATTCCCGCTTACCAGGACTACATCGTGCGCGCGCGCGTCACTGAGGGTCTGAACCTCGCCGCCGCTGCGGAGACCACTGTTGCCGAGAATGCTGAAAACGGTGCTTCGAGCCTCACGCTTGGCTGGACTTCGCCCGCCAGCACCGGGAACGTGTCGAGCGTCAGCGTGGCTAGTGGCACAGGAATCATCACTGTGCAATACACGAGTTTGGCCAAAGGCGTTAAGCTGACACTGACGCCGGCTTCGGCTGGCTCTCCTCTTGCGGTCAACCAAGTGCCCTCGGACGCGATCACGTGGAAGTGCGCGGTCGACCTCAACACCAACGACCGGTACGTCCCGTCGAACTGCCGCATCCCGTAATCTGGAAGCGTACATCTAAGGGACCCGAAGCCCCTCTCCGGAGGGGCTTCCTCTTTTGGGAAGCCAGTCACGCTGGGGGTACCCGCCCTGTGACACCATGCGCGAGATTTGACAATTGCCTGAGCCCCTGGCTCCGGTAGACTTGAACCCTACGGGTCCGATCCGCTTGCCGTAAGTACATGAATGAGAACGCTTCTCTAGCGCTCGGAGGCGCCCGCGCCGGTCTGGGGGGCCTGCCCCAGCGACTGGTCCAGGACGGAGTCGTCGAAGAGGCCGCCATGCTCGAGGCGATGAACGCCGCGCGAGAGCGGCACCTCAACATCGTCACCCAGCTCGTCTCGAGCGGGGCTGCCAGTGCCAGGGACATCGCCGTGGCGGCATCGAACGAGTTCGGTGTCCCGCTTTTCGATCTCGATTCGGTCAACCTGGACGTCGAGACGGTGCGAGTGGCGAACGACAAGCTGCTCGCTAAGCACCGCGTCCTCCCCATCTTCCGCCGCGGGCGGCGTCTCTTCCTCGCGGTCGCAGACCCCACGAATCAGCACGCGATCGACGAGATCAAGTTTCAGACCAGCCTCAGTATCGAGGTGGTCCTCGTCGAGGAGGACAAGCTTCAGAAGGCCATCGACAAGGCCATTGAGCAGGCGGAAGCACAGATCACACCCCTCGCGGGCGACGACGATGTCGATCTCGACTCGCTGGAGGTCACGGGCGGCGAAGACGAGGCCGACGACAAGATCAGTCGCGACGATGTCGAAGACGCGCCGATCGTCCGGTTCGTCAATAAGGTCATGCTCGACGCCATACGCCGCGGCGCCTCGGACATCCATTTCGAGCCGTACGAAAAGATTTACCGCGTCCGATTCCGCATGGACGGCGTTCTCAAGGAAATCGCTCAGCCACCTGTTGCACTCGCTCAGAAGCTGTCGGCGCGCCTGAAGGTCATGTCGCGACTCGACATCGCGGAGCGGCGGGTGCCCCAGGACGGGCGCATCAAGATGAAGCTGTCGAAGAGCCGCGCCATCGACTTCCGCGTGAGCACGTGCCCGACGCTCTTCGGCGAGAAGATCGTGATGCGTATTCTCGACCCCTCGCAGGCCATGCTGGGGATCGATTCGCTGGGTTATGAGCCCTTTCAGAAAGTATTGTACGAGCGCTATCTTGCCAAACCTCAGGGAATGATTCTGGTGACCGGCCCCACCGGCAGCGGCAAGACCGTCTCCCTCTACACCGGTCTCAACATCCTGAACCGCGAGGACACCAACATCTCCACCGCCGAGGATCCGGCGGAAATAAACCTCCCGGGCGTCAACCAGGTCAATGTCAATCCGAAGGTGGGACTCACGTTCGCTGCTGCCATGCGAGCCTTCCTGCGGCAAGACCCCGACGTCATCATGGTCGGTGAGATCCGTGATCTGGAGACAGCGGAGATAGCCATCAAGGCGGCACAGACGGGCCACCTCGTCCTCTCCACGCTGCACACCAACGATGCCCCGCAGACTTTAACTCGGCTTGTCGATATGGGCGTCAAGCCGTATGCCATCGCCACGTCGGTCAGCCTCATCATTGCGCAACGACTGGCCAGACGCCTGTGCAGCCAGTGCAAGCAGCCGCTGGACGTCCCGGAAGAAGCCCTGCTCAAGGAGGGCTTTACCCACGAGGACGTGAAGGGCGGGCTGCGGTTGTACGCACCGAAGGGTTGCGGCAGCTGTACGGATGGCTACAAGGGACGAGTAGGTATCTATCAGGTCTTGCCGGTGACAGACACCATCGCTCGCATCATTCTCGCGGGCGGCAGCGCCCCCGAGATCGGCGATCAGGCAGCGAAAGAAGGTGTATGGGACCTTCGCCGCGCGGGCCTGGAGAAGGTCAGGTCGGG
>Ga0134128_10006559_pt1 | contig 14080 bp, 14 predicted proteins | sample KB31754_FD_96462 | JGI IMG/M metagenome (GOLD analysis project Ga0134128, IMG submission 96462) | Terrestrial soil microbial communities with excess Nitrogen fertilizer from Kellogg Biological Station, Michigan, USA - KB3-175-4 | ecosystem: Environmental > Terrestrial > Soil > Unclassified ... | reverse complement strand
GTGCTGATGTACCAGCACGTCTTCTGGTTCTACTCGCACCCGGCCGTCTACATCATGATGCTGCCCGGGTTCGGCATCATCAGCGAAGTCATCGCCGTCAAGTCGCGCAAGCCGATCTTCGGCTACCGCATGATGGCCTTCTCCCTGCTGGCGATCGTCGGACTCGGCTTCACGGTATGGGCGCACCACATGTTCACGTCGGGCATGGCCTCGTGGATCCGCATCCCGATGGCGATCACGACGGCGATCATCGCCGTGCCGACGGGCATCAAGATCTTCTCCTGGCTGGCCACGCTGTGGCGCGGCGTGCTGCACCTCGACACGCCGATGCTGTTCGCGCTGGGCTTTCTGACGACGTTCACGCTCGGCGGCATCAGCGGCGTGATGCTCGCCATGATCCCCTTCGACATCAATGTCTCGGCGACCTACTTCATCGTCGCGCACATCCACTACGTGCTGTTCGGCGGCTCGCTGATGACGATCTTCGCCGGCGTCTACTACTGGTTCCCGAAGATGACCGGGCGCATGTACGACGAGCGCCTGGGCAAGTGGCACTTCTGGAGCACGTTCGTGTTCTTCAACCTGACGTTCGGCCCGATGCACATCATCGGCCTGCAGGGCATGCCGCGGCGCGTCGAGGACTACGCCTCCAAGTTCGCCGACCTCAACCTGTTCATCTCGATCGCCAGTTTCGCGCTCGGGCTGAGCACGCTGGTCTTCCTCTACAACATGGTCACCAGCTGGCGTGGCGGCCCGATCGCGCAGAGCAACCCGTGGCGCGGCATGACGCTGGAGTGGCAGGTCTCCTCGCCGCCGCCGGTGTTCAACTTCGACAAGGTGCCGACGGTCGTGGGCGGGCCCTACGAGTACGGCGTGCCCGGCGCCGTGCATGGCACGTTCGCCCCCACCCCCACCCCCGCGACGGTCGGAGCCGGCTCCGGGCTCGCGCGAGCTCCGAGCGAGTAGGAGCGTTGCGATGAAGGAAGTGTTGGTGGTGGCCAACCGCACGCTCGGCGGCGCGAAGCTGCTCCAGGCCGTGCGCGAGCGCGTGGCTGAGGGCGACGTTCGCTTCCGCCTGGTCGTGCCCCAGAGCAAGCCCTCGGCGGGCCTGGTGATCTACGACGAGGCCGTGCGCGAATCGGCGCAGGCGCGCGTCGACCTCGCGCTGTCGCTCGTCGCCGGCGAGAACATCGACGCGACGGGCGAAGTCGGCGACGCGGACCCGTTCCTGGCGACGATGGACGCGGTCGCCGCACGCCGGCCCGACGAAATCCTGATCTCGACGCATCCGGCCGTCAGCTCCGGCTGGCTGCGGCGCGACCTGATCGAGCGAATCCGCAACGCCTCCGGGCTGCCGGTCGAGCACGTCGTGGTCGACATCGAGCAGGAGGGCCTGCCGTTCAAGGTCACGCTGGTGCTCGCCTCGAAGACGCTCGGCGGCGACGAGCTGCTGACACGGCTCGGTGAGAAGGCCACAAGCGGCGAGCGTCGCCTGTTCATCGTGATCGTGCCGCAGCCCGACGGTAGCGGCGGCGCGCCGCGCCTGGCGCGTGCGCGCCTGGCGACGATGCTCGATCGCCTGCACAGCGCCGGCCTGGTCGGCTCGGGCATGATCGGCGATCCCGACCCCTACACGGCCGCCGTCAACGCGCTGGAGCTGTTCCGCGTCGACGACGTCGTCATCTCCACACTGCCCGACCAGCGCTCCGGCTGGATGCGCTCGAACCTGATCGAGCGCGTGCAGCACATGACCTCGGCGCCCGTCGAGCACGTCGTAGTCGATCTGCAACCCTCGACCGCGGCTTCCGCCGCCTAGCCGCCGAGCGAAGGACGACCAGCAATGGAGGCAGCCAGCATCGCCCACCCCGCCGCGCACGGCGACCACCACGGTCCGCCACCGGCCAACATCAGCTCGCGTGCCGAGCCGCAGTTGCTCGGAATGCTGCTTTTCATCATCTCCGAGGTGATGGTCTTCGGCGCCTTCTTCACGGCGTACTTCTTCATCCGCATCGCCCAGGGCGACCCCTGGCCGGCGCCTGGCACGCACCTGCCGGTCGAGGTCGCCGGCGTCAACACGGCGATCCTCGTGTCCTCTTCCATGACCATGCACTGGGCGCAGACGTCGATCAAGAACGGCAACCGCTTCGGCCTGAAGGCGGGCATGCTGACGACGTTCCTGCTCGGCTGCACGTTCCTGTTCATCCAGATCAACGAGTACGCCAACATCGGCTTCGCCCCTCAGGACCACGCCCAGCAGACGATCTTCTACTCGCTGACCGGCCTGCACGGAGCGCACGTCTTCATCGGCCTACTGCTGCTCTTGTTCGTGACGATCAGATCCTTCCGCGGCCACTACACCCCGGAGGAGCATCGTGGCGTTGAGGTGCCGGGCATCTACTGGCACTTCGTCGACATCATGTGGATTGTCGTCTACACGACCGTTTACATACTCTGAGCCGTGCTGAACCCGCTTCGCTCCGAGGACGAGGCGTTCAGGTTTTTGCTTTATGCGATCGTCGTGATCGTCGTGATCGTCGCGTTGGTTCTGATCCTGCGCGCGATCTTCTAGCGACCGGGCGGGGACGCGCCCGCGTCAGCGCAGGGCATACGCTGGACGCCATGGAGCCTCATGAGCCGGAGATCGAGGCCGAGATCGAGTCCCAACGCACGAGGCGTGAGCTGATCGGCACGATCGAGCTGGTCGTCACGCTCGTCGTCGTGCTCGTCGTGATCGCCTTCGTCGTGTGGTTCTTCTTCTTCGCGCACAACCCGCTGCTGCGGGTCTAGCGGGCCACAGCGCGCGCGGCAGGGGAGCGGCGCGCCCCGGCTTCCCAGAGGGCTACTTGACGGTCAGCGTGCCGTACATACCCGCCTGGCGGTGCCCTGGCACCTCGCAGAAGAACGTGTAGGCGCCAGGCTTGAGCGTGACCGTGGCTTTGGCGGCGCCCTTGGCGATTATCGGCGTGGCGCCGACTTTGCTGCCCTTCGGCGTCGCGCCGCCTTCGCCGGTTTCCAGCGCGAGGTTGTGGTCCACGCCGGACATATTCGGCATTTCGATCGTCACCGAGCCCGGCTGCGCCGTGGCCTTGTTCGTCGCGTAGGCGAGCTGGCCGCTCGGGCTGGCCGGGATCGACAGCTTGCCGCCCTTCTCGATGGCCGGCTTGCCGGCTCCGGGCGCCTGCACGGCGGTCGCCAGCAGGCCGCTGTCCTTGCCGGACTCGGCGACCACCTGGGCGACGTAGGCGGATACGTCTTTGGCCGTCCGGCCGCTGACCAGGTTCTTTGGCATCGCGCCTTCGGGATTGGGGATCTCGATCTGTTTTTCGACCACGCCGCGAACCGTGTCGCGGTTGGCGCCTTCGTTGAGGCTCGCGCGGAAGGCTTCGTCGAGGTCCGGCCCGATGACGCCTTTGGTTTCAGCTCGCGCGAGCGTGTGGCAGGAGCCGCACTTGGCGACGAACTGCTGCTTGCCGACGATCAGATTGGCGTCGTCGCCCCCCTTGACCGAGCAGCCCGCGGCGCCCAGCGCGAGGGCGGCCAGCGAGGTCAGCGCGAGCGCTCGCGGCGCCAGCGCGCGCAGCGAGCTGCGGGTCGCGAGATGGCGATCGTTGGGGGCATGCACGCGGCTCATGAGCGGGCGGAACACTATCCGAACGGGCGGGTGCCTCGGCGCCAGCTCACGCGGCGGGGAGCTGCGGTTTCACGGCATTTGCAGGTCATCGAGCTCTCCGCGCGCCGCCGCGATCACGCCGCGCGCCACGCCCTCCCAGGACCACCGCTCGCGCACCGTCTCGACCAGGCCCGCGCGCGCAGCCGCACGATCCTCCGGGGTGGCCTGCAGCCAGCCCACGACGCAGGCCGCGAGGGCCCGCACGGCGCCGTCGTCCACGGCGAAGGACAGCAGATCGACGAACTTCTCGGGAACCGCCTGAGCGAGCGCCTGGCTGACCTCGGCAAGCCCCGAATGCGCGGCGCTGACGGGCAGCACGCCGCATGCCGCGGCCTCGGCGGCGACCATGCCAAAGGCCTCGGGAAACGTGCTGGGGACGACCATCGACTCACATGCCGGCAGCAGGTCGGCAAGCTCCTCGTGCTCGAGGCGCCCCGTGAGCACGATGCGATCCTCCAGCGAGCGCGCCGCGCCGAGATAGCCCGCCAGCGCGTCCCCGTCCAGGCTCTCGAAGAACGCCAGCAGGTGCGCCAGCGGGCGAGCCTGCGCAGAGTCGTCCTCAAGCGAGCGCCCCGCTCGCGCGAGCGTCTTCGCCCGCTCGACGTCGCCCGCCGCAAGCGCCGCGCGCAGGTCCTGCAGGCCGTCGCGGTAGGCGCCGAAGCCCACGACCACGAGCCGTGCCGTCGGTACATGCCCGAGCACCAGCGGCCACGCCGCGAGCAGCAGGTCCACCCCCTTGCTGACGATCAGCTTGCCGACGAACGCCACGAGCCGATCGCGCGTCGGGTCAAGGCGCGCGAGCGCTTCACCGGCGGCCCGCTCGTCGCGTGCGAAGGCGTCCGCTCCCAGCGACTGCTTGCCGTCGTCGCCGGCCAGCAAGCGCGACGCGAGGCCGGCCAGCCCCGCGGCGGCCTCCGCGGGCGCACGCGGCGCAAAGCGCTCCACGTCCACGCCCGGCGGCCCCAGACGGGTGCGCCGCCGCACGCTCTCGTCGTCGAGCGTCCGCCAAAGGCTCGCGGCGGTGTGGTGGGAGCCGACGAGCACGCCGCCCGCGCCGGCCAGGCCCTCGCGGGCGAACGCCAGGAAGCGGTCCGGGTTGGGCTTGACGGTGTACTCCAGCGCGCTGCCGTGCACCTTGACGGCGTAGGGAACGCGCCCGGCGAGCGCGCGCGCGAGGATCGCCGGGCCCATGACCAGGTGATTGGCCAGCGCCACGTCGGGTGCGACGCGCTCCACCAGCTCGGCCACGGCGCGCACGTTGGCGTCGATGTAGCGCGCGATCTCCTCGTCGCTGCACTCGGCGAACGTTCGCGCCTGGACGCCCTCGTAGCGGTCGGCCACGTAGACGGGGAGCAGGCCGCCGATGTCCGGCCGGTAGACCGTGCAGGCGCCGCAGCGCTCGTCACCGTGCTCGCGCACGGCGTGCACGCGCAGCGCCCCCTCCTCCCAGTCGCCGAACGCAGCGACGAACGCCTGGCGCTCGGGATGGCGGTCCTGGCAGAGCAGGTGCACCTCGTGGCCCTGCGACACCAAAGCTGCCGCCAGGCGCGCGTTGTATACGTTGGAGCCGGTGCCGCCGAGCAGGTAGCCGTGGAAGATCAGGATGCGCACCGCGCGAGCCTATCGGGGAGCCTGACGCCCTTCGACGGCTCCCGTCGAGCGCTCCGATAGAGTTTTGCCCCGTGAGCGTCAACCAGCGCTATCGCCTGCGAAATCCCGCCAGCGGGCGCGAGATCGTGCTCGAGGCCGAGCCCGGCGAGATCTACCTCGACCGCGACAGCGGCGAACAGCTCGAAGCCGTCGGCAAGGTGCTTCCACTGGCGCCCTCCACCTCTCGACTGCCGTGGGCCGTGGAGAACCTGCGCTTCTGCAACTGGTGTGACCAGCTCGCCCAGAAGGACCTCAACGACTGCCCCACCTGCGGCCGGCGCATGGGTCCGCTGGGAACCTCTGCGGGAGACCGTTGACCGCTCGCGCCGTCGTAGTCGCGCTCGCGCTGCTGCTTGCCGGAGGCGCCCTCTCGGCGTGCGGCGGCGGCAGCAGCGCCTCGGACTCCGTTCCCAAGAGCACGCCCGACATCACGCCTCCGAACGACACCAGCGCTGAAAAGGCCGCCGCGCAGACGACCTCGACCTCGACGTCGACGAAAACCTCCACCGGCGAAAGCGCCGCCAACGAATCGGGCGGCAACGAAGCCACCGAAGAACCCGAAAGCGGCGGCAGCTCCAGCGGCGCAGGCGAAGAAGAAGCCACGCCCTCCGGCGGCGCCTCCGCGGAAAAAGAAAAAGAAAGCGAAAAATCCGCCGCCGGCTCCAGCCCCTCGGGCGGCGCCAGCGCGCCCACCGGCAAATAGCCCGGCCAGCGGCGCCCGGCCAGCGCGCCGCCCGGCCAGCGTGCGCCCGGCGGCGCCCCAGGAGCGCCCGGCGAAGCCCTACGGCGTTGAGATCAAGGTCGCGCTGTAGGTCAGACGCGCCGTCTGATACAGGCAGAAGTACTGAACGGCCGAGCCGATCGACGTCTGCGTGCTCTGCGAGCTGGTGCTGGCGCACTGCTTCTTTTCGCGGCTGGCGCGCCATGAGGTGTCCTTGCCGAAGCCGAGCGCCAATGCGGGCGCCCACGTCGGCACGGTCAGGGCGATGATGTCGCCCTTGCGCACGGCGATCGTCCGTTCGAGCGGGAACTGCGCCGTTTTGCCGAAGTACTTCTTCAGCTTGACGGTGGGGCTCGACGCGATCAGCTTGTATGTGAGGTTCGGTTTCTTTTCGGCGCGCAGGATCGCCAGACCGGCTTGGGCTTCGCCGCCCTCGTTGGCGTTGAAGAACTTGACCTGCGTGGCGTTGGGCCGGCCGAGCGTAATCGTCCAGGCGACGACCGTGCCGGCGCGCGGTGCGCCCGTGAGCGTCGTGTTCGTGGCGACCTTGACCTGAAAGCCGGTCGTGCGGCTGACCGCCAGGCACGGGCTGGCGGGGCAGCTTGGGCTCGTTTCGGGGGTGGTCGGCGGGATCACGCCGACTTCGGCGATCGTGGCCGGCGCGACCGCGGGAATGGCCAGGACGAGCGCGAGGGACGTGAGAAAGGCTGGATATATGCGGTTCATCGTTGCCATTCAACACGAGTCCGGGCCAGATGTAGCGCTTTGACCATTCTCTATCGCCGCCCGAGTTCCTGCGCTGCGGCCGCGATATCGGCGGAATCGCCCGGCGCCGGGACCCAGGGAAGGCGCAATCCGTCGCCCTGATAGCGCGGGATCACGTGCACGTGGAAGTGAAAGACCGTCTGAAACGCCACGGCGCCGCACGAGTTCAGTAGGTTCACGCCGTCGGCCCCCAGCCGCTCCTTGGCGCGGGCGGCCAGACGCTTGGCGGCCAGGCCCACCGCCGCCAGGTCCTCGGACTCGACGCCGAGCAGGTCGGCGGAGTGCTCGCGCGGGATCACCAGCGCGTGCCCGCGCGTGGCCGGCGAGATGTCCATGAAGGCGATCGTCCGCTCGTCCTCGTCGACGATCGTGGCGGGCAGCTCGCCGGCGACGATCTTGCAGAAGATGCAGTCGGGGTCGCGCACGCGCGCAAGCCTATTCGCATCGCTGGCGCATCGCCCGCCGAGGGCGGCTATAGGAGCGTGCGAGCGTGCGCCACGGCCTGCTCGCGCGTGGCTATCTCCCCCGCATACTGGGCCTCGCTGAGCTGCGCGAGCAGAGCGCCCACTTGCGGCCCCGTCTCGATGCCCAGCTCACGCGCGAGCTCGTCGCCGCGCACGAGCGGCTTCGGCGGCCCGTCGGCGCGCCAGCGCAACGCGTGGGCGAGCATCTGCGCGGCCAGCGCGAGGTGCGCCCGGATCGCCTCCTGCGCACGATCGCCGCGCGTGGCCAGTCGATCGGCGACCGACAGCAGCGTGACGTCGACGGCGACGGGCGAGCAGGCGCTCAGATAGCCGAACACGGCGCGGCGCGAGAGCGGTTGGGGCGCGTGCACGAGGAATCCGAGCAGCAGGTGGTGGCGCACGAGCGCGGCCACGTGCGCGCGCAGGCGCTCGCTGGCGCGCAGGCGCCCGAGCAGCTCGCGCGCGAGCGCAGCGCCGCGCTCGTCGTGGCCGACGAACGTCACGCGGCCGTCCTCGGGGCGGACGCTGCGCGTCAGCGGCTTCGCGGCGTCGTGCAGCAGCGCCCCCCAGCGCAGCGCCTCGCCGCGCGTCATGCCGTCGGCGAGCGGCTCCTCCAGCAGCGCGGCGACGGTCGCGCGGCGCTCGCCGAGCACCGACTCGATCTCGTGCGCGTCACCGTCCAACGACCGCACGACCGACGACGGCTCCCGGCCGGCCACGTCGCCGAGCGCGATCGTCCGCGCGAGCACCTCGAGCGTGTGCCCATAGACGTCGGCGTGGTGATATCGGCTCTGCTCGACGCCCCTGAGCGCCGCGAGCTCGGGCAGCACGACGGCGGTGGCCGCGAGTTCGTCCATCAGCTGTAGCCCACCGAGCGCGCGCGGCGCGGCGACGATGCGGCGCAGCTCCGCGAACACGCGCTCGGGCGAGCAGCGCCGAAGCTGGCCGGCGTGCTCGCGCGCCACGCGCATCGTGTCGGGCTCGCCCTGCAGGTCGAGCTCAACCGCTATGCGCGCCAGGCGCAGCACACGCAGGGGGTCTTGCGCGAAGGCGCCCGGCGTGGCCATCCGCAGGCGCCGGGCGGCGAGATCGCGCAGGCCGCCGAGCGGGTCGATCGGCTCGCCCCCGCCGATCGGCTCGGCGATCGCGTTGACCGTGAAGTCGCGCAGCGCGAGGTCGGCGTCCAGCGAGCCGTCGCGCAGCGCCTCCACGTCGATCTGCCAGGACGCGTCGCGCGCGCTGACGCGCCAGGCGCCGAACTCCTCCGACAGCGCGAAGCACGCCGCGCGCCCGGCGGCCCGGGCGATCGCGCGGGCCGCCTCGCCCGGATCGCCGTCCACGACGACGTCCAGGTCGCTCGTCGCTCGCCCGAGCGCCCGGTCGCGGATCGCGCCGCCGACAAGCCACGCGGTGCGGCCGGCCAGCGCCGCGCGCGCCGCATGCAGCGCGTCAGCCATGCCTGGACGGAAGCCAGGACTCGGAGCGCGCCGCCGAGCCGTCCGCGGCGGCGGCCACAGGCTCCGCCAAGACGCCGTCGTGGTGATAGACGCGCGGCACCCGGGCGGTGAGCCCGCACGTGACCTCGTAGTTGATCGTGCCCAGTCGCCGCGCGACGTCCTCGGCGGTGATGCGCTGGTCGCCGTCGATGCCGATCAGCGTCGCCGGCTCGCCGCGCAGGCGCTCAGAGCCCGCATCCGGCCCGAGGTCGACGGTGACGTTGTCCATGCTCACCGTGCCGACCAGCGGATAGCGCCGGCCGCCGATCAGCACGTCGGCGTTGTTGGACAGCCCGCGCCGCCAGCCATCGCCATAGCCGATCGGCAGCACGGCCAGATAGGTGTCGTGCTCAGCCGAGAAGCGCCGGCCGTAGCCGGCGCTCTCCCCCGCTCGGCACAGCTTGACCTCGGCGACGTAGGAGCTCAGCTCCAGGGCCGGCTGCAGCGCGCGCTCGGCCGGATCGGAGCCGAAGGGATCCATGCCGTATATGGCGATGCCGCAGCGCGCCATGTCGAACTGCGCATCGCCGTCGCGCAGCATCGCCGCGCTGTTGGCAGCGTGCACGATCAGCTGCGGATGCTGCTCCTTCAGCTCACGCGCCCAGCGACCGAACGTGTCGAGCTGGCGCGCGAAGAACCCTTCGTCCTGCGGTTCGTCGGCTGTGGCGAAGTGCGTCATCAGGCCGACCGGCTCGACGCCACGGGTGTCGCGGGCGAGCGCGAAGACGCGCGAAGCCAGCCCGCTGTCGCGCGTGCCCAGGCGCCCCATGCCCGAGTCGAGCTTTACGTGCACGCGCCCTCCGCCCGCCTCCGCGACGGCGCGCACGTAACGCTCGCTCCACACGACCACGTCCGCATCGGCGCCCAGCGCCTCGGCGATCTCGTCCAGGCGCAAGGCGCCCATCACGAGCACCGGCGCAGCGCTCACGCCCGCCTCGCGCAGCTCACGCGCCTCCTGCGCACTGGCGACCGCCAGCCAGCTCGCCCCGCCGGCCATGGCCGCGCGGGCGCTGTGCGCTGCGCCGTGACCGTAGCCGTCGGCCTTGACGACCGCGCACAGCTCGACGCCGGCGCGCAGCTCGGAGCACAGCCGCGAGCAGTTTCGCTCGATCGCCGCCAGGTTCACGCTGGCCTGGGCGCGTGGCGCGCTCACGGCCGCTCCTCCCCGCGCGCCGCCGGCAGCGCCTCGATCACGTCGGTCGCGATCACGCCCTCGACCGATCCCTGGCGTCCCGCGGCCAGACGGCCGGCAGCAGCGTGCAGCCACACTCCGGCGCAGGCGGCCTCGAACGCGTCCAGGCCCTGCGCAAGCAGCGCCGCGAGCACGCCGGTCAGCACGTCGCCCGTGCCCGCCGTGGCCAGCGCCGGGCTGCCGCCCCGGCTCACCGCGACACGTCCGTCGGGATGCGCCACGAGCGTGTCGTCGCCCTTGAGCGCTACGACGGCGTTGGCCTGCTGCGCCGCCGTGCGTACGTGGCGCAAGCGCTCGCGCTCGATGTCCTCGCTGTCGAGCTGCAGCAGCCGCCCGAGCTCGCCGGCGTGCGGCGTGAGGATCGTCGCGTGCTTGCGGCTCGCCAGCTCGCCCAGCCGCCCGGCGTGCGCGTTGAGCCCGTCGGCGTCGAGCACCAGCGGCGCCTCGGCGTCGTGCGCGAGCTCGCGCGCGAAGGCGACCGCGCCGTCACCGCGGCCGAGGCCGGGGCCGAGCGCAAGCGCTCCGCCGGGCCGAATGCTCTCCAGCACGCCCGCCACCGCCGCCGGTGCGAGCCCACCGTCATGCTCGGCCAGGCCACGCGTCATCAGCTCGGGCGTGCCCGCGCCTGCGATCACGTCCTGCAGGGACTGCGGCGTGCAGCCGATCACGTAGCCAGCGCCGGCGCGCATGCTCGCTCGGGCGGCCATCTGCGGCGCTCCGGTCAGCCCACGCGAGCCGCCCGCGACGACCACCTGCCCCGACGCGAACTTCGTCGAGGACGCGCCGCGTCGCGGCAGGCGCTCGCGTACCGCGGCGGCGATCAAACCGATCGTCGCGCTCGACGGCGCGCCACGCGGGATGCCGATGTCGATCGCGTGAACCTCGCCGGCGCAGCTCTTGCCCGGGTTGATCCACAGCCCGGGCTTGGAGGCGTGGAACGTGACCGTGACCGCCGCGCGAACGGCGTTGGCGGCGACGGCGCCCGTCGAGGCGTCCACGCCGCTGGGAACGTCCACGGCGACGACCGATGCGTCGGCTGCATTGAGCGCGTCGATCGCCTCGGCGGTCGGCCCATGGGGCTCGCCGGCAAAACCGGTGCCCAGCAGCGCGTCGATCAGCACCGTCGCGCCGGCGATCGCCCGCGTGCCCTCGGCCAGCGTCACGGGGCCCTCGCCGGGCAGCCGCTGGAGGTTCACGCGCGCATCGCCGGAAAGCTCGTCCGGCGGCGCAGTGCAGATGACCGTGACCTGCCAGCCGGCCTCTCGCAACAGGCGCGCGACGACCAGTCCGTCGCCGCCGTTGTTGCCCTTGCCGCAGAGCACCGCCGCCGGGCCATCGGCGGCGTGCACCTCGACCGCGCGCGCCACACCCGCGCCGGCGCGCTCCATCAGGTCGAGGCCGGGCACGCCCCGTTGCTCGATCGCCCAGCGATCTGTCGCGCGCATCGCCTCGGCGTCGAGAAGCGGCGTCAGCCAGTCCGGTAGCGCCTCCACGAAGAGCGATGCTAGATGGTCGCCGCTCGCCGCCGCCGGCGCTCGCCCACAGGCGCAGCGGCTACTCGACGGTGACGGTCTTCGCCAGGTTGCGCGGCTGGTCCACGTTCAAGCCGCGCTTGCGCGCGATCGCGTAGGCGAGCAGCTGCAGCGGGACGACGGCGAGGATCGGCTGCAGCATCCAGTCGGTGGCGGGCACGGCGATCGTCGCGTCGGCGTGCGCGTCGACGACGCCGTCGCCGGCCGTGGTCACTGCGATCACGCGCGCGCCGCGGGCGCGCGCCTCCTGGATGTTGGAGACGAGCTTGTCGAGCACCGGCGAGCGCGTCGCCACGCAGACGACCGGCGTGTCATCGTCGAGCAGCGCGATCGGGCCGTGCTTCATCTCGCCCGCCGCGTAGGCGTCGGTGGAGATGTAGGAGATCTCCTTGAGCTTCAGCGCGCCCTCCAGCGCCACGGGAAGGCCGACGTGGCGGCCGATGTAGAAGAAGAACTCGGCCTTCCAGCAGGTCTCGGCGATCGCCGCGATGCGCGGCTCGCAGCCCTCGATCAGCTCGTCGATGCTGTGCGGCAGGCGCTTGAGCTCGGCGACCAGCTCGGCGATGCGCTCGGTGGGCAGGGTTCCGCGCAGCTCGGCCAGGCGCAGGCCGAGCAGATACATGACCGCGACCTGGCAGACGAACGTCTTGGTCGCGGCGACGCCAATCTCCAGGCCCGCGCGCGTGTAGAGCACGCCGTCGGCGTCGCGCGTGGCCTGCGAGCCGCGCGTGTTGGTGATCGCCAGCACGGTCGCGCCGCGCTCGCGCGCCAGGCGCATCGCAGCGAGCGTGTCGGCGGTCTCGCCCGATTGCGAGATGCCGATCACCAGGTCGCCCGGCCCGACTACGGGGTTTCGATAGCGGTACTCCGAGGCGATGTCCATCTCCACCGGCACGCGAGCCCACTCCTCGATCGCGTAACGGCCGATCAGGCCGGCGTGGTAGGCCGTTCCGCAGGCCACGACGACGATCCGCTGCACGCCCGCGAGGATCGCCTCGTCCAGCGCATCCTGCTCGTCGAGGTCGACGCCGTCGCCGCGCGCCGTGCGATCGAACAGCGTGTCCGCAAGGGCGTCGGCCTGTTCGTGGATCTCCTTGAGCATGAACGTGTCATAGCCGCCCTTCTCGGCGGTCTCCTGGTCCCAGTCGACGGTCTCGACCGCCCGCTGCATCTCCTCGCCTGAGGCGGTCGTGATACGCACGCCCTGCGGGCGCAGCTCGGCGATCTCGCCGTTCTCCAGATACTGGATCTGGCGGGTCTCGGCGAGAAAGCCGGGCACGGCCGAGGCGACGAACTGCTCGCCGTCGCCGCGTCCGATGATCAGCGGGCACTCCTTGCGCGCACCCACCAGCACGTCGGGCTCGTCCAGGCTCATCGCCACGAACGCGTAATGGCCCTCGAGCTCGAGATACGCCGCGCGCACGGCATCGGCCAGGTCATTGACGTAATGGGCGGCGATCAGATGGGCGATCACCTCGGCGTCGGTCTCGGACGTGAACACGCTGCCCTCGGCTGTCAAACGCGCCTTCAGCGCCATGTAGTTCTCGACGATTCCGTTGACGACGACGTGCACGCGACCGCGGCTGTCGTCGTGGGGGTGCGCGTTCTCCTCGCTGACGCGCCCGTGCGTGGCCCAGCGCGTGTGGCCGATGCCGGTCGTCGCCGGCCGCGGCGCGACGGCCACCGAGCCGTTGGCGCTCTGCCCGGTTCGCTCGGCGCCGAGCTTTGCCTGCAGCGCGCTCAGGTTGCCGACGGCGCGCACCGCCTCGATGTGCCCGTCGGCGATCACCGAGATGCCTGCCGAGTCATAGCCGCGGTACTCGAGCTTGCTCAGGCCGGCGAGCAGCAGGTCCCTGACGGGGCGCCCGCCGACGTAGCCAACGATGCCGCACATCGGATCGAAGATACCAGCGCGTGCCGGGCCGCCTCCACCCGCACGAGCGCTGTCAGGCAGGCGCTCTCAGCCGAGCTCGGCCCGCACGAGCGCGACCAGCCGATCGCACACGCTCTGGGCCTCCTCGTCGCTCGGCGCCTCGACCATCACGCGCACCAGCGGCTCGGTTCCGCTGGGGCGCACGAGCACGCGCCCGCGTCCCTGGAGCTCACCGTCGGCGGCGTCGACGGCCTGCTTGACGCTGTCGGCGCCCTCCAGCGCCGCGCGGTCGCGCACGCGGACGTTGACCAGCCGCTGCGGCAGCTTGGCCATCGCGTCGCGCTCGCTCAAGTCGCGACCGGCCAGCGCCTCCATCGTCAAAAGCGCGCTGGCGACGCCGTCGCCGGTGCGGTTGAAGCCCATCTCGATGATGTGCCCCGACTGCTCGCCGCCGAGCGACCACTTGCGCGAGCGCAGCTCCTCCAGCACATAGCGGTCGCCGACGCTCGTGATCGCCACCGCCACGCCGGCGCGCCGCATCGCCGAGTGAAAGCCGTAATTGGTCATGACCGTCACCGCCACGCCGTCGCCGTTGAGCCTGCCCGACGCGCGCAGGTGCAGCGCGGCGAGCGCCAGCAGCTCGTCGCCGTCGACCACGCGGCCGAGGCGATCTACGGCCAGCACACGGTCGCCGTCGCCGTCGAAGGCTAACCCGAT
>Ga0134128_10006558_pt1 | contig 14081 bp, 14 predicted proteins | sample KB31754_FD_96462 | JGI IMG/M metagenome (GOLD analysis project Ga0134128, IMG submission 96462) | Terrestrial soil microbial communities with excess Nitrogen fertilizer from Kellogg Biological Station, Michigan, USA - KB3-175-4 | ecosystem: Environmental > Terrestrial > Soil > Unclassified ... | reverse complement strand
GCCGCTTCGCCGAGGCCGAGCAGATCGTGAAGGCGGACCTGCCGCCGAACGAGGCGGCTGCGAATGTCGCGTATCTCCGCGAGATGCTGAAGCCCAAGGACAATTCCCGCCCGGGCCGCGGCGTCAATAACGTCCCCGTCGCCGAACTCAATCGCCCCGATTGATCACCTGACCCTGCTTGTTCGGGTCGCGCACCGTCGCCTGGAGCGCGACTGGAGCCGGCCTGGATCGTCAACGCGCTCCGGATTCTTGCTTGCGCATGATCTCCCCGAGCAGGGCTCCGAAAGATCATGCGCCGGCGGCTCACTGCATCGAGGAGACGCGGATGCCGGTCGGTCCGAGAATGACGACAAACAGCACGGGCAGGAAGAACAGGATCATGGGCACGGTCAGCTTCGGCGGCAGCGCGGCGGCCTTCTTCTCGGCCTCGGTCATGCGCATGTCACGGTTTTCCTGCGCCATCACGCGCAGGCTTTGGCCGAGCGGTGTGCCATAGCGCTCCGACTGCATCAGCGCGAGACAGACCGACTTCACGCCTTCGAGCCCGGTTCGCTTGGCGAGGTTCTCGTAGGCAACCTTGCGGTCCTGCAGATACGAAAGCTCGGCGGTGGTCAGCGTGAACTCTTCCGACAGGGCGATCGACTGGTTGACGATCTCGGTCGCAACCTTGCGGAAGGCGGCTTCGATGGACATGCCGGACTCGATGCAGATCAGCAGCAGGTCGAGCGCATCGGGAAAGGCGCGCTTGATCTGGAGCTGGCGCTTGCTGATCGCGTTCTTCAGGAACAGCATCGGCGCCTGCAGGCCGAGATAGGCGCAACCGACGCAGATGCCGATCTTCACCGGCATCGTCTTCTCCATGTGCGAGATCACGAACACATAGATGATCGAGGCGATGAACAGCACGATCGGCGATACCAGGCGGAAAAACAGGAAGGTGACATAGGGCGCCTGGCCGCGATAGCCGGCCAGCGTCAGCTTTTCGCGCGCGGCATCCTGCGCCAGGTACTTCGTCAGGTTGAAATCTTCCACGACCCTGGAGACGAGCTGTTTCGGCGTCTGGCGCAGCGAAACTTTTTCGCTTTTGTTCATCCGTTCGCGTTCGCGGGCGCGGATGCGCTCGCGTTCGTTTGCCACCGCCTTCATGCGCTTGCTGAGGTTTTCGCCGGCGAGCAGCGGCATGACCAGCGTATATGCGGTGGCGCTTGCCGCAATTGCGGCGAACAGCATCGTCATGAAGCGCGGGCTGTGGATAGCGTTTATGAGGAAGTCAAACATTGCCGCACCTGTCAGAAGTCGAAGTTGATCATTTTCTTCATCACCATGATGCCGATCGACATCCAGATGACGCAGCCGACCAGCATGAGCTGGCCGGTGGGATGGGTCCACAGCAGCGAGATGTAGCCGGGGGTCGACATATAGACCAGGAGCATGACGATCGGCGGCAGTGAGCCGATGATCCCGGCAGAAGCCTTGGCTTCCATCGACATGGCCTGGATCTTCTCGGCCATCTTCTTGCGGTCGCGCAGCACCTTGGAGAGGTTACCAAGCGCCTCCGACAGATTGCCGCCGGATTTCTGCTGGATCGAGATCACGATGCCGAAGAAATTGGCCTCGGGTAACGGCATGCGATCATACAATCGGGTGCAGGCCTCGCCGAGCGGAATGCCGATCGCCTGGGTCTCGATGATGGCGTTGAACTCGCTGCGCAGCGGCTCGGGAGCGTCGGCAGCCACCACCTTGATCGATTCGAACAGCGGCAGGCCTGCCTTGATGCCGCGCACGATCACGTCGACGGCGTCGGGCAGTGCGGCCAGGAATTTCTTTTCACGGCGCTTTTTCAGAAAAGACAGGCTCCAGCGCGGCAGGCCGAAGCCGCCGGCGAAGGCAAGCCCGACGGCGCCGAGAATGCCGCCGCCCACGAACAGCGCGCCCGCGAGGAAGATCGCACCGAGTATCGCGGAAACCACCATGAATTTCTGGGTCGACCAGTCGAGACCGGCCTGTGACAAGCGGACGCTGAGGGGGACTTTGCTCTGCTTCTCCCGGCGGGCCTCCAGCTCCTTCAGTGAGCCCTCCACCTGCTCGCGGCGCGAGCGCTGGGCCTTGTCGTTCTGGCGCTTGGCGGTCGGCTCCGGCTTGGCCACGGCGGCGCGCCGGTTCTCCGCCTGCTTTTCGCCCGACAGCATCGGATAGATAAACACCCACGCGACGCCACCGATGGCGGAGGCGGCGAGAAAGCCCAGTGCAAGCGATTGCATGTTCATGAGAACACCTTATGTCGTCGGCGCGACTTCGGCGGCGTCGAGCGCCGCGGCAAGCCGCTTTTCCTCGTTGTAATAGCGCGCGCGTTCCCAGAAGCGCGGCCGGCCGATGCCCGTGGAGCGGTGTCGGCCGATGATCTTGCCGTTGGCGTCCTCTCCGACCATGTCGTAGAGGAAGATGTCCTGGGTAATGATGGTCTCGCCTTCCATGCCCATCACCTCGGTGATGTGGGTGATGCGGCGCGAGCCGTCGCGCAGGCGCGCGGCCTGGATGATGACGTCGATCGAGGCGCAGATCATCTCGCGGATGGTGCGCGAGGGCAGGGAGAAGCCGCCCATGGTGATCATGGATTCGCAGCGTGACAGCGCCTCGCGGGGATTGTTGGCGTGCAGCGTTCCCATCGATCCGTCATGGCCGGTGTTCATGGCCTGCAGCAGGTCGAACGCCTCGGGTCCGCGGACTTCGCCGACGATGATGCGTTCGGGACGCATACGCAGGCAATTGCGCACCAGTTCGCGCATGGTGACCTGGCCTTCGCCTTCGATGTTGGGCGGGCGGGTTTCCAGCCGCACCACATGGGGCTGCTGCAGCTGAAGCTCGGCCGCGTCCTCGCAGGTGATGACGCGCTCGTCGTGCTCGATGTAGTTGGTCAGGCAGTTGAGCAGCGTGGTCTTGCCGGAGCCGGTACCGCCGGAGATCAGCACGTTACAGCGAACGCGGCCGATGATCTGCAGGATTTCCGCGCCTTCCGGCGTGATAGCGCCGAACTTGACGAGCTGGTCGAGCGTCAGCTTGTCCTTCCTGAATTTTCGGATGGTGAGCGCGGGGCCGTCGATCGCGAGCGGCGGCACGATGGCGTTGACGCGGGAGCCGTCGGCGAGGCGCGCGTCGCAGATCGGCGACGATTCGTCGACGCGGCGGCCGACCTGGCTGACGATCCGCTGGCAGATGTTGAGGAGCTGCTGGTTGTCGCGGAAACGGATGCCGGTCTTCTGGATCTTGCCGCCGACTTCGATAAAGACCGTGCCGGCGCCGTTGACCATGATGTCGGCGATGTCGTCGCGCGACAATAGCGGCTCGAGCGGGCCGTAGCCGAGCACGTCGTTGCAGATGTCGTCGAGCAGCTCTTCCTGCTCGGCGATCGACATCACGATGTTCTTGATCGCGATGATCTCGTTGACGATGTCGCGGATTTCCTCGCGCGCAGATTCGCTGTCGAGCTTGGCCAATTGGGCGAGATCGATCGCCTCGATCAACGCGCCGAAGATCGTCGCCTTGACCTGGTAATAGTTGTCGGAACGGCGGGCTTCCGCGACCGGCGGCGGAGGCGGCGGTGGCGGCGGCGCCTTCACCGGCGCGAGCGGCGGCGAGGCGACAGCAGGCGGCGGCGCCGGCCTCGAAGGCTCCGGCACGCTCGCCGCCGGCTTCACAGGCCGCGTATCGCTCTCGTTTCCGTTACGCTTACCAAACACGACGGTACTCCAGGCGAGGGGTTACTTGCCCCGCAACTTCTCGATCAGGGGCGACAGGAAGTTCCCCCGCGGCTTCTTGGTCTCGCTGCGGCCTGTCAGCCGCTGCGCAATCTGCAGGAACATCTCGGTGGTCCGATGACCGGCGGAGATTTCCGCGATCATCTGGCCGTTATTGGCGGCCGAGCCGAACATCTGCGGATCGAAGGGAATGGATGCGATCGGCTGGCTTTCGATCGCCTTCGCAAATTCGCTGGAGCTGATCTCGGGACGTTTCGGCACGCCGACCTGGTTCAGGCAATAGAGCGGCGGGCGGTCGTTGGGCCGCGACGCCTTCAGGAGGTCGAAGATGTTCTTGGTGTTGCGCAGATTGGCGAGGTCGGGCGCCGCGACGATCAGGATGTCGTCGGCGCCGACCAGCGCACGCTTGGTCCATCCCGACCATTGATGCGGGATATCCAGCACGATGCAGGGCATGGTCGTGCGCAGTGTGTCGAAGATCGCGTCGAACGCGTCGGCGCCGAAATCATACACCTTGTCGAGCGTTGCGGGCGCCGCAAGCAGGCTCAGATGATCGGTGCATTTCGACAGCAGGCGGTCGACGAAGGCGGTGTCGACGCGATCCGGAGAGAACACCGCATCAGCGATGCCCTGCGGCGGATCCTGGTTGTAGTCGAGGCCGGCTGTGCCGAAGGCAAGGTCGAGGTCGGCGACGACCGAATCCATCGCGAGATCGCGGGCGATCGCCCAGGCGATATTGTGGGCGATGGTGGAAGCGCCGACGCCGCCCTTGGCGCCGACCACGCCGATGATGCGACCGACCGATTTGGCCTCGGGCGCCGAGAACAGATTGCAGATCGAGCGAACGACGTCGAGCGTATTGACCGGCGCAATGACATAGTCGCTGACGCCACGGCGGACCAGCTCGCGATACAGCGTGACATCGTTGACACGGCCGATCACCACGACGCGGGTGCCTGGATCGCACACCGTCGCCAGTTGATCGAGGCCGGCCACGATGTCCGTGCGGACGTCGGCTTCCAGCACGATCACATTGGGTGTGGGAGCCGCGCGGTAGGCCTCGATGGCGGCTGCCATGCCGCCCATCTGGATCTTCAGATGGGCTTTGCCGAGCCGGCGGTCTTCACCGGCCGATTGTACGGCAGCGGCGGTTTCCACCGTCTCGCAGAAGGCCTGCACCGATACCCGCGGTGCGGGCGCGATGTGATCTTCCGCGGGCAGCGGTGTGCCTTCCGGCGTTTCCTCGTTCTGGCGGGCGTAGCTGATCATTTGCCTGTGTCGCTGAGTTTGGCTTTTTCGGCTTCAGGATATGTGGTCGCGGTCGCGTTGCCCTTGCGATACTTCTCGAAGGCTGCAGTGCGGCGCTGCGTATAGGCCGGGGTCTCCGGGCGCGGCTGCACCAGATCGGAGGGGTTTTCGACCATCGCCGCCATGTTGCGCTGATAGGCGCAGCCGAAATTGTAGTAGTCCTTGTTCTCGAAGTATTCGGGGTTCTTGATCGAGGGACCGAGATCGCCGGGCCACAGGCCGCAAGGGCCGGCGGTCGCCTGTAGCCTGGGATAGCTCAGGCGGATCGCGGCGAAATGGCGCGGGTCCTCGGGGTGATAGCGTCGTACCACGAGGCCGCGCGGAGGAACGCCGGCGGCGGCGAACATGGCCTGGATTTCGCGGAGGGAATCCGTCGCTGCGCGGGCATTGGGTGTGTTGACCGGTACATCGACGCTGATTGCGCCGGTGCCTTCATGCTGCCAGCTTTGCGCCAGCCCCATCACGTCGGCGCGCTGCTCGGCGGAAAGGCCGCCGCGGCCCTGGCCGACGAAAACCACGATGGAATGATTGGCGTCCTCGACCGCGATCGGATGGCGCATCCGATAATCGCCGGGAATGCCCGCGGTCGTCGCAACGAGCGGTTCGTCGTGTACGCAGCCGCCGAGCGAAAGACCGAGGCCGAGCAGCGCCGCGGCCAGGCAGCCGGCGCGTCCGTGCATATGGGATGTTCTGGTTTTCATCGTTGTCAAATTCCTATCCCGCCTCAGTCCGTGATAAAGCCGTAAGAGCCGCGATAGCTCCGCGCCGGTTCGGTGCGGCCGGGCACGCCGTAGATGCGATTGACGGATCCGAGCAACTGGGCTTGCGGATCGGACGAGGCGGCAAAGCCGTCATCCGGCCGCGACAGATCCTTTTGCGCGACCGCGCGCACCACGTAGGGCGTCACGATCACCGCGAGCTCGGTCTGGTTGTTGATGAAATCGCGGCTGCGGAACAGCGTTCCCAGCACCGGGATTTCCATCATCCCTGGCAGGCCGTTGATCGCTTGCTTGGTCTGCTGCTGGATCAGGCCGGCCATGGCCAGCGCGCCGCCGGAGGGAATCTCCAGCGTGGTCTCCGCGCGGCGCGTCTTGATCGAAGGAATCGTGGTTCCGCCGACGCCGCCCTGCAGGGCGTTTTCGCTCGAGATTTCCGAAACTTCGGTCATCACCCGAAGGCTGATCCGGCCTTCCGTGAGGACGACGGGCGTGAAGTTGAGCGAGATGCCGAATTTCTTGAAGCTGACCGTCTGCACGCACTGCCCGATGGCGCCCGATGTGGTCGTTTGACAGGTCACGCCGGTCGGAATCGGAAACTCACCGCCAGAAATGAAGGTCGCGGACTCGCCGGAAATCGCCGTCAGGTTGGGCTCGGCAAGCGTCCTGATGACACCTGCGCTTTCCATGGCGCGCAGCGTGGCCTGCACCGATGGAGCGGCGCCGAAGGTCCCTTGCACGGCGTTGCCGGCGATCAGCGGCGCATTGTTGGCGGTGAACGGGTTGTTGTTCTGGAATTTCACGACCGAGGTGCCGTAGCTGAGATTGGCGGCCAGATCGATGCCCATCTGCTTGATGATCGAGCGCTGGATCTCGGCGACGGTGACCTTCAGCATCACCTGGTCGCGGCCGCGGGCGACGATCGAATTGACGACCTTGTCGGCGCCGCCGGCCAGCCGCGCCGCCAATTCCCCGGCCTGTTGCGCTTCGATAGGGTTCGCCGCGCTGCCCGTAAGGATGACGCCGTCGCCGAGGCCTTCGACGCGGATGTCGGAGGTCGGGAACATCTGCCGCAGTCCGGCGCGAAGGCCATTGAGGTCGCGGGTCACCGCGATGTCGTAGGCGGCGATCTGCTGCCCGGCAGCGTCGAAGAACACGATATTGGTCTGCCCGACGGTGGCACCGATGATATAGGCGCGCTGTGACGAACGGACCACGGCATTGGCGATCTTGGGATCGGCGACCAGCACATCCTTGATGTCGCGCGGCAGGTCGATCACGATCGACTTGCCGATGCCGAGCGAAATGGGGCGCGCATTGCTCTGACCGTCGATCGCGACCGGCGCGGGCACGCGATAGTCGCTCGCCAGCACGGGCGCGAGTGCGGGATTGAGCGCCAGCGCGGCGACGCCTGCAAACGACAGGGCGCGGACCATCAAGGCCCCGAGCGTCCGCTGATTTACCCTGCAATCCATCTTCAAGATCCTCATCGTCACTTCTGCAGCGTTCCCGAGCTCGGAACGCCGAAACGAATGATGCTGACGCCGCGGCTGACGGTCGTGTTGTCCGGAATGTTTTCCACCATCTTGACGTCGGCGATGCTGCGCAGAGCCAGCGACAGCGTGCCGGCCTGGCGGGCGCTGGTGAGAACCGGTATCTGATCGGGCTTCAGCTCGAGCGTCACGGTCTTGCCGATCACGGCGTTCTGGCCGTCCTTTTCCTTCGGCGCCTGATCGATCGCGAGCACGCGGATGTTGGCCAGGGCCACCTCGGAGGCGACAATATCGGGCTGGTTCGGATGCTCGATATTCTTGATGCGCCGCGTGAGGATCACGTCGACGCGGTCGTTCGGCAGGATGAAGCCGCCTGCGCCGGTTTCGGGCGAGATTTCGGTCGAGATCGCACGCATGCCGGTCGGCAGGATGGCGGCCATGAAGCCCGAACCATCGGCCTTCACGAGCTTCTGCTCGCGGATCGGCTCGCCTGCGATGAAGGGGGATCGCGCGATCATGCCGGCGATCTGCGTGGTGGCGTCAGGGCGCTCGGTGCGCTTGATGAAGACGCCGCTCGCGCTTGCCGTCGGCCAGTTCTGCCACTGCAGATCCTCGGGCTTGACGGTCTGGCCGAGGCCGATCTCCGACTTGGCGATCAGGATGTCGACGGTCGGCAGTTGCGCAACGGGCTCGGGAGCGGGCTTGCTGTCGCCGCCGCTCGCAAGATATGCAGCAATGCCGCCGGCGCCGATGGCGATAGCCAGGACCACGATGCGTGCGGTTTTCATACGCTTCACTTTCCACGTTACGCTGCGACGCGAGCGCCGCCGTGACGTGGAGTTGACCAGCTATTCGTCAAAGCATGGTTAATGAGGCGTGAGTAAATTGCCTTAACCGCAAGTTACTTGAACGGTTTACAATTCGTTTCAGCCAGGAAGCGTGAAGTGCGCCAGATTGACCGCCTTCACCCAATCGGTGTCCGGGTAGACCATCAAGGCGGCGACCGCGAGCGCAATGCCGTAGGGGATGCCGCTGTCCTTGGCGTGCAGCCGGAGCAGCCATGCCTGGCTGGCGAGCGGGTAGGGCAGCGGCCATTGCCGGAGCTGGATCAGCAGCAGCGTCAGCGCGCCGCCGAACAGCGAGGCGTAAAGCAGATAGTCCATCAGATGGGCGAAGCCGAACCAGAGCGCCCCGCTCGCTGCGACCTTGGCGTCGCCTCCGCCGATCCAGCCCATGGCGAAGCAGCCGAACGCAACAATGAGAACGGCGGCCCCCGCGCCGATATGGACGAGAATCTCGGTGGGCGCCATCCCACTCAGCGCCGCCAGCACCAGGAAGCCCGCGGCCAGCGCCAGCGAGACCCGGTTCGAAATCGTCATCGTGAAGAGATCGCTGGCCGCCGCGAATGCCATCAGGGCCGGGAACAGCAGGAGGCGTGCGAGGTCGAGGATCATCGGGTACACGCGGGGTTGGTGCGAGAAATTTCGCTTCGCCGAAGACTAGCGGCGAGAGTTAAACAATCGGGAAACGGAGCGATCCGTCACCAGATGCTGAAGATCCGGCAGGTGAGCGCGACCATCGAAAGCGTCAGCGCCAGGCAGACAAGCCGCACGGAAGCCTCGTAGCGGGCCGCCTCCGGTATCGCAGTCTTCCTGGCCGCAAGCGCGACGGCATCGTTTTTACGCATATGCAACGCCAACTGGTTTTCGGTCTTGAAAAAACAAAGGCCCCGATTTCCCGGGGCCTTTGCTGATCGGCGAGCAGTCGCTTACTTCAGCGAGCTGCTGATCGAGGTGAACTTCGTGTTCAGGCTGGTGCCGAGACCGTTGACGACCGCAATGATCGCCAGCGAGATGCCGGCGGCAATCAGGCCGTATTCGATCGCGGTGGCGCCCGACTCGTCCTTCACGAAACGCGCAATCAGATTCTTCATCAGGTAAACTCCATGTACACGTGGCTGGTCGAACTAGGATAGGTCTAGCCGGCGTTCTCAGCACCGTGACCATGGGGGCACCCTAAAGTCCGAGAATTGCGGTGCAGTTAATTCGACTGTGGAAACACTGTTGCAATTAGCTGTTCTTCTGCAGAGTAAATTTCCCATTAAGCGGCTGAATACAATTCGAACGTGGTTTCGAAGAGGTGCAATATTGAGATACCGCCCCCGGGCGGCGCTTTTCGCTTCACACCTCTTTAAGCGCGCAGGAGTACGCCTGATCATCTGATTTGATGAGGCGCCGATGTCGAATCTCGCGATGGAAGTACTCTTGATGCTCGGTCAGACCATCGAGAAGGTGGTCCCGGTCACGATCGCGCTGGCGCTGATATTTTCCGTGCTTGCCCATTTCTGGGCCTGCAACGACGCGGCGCCCTGGTGGCGCAAGCGCGAGCTCGTCACCGACATCGTTTACTGGTTTTTCGTGCCGGTATTCGCACGGGTGATCAGGATCGGCCTGCTGGTGGTCGGCGCGAGCCTCGTGTTCCACATCAACGACGCCGACGAGCTGATCGCCTTCTACGACAACGGCCACGGCCCGCTGTCGCAACTGCCGTTGTGGGCGCAGGCGTTATTGTTCGTCGTGCTGGCGGACTTCATGCTGTATTGGCTGCACCGGCTGTTCCATCGCGAGCTCTGGAAATACCACGCGGTCCATCATTCATCCGAGGAACTGGACTGGATCTCGGCGGCGCGCTTCCATCCGATCAACCTGATCATCGGCACCATCTCGGTCGATGTCATTCTGCTGATGGCGGGCATCTCCCCGAACGTCATGCTCTGGGTCGGGCCGTTCAACATCTTCCATTCCGCGTTCGTGCACGCCAACCTGAACTGGACGCTCGGGCCGTTCAAATATGTGCTGGCGACGCCGGTATTCCACCGCTGGCATCACACCGCGCTGGAAGCGGGCGGCAACACCAATTTCGCCGGCACGTTTCCGCTCTGGGATATCCTGTTCGGCACTTTCCGGATGCCGGAGAACGAGCTTCCGGAAAACTACGGCAAGGACGAGGCGGCGATGCCGTCCGAAATCGTGGGCCAGCTGGTCTTTCCGTTCCGCCGCTAGCGGAAGGTTGCGGAGGCTTTCTTGACGAGCGCAGACGTTGCGGCAGTTGAGCGGGGGAGAGCCGCCGGCGTCGGCCTGATGCCGGGCTGGCTGTGGTTCGGCATTGCCGTCTATGCCGCGCTGCTCGCCAACGGCACGCTGATGCTCGGCGATTCCGACACCTACTGGCACATCGCCGTTGGGAAATGGATTCTCGCCCACGGCGCCTTCCCGCATGCGGACATCTACTCCTTCACGAAGACGGGCGAGCCCTGGATTTCGTCTTCCTGGCTTGCGCAGGTGCTGTTTGCGGCGGCCTTTGTGTGCGCTGGATGGGCGGGGCCGATCGTGCTCGCGGCTTCGTCGGTTGCGGTCGCATTCGCGCTGTTCGCCCGCATCCTCGGTGCGCGCATGCCGGCCAAATATGCGATTTCCATTGCGCTGGCGGCGCTGCTGCTGTCGGTGTTGCATCTGTTCGCACGTCCACATGTGCTCGTGCTGCCGGTCATGGTCGCATGGGTGAACGGGCTGCTTCGTGCCAGCGAACAACGCGAGCCGCCGTCGTTCTGGCTGCTGCCGCTGCTTGCGCTGTGGGCCAACCTTCACGGTGGCTTCGTCTTCGGCCTCGTGCTGGTGGCGCCGTTCGCGCTGGACGCGCTGTGGAATGCGGAACGGCCGCTGCGCATGCGGCTGGCGCTGCGCTGGGCCTTGTTTGGCGCTGCTGCCTTGCTTGCGTGCTGCGCAACGCCCTACGGCTGGGATTCGATCCTGGCCTCGCGCAGGATTCTGGACCTCGGCGAGTTGCTTCATCTTATCTACGAATGGATGCCGGTGGATTTCGGCTATTTCGGTCCGTTCGAGGCCTGCCTCCTCGTCGCGATCGGAGGCGCGCTCTATTGCGGCGTGCGGCTCACCCCGCCGAGGATCATCCTGGTGCTGGGCCTGTTGCACATGGCCCTGTCCCATGTCCGGAACGTCGAGATATTTGCGCTGCTGGCGCCGCTGGTCGTGCTCGCGCCGTTGGCCTCGCAATTCGCATTCGAGCCGGCGCGGTCTGTCCGCCTGGCCCTTCCGGTAGCCGCTGGCCTCGCGGCCATTGTCGCCGCCTCGACCGTCGCCTTTGCGGCCACCCACAGGTTCGAACCGCCAGCGAACCAGGCGCCGGCTGCAGCGCTCGACGTGTTGAAGCAGCGCAACGCCAAACGTATTCTCAACGACCTGCCCTTTGCGGGCTATTTCATCGCGAAAGGTATCCCCGTCTTTGTCGACGGGCGCGCCGAGCTCTATGGCGAAGCGTTCGTGATGGCCTATTACCGCGCGATGCAGCTCAAGGATGTCAATGACCTGCTCGACCTGCTCAAACGCTATGATATCGACGCGACCGTGCTGACCCCCCAAACCCCGGCGGTGACCTTCCTGGATCACGCCAACGGCTGGCAGCGCGTCCATTCGGACAGCCATGCCGTGGTTCATATGAGGACGGCCAACTGACCCCCGTGTTCGACCGGACAAATGCCAACGGCATTGTTTGCTGTTCCTTCATGAATTGAACGCACACTCGCCGCGTCGGGCGCCGATTCTGATATGCATCTGCCTTGGTCGGCTCGTCAACGTCCCGGAGTGCGGTTATGTCGTTGAATTTCTTGCGTATTGTTGTGCGTCCGATGCTCGGACTGGCCTTTGCCGCGCTGCTCGGGCCGTTCGCCGCGTGGGCGGAAGCAATCCCGGACGCGATCGCCGTCAATGTCGATCAGGCCAAGCTCGTGAAACTGCCCGGCAAGGTTTCCACCATCGTGGTTGGCAATCCGTTGATTGCCGACGTCACGCTGCAAAACGGCGGCATCCTCGTGGTGACGGGCAAGGGCTACGGCGCCACCAATTTCATCGCCATGGACGGCCGCGGCGAAATCCTTGTGGACCGCCAGATCCAGGTCGAAGGGCCGACCGCCGACGAACTCGTCACCGTCTATCGCGGCGTCGACCGCGAGACCTATAGCTGCACGCCGGTCTGCCAGCGCCGTGTGACGCTTGGCGACGGCGACACCTATTTCAAGGCGGTCAGCGACCAGGCCACTTCGCTCAACTCACAGGCGAGCGGCGCTTCGGCGGCAAACAAGTAAAATCGCGTGGCGGCGGACGCATCGGCGCCGCATGAACGGTTAACGACCCGTTAATGCGACGGGCCGGGCTGCACGAATTGCGCGAAACACTTCAACAATCAGTTTGAGCTATTGCTCTCGTAGATGATCGCCGCCCGCGTCAAAATTGACCGGACCAGATCAGGGGGTTCTCGATGCCGTCGCCCGCCGCTTCCTCAGCGTCTTTCAAAGGCCTGCTGCGCCGGTTTCGGCGCAATCGCACGGGCGCGGCGGCACTTGAATTCGCCATGCTGGCGCCGATCTTCTTTGCGCTCCTGTTTGCGATCATCGAGACGGCGCTGATGTTCTTTGCAGCCCAGGTGCTGGAGAACGTGACGCAGGACTCGGCCCGCATGGTCCTGACCGGCCAGGCCCAGGCGGCCGCCTACACCCAAACGCAATTCGCAAATTACGTCTGCACCAAGGTGCCGGCGCTGTTCACCTGCGCCAACATCTCCATCGACGTCCAGAGCTACAGCTCGTTCTCGGCGATTCCCATGAGCAGCCAGATCGACGGCGGCGGCAATTTCATCAACAACATGCAATACGCGCCGGGTGGCTCCGGCAGCATCGTGGTGGTGCGCCTGTTCTACCAGTGGCCGCTGTTCGTCACGGGGCTCGGCTACAACATCGCGAACCTGACCGGAAGCAAGCGCCTGCTGGTGGGAACCGCCGTGTTCCAGAACGAGCCGTATTAGGGATCGCAACCATGACATCGATCTCCAACGTCTGGCGTCGCTTGCTAGGTTCCGCGCGCGACCTGCATGAAGACCTCCGCGCAGTCGCGGCGATCGAGTTTGCGATCATCGCGCCGATCATGCTGCTGGCCTTCTTCGGCACCGTCGAGTTCTGTTCGGCGATCGCCGTCGACCGCAAGGTCACGCTGGTGGCGCGGACGCTTTCGGACCTCACATCGCAAAACGTCGGCGTCACCGACGCGCAGTTGACCGCCTATTTCACGGTCTCCCAGAAGATCCTGTGGCCCTACACCAACACGCCGAAGGCGACGATCACGGAGCTCCATATCGAGCCCGGCTCGCTGGCGCCGCGTGTGCAATGGAGTGTCGGGACGAACCAGCACAGCGTTGGTTCGATCCTCACGATTCCTTCCGCGCTCCTGGTCTCCGACACCTACCTGATCTACAGCGAAGTAACCTACAAATACATTCCGACGGTCGGTTATTTGCTGGCGGCGGCGGGAATCGATCTGAGCGACGTTGCCTATACGCGGCCGCGTCAGAATAACTGCGTGCTCTATAACACCACGATCCCCACGAGTCCCCCGCTCCCGCCGTGCCCCACCTTGTAGGGCGCGATCTGCGCATAACGAACGCAACGAAAAGGCCGCGCGGTAAGGCGCGGCCTTTGACGCTTGTGGATATTTTCTCAGGCTGGATTTCGCGAGGCCTTCAGCCTCATCGAAATTCGCTAGTTGGCGGCGCGGAGATTGTCGGCCGACGACTTGCCAGAGCGGCGGTCCGCCACGATCTCGTAGGAGATCTTCTGGCCTTCACGCAAAGTACCGAGGCCGGCGCGCTCGACGGCCGAGATGTGCACGAACACATCGTTGCCGCCGTCATCCGGCTGGATGAAGCCATAGCCCTTGGTTGCGTTAAACCACTTCACGGTT
>Ga0134128_10006557_pt1 | contig 14082 bp, 16 predicted proteins | sample KB31754_FD_96462 | JGI IMG/M metagenome (GOLD analysis project Ga0134128, IMG submission 96462) | Terrestrial soil microbial communities with excess Nitrogen fertilizer from Kellogg Biological Station, Michigan, USA - KB3-175-4 | ecosystem: Environmental > Terrestrial > Soil > Unclassified ... | reverse complement strand
CGCGAGGCCGCGGGTCGGCCCCTCCTCGCTCGTCTCGAACAGCATCTGCAGACCGAGGCAAACGCCGAGGAACGGCCGGTCGGCGAGGCACGCGAGCACGACGTCGCGAAGACCGCTCGCATCGAGGCCCGCCATCGTTTCGGGCATCGCGCTCTGGCCGGGCAAGACGACGCGCCTCGCGTCACGAATCACCGTCGGCTCGCCGGTCACGACGATCGACGCGTCGGGTGCAACGTGCGCAAGCGCCTTCGCAACCGAGCGCAGGTTGCCCATTCCGTAGTCGATGACGGCGATGTCGGGCACTACAGGCTGCCCTTCGTCGACGGGATGGCGCCCGCGGTCCGCGGGTCGCGCTCGCACGCGATCCGCAGCGCGCGCGCGAACGCCTTGAACACCGTTTCCGCCTGGTGATGCGCGTTGTCGCCGCGCAGGTTGTCGACGTGCATCGTCACCAGCGCGTGGTTGGCGAAGCCCTGGAAGAATTCGTGGATCAGGTCGACGTCGAACGTGCCGACCAGCGCGCGCGCGAACGGCACGTGGAATTCGAGGCCGGGGCGGCCCGACAGATCGAGCACGACGCGCGACAGCGCCTCGTCGAGCGGCACGTAGGCATGGCCGTAGCGGCGGATGCCCCGCTTGTCGCCGAGCGCCTGTTTCACTGCCTGGCCGAGCGTGATCCCGATGTCCTCGACCGTGTGATGCGCGTCGATGTGCAGGTCGCCCTTCGCGGTGATGTCGAGGTCGAGCAGGCCATGACGCGCGACCTGGTCGAGCATGTGATCGAGAAAGCCGATGCCGGTGGCGATCGCGCTGCGGCCGCTGCCGTCGACGACGACGCGCACGTCGATGTCGGTCTCGGCGGTTCGCCGCGCAACCTGCGCGCTGCGGACCGGGAATTCGTGGGGCGCATTCATCGCTTCCGCTCCCTCGGGCTCACGCCCGTCGCGTTCGCTCCATCAGATGCCGTTCGAGCACCTCGAGCAGCGCGTCGTTCTCGCTTCGCGTTCCGACGGTGATCCGCAGGCATTGCGCGAGCAGCGGATGCGATCCGTGCAGATTCTTGACGAGGATGCGCGCATCGCGCAGTGCCGCGAACGCGGCGTCGGCATCGGGCATCCGCGCGAGAACGAAGTTGGTCTTCGTCGGAAAAACCGTTGCGCCCAATGCAGCGAGCGCATCGGCGACGCGTGCGCGCTCGGCCTTGATGGCTTCCGCCTGCTCGGCAAACACGTCGGCGTGCGCAAGCAGCAGCGGCAGCGCCGCCTGCGCGAGGCTTCCGACGTTGTACGGCGGCCGCAGCTTGTCGAACTCGGCAATCCAGTGGGGATGCGCGACCCCATAACCGAGGCGCAAGCCCGCCATGCCGATCTTCGATACGGTGCGGATGACGATCAGGTTCGGGAAGTCGAGCACGCGCGGCAGGAACGACGCATCGGCGAATGCGTAGTACGCCTCGTCGATCGCGACGAGACCGGGGGCAGCGTGAATGATCCGCTCGACGTCCTGCGCATCGAACAGGTTTCCCGTCGGGTTGTTCGGATAAGCGAGGAAGACCAACGCCGGACGCGCTTGCTCGATCGCCGCGAGCATCGTGTCGACGTCGAGCGTGAAGTCGCGGCGCAACGCGACAGCCGTAAACGGCGCTCGCGCCATCAGCGCGTTGCGCCTGTACATGACGAACGACGGATCGGGCGCGAGCACGCCGGCGTCGGAACGCCCGAGCGCCGACGTGATGATCTGGATCAGCTCGTCGGAGCCGTTGCCGAGCAGAAGGCCGGCGTCGGCGGGCAGCGACAGCGCGTCGCGCAACGCATTCTTGACCGCACGCGCATCGCCATCCGGATAGCGATTGATCGCGACACGGGAAAGCGCGGCGCCGAGCGCCTGCCCGAGGTCAGGCGGCAGCGCGTACGGATTTTCCATCGCATCGAGCTTGATGAAGCCCGCCGCATCCGGCACGTCGTAGCGCGTGAGCGCGCGAACGTCGTCACGCACGCTGCGCTCGATGCAGCGCCGCCTTGCCTCGGCAGCCGCGGCGTTCATCCGCCCGCCTCGAGTCGCGCACCCGCCGAGCGCGCATGCGCCTCGAGTCCCTCGCCCGTCGCGAGCTCGACGGCGAACGGCGCGAGCGCCTGCGCCGTCTTGCGCGCAATGCGCAGCACGCTCGACCGCTTCTGAAAATCGTAGACGCCGAGCGGCGACGAGAAGCGTGCGGTGCGTCCGGTCGGCAGCACGTGGTTCGGCCCCGCGCAATAATCGCCGAGCGCCTCGCTCGCATGGTGGCCGAGAAAGATCGCGCCGGCGTGACGGATCTGCGGCAGCAGCGCATCGGGATCGGCGACGGCGAGCTCGAGATGTTCCGGCGCGATCCGATTGGCGAGCGCGCAGGCCTCGGCCAAATCGTGCGTGCGGATCAACGCGCCGCGACGCGCGAACGACGCGGCGATGATCGGCGCGCGCGGCATCTGCTCGAACCAGCGTGCGGCACTCGCGGCAACTCGGTCGATCAGCGTGGCGTCCGGCGTGAGCAGGATCGCCTGCGCCATTTCGTCGTGCTCGGCCTGGGATAAAAGATCGATCGCAACCCAGTCGGGATTGGCGCTCGCGTCGGCGATGATCAGGATTTCCGACACGCCGGCCACCATGTCGATGCCGACGGTGCCGAAGACGCGGCGCTTCGCGGCCGCAACGTACGCGTTGCCGGGGCCGCAGATCTTGTCGACGGCCGGAATCGTCTCGGTGCCGTACGCGAGCGCGCCGATCGCCTGTGCACCGCCGATCGCGAACGCGCGCGTGACGCCGGCCAGATGCGCGGCGGCAAGCACGAGCGGATTGCGCACGCCGCCGGGCGTCGGTACCACCATCACGATCTCGCCGACACCCGCGACCCGTGCGGGAATCGCGTTCATCAGCACCGACGACGGATACGCGGCCCTGCCGCCGGGCACGTAGAGCCCGACGCGATCGAGCGGCGTCACCCGCTGGCCGAGCTCGCTGCCGTCCGCGTCGCGAAACGAAAAGCCTCCGTCCTTCTGCCGCTCGTGGAAATCGCGAATGCGTTGCGCGGCGAGCGTCAGTGCATCGCGCTGTTTCGCAGAGAGGCTCGCATGCGCATCGCGCATGGCTTCGGCATCGACCGCGAGATCGGCGACCCGCGACGCGTCGACGCGATCGAAGCGCCGCGTGTAGTCCAGCACGGCCGCGTCACCGCGGGCACGCACGTCGGCGATGATCGCCGCGACCGCCGCATCGATCGCAGGATCCTGGGCGACTTCGAAGGCGATCAGCACGTCGAGTGCCCGATCGAAGCCGGGCTGCGCCGTGTCGAGACGCCGCAGTTCGAGCCTTTCATCGCTCACGCGATCACTCCGGCGGCATCGGCGATGGCGTCGACCAACGGCTTCGCGGCGTCGCGCTTGAGCTTGAGCGCGCCCGGATTGACGATCAGTCGCGCGGTGATCGGCATGATGTCCTCGACCGCGACGAGGTCGTTCGCCTGCAGCGTGTGACCGGTCGACACGAGATCGACGATCGCATCGGCGAGCCCCGCGAGCGGTGCGAGCTCCATCGATCCGTACAGCTTGATCAGGTCGACGTGCATGCCCTTCGCCGCGAAGTGCTGGCGGGCCGTGTTCACGTATTTCGTGGCGACGACGATCCGCGCCCCGCGCTGCACCGAGCGTGACCAGTCGTAGTCGCGTCGCGCCGCGACGACGAGGCGACAGCGGCCGATGCCGAGATCGAGGGGTTGATAGAGGTTATTGGTGCCGTGCTCGAGCAGCACGTCCTTGCCGACGACGCCCAGGTCCGCCGCGCCGTATTGCACGTAGGTCGGCACGTCGGTCGCGCGCAGGATCACGAGCGAGACGCCCGGCGCGCACGTGGCGACGATGAGCTTGCGCGACGCACGCGGATCCTCGACAGGGACGATGCCGGCACGCGCGAGCAGTGGGAGCGTCTCGTCGAGGAGACGTCCCTTCGAAAGCGCGAGCGTGAGCGTGGACAATGCGGGATCCGGGATTACAGCCCGTCGATTCTACCGGAGCCCCCTCTCCCGCCCGCGCCGTTTCGGGTGGTGCCGCGCCTCGCCGGCGCGACCGTCAATGCACTTCAGTCGTCGTCATCGTGGTGATAGAACGACACCACCGGCCTGTCGACGATGGCCGGCGCCTCGTACGTCGTCGGCGCGCGATCGGACCTGTCGTAGCTGCCGCCCGAATAGACGATCGGCCGCGAATCGTAGTGATACCGGTAATGGCCGAGCGGGCCTCCCCAGTCGACCGTCGTTGCACAGCCTGCGAGCAATCCGCTTGCGGCAATGCCCGCCAGCGCGAGTTTCAGAACGCCGTGCTTCATGGTGCCTCCGTCGTGATGCCCTTCAGTTTGGGCAGACGACGAAGCGCGGGGTTCAAGGATTCGCGCCGCCGGGCCGCCGCAAGGCGCGAGTCGCGCCCCCTTGGGGGCAGCGGCGCGGCGAAGCCGCGAGCGCGGGGGTACCCATCACCCGAGTGATGCTGTCGGGCGCGCTCCTACAGAGGCGAGTCGCGGTCCCATGCAAGACGCCCGTGAACGTACGTTGCGCGAATCGCACGATCGTCGCCAAGCGCCATCTGCACGGCGAGCGCGTCGTCGATGTTCTCGACGCTACGCATGCGGAAATCGATCAGCGGCGTCGAGCGCAGATCGATCACGACGAGGTCCGCTTCGCGACCGGGCGCGACGGTGCCGATCGCATCGTCGACATCGAGCGCGCGCGCCGCCCCTCGCGTCGCGAGCCACCATGCGCGAAGCGGCGACAATGGACGGCTCTGCAGATGCGCAACCTCGCTCGCGGCCTGCATCGTCCGCAGCATCGAGAAGCTCGTGCCCGCGCCGAGGTCGGTGCCCAGTGCCACGTTCACCGGGCGGCTCGGCGTCCGCGCACGGTGCAGCGCGAAGAGGCCGCTGCCGAGGAAATTGTTCGACGTCGGGCAATGCGCGATCGCGGTACCGGTTTCGGCAAGCCGCGCGAAGTCGACGTCGTCGAGATGAATGCCGTGCGCGTAGATCGCGCGCGGTCCGAGCAGACCGAAGCGGTCGTAGACATCGAGGTAGCGCGCATCGTTCGGGAACAGCGACGCGATCCACTCGACTTCCGCGCGATTCTCTGCGACGTGCGATTGCAGGTAGGCGCCGGGCGTCTCGTGCCAGAGAGCCGCAGCCGCTTCGAGCTGCTCGGGCGTCGACGTCGCGGCGAAGCGCGGCGTGATCGCGTAGGCGAGCCGGTCGTGCCGGTGCCAGCGCGCGATCAGCGCCTTGCTCTCGTCGTAGCCTCGAACCGCCGTGTCGAGCAGATCGGCGGGCGCATGGCGATCCATCAGCGCCTTGCCGCCGATCATTCGCAGGCCACGCCGCGCGCATTCCTCGAACAGCGCGTCGACGGACTGCGGATGCACGGTGCCGAACACGGCCGCCGTCGTGATGCCGTGGCGCAGGTTCTCGTCGACATAGCGAACGGCGACGTCGCGCGCGTAGTCGATGTCGGCGTAGCGCGTTTCGGCCGGGAACGTGCGCGACGTGAGCCATTCGAGCAGCGGCTTGCCGCCGGCGCCGATCACCGGCAATTGCGGATAGTGGACATGCGCGTCGATGAAGCCGGCGCTGATCAGCGCGTCGCCATAGTGCGTGATCGGCGTATCGGGCGGTAGCCGCCTCGCGACGGCGTCGGCCGCGCCGCAATCAACGACGCGTCCGTCCGCCATCGCGACGATCGCGTCGGACTCGTAACGGCACGCCTGCGCGTCGTCGACGAACGGGTCGCTGTCGAAGGTCAGCAGCGCACCCCGAATCGCCGTCCAGGCGGACGAGACGCCCGTCATGACTTGCTTCTACTGCCGAGCGGTGCGCACGTTGTCCGGGTTGGCCACACCCGCGTTCGTGCGGAACGGGTTGATGTCGAGCCCGCCGCGGCGCGTGAACCGCGCGAGCACGGTGAGCCGCTCGGCGCGGCAGTGCGCCATGATGTCGGTGAAGACGCGCTCGACGCAGTGCTCGTGGAAACCGGCGTGGCAGCGGTACGAGACGAGATAGCGCAACAGCGCCTCGCGATCGATCCGCGGTCCGCGATACGCGATCTGCATCGACGCGATGTCAGGCTGCCCGGTCACCGGGCACACCGAACGGAAGAGGCGACTCGTCAGCGTCTCGTCGACGCTCGCGCCGTTCGCCGCGAGCAACGCGGGATCGACGTCGTAGACGTCGCAGCTCGTGCGCAGGTCGTCGAGGCTTTCGCCTGCGAGCTCGCGAATCGACTGCACGTCGAACGACGCGGGACCGCGCAGCGTGACGCCGACGCGTGCGCCGCAAGCGCGCGACAGGTCGCGCTCGATCGTGGCCGAAACGTCGGTCATGCCCGCGAACGGCGTCTGCGCGAACGAGCCCAGATAGAGCTTCATCGACTTCGACTCGACGATCGACGGCGACTCGGCCGGCACGTTCAGCGTGGCGAGCGCGATCTGGGGCTTGCCGCTTTCGTCGAGCCAGGTCAGCTCGTAGGCGGTCCACACGTCGGCACCGGTGAACGGCAATGCGCCACGGATGCCGAGCGCCTCGCGCTGCGGTGCGCGCGGCACGGTGAAGAGCAGGTCCGCCGCATAGCGGTCGGGATGGCGGCTCGGCCGGCCGAGCGGCGCGCGCGCGAGATCCTGCGCCGAGAGATCGGCGGACGTCACGTTCCTACACGCCGTATCGACGCGCCGAGCGCCGAAAGCTTGTCCTCGATGCGCTCGTAACCGCGGTCGAGATGGTAGATGCGGTCGATCGTCGTTTCGCCGTCGGCAATGAGGCCCGCGATCACGAGGCATGCGGATGCGCGCAGGTCGGTCGCCATCACGTTCGCGCCTGTCAGGCGCGTCGCGCCGCGGACGATCGCCGCGTTGCCTTCGACCTCGATATCGGCGCCGAGCCGCTTCAGCTCCTGCACGTGCATCATCCGGTTCTCGAAGATCGTCTCGGTGATCACCGACGCACCTTCGGCGCGTGTCGCGAGCGCCATGAACTGCGCCTGCATGTCGGTCGGGAACGCGGGGAACGGCGCCGTGCGCACGTTCGCGGCGCGCAGGTCGCCGTTGCCGCGGACGCGCATCGCATCGCCGTCGACGTCGATCCGTGCGCCGGCTTCGCGAAGCTTGTCGACGACCGCCGCCAGTGCGTCGATGCCGGCGCCGCGGACGAGCACGTCGCCACGCGTCGCGGTGGCCGCTGCGAGAAAGGTGCCCGTCTCGATGCGATCGGGCATGATCGCGTAGCGGGTGCCGCGAAGACGCGGCACGCCTTCGATGACGATCCGGTCGGAACCCGCGCCGGTGATCTTCGCGCCCATCGCGCCGAGGCAGGCGGCGAGATCGACGATCTCGGGCTCGCGCGCCGCGTTGTCGAGCGTCGTCACGCCATCGGCAAGCGCCGCGGCCATCATCAGGTTCTCGGTGCCGGTCACGGTGACCACGTCGAAGACGAAGCTCGCGCCGCGCAGCCGCGCCCCGCGCGCATTGACGTAGCCGTGCGTGAGGTCGATCTCGGCGCCCATCGCCTGCAGGCCCTTCACGTGCTGGTCGACGGGCCGCAGGCCGATCGCGCAGCCGCCGGGCAGCGACACGCGCGCTTCGCCGCAGCGCGCGAGCAGCGGTCCGAGCGCAAGGATCGACGCGCGCATCGTCTTCACGAGCTCGTACGGCGCGAGCGGCCAGTCGATCCGCGACGCGTCGAGCGTGATCGCATCGGGCTCGTCGCTTTGCTGGCGCACGCCCATCTGCGACAGGAGCGCGCGCATCGTCCGCACGTCGTTCAGGCGCGGCACGTTCGTGAGCGTCAACGGTTCGGCGGTGAGCAGCGACGCGCAGAGGATCGGCAGCGCCGCGTTCTTCGCGCCAGAGACGCGAACCTCGCCGCGCAGCCGCTGGCCGCCCTGGATGACGAGCTTATCCATGCGATGCCGCTTCCTCGGGCGTCAGCGTCGTCATCGACAGTGCGTGCACTTCCTCGCGCATCCGATCGCCCATCGCGTGATAGACGAGCCGGTGGCGCGCGATGCGCGACAGCCCGCGGAACGCCGGCGAGACGATGCGCGCCTCGAAGTGATGGCCGTCGCCGTCGACTTCGACGGCCTCGCATTCGAGACCCTTGCGGATCGAGGCCTCGATCGATTCCGATGTCACCATGAGCAGTCCGTCAGTGCCGAAGCTTGTAGCCGCGCGCAAGCATCGTGAGCGCGAGCGCGGCGAGGATTGCGGCGGCCGCGGCTACGAGCGCGAGCGAGACGCCGGGTGCGATGTCCGACAGGCCGAAGAACCCGTAGCGGAACCCGTCGATCATATAAAAGAACGGATTGAAATGCGACAGCGCCTGCCAGAACGGCGGCAGCGTATGGATCGAATAGAAGACGCCGGACAGGAACGTGAGCGGCATGATCAGAAAGTTTTGGAACGCCGCCAGCTCGTCGAACTTGTCGGCCCAGATGCCGGCGATCATGCCGAGCGTCGCGAGGATGCCGCTGCCGAGCACGGCGAACGCGATGGCGACGAGCGGGTGCGCGATCACGACCGGGCCCGGCGTGAGCAGCAGCGTGACGACGAAGACGCCGAGGCCGACGACGAGGCCGCGCACCATGGCGCCGAGCACGTACGCCGCGAACATGTCGAGCGGCGACAGCGGCGGCAACAGCACGAAGATCAGGTTGCCGGTGATCTTCGACTGGATCAGCGACGACGACGCGTTCGCGAACGCGTTCTGCAGGACCGACATCATGACGAGCCCCGGCACGAGGAAGGCCGTGTAGCGGACCTGGCCGTTGAACACCGACACCCGCGATTCGAGGACGTGCGAGAAGATCAGCAGGTAGAGGAGCGCCGTCAGGACCGGCGCCGCGATCGTCTGGAAGCTCACCTTCCAGAAGCGCAGCAGTTCCTTCTGCAGCAGCGTGAGCAAGCCCGAGCGGACCACCGCGCCGGGTATCGGCCGTCGTTTTCCCCCGTCATCCGCCTCGCTGACGCTCGGCGCCCTCTCCCCGCGCCCGGGGGGAGGGTCGGGGTGACGGGGCCGTGCGGCTCTCGTTCGCTGGATCACGATTCGGGCACCTCGGCAGGCCGCTTCGTCTCGTCGGTCGTTTCGGTGCCCGCCATGATGCGCAGGAAGACCTGCTCGAGATCGGTTCCGGCGAGCGTCAGCTCGTCGATCGCGATTCCCGCGACACGGAACGACGCGAGCAGCCGCTCGAGCTCGGCGTAGTTCTCGAGGCCGAGGTAGTAGACCGATCCTTCGCGGTCGTTCAAACGACGGGTCCAGTCATCGGGAAGGCGTGACGCCGACACGCGCACCGTGAGTCCCGCGAAGCGGGACAGCAGATGCTGCGTCGTGTCGAGCGCGACGATCCGTCCGGCCTTCATCATCGCGATGCGTCCGCAGAGCGCCTCGGCCTCCTCGAGGTAATGCGTCGTCAGGATGATCGTATGGCCGTCGCGATTGAGCTTGCGGATGAACGCCCAGAGGCTCTGGCGCAGTTCGACGTCGACGCCCGCCGTCGGCTCGTCGAGCACGATGACGGGCGGCTTGTGCACGAGCGCCTGCCCGACGAGCACGCGCCGCTTCATGCCGCCCGATAGCGCGCGCATGTTCGCGTCGGCCTTCGACGTGAGGTCGAGGTGATGGAGCAGCTCGTCGATCCACGCGTCGTTGTGCCGAAGGCCGAAGTAGCCCGACTGGATCGACAGCGTCTCGCGCACCGTGAAGAACGGATCGAACACGAGCTCCTGCGGCACGACGCCGAGCAGGCGCCGCGCCTCGCGGTAATCGGTGACGACGTCGTGACCGAGGATTCGCGCGGTGCCGCGATCCGCGCGCGTGAGGCCGGCAAGGATCGAGATCAGCGTCGTCTTGCCGGCACCGTTGGGACCGAGCAGGCCGAAGAACTCGCCCTGCGCAACCGTGAGATCGACGCCGAGGAGCGCATGCACGTCACCGAAGCGGCGCGCGACACCGGCGACTTCGACGGCATCGACGCTCATGTCGGTCCACGCGAACGCGCACGATCCGGTTCGATCCTCAATCGATCAGATTGTCGACGCCGTAGACAGTCGCGAGCGAGCGCAGCGATTGCGGGAGGTTTTCGACGCGAAGCGTACGGCCTTCCGCCGTGGCGCGCCGCTTCAACGCGATCACGATGGCGAGCGCCGTCGAATCGGCGCGCGTCATCCGCGCGAAGTCGACGACACCGCCTGCCGGCAGCGCGACGCCTTGCGACGCCGCGAAAACGGCAGCGGCATCGTCGAACGTCAGCGCGCCGTCGAAGCGCCATGCGTCGCCTTCGGTCGTGAACGTGCCGGTCGCTGCCTGGACGTCGCTCATTTCGCCGCCGGGGGCGGGGCGGCATTCTTCGCCGCGAGTGCGTTGATCAATCCGTCGATGCCGCCCTGGCGCACCTGCTGCGTGAACTCGTCGCGATAATTCGTCACGAGCGAGACGCCGCCGACGATCACGTCGTACGCCTTCCAGCCGGAAGGCGTCTTCTCCATGCTGTAATCGATCGACACCGGCGTCTGCCCCGGCCGATTCACCTGCGTACGCACGGTCACCTCGGTCGAGTTCGGCTCGGCGCGCAGCGGCTCGTAGGAAATCGTCTGGTCGCGATACTGGTTGAGCGCGTTCGCATAGGTGCGGATCAGCAGCGACTTGAACTCGTCGGCGAGACGCTTGCGCTGCTCGGGCGTCGCCTGCCGATAGGCGCGGCCGGCGGCGAGCGCCGTCATCCGGTCCATGTCGAAATGCGGCGCGATCTTCGCTTCGATCAGATCGCGGATGTGCGCCTGGTCGCCGGCCTGCACGCGCGCATCGCTCTTGATGATCGACAGCGCCTCCTGCGACACCCGCTTGACGAGCGCGTCGGGCGCTTCCTGCGCGAACGCGGGCACCGCGACGAGCGCGGCGAGCATCGCACACAATCGCAGCGCGCCGATGACCGCGCGGCGCTTCGAGTCGAACGTCATTGTTCGTCTTCCTTCGGTGGCGGCGGTTTGCCGTCATACACGAGGTACTCGCGGCGCTGCAGATACGAGCGCCGGATGAAGGTGTAAGGATCGAGGGCCGCCTGGTTCAGCACGTTCTCGGTCTGCAACGCGGAGGCGCGCAGATCGACGAGGTTCAGCGCCCACAGCACGTCGCGCGTCGGAGCGTCGTTGATGAAGTTGACCGGGCTTGCGTAGCCGCGGATCAGCCAGCCGCTTCCATCACGCACCGTCGTGGGCCCGAAGACCGGGATGAAAAGGTAAGGTCCCTGCGGAATGCCCCAGACGCCGAACGTCTGGCCGAAGTCCTCGTTGCCCTTCGGAATGTTGGCGCTGCCCGCAATGTCGATCAGGCCGAGCACGCCGAACCCGGTGTTCGTGATCACGCGGCCGAGGTCGTTGCCGGCCTTGTCCGGCTTGCCCTGCAGCACGTCGTTGACGAACGAGAACATGTCGTCGATGTTGCCGAAGAAATTGCTGACAGCGGTCCGGACGATGGTCGGCGTGTACTGGACGTACGCCTCCGCGACCGGCTTGACGATCTTGCCGTCGATCTGCTGATGCACCTTGTAGGAGACGCGATTCATCGGCTCGAACGGGTCCTCGCGCATCGGGCCCATTGCACATCCGCCGAGGAGCACGGTCGCGACGCACGCCGCCGCGATTCGTCGAGTCGCGCCGACACGACGCAGGGTGGCGCTTGCATGATCGCCCCACGCTTGCGCCTTCGGCGCTTCGCTGCTCCCCGGGGGCGCGGCGTTCGCGCTTTGAGGCGGCTCTACAGCGTTCATTTCGCCGCTCCTGCGGCGGCCGCCGCTGCGCCTGGCTGAGGTGTGGCAGCGGGCGCGGTCCCGGTCGCGGCCTTGTCGAACAGGAACTGTCCGATCAGCTTCTCGAGCACGATTGCCGATTGCGTCTTCATGATCCGATCGCCATCGGCGAGCATCTTCGTATCGCCACCCGAATCGAGGCCGATGTAGACCTCGCCGAGCAGCCCCGACGTCAGGATCGACGCGATCGTGTCCCTCGTGAACTGGAAGCCGCGGTCGATCTTCATCGAGACGATCGCCTGGTACGTCTGCGGATCGAGCCTGATCTGCTCGACGCGACCGACGACGACGCCGGCCGCCTTCACCGGCGCCCGCAGCTTGAGGCCGCCGATGTTGTCGAACGCCGCCTGCAGATGATAGCCGGGCGTGCTGCCGACCGACGCCAGATTGCCGACCTTCAGCGCGAGGAACAGGATCGCCGCGATGCCCATCGTCACGAAGATGCCGACCCACAGATCGAGCGTCGCGCGGTTCATCGCGTCGACGAACTGCCGGCAGTGCCGCAGAACGGAACGGGACTCATGCAATAACCTCCCCCGAGGCGGCCCGCTTCGCGGGCGCCTTCCCCCTCCGGCGGAGGGGGCGAGCGCCTTCGGGCGGCCGTGCGGCGGTCATACGCCGACGCCCCTGAACATGAACACGGTGAGCACGAAATCGAGCGCGAGGATCGAAAGCGAGCTCGCGACGACGGTGCGCGTCGTCGCCGACGAAACGCCTTCCGCCGTCGGTCGGGCGTTGTAGCCCTCGAAGACAGCGATGGCGCTGACGGCAATGCCGAACACGACGCTCTTGATGAAACCGTTGAGAATGTCGTAGCGAAAATCGACGGCCGCCTGCATGTTGCCCCAGAACGAACCGGCGTCGATGCCGATCAGGCGCACGCCGACGAGATACGCGCCGAAGATGCCGAGCGTCGAGAACAGCGACGCGAGAAGCGGCATCGAGACGATGCCGCCGACGAAGCGCGGCGCGACGACGCGCGCGAGCGGATCGACGGCCATCATCTCCATCGCCGACAGCTGCTCGGTCGTCTTCATCAGTCCGATCTCGGCGGTGACGGCGCTGCCCGCGCGACTCGCAAACAGCAGACCGGCCACGACCGGGCCGAGTTCCCGCACGAGCGACAGCGCAACGAGGATGCCGAGCGACTCGTTCGCGCCGTAGCGCGTCAGCACGTCGTAGCCCTGGAGCGCGAGCACCATGCCGACGAACAGTCCCGACACCAGAATGATGACGAGCGACAGCACGCCCTCGAAATAGATCTCGCGCAGCGTGAGCGACAGGCGGCGAAACGCGCCCGGCAGGTGCGTGACGATCGCGACCGAGAAGCGCGCGGCGAAGCCCAGGCGTGCGAGCGAATCGAGCGTCGCCCCACCGATGCGGCGCAGCGCGCCGGCGACTGTGTCAGCGAACATAAGAGGAGAACTCCCTGCCGATCGCCTTCGCCGGATAGTGGAACGGTACCGGCCCGTCGGGCTGTCCGTCGACGAACTGGCGCACGAACGGATCGTGCGACGCACGGACCTCGCCGGGCGTCCCCTGCGCGATGATCCGGCCTTCCGAGACGAAATAGATGTAGTCGACGATCTTCAGCGACTCGTAGATGTCGTGCGTCACGACGATCGACGTGATGCCGAGCGCATCGTTCAATCGACGCACGAGCTGGCCGACGATGCCGAGCGAGATCGGGTCGAGACCGGCGAACGGCTCGTCGTACATCACGAGCATCGGATCGAGCGCGATCGCGCGCGCGAGCGCGACCCGGCGCGACATGCCACCGGAAAGCTCCGACGGATACAACTGCGCGGCGCCGCGCAGTCCCACGGCGTTGAGCTTCATCAGCACGAGGTCGCGAACCAGCTCCTCCTGCAATTCGGTGTGCTCGCGCAACGGGAACGCGATGTTCTCGAACACCGACATGTCGGTGAACAGCGCACCGAACTGGAACAGCATGCCGATCTTGCGGCGCAGCGCGAACAGTTGCTCGCGGTCGAGCGCCTGCACGTCCTGGCCCGCGACGGTGATCGTGCCGCTTTGCGCGCGGAGCTGGCCGCCGATCAGCCGCAAGATCGTGGTCTTGCCGCAGCCCGAGCCGCCCATGATCGCGACGAGCCGGCCGCGCGGAACCGACATGTCGATGCCGCGCAGCACCGGGCGCTTCGCATCGTAGCCGAACGACACGCCCGTCAGGCGGACGGCGATTTCAGTCGGGCACGTCG
>Ga0134128_10006556_pt1 | contig 14082 bp, 13 predicted proteins | sample KB31754_FD_96462 | JGI IMG/M metagenome (GOLD analysis project Ga0134128, IMG submission 96462) | Terrestrial soil microbial communities with excess Nitrogen fertilizer from Kellogg Biological Station, Michigan, USA - KB3-175-4 | ecosystem: Environmental > Terrestrial > Soil > Unclassified ... | reverse complement strand
TACGGAGGGTTTCGACCATGATGCGACTGACGTCCCTGGCTCTTGCAGTTCCCATGCTCGCGTTGTCTTTCGCCGCCTCGACGCCGGCCCGGGCTGATTATGCCGTCATCCAATTCGCCAATGGCGATTGCGAGGTCTGGTCGAACAGCACCGACAATCCATGGGGTAGCGGCTGGAGGAAGCTCGCCTTTGGTCTGCCCAACTGGGACGCCGGCGAGGCCGCCTACCATGCGGCCAAGGCTGAGGGGGTGTGCCATTGAGCTGATAGGCGCCTCATAAACCCGCCGGATGGGGCGAGTGCAGAAGGCTCTCCGCCGATGTGCTCGCCTCGAAGCCGAGCGAAAAGTTTTGGGGAATCTTAGAACTTCGCCCGAATTCGCAAGCGGCGCGCTAAGCTATGCCGGGCCGTTCCGCCTAGTCTAGGCGCGGCGCTGCGCCCCTCCAAGGGCGCGAGCGAATCTTATCTGCGGCCGAACCCTTGCGGTTCGAGTTGGTGTTGAACACGCTCGAGTTCGCGCCGCGCAAACGCCTTTTTCGTAAATTGCAAATCTCTGCCGCTGCGGCCGGATGCGCCATGGTGGCTGCATCCACTGGCTCGTTCCGTTCGGCATCATCCTTGTCGATCGCGAGAGCGAAGCGAGGGGCCGATGAGGCGGTCGTAACGACTTTCACTAAGCGCGCCCAAGCCTTCCAACGGAACCGCTTCGAAGTGAACCATAGTGCAGTGATCTTGAATCAAAGGACAATAGCGCACTGATTAGCCGCGCGTATCATTACCTTAGTTTACGCCGCTTCGCCTCCTCCGAACGGTGCCCCGAAACGAAGCAAGCGGCGTCGCCCCCAACAACGAGGAGTGTGATCATGCGCGGCAAGACATCGACGATAATCAGCGGCCTTGCAATCGGCGCGTTAATGTTGGCGCTGGTTCCGGATGCGAGTGCGGCACGCGGCGGCTTCGGGGGCGGTGGCGGATTCAGAGGCGGCGGCGGTATGGCGGGCGGCGGCTTCAGAGGCGGCGGTATGGCGGCCGGCGGCTTCAGAGGCGGCGGTATGGCGGCCGGAGGCTTCAGAGGCGGTATGGCGGCCGGAGGCTTTCGCGGCGGCGCGTTCGCAGGCCGCGGCGGCGTGTTCAATGCGGCCGGAGTTGGGTCGGGCTTGGGCTTTCGCGGCGCCGGCTGGCGCGGTGGTGCGTGGGCCGGCCGACCCGGCTGGGGTGCCGCCGGATGGCGTGGTGGCTGGGCTGGCCGACCCGGATGGGGCGCCGCCGGATGGCGGACCGGATGGGGCGGCGGCTGGAATGGTGGTTGGGCAGGGCGCCGAGGCTGGGGATGGGGCGGCTGGGGTTGGCCCGTTGCGGCCGGCATCGGCATCGCCGCCGCCGGCATCTATGACTATGCGGGCTACAATCAGTGCCTGACCTGGGACGGCTACAACTGGGTGAACACCTGCTACTCGTCCTATGGCGATTACGGGTGGTGATCGAGACGAACGAATGGAGCCGCGTCCGCTACCGACGCGGCTGCCGAGGATAGAGGCGAGGGCCGCGTGCTGCATCCCGCCCAACTGATGATCCTCTCCATGCACGGAGGAGCCTGATGCGGCGCGGGCTCCTCACCGCCCTCCTGATCTTCATCGCCTTCAATCCCGCTTTGGCAGAAGTCCGGATCAAAGCCAGCGTTGGAGGCGTCGTCAGCGAGTATCTCCAATTTTTCGACACGCTGCGCCATTCCGGTCAACGTGTCGTCATTGACGGTCCGTGTTATTCTTCCTGCACACTGATCTTGAGTACGATCCCGAATGATCGGATCTGCGTCACGCGGCGGGCCGTCCTCGCGTTCCATGCGCCACGGCGCCTCGACCGATACGGTCAAAGTCGTCCGGCACCGGAAGCGATTACACGCCTTATGACCGCGGCCTATCCCGTACCGATCCGCGACTGGATCAACCGGCATGGCGGTTTGAAGGAAAAGCCGCTTTTTTTGCGCGCCCGGCAACTTGCCGCCTTGTATTCGCTCTGCTCGTAGGCGTTTTCGGACTGATGTGGCCCCTGGCATCTCCGAATAGCGTTCATTCAACGGCTCACGCCAAGTTCGCAGGATGCGTTCCGGGCAGGGGCTTTCATTGTCGATGAGCTAACTCGAATTTGCGCGTTTTGAGCGGCGTTAGCGCGGGTTGAGTGGCCGGCGTTGACGTGCGCCTGTCAAATTCAGCGGAGAACCGATACGTCGCTGATTGGCCGATCAGGAGACCGAGAAGCCTGTTGCAGTTGCGCTCTGAGCCGACTCAATCACTTTGCAAAGAAAAAATGCCGATATACGCAATTGAATAATCATGCCGAACAAGCAACGCAGTAAAACTGAAAAAATGTCGCGCAAGTCGTACGACAACGAGCTGCGCAAGCTTCAGGTTGAGCTGTGTCGTCTGCAAGATTGGGTCAAAGCTGCCGGAGCCAAGATCATCATCGTGTTCGAGGGGCGCGACGCTGCCGGCAAAGGCGGGACGATCAAGGCGATCAGCGAGCGGGTCAGTCCTCGCGTTTTCCGCGTTGTGGCACTTCCGGCGCCAAGCGATCGCGAGAAAGGCCAGCTGTATTTCCAACGATACTTCACACAATTTCCAGCCGCCGGCGAGATCGTCATCTTTGACCGCAGCTGGTACAATCGGGCCGGCGTCGAATCTGTCATGAATTTTGCGAGCGGGCCCGAGCTCAAGCGCTTTCTGAAGCTTTGCCCCGAAATCGAGCGGTATATCGCCGACGGCGGCATCGTGTTGATCAAGATCTGGCTCGAAGTCGGCCAAGAGGAGCAGGAGAAGCGCTTCTTGGCGCGCATCCGCGATCCGCTGCGCCAATGGAAGCTCAGTCCGATGGATTTGGAGTCCTACGGACGCTGGTACGACTACTCCAAGGCGCGCGATCACTTACTCGAGGCCACGGACACCAAACACGCGCCATGGCACATCGTCCGCACCGACGACAAGCGTCGCGGCAGGTTGAATTGCATCGCACACATTCTCTCGCTTATTCCGTACAAAAAGATCAAGCGGCCGAAGATCAAGCTGCCCAAGCGCACGACCAAGAACGCCTATGACGACCAGGCGTCGTTGAAAGGCCGCCATTTCGTGCCGGTCAGATATTGATCTGCAGCGGCCTGAAGGTAACCGTGCTTTCGCGCCAGCGTCCTATGGGGTCTTTAGCGCAGCGTCATTTTGGTCTGCGAGCACCCGCTCCAAGGTCGTCATCCTGCCCAGCCCGCCGATCTTGCCAGCCACGCCGTCGGCACGCAGCAGATCGCGTACAAATCCGTGGGCGCCGACGACGCGGAGCGAGATGCCGCGGGCACCCAGAGCGTCGTTCAAATCATGAAGCATGCGGGAGCCCGCCAGGTCCATATGAGGCGAGGCGGACAAATCGAAGACAACCAGGCGGACGTCAGTCCGACCGGACGCGCGAACGTGCTGAAGCACGGTTTCAAGAATACCGTCAGCATTGACGTAGATCAGGGATCCTTCGGGGCGAAACGCAATGACGCCGGGCAACGGCTCGTTCTCGGAATGACGCAGTAAATCCGAATATCGGTTTGTGCCTGGGATACGGCCCAGACATGCAAGGTGCGGACGCGAGACGCGAATAAGCAGAAGCAATACGGAAGCCGTGGCGGCAAGGAGAATGCCCTGCAGGATGCCAAGTACCAAAACGGCGCCAAACGCCGTCGCTGCGGCGTAAAAATCGATCCGGCTTACGCGCCACATGTGAAGCAAGGCGCGCAGATCGATCAAGCCGGCGACTGCCGCCAAGACGATGGCTGCGAGCGTAGCCTTGGGCAGGTCATCCAACAACGTGGTGAGGAAGAGCAGGCTGATTGCGAGCGTTATCGAGGCGAAGACGAGTGAAAGCTGAGTTTTGGCTCCCGCTCGCTCGTTGACGGCAGATTGCGATAGTCCGCCGGCTACCGGGTAACCGTGTCCCAAACCTGCCGCAAGATTCGCCGCGCCGATGCCAAGAAGCTCCTGACGGACGTCGATGGGGTAGCCGTGCTTTGCCGCCAACGCGCGAGCGGCGGATACGCTTTCAATATAGCCGAGCAGAAGGCATCCGGCGGCGAGCGGGAAAATTCCATCGACATCGCGAAGCCGCAGTGCCGGTCCCTGCAGCGTCGGCAAACCTGACGGAATATGACCCGTCGTGGCGACGCCGAACGCGGCTAGATCGAACGAATTGACGACCAGGATCGACAAGGCGACGACGAAAAGCGCGACAGGCTTCCCGGGCAGCAGGCGCTCTCCGGATTTGAGGAGAATAAGAGCGGCTATGCCGACCGCGAATGTGAGGTAATTTATCTGGACGATTTGACCAGCTAGCGCGATCACGCGTTCAAAGGAGTTCTGCCCGCCGCCCTGGGTGCCGATCAAAGCCGGCAGCTGCGTTATTGCGATCGTCACCGCGGCGCCGGCCTTGAAACCCACCAGCACGCTGTCGCTGATCAGCTTGACGAGCACGCTGAGCCGCAGCAGCCAGGCAAGAAAGTACAGGAGCGCGACCGTGAAAGCCGCCAGACTGGCGATTTGCGCATAACGCTCCGCATCACCCGCCGCCATTGCGGCCACGGTGCTGGCCAGCATGAGCGAAATGGCGGACGTCGGACCGATGGCGAGGTGCGGCGACGAGCCAAACAGCGCATAGCCGAGCCCGCCCAGCAGGTAGCCGTACACTCCGACTTGAGCCGGCAGTCCCGCCAATCCGGCGTACGCGAGCGAGACGGGCACCGCGTAGGCCGCCAGCATCACCCCGGCGAGCGCATCATTGGGGAGCCATTGCAGCCGATAGGTGGCCAGCCAACGAACCGGCGGCAGATAAGCCAGCTTTGCCAGACCGCTTCTCTTGTCGATCATGGGCAGCCACTGATCGGCGGGCGCTTTAGCAGGTCGCCGGTCTTTTCCGGAGGCAGTCTAGATGCGTGACCGCGGCACGCATTGTCGTTGGCCTCCCGCGTCGCCGCGCTGAATTTTCGCGTGCAGTATGCCGTGGCTGCAGCACAGAAACCGCGCGGCGACCGAGAGGCCGGCCGTCAGCGACGACGCCCGCCGCCACCGCCACGGTGAGCAACGTGAGCTCCGCCGCCTCGCGCTACCGCTCCGCCGCGGGCTACGGCTCCGCCTCGAACGACCGCGGCGCCGCCGCGATAAGCTCCGCCGCCGTAATAGCCACCGCCGCCGCCGCAATATTGGTAGGCGGGATCGCAGGTGGTGGCATAGTAGCCGCCGCTGCCGGCGTAAGCGCCGCCCACGACCGCGCCGCGTCGAACGACCGCTCCGCCTCGATACGCTCCGCCTCGATACGCGACGGCTCCGCCACGCGCGGCGCCGCCACGCACTGCGCCACCGCGGTAGCCGCCGCCACCACGTCCTCCGCCCCTGACCTGCTGGACATCGGACGGTAAGGCGCTGGCGGCGCTCGCAACGGCCGCTGCCGGCATTGCCATCACCGCGGATTGGGAAGCTAACGAAGACAGCGTCAGTGCTGCCGCTGCAGCAGTGACGGAGATCAAGAGCTTGGACTTCATTGTTGCTCTCCCTTTCGACAGGATTGACTGACACATGAGTGCAGGTATGCGAGGTCATGCCTGTCCAATGTCGGAAGCGCTACTCGAATACCGCATAAGCGTTTGCTTCAGAGGCGAAGTCAGTCAATTCCAATGCGAACGCTTTGGACGGCAACGGAGACACGATCATCGGTCGCAGATTGCCGGTTCCGGATCGAGCGATTCACCGCTGCATCATCGTTGTTCGGATACTGAGCGAACAGATCAGGCCGCTCATGCTGACGCGCTTGTCGATCAGGCCCAATCCAACGTCAGCAGCGAACAGCCAACCCGATAACCGCAAGCGCTTATGCCGCGGTCGCCCGACCGGAATCTTGCGGTCGTTGAGCAGCATTGGCGTTCACTGAGTGGTTTGTTTTTAGGCGCCAAGACTATCCTCCCCTTGCCTCCAAGCCGGGGCCTCTATGGGACCGCGGATGCCCGGAGCGTCTCAATCTTTGCAGAACGGCGCGTCGCAAAGACGGCGCATGGAAATCTACGCATTTCTGATCGTGACGGTTGTTCTGATGCCGGCAATAGCCGTTGCAACGGTCGGCACCTGGGGCCTGACGGTTTGGATCTATCAAACGATCAACGGCCCGCCGGGCCCGCCAAAAAAGTGAGCTGCGCCATGGTTGACAGGCCGCCCATGCCGCTCGACCGCCGAAAGTTTCTCAACGGCGGTTGGCCCGCGCCTGCCAAAGGCCAGGCATACAAGCCGTTCGAGGTGGCGAGTGTCCTGGTTCAGGTCAGGCCTGAGCGCGTGGACGCAGTCGCCCGTGGCATCGAGGGGCTGCCCGGCTCACAAATCTACAGCCGCAGCCCACAGGGCAAGCTCGTTGTGGTGATCGAAGCCAACAACGTCGGCGAGATTGGCGCCACGCTCAACGCAATCTCGTCCATGCCGCATGTCCTGTCAGCGGCGCTGGTCTTTCACGCAACAGACGAGGGGTGACCTTCATCACCAGCGAGATGGTCATGGCTCAGCATCGCGTGGACCGTCGAGAGCTCTTGAAATTGAAAGCGGCCGCGATGGCGGCAGCCGCCGGCGGGCTGCCGACGCTGGCCACGGCGCAAAACCTCGTCACCGACCGCGCGCTGACGGAGTTGAAGTGGGACAAGGCGCCTTGCCGATTCTGCGGCACCGGCTGCGGCGTCATGGTCGCCACCAAGGACGGCCGCGTCGTCGCCACGCACGGCGATGCCAAAGCCGAGGTCAATCGCGGCCTGAATTGCGTAAAAGGCTATTTTCTCGCCAAGGTGATGTATGGCGACGATCGTCTTACCCGGCCGCTGCTTCGCAAGACGAACGGCCGCTACGACAAGAACGGCGAGTTCACGCCGGTGTCGTGGGGCGAAGCCTTCGACGTGATGGCGGAGAAATTCAAGGACGCGCTCAGGAAGCGCGGACCCGGCGGCGTCGGCATGTTCGGCTCCGGCCAGTGGACGATCTGGGAGGGTTATGCGGCGAACAAGCTGTTCAAGGCCGGCTTCCGCTCCAACAACATCGATCCCAACGCGCGGCACTGCATGGCGTCGGCGGTGATGGGTTTCATGCGCACGTTCGGCATGGACGAGCCGATGGGCTGCTACGACGATTTCGAGGCCGCCGATGCCTTCGTGCTGTGGGGCTCCAATATGGCGGAGATGCATCCGATCCTGTGGAGCCGGCTGACCGACCGCAGGCTGAGCGCGCCGCATGTGAAAGTTGCGGTGCTTTCGACGTTCGAGCACCGCTCGTTCGACCTCGCCGACATTCCGATCGTCTTCAAGCCGCAAACCGACCTTGCGATCCTGAACGCAATCGCCAACCACATCATCACGACTGGCCGCGTCGACAAGCATTTCGTCACGCAGCACGTCGCTTTCAAGATCGGCCAGACGGACATCGGCTACGGTCTGCGGCCCGAACATCCGCTCGAGCAGAAGGCGAAGGGGCGTGCGAATCCCGGCGATGCGCGCGATGGCTCGTTCGAGGACTACGCGAAATTTGTCTCGGCATACACGCTGGAGCGGGCTGCCGACATGTCCGGCGTGCCGCTCAGCCGTCTGCGCCAATTGGCCGAGCTCTATGCCGATCCGAAGACCAAGGTCATGAGTCTTTGGACCATGGGCTTCAACCAGCACACCCGCGGCGTCTGGTGCAACAATCTCGTCTACAATCTTCACCTTTTGACGGGCAAGATTTCCGAGCCGGGCAACAGTCCGTTCTCGCTGACCGGCCAGCCATCGGCCTGCGGCACGGCGCGCGAAGTCGGCACCTTCTCGCACCGGCTGCCGGCCGACATGCTGGTGGCCAACAAGGATCATCGCGACAAGACCGAAACGATCTGGCGGGTGCCGGAAGGCACGATCGATCCGAAGCCCGGTTACCACGCGGTGCTGCAGAACCGCATGCTCCGCGATGGCCGGCTCAACGCGTACTGGATCCAGGTCAACAACAACCTCCAGGCCGCTCCCAATATGAACGAGGAGACCTATCCGGGTTATCGCAACCCGGAAAACTTCATCGTCGTCTCCGAATCCTATCCGACGGTGACCGCCCAGGCCGCCGATCTCGTTCTGCCGAGCGCCATGTGGGTCGAGAAAGAGGGCGCCTACGGCAACGCCGAGCGGCGCACCCATTTCTGGCATCAATTGGTGAATGCGCCCGGCGAGGCCCGTTCCGATCTGTGGCAGCTCATGGAGTTCGCCAAGCGCTTCAAGGTCGAGGAGGTCTGGCCGGATCACCTGATCGCCAAGAAGCCGGAGGTGCGCGGCAAGACGCTGTTCGATGTTCTTTATAAGAACGGCGCGGTCGACAAATACCCGCTCGCGGATATGGCGGCAGGTTACGAGAACCAGGAAGCCAAGGCGTTCGGGTTCTATGTGCAAAAGGGGCTGTTCGAGGAGTACGCCCAATTCGGCCGCGGCCATGGCCACGATCTCGCGCCGTTCGATATGTACCACGAGGTGCGCGGGCTGCGCTGGCCGGTCGTCAACGGCAAGGAGACGCGGTGGCGCGATCGGGAGGGCTACGACCCTTATGTCAAACCGGGCGAAGGCGTGCGCTTCTACGGTTTTTCGGATGGCAAAGCGCGCATCTTTGCGCTGCCTTACGAACCGCCGGCAGAGTCTCCGGACGCGACCTACCCCTACTGGCTGGTGACCGGCCGCGTGCTGGAGCACTGGCACTCCGGCTCGATGACCCGGCGCGTCCCTGAACTCTATCGCGCCTTTCCGAACGCCGTCTGCTTCATCCATCCGGATGACGCGGCCGCTCTCAAATTGCGTCGCGGCGACGAGGTCAAGGTACAATCGCGTCGCGGCTTCATACGCACGCGGTTGGAGACGCGCGGACGTGATCGCATGCCGCGCGGCGTGGTGTTCGTGCCGTGGTTCGACGAAAGCCAGCTTATCAACAAAGTGACGCTTGACGCGACTGATCCGATCTCGCTGCAGACCGATTTCAAGAAATGCGCTGTCCGTATCGAACGCGTGTGAAGGAGCGGGCGATGAAAGACCGTCGCAAACTGCTTGCCGCCGCGATCCTCGTGAGCCTGGTATCGACCATCGCCACGGCGCAGACTTTTTCGGCGCTGCGCGGTTCGATACCGCTCGATCAGAACGGACCTGCGCCGCCAATCACACCCGAGCGCAATACCGCGTTGCGCGAGGCCCGGAATTATCCCGAGCAGCCGCCCGTCATTCCGCACGCGATCGAAGGTTACGAGGTCAGCATCCGCGGCAACAAATGCCTGTCATGCCATGCGCGCACCCGCGTCGGTGAATCGCAGGCACCGATGATCTCCATCACGCACTTTTCCGACCGCGACGGACAGTTCCTGGCATCGGTCTCGCCGCGCCGGTATTTTTGCACCGAGTGCCATGTGCCCCAGCACGACGTGAAGGCGCCGGTTGGCAACACCTTTGTCGACATCGATGCGCTCTTGAACCGCACCGCGTCCGGAACGCAGCGATGAAAGAGGCCGAGGGGCTGCGTCCGTCATTGCTCGAACGCGCTTTGGCTTTTGCGCGCCAAATATGGGACGTGCTGCGCAAGCCGAGTACCGTCTTCAGTCTGGGCAGCCTGGTCTTTGCCGGCTTCATTGCCGGGATCGTGTTCTGGGGCGGGTTCAACACCGCGCTTGAATTCACCAACACCGAGACCTTTTGCACCTCCTGCCATGAGATGCGCGACAACGTCTTCGAGGAGCTGAAGACGACCGTGCACTATACCAACCGGTCGGGCGTGCGGGCGCATTGTCCCGATTGCCATGTCCCGCACAACTGGACCAACAAGATCGCCCGCAAGATGCAGGCGTCGAAGGAAGTGTGGGGCAAGATCTTCGGCGTCGTCGACACCCGCGAGAAGTTCCTGGACCATCGTCTCGAGCTGGCGATCCGGGAATGGGCGCGCATGAAGGCCAACGATTCGCTCGAATGCCGAAATTGTCACAGCGCCGAGTCGATGGATATCACGCGGCAAGGCCCGCGTGCGGTGGCCGCCCATCAGCGATTCCTGTTCACCGGTGAGAAGACCTGCATCGACTGCCACAAGGGAATAGCGCATCACTTGCCTGATATGCGCAGCGTGCCTGGGTGGCAGTAGCGGCCTTTCCTGGTCGGCCGGCGCTCAAGCCGTCTCAATGTCCGCCGAACACCAGGGTCTTGAAGGGGAGCAGGAGCGCCTGGATGCGCAACAGCAGGGCATGCACGAGCGCGAGCCCGTCGACGGCGTGAAGCGCCAGGCCGCGCAACGTTCCTGTCTCGGGGGCAACGATCTCATCGTGGTTGCTCGAGTAGGCGTTGGCAATGCAACTGCTGCCCGGTGTGACATTGTCGAGGCCGCCTTTGTAAAGCGGTTCGAGAAACGCAATCAGCGTGCCGGGCTGCGTCACCTGCTTGGGGTCGAGCAGCTGCTCGCCGCCGCGGAACTGGCCGGCGGCGATGTATCGCTGCACGTCCGTGACCACCATTGGAATGACCGTGAATGGCTTTGATACGCACGTGACTTCGGCGATCATTCCGACGTTCATGATCTGCGCTTCGATCTGGTCGAAGCCTGCCGCGAGCGCCCGGCCGGCGTTATCCGGGATCAGGACGCCGGCCGGACGCATGAGCGGGTTGACGACGTCGCCCACCCGCAGCGTGAATTGCTCGACGCGACCGGTCACGCCGGCGCGAACGACCGTCTTCGATAATTCCACAGCAGCCTGGTCGAGGGCCGCCTCGGCGCTCGCCTTATCGGCCACAAGCTGCGTTGAGAGTTTCTCGCTGGCCGCATCGCGGGTGGCCATGGCCGCATTGACCGCGGCCTGCCGGCCTTGGACCAGAACCTGCAGCTTCTCGATGTCGCGCTCCGGAACCGTTCCGGAATTGCGTCGCTTCAGCTCCTCTTTGGTCTGCAGCTGATCCAGCGCCTGCTGGTAATCCGACTTGGCTACGTCGAGTTGGTGCTCGGACTTGGTGACATCGATTCGCGCGACCGCCATGTCGGCGTCTATCTCCTCGATCTTGCGGTGCGCGGTCGCGAGAGCCGCCTGCTGTTTCGAGTCATCGAGCTTGAATAGTACTGCGCCCTTTTCGACGTGGCCGGTGTAATCGACGGCGACCTCGGACACACGTCCGTTGATTTCGGGCAGGATCGGAATCGTCCGGTAGAAAAGCGTCACGTTGGTTGTCGCCGGATGATTGTAGAAAACGGTGAGGATCAGCGCGATCGTGAGCAGCAGGCAGGTCGTAATGCCCCACCTGAGCTCGAACCAGACGGAATAGAGCGTAATCTCCTTGCCGATCCGCTTGCCCTGAACGAAACGTCGGAACAGGTAATCGGGCAAAATTGTCAGCATCGAGCAGAACAGGAGCTCAAGCATGCGTCAGCTCCTTGCCCTTTGCCGGTCGCGCCGGCGGTTCGCCCGACAGCGACCCGTTCGCCGGCTGGCTGGGCGGAGCCTCGGTGTAGCTTTCATGCGCTAGCGGTTCGCCGGATGGTGGTTCGGCCGAAAGCTCCGCAGGCCTGGTTCCCGCGATCCGCTCAACACCCGTTGCAATCCGGCCCATCCAGCCGCTGAAATCGGGCAAATCGATCAGCGCGAGCAGCAGCGCCGCGATCCAAAAGGCGTGAATGTGCGTGAACAGGGCAATCAGGCACAGGACTGCAACGATCTCGAATTGCAGCTTGTGGCCGCGGTGAGCCATGCGCTCGGGCAAGCTGTGCAGCCGCAGGAACAGGATGCCGAACGTCACGACGGCGACCAAGAGAAACACTGCCGTGACGACCATCAGTACGTCGGTCTGGCCGGGCGGCGTAATGAAGATCGGCAGATGATGGTTTGCGACGGGATTAATTTCGGCAGCCATGGGCCGGTCCTTCGAACCGTGGGCTGAGGGACGTGAGCTTCCGAAGGCCGGAGCGATCGCACGAGGTCCTCAGTCCAATGCGCCCGGCAGCCGGGACCAAGATGTGCCATGCAGCCGCCATTTTGAACGACGGTTCAGCAGGTCACTCCACGAGCGCATCTGCTGGCTGCACGCCGGGCATGAGTCCTTACGCAGACACCGCCGACGCGGTGCATGCCGACGCCGCATGCCTCGCGAACTTTGGTGATCGTTTGATCCGAATGGTGGGGCGCTGCCAGCGGTAAAGCATGGGCCGACGAGGTCAGGGTCAGTGCAACCGCAATGACAATCAACCTGCTCATCACGTGTCTCCGGTTGGAATCGCGCACGGCTTTGCGCGGTTGCGAAAAGCGTAATGCTGCTGGCGATGTGGGCTACTCAAAAAGCGCGCCCCTTGCTCATAGCGTGCAAATCGTTCGGAAAAGCGGTGTGGCGCATTTTTGGAACGCCGGACGCCATTTGGCGCACCTAACCAAGTGTTTGACGGCAAAACACAGGTGAATGGTGCAGGTCAAACGCTACCTTGACGCGCGTGGCGAAAGCCGACCGGCGGGAAGACATTTCGTCGCGCCGTATCATTGCGGACACATGATTCATGATCTCAGCAATCATTACATATCTTCGGGAAATGGCCGAGACATGCATAAGCGTGGCTCGCGCTTGTCCGCATCGCACGACAGCGCACGGGCTCGAGGAGATTGCCGCCGACCTGATGGCAAAGGCAAAAGAGCTGGAGGGCCTTCACATACAGTGAAATTATCGTGCCGGACAGCTTCGGCAGCTTGATGGGTCATAGTTTTTTAACTAAGCTAATTATCGCGAGATTTCCTGAATTTGCTCACGGCTTTTTACGCGTCACATGAGCAGACTTCTGCGTATGCGCCAGAGTTTGTTGAAACGGATCCCTGAGCGGTACGCGGCGAAGCTCATCTCGAAGCGGCGGCTGATCTCCTCAGGCACGTTAACCGTCATTGTCGGCGTTGCTTACTTCTTTGCTGCGCGCCTGGGCCTATTTCTATTGACGGAGCCTGATGGTGTCGCCGTATTTTGGCCGGCTGCGGGCGTCTCTTCCGGTATTCTGATTGCTCTGGGGCGGGATCTGCGATGGCCCGTTGCCGTCGGCGTCGTCGCGGCGACCGTCGCGGCCAATCTTACCAGCGACCGCAATATTTGGGCCGCGATCGCGTTCGGACTATGTAACGTCGGCGAGGCACTGCTGGCCGCATGGTTGATCGAGCGCTATGTCGGCGGTGTTTTCCGCCTGAGCAGGCTGCGTCACGTATTATACCTGCTCGTTGTGGCGATCGTTGCGACTGCAGTCTCGGGAATCGCGGGGACGGTTGGCTACGAACTGTTTCACAGCTCGGACGTGCCAGCCCTGACCATATGGCAGCACTGGTTCCTTTCCGATGCAATCGGCATCATTACTGTCGCGCCATTAATAATTGGCCTGGCCTGGGTGGCGCGCGAGCGGTCGCCGCCGCGCGAGGCTGTCGAAGGTGTTGCTGCTGTCATTTCTGCAGCTGCGGCGATCACAGTCATTATTTTTGTGCTGCCGAATGCCTGGTGGAGCGGAATTGGACCGGTCGAACTGCTGTTTCCGGTGATATTGTGGCTCGCGGCCCGCTGCCGCCCGGCGTTCACGGCCGTGGCGGTGTTTGTTGTTTCGCTGACGATCGTCACCGCACTTACCTTCAGGCTTGGGCACTTTGGCGATGCCGCACCCTCGATAGAGGAGCCGGTTTTCGTTACCCAAGCCGGAATCGTCGGCGTGGCGATTTTTGCGCTGGTGCTGGCTGCGCTGTTCGCGGAACGACGCTGGAATGTGATCGCTATCACAGAACGCGAAAACCGGACCCGTGCGATCGTCAATACGGTCGTTGATGGCATCATAACGATCGACGATCAGGGCACCATCGAGAGTCTCAATCCGGCAGCGGCTCGCATCTTCGGTTATAATCCGGATGAAATTATCGGACGAAACGTCAAGACGTTGATGCCGGAGTTCTACGGTGGCAGCGGCCGCGAGCTGCACGACGATGTGCGGGCCGGCCAAGGTGAAACGAACAAATTTTGGCGTGAGGTGACTGGGAAGCGCAAGGATGGCTCGACCGTTCCCGTG
>Ga0134128_10006554_pt1 | contig 14085 bp, 10 predicted proteins | sample KB31754_FD_96462 | JGI IMG/M metagenome (GOLD analysis project Ga0134128, IMG submission 96462) | Terrestrial soil microbial communities with excess Nitrogen fertilizer from Kellogg Biological Station, Michigan, USA - KB3-175-4 | ecosystem: Environmental > Terrestrial > Soil > Unclassified ... | reverse complement strand
TAAGTGAGGCGCTTTCGAACTTACCCCCGGACGGTTGTTTGTAAACATTGGGGTTGGAAGAAACGGAAGTTGACATGATGCCTTTGTCCTACGAATTCTTTTCCTACACGAGTTCATGATCTACCCAGGCGTCTCCTCCGTGCCTGACTCAGCTGCATATGGCAGGTGAAAGTGAGAATTCTGAATCAACAGCACGCTGAGACCCTTGTGTCACTCGCCCGAATAGACTCAGCACCATAGATACAGCGCTCAGCAAAACGAGCGGTTCAATAGGGTGGCGATAACTGGTAGCCCAAACCACCTCGGTGACATAGTAGGCGAAAGGATAAAGCGCAAATAAGGTGACCAGGAAAAAGCGCAGCGGGTTGGAACGCAGAATGTATACCCAGCTCAGGAGCACCACCGGTAAGTAGAAAAGTGGGTAGGGCAGCAACCAAAAAGCTAAAGCACGCTTGCTGCTGCGAGCCAGGAATTCACGGGGCGATGATCGTATGTAGTCAATTGACTGGGTTAGCTTCCACTGCATGAAGCCGCCTTCTCCGCGCGCCGCAAACTGCCTTAGATCGTCACCGTCATCGCTGTAGTCGTAAGTGCCACCACAAAGGTTCCAGGCACAGCCGCGCGTGTTTTCCATGCCACGATGGTTCCCAACGTAGAGCGCTTGCCCGAAGCTATCCCGCAGACCTGGGTAAAAATGGCCCATTGTTAAGTAATTGCGCAGCATCCACGGTGAGACAATTAGACCTATAGCCAGAAGAGAAAACAGAACGTGTCGTTTTGATTGTAAGAACCACCGGGCGCTGGCAGGGTAAAGCAATACCAGCACGGAATTCATTAACATGCCAATTCCGAGAGTGGCACCGAGAAGAAACGATTGTTTCTGTCCGATCTTATACTTCCGGGGAAGGAGACAAAGCCAACCTAACACGAACACTGTAGACAACAGGTAGTGCGAAAGATTCAAATCTGTCGCGGCGATAGCCGGCAACAAGGCCCAGATCCATGCCGCACTTACACCAGCCAAGGGCGAGAACCAACGCCTTCCCACGCGATAGATCAGAAAACACACCAAGCTGCCTAGTACACAATTGAAGCCGACTAGCGTCCAAAGCGAAGCAAGAGAGAACACACCGGTAATCTTGAAAATGCCTGATATGAATAAGGGATAAAGCGGGGGTTGCTGCGCTGACGGCATGAGAAGGATACCATCGTAGGGCGACGAAAATCCCTCTCCTCTTGCGATGTGGGCGGCAATGTGACTTGGTTCATTACTACTGTAAGGATCGCCCTTGCCGTTTGCGGTCATCCAGCCGACGAAATTGCCTGCCAGAGCGAAGCGCAGAATCAGCGCTGCGACTACGATAAGCAGAGGGGAACGGATTAAACGCAATGCAGCCCTGGCGAGCCCCGCAAGGCGGGACGTGCTCGTGTTCAGCATGGCCGCTCCTCCCCTCCCGATTCGCTTTCGGCACGTTCTTGCGGCCACCGGAAAACGTATCCCAATATTGTTCCGCTCGAAAAACCGCCTTCCAAACCACCGCCTGGAGTTTCGAGACCGTACGCCGTGAGTAGGCGGTGTGCCGTCACTCCCTTCATTGCGCTCAGTATGGCAGTAGTGCCTCGAATTTCTCAACTGAAATGTGCTTTCAAGGTTGGGCGGCGTTAGCGATTTCTCGTATCGGTCATTCGGCGGAAGCGATTTTCTACAGCAGAAAATAAGGCTGTAAAGGGGCAGCTTGTGTCAGCGATACTCCGTTTAATGGACAGTTCGGATTCCGGCAGCGGGCATTGCGTTAGTTCGGCTTTCATCAGATAATCCGCACTTTCAATTTTTTGCCGTTGCTGAGGACCATCCAGGGGCACTGGCAGATCATGGGCGAAGTTGACAAAGAGCACCACGTGAAACTTGTGGTGGATGAGTGGGGGCCGTGGTACAAACCGGGTTCTGAGATTACCCGGGGCGACATTCTGGAGCAGATGCCCACGCTGCGGGACGCGGTGTTCAGCGGCATGACCCTGGATACTTTCAACCGCCACCCGGAGAAAGTTGCCATGGCGGCGTGCGCGCAGCTCATCAATTGCCTGAACAGCTTATACCTGGCGCATGAAGACAAGTTTGTAGTCACCCCAGTCGGGCACGTGTTTGGAATGTACGCCGTCCATCAGGGAGGACAGGCGCTACGGGCAATCTTCTCGGCGCCGCGGGTGAACTATCAGCGCGATGGCCAGCTGGCGTCGTTCTGGGGCCTGCAAGGGTCGGCTTCGCTAAAGGGCAAGGAATTGTCTCTCACCGTGGTCAACCCTGCGGTAAGCGAGGCGCGGGAAACCGAGATCGTAATTCGCGGAGCCCAGGCCATTTCCGCCACGGAAACGGTGCTCACTGCCCCCGACATCCATGCGCACAACACCTTCGACCAACCGCAAGCCGTGGTTCCCCAGGCACGCGAGGTAAAAAAAGCAGGGAGTTTCACCTTTCCCCCCGCCTCGGTTAACGGGCTGCGTATTCAGTTGCGGTAACCATGGCTAGTGTCCTATCGCAACAATGAAGAGAGCCGCGTGGACGTGCATATACGCCACGAAGGCGCGCATGGGATCGAACATTTCAGCGACCTGATAGCTGAAAAAGAACAGGCCCGCGTAGAAGATGTGAGGCTTGGCGTCGAGCAGCAAGAGGAATGGCCGGGCGACGACGGAGCGAATTCTGGACCAGTAGAAGAGCAAAACCAACCCGCCTCCCATGAGGGCTCCGGCCAGCAAGTCACTGAGAAAATGAAATCCCAGCCAGAGGCGCGGGAACAGAATAGCAGGCACAATGTAGGCCAGAGCCAGGCTACCGACGCGCCGGGAGGCCAGGAAGAGTCCGGTGGCGAGACCCACGAACAGAATGGCGTGGTCGCTGGGAAAAGAGCTTTCGGGGTGATGCGGCGCAGAAAGAGGAGGAACGGGGAAGTGGAAAACGGGATTCTCGCTGGGCCGCAGGCGCAGGGGGAGAGTGGCCACCATGGCCCTTCCGATCGCCAACGCGATCACGCAGGCCAGCAAACCCGAGACCAGCACTTGCCGGCGGGTGACTCTGTCCGGGCCGGGATAGAACCAAACCCACCACAGCATCAGCATCACAATCTGTCCCCGGAAGAAGTAGCTGTTGGAGAGTTGGGCCAATACCGAGGTTACGGCGTGGTGCTGTGTGGCAACAATGCTGAAAAAGTGCGATATGTGAAGGTCAATCGGATTCATAAATACTGTTGTACCAGGCGGCCTCAAGCAATCTAAATGCACGCACCTTGCCAGTGGTTCGTCCGTAAGTTATTGCTAAGATTGGGCATACCTGGGTACTGACGGGTTTGGAAGCGGAAAGATGCAAAAACTTGCGCAGTGGCGCGTCAGCGGGGAAGGCCCTCCCAGTGAGGTCAGGGGGCATTGTGGTTAACTTGCCATCTGTACCGTGGCTCGGTCCTGTGGGCTGGCCGCGAACAACTTCTCCGGTGTGTAACCGAATTGGGCGGCCATCAGGTTCCAGGGAAATTCCGCGATCAAGGTATTGAACTGCCGCACCATCTCGTTGTAGTGCTGTCGGGCAAAAGCGATGCGGTTCTCCGTGGTGGTTAACTGCTCCTGGAGCAAGAGGAAATTCTGCGAGGCCTTCAAGTCGGGATAACGTTCGGCGGTGAGAAACAGGTTGCCCACGGCGCTGCCCAGCGCCATCTCCGCCGCAGCCCGGGTGACAAGGTCGGCGCCGGCATTCATGGCCGCGCTGCGCGCCTGAGCTACCGCTTCCAAAGTTTGGCGCTCGTGGCTCATGTAGCCTTTGACCGACTCCACCAGGTTGGGGACCAAATCGTGGCGTAATGTGAGCTGGACGTCCACATCGGCCCAGGCGTTGCGGACGTTGTTGCGCATGCGGACAAGCCGATTATAGGCATGCAGCACAAACCATGACGCCAGAACCACGACAACCGCAATCGCAATCAGCATGGGAGTGAAATCCATGTTCCAGCCTCGGCTCTGGTCATGACGTTGGGCCGCTCGTTTACCGTCGCTGGCTCAAGGCCGCGGCCACGTCCTGCACAAATTTCGTAAAACCTGCAATGACGCTCGCCCAGTCCACTGCGAACAGCCAGTGAATCAGCGCCAGCCATAGCCCCAGACACAGCAGATTCAAGCCGATCATCATGGCGATCACAAACAACATGAGAACGCCGCAGGTGAGCAGCAGGGGACCAAGAATGAGATAGAGGATGGCGAGCACAATCTTGCCGCCCAACCCACTGTGACGCCGGGATGGGTCGATCAGGTGCGCTCCCATCCTTTGCAGGCGCTTGGCGCGTTTGGCTAAGGGCGGGTGAAAGGAGACGAAGCTGACCGTCTGCAGTCCGGTCTGTCCGCGCTGGGTCTCGCCTTGCTGCCGCTGCCGGCTTTGGCGCTGCATGCGGACCCGCGCCAAGGCAGCGCGGTCGCCACGCTGCGCCAGCATGAGGTCGTTGATGTTGGGCAGTTCGTGCACAAGCGCCGGATCCACGCCCATGGCCTGAGCAAAAGCCTGCAGGCGCACGGTAGCTTCGGCATTGCCCGTGGCCGCCGCCATCGCTGTGGACATCATCTCCTGGCGGACGCGCGCGAATTCCACAGCCGCGCCGGGAAGCGAAGGCGAATTATGAGCGGCCGCCGTAACCCCAGGGTTGGCCGTGGCGTGCCAGGCCTGCAGGAACTTGCGCTGTTGCTCCGCTGACGCCGAGTCCCTGCCCAAGCTGCGGTCGCCGCCGGGGTTCACCACGAACAGGTGCGAAGCCCAACTCCCCCCGGCCACGGTGGCGCTGTCGTCGCTCAAGCTCTGCAGGGCGCTCTCCAGCGCATCCGGGTTGCGGGTGAGTTCCACCGCGCCGGCGTCGGCCAGATAGCGCCGGGTCCGCCACAGCAGCGCCATGCACGGGCCCAGCAGCAGGTTGAGGAAGAACCACAGCGTGAGCTCCACCGCTAGGTTGGTGAACAGGAACGGGAAAAACATCAGGCGCAAAGCCTTGCGGATCACTCCGGGATTACTGCTGTTGAAGAAGCGGTCAATATCGCTGGAATTCATATCCAGCGTGTCCGCCAGCAGTTCCGCCACCTGCTCGGCGTCGGCGGACTGGGCAGCGCCGGTTCCACGCCGCAAACTGTAACGAACGATGCGCCACAGCGTGGAGCGCGACTGCCTGCCGAAGGGCGCGTTGATGAGAGTTACGATAAGGCCGCAGGTCTCGAAAACGCTGGTCACGGTGAAGGCGATGCGCAGGTCGCCGTTGCCCACCGAGGCAACCAGGTGCCCGACCAGGGCCTGCAGTTGCTCGCGGTTTAGGTCGTCGAGCAGCCGGCGGCACAAGACAATGTGCGCGTCCGCCACGCAAGTGCCGATGGCGGCGGCGTTCGCGCCCGGAGAATCTATCAGCATCACTTTGGGAGCGGGAAGGCCGGCGGCAATGGCCATCTCCTGAACCGTATCCGCCACTTGCAACTCCTTCAAATCTTGCGGATTGGGTTCGCGCGCGTTCAGGCTGGCCAGCGTGCCGCCTACTCCCCCGTGCCGGAAGAGCAGCAGCATGCCCGTCCAAAGCATCAGGGCCAGTGCTATTCCCGGCAGGAATATCAGCACCGCCGCGATGATCAGTTCCTGGGGGCTCACCACGCCTCGCTGATTGAAAACCGCGTCAGCCACACGGACGGCCAGCCGTGCCAAATCGCTGCTGATCTGCCAGAACTCCGGCGGAAGTGGCGAGAAGTGGTTGACTACCTCGGCCGCGGCCATGGTGACCGCGTACAGAAACGGGGAGAGCACCAGGGTCAGCGGAATGCCCATGAGGAAGGCGGCGAATACGCACAGTGCGGACATGCGCCAGGTGGCGCGGCGATTTCGCTCCTGGGCTTTGAAAAATGTTTCCGGAGGACGAGCGCTGGGAGCGGCGAAAGAGGAGGCAGCACCCGTCATTTCGGGGACACTCATGGTCGGCTCGCGCGACAGTATGCCCTCAGATGGCCCGCTTTGCAAACCCCACCATATTTGACCTGCCGGAATGACTGATTCCAGCGGGTTTGCTACCATCTTCCTTCCGATGAAATCCACCGCCAGGGCCAAATCTATCGGCGAGAACGTGGTGCGCATTGAGGCCGAGGCGCTGCTGGCTTTAGCCGAGCGCCTGGCCGGTCCCATGGCCCAAGCCTTTCATCGCTCGGTTGATTTGCTCTATGGCTGTGCTGGGCGTGTGGTGGTGACCGGCCTGGGTAAAAGCGGGCTGGTGGCGCGCAAGGTGGCCGCTACGCTCAGTTCCACCGGCACCCCGGCGCTGTTCCTCCATCCTGCGGAAGCGCTGCACGGTGATTTGGGTATGCTGGTGCGCGGCGACATCGTACTGGCCCTATCCGCCAGCGGCGAGACGGAAGAGATTCTGCAACTCCTGGCCACCATGAAGCGCCTGCAGATTCCCTTGATCGCCGTGACCTGCGACCGTATCTATAGCAATTCGCGGGCGGCGGCGCCCTCACACCAGGACGCGCAAAACCGGCGTGTTCCTCGGACTCCAGCGGTTCCCTCACATGCCAAGCTTTCCACCCTGGCGTCTGCCGCCGATGTGGCCCTGGACTGCTCCGTGGACAAAGAAGCCTGTTCCCTCGGCTTGGCGCCCACCGCCTCAACCACCACCATGCTGGCGTTGGGCGACGCCCTGGCCATGGCTCTGGCCGAACGGCGCGGCTTCAAGGAAGAGGACTTCGCCAATCTCCATCCCGGAGGCAAGCTGGGCAAGCGCCTGGCGCGGGTGGAAAACCTGATGCACACCGGCGACGCCATTCCCCGGGTCGCGCCTGCCACCAAAATGCCGGACGTGATCTACGAGATGTCGCGCAAGAAGTTGGGGGTCACCACGGTGGTAGACGGCGAGCGTTTGCTGGGAGTGATCAGCGACGGCGATTTGCGCCGCCTGCTGGAGCGCCGTGGCAAGGAAGTGCTCGACCTTACCGCGGCTGACTGCATGACCCGCGAGCCCAAGGTCATCGCCGCCGAGCAATTTGCCGCCACCGCCCTTGCCGTCATGGAAGAGAAGAAGATTACGTCGTTGCCGGTGGTGAATGCCGGCGGCGAGTTGCAGGGCATTATTCACCTGCATGATTTGTGGCAAACGCAGATGGTTTAAAAGCAGTTCTCAGAAGTGTTCTTCCATTACCGCCGGCTTCGTGCCATCCTTTTCTGAGATCAGTTTGTCCCAGGGACTGCTGCGCCAATTGTCTTTGACTTTTGTCGTGCTAGTCCAGGCAGGAAGCTCAAGGAGCAGGGTCGCGGCCATGGCCTGAACGTAGGGTTCGTACATGCGGCGCAAGGCAGCCAGTTTGTTGTCAGCCTCCTCCCCGGAGCGCAACTGCAGGCCGCTTGCCGCCAGCACCTGGCGCAAATTCGCCAAATCCTCGGGCGGCAGCCGGTCAGGCGCGTCGGTGCGATAACGCGCTCCCACTACCTGCGCCAGGTCCACCGCCGCGTGGCGGGCCATAGCGAAGGTCAGTCGCGCCTGATTGCTGGGGACATCGTCAATCCCCACGATGGTGAGCGCGCTTACATCCAGGATGGTGGTCAGCGCTCCCAGCCAGGACTGGTTGAAGTGCTGGGAACGGAACAGCGCCAGCACGGGATAAGAAATATGGCTCTCCAGCACCTCTGCCGCCCAGTGTTCCCACTCGTGCAGAAAACGGTCCAGCAAGGGCTGGTTGTGCGCTCCCGCCATGCGTGAGAGGAATTCCTGGACGGTGGGCGGCGAACCGGCGCGCGCATCCAGCAGCGAAATCTCCACTTCGCGCCGGGAAAACCCGCTGTAGATAACCGGCAGGTAGCCGATTACCATGGCCAAAAAGCCGAAGCCCACGCCCGATTCCAGCACCGCCAGTGCCCGCGCCGCTCCTGAGAGCGGCACCATGTCGCCATACCCGAGAGTGAAGAAGGTGCTGCCGCTGAAGTAGAGCAGGGCGCCGAAGGTAGTCGGGCCGGTTGCCTCTCGTACCTGGGTGCCCAAGCCGTGCTGCAGCAGGGCAAATCCCACGATCAACGCAAAGGCCCATAAGCCGAGCAGCACAATCAGGGAGAGCGGCCCGAAGTAGCTGAGATAGGATTCCCGCCGCCGTGGCACGGAGATGAATCGAGCCATCGCCGCCCAGGGCCGCCACGTAGTTCTGTAGAACAGCGCAGTGAAGCGGAACGAGCGGGTCACACGGCGGGGCAGCACGATGGTTTCAAAAGCGTCCAGCAGGATGGCGGCTACCAGGACGCTGCCGGCTATAAGGGCCAGGAGATTCATCGCGGGGTCAATTGTAGATGTGTGGCTGGCACATGGGTAGGGAGGTGTGCCTGCGTCGAGGTCGTTCCGGGTCTAAGCTGCTGAGGCGCCTTCGGGTGTCTCCAGCCCTCAGGCCTCGCCAAGCAGGTAGGACAGCACCAAGCCTCCGAGCAGCAGGGCATTGAGGCTGCCGCGAGCTTCCTGGCTGCTGACGCGCAGGGCGCCCAGTGGCGGGTACAGCCAGATAGCGAAAAGCGCCGCTCCAAACAAGGTGCCCAGAACACCCACCACTCTGCCGAAACGCATGGCAATGGCTACCACTATGAAAATAAAAAGAATGGGCGCCAGGATTTGAAAACGGCTGTGCCAGAAAAATATCGCCAGCAGAGAAGCAGAAAAGCCGCACAGCACGAATCCAATGGCTGAGTTGACCAGATGGAGCCGCTTGGCGTGCTTTGATTCCATGCTGAAGATAGCGTAATCCCCCACGCTTATTAAGATGAGCGCCGGTGAATAAACGTGGCGATTAGGAGAGTTTACCAGCCGGTCCGAGCAGGTGCACAGCTCTCGCCGGCAAGCACCCTGCGCGGGCTACCTGCTCCGCTCAGGCCTGGGGGTAGGTGGTTCCGCTCTGGCTTGGGCCCAGCCATTCCGGGTTCTGGTAGGTGCCGTCAAAATCGTGGGTAGTCTTATAAGGCTCGTAGCGGCCGCTGCGCGCCGCCGCCGCGGTTTTGGCCAGAATGGCGGCCACTTCCTGCCGGTTCATGGGGCGGAAACTGCGGGCGGCGTTGAGGGCCTGCTGCAGGATCTGCATGGAATCGCACCCGGTAACCACCACGCTGGTGGGCAGGTTCAGGGAGTAGTGCAGGCATTCGACCGGGGTAACTGTCTTGCTGGCCAGAATGTTGGTATCGCCCATCGGCTTCATGCCCAGCACTCCGATCTTGTGTTCCACCAGCACCGGCAGAACCTTCTTTTCGAAGCTTTCAAAATGCGCGTCCATCACGTTGAGCGGCATCTGCACCGAGTCGAAGGTGAAGTTGTGGGCCAGGGCCGTGTGCAGCATTTGCAGGTGCACTTCCGGATTTTTATGTCCGGTGAAGCCGATGTAGCGGATTTTGCCCGCCTTTCTGGCTTCCAGTGCTGCTTCCATACCGCCCGTGGGCGCAAAGATCTTTTCCGGATCAGAAAGGCGGATTACCTCGTGGAACTGCAGCAGATCAATGTGGCTGGTCTGGAGGCGCTTCAGTGACTGCTCGATCTGCCGCGCGGCAGTCTTCTTGTCGCGGCCGTCAATCTTGGTCATGAGGAAGGCCTTCTGCCGGTAGCCGTCCCGCAGCGCCTTGCCCATGCGGATTTCGCTTTGTCCATCGTTGTAATCCCAGCAGTTGTCGAGGAAGTTCATGCCATTGTCGAGCGCCGTGCGGATGATGCGCACGCTCTCGTCGGCGTCTTTCTGCATGCCGATGTGGTAGCCGCCCAGCCCGACAATCGAGACTTTCTCGCCCGCTCGGCCCAGAGTACGGTATTGCATGTCGCCAGCTTTCTCCGCGAACAAGGGATATGCCACCCCGGAAGCCAGGGCAGTAGTGAGGCTCAGCTTGACGAATTCGCGACGGTCCATGCTACCTCCAAGTTGCCAATTCGATAAGCCAGGTTGCCGCTGGCAAGATTAAATTCTATTCTTTCAGGAGTCAGGAGTCAGGAGTCAGGAGTCAGGAGTCAGGAGTCAGGAGTCAGGAGTCAGGAGTCAGGAGTCAGGAGGCAGGAATAAACGGCCAAAAAGCCAAAAAGCCAAAAAGCCAAAAAGCCAAGAGCCAAGGTCAAAAGCCAATGGCCTGCGGTTTCTTCCTCAATCTTCAATCATCAAACGTCAATTCAAAAGCCCAGCGCCAATTGCGCACCTCTGTATAATTCTTCCCCTATGGATCTGGGACTGAAAGATCGCGTGGCTATTGTTGCTGCCTCCAGTCACGGCTTGGGTCAGGCAACGGCGCGCGCTTTTGCCACCGAGGGCTGCAAAGTGGCCATGTGCTCGCGCAACCTCAAAGCCGTCGAAGCCGCGGCCGAGGAAATCCACAGCCATGGCGGCGATGTTTACTATGAGGCATTCGATGTCACCGATGCCGGGGCAGTGCAGCGCTTCGTAGAGAACGTGGCCAAACGGTTTGGCCGCATTGACATCTGCGTGACGAACGCCGGCGGCCCGCCGGCCAAGGGCTTCATGGCCACCACGATTGAAGAATGGAAGCGGGCAGCGGAGTTGAATTTCCTGAGCGTGGTTTACTTCGCCCATCAGGTCATCCCGCACATGCAGCGCAACCATTGGGGCCGAATTATCACCATCACCTCCGTGGCCGTGAAGCAGCCGGTGCCTGACCTGGTGCTTTCCAACGCGGTGCGCTCCGCGGTGGTCGGCCTGGTAAAGAGCCTGGCCAATGAATTCGGCAAGGATGGCATCCTGGTCAACAATGTGGGGCCGGGTTACACCGCCACCGACCGCCTCAAGGAACTGGCGGCGGCCCGCTCCCAAGCCACCGGCAAAACCGAGCAGGAGATGTTTGACGGCTGGGCAGCGGACACGGCCCTCAAGCGGGTCGGCCAGCCGGAGGAATTTGCCAATGCCGTAGTCTGGCTGGCCTCCGAGCGCGCTTCCTACATTACCGGGCAGACCCTGCTGGTAGACGGCGGCACATATAAGGGCACAAGCTAGGAGTTGGTAGCTGGTTGGTCGCTGCCCGTGGCCGTTGAGAAACACAACAATGCCGCAAGGTCACGAGCTACCAACTACTCACACGATTTTCCTCCGACAGTCTTCCGAACCTTGCGGATTTGCGGTAGACTTCTGGCCACTCTCAGGGAATATCCATTTTCTGGGACTTTCACATCGTTTGAATCGTTTTTCGCGGCTTAGCCGTCGTCACGGAAGCCGCGCTACAAGCAAGGCTTCCGGTGGAGCGGTATTCAGGGAAGAGGTGCATCATGCGGATGATTCTGAGAGTTCTAAGTTTGGCAGGGTTGACGGCCGCACTCGCGGCCGTGATGTGGGCGCAGGGCGGCGCTACCGGCGCCATGACCGGCCAGGTGGTGGATCCCAGCGGCGCGGTGGTGGCTGGGGCAACCGTGAAGATCGTGAACCACGCCACCGGCCAGGTGGCACGCACCCTCAAGACCGATGCCAGCGGCTCCTTTACCGCCCTGCTGCTGCCGGTGGCTCCCTATGACGTCACGGTCAGCGCGCCCGGTTTCGCCCAGGGCACCGTGAGCAGTGTGGATGTGCGCATTACAGAAACCACACGCATGACCGCCAGGCTGGTGCCCCAGACCGTCAAGCAGGAGGTCGAGGTCCAGGCCGAGGTGCAGACGGTGGAGACTACTACCGCCACCACCGGCGAAGCCATCGAGTCCAACACCATCCGCACCCTCCCTCTGGCCACACAGAACTTCCAGCAGCTGTTAAGTCTCTCTGCCGGGGCCTCAAGCCAGCTCAACGCGTCGGCGCAGCTGGGCCGCGGCGACGTGCGCATCATTGTCAATGGGCAGCGCGAGGACAATAACAACTATCTGGTCGAAGGCATCTCCGCCACCGATTACAACGTTGCTGAGCTGACCAACACACCCCTGCCCAATCCAGACGTAGTGCAGGAATTCAAGGTGCAGACTTCGCTCTATGACGCCAGCCAGGGCCGTAACGGCGGCGGCAACGTCAACGCCATCCTGAAGTCGGGTACGCGCGAATTCCACGGCGATGCCTATGAGTTCTTCCGCAACGATGTGCTCAACTCCAACGAGTTTTTCCTCAAGCGCAGCGGGCAGCCGCGCCCGGTGATCAAGCAGAACATTTTCGGCGGCAGCCTGGGCGGGCCCATGGGCAAGGATGGGAAACTGGGCTTCTTTTTCGTCAACTATCAGGGAACGCGCCAGCGCAGCGGCCTTTCCGGCGGCACCTTTATCAGCACGCTACTGCCGGTTTTGCCCACGGACCGCTCTGCACAGTCGCTGCTCAATACCTTTTTCCCGGGCCAGACGGGCGTGCAGATTGATCCCGTCGCCCTGAAACTGCTCAACTTTAAGAGCAGCCAGTTCGGCAATACGCCTGGCGGCTACCTGTTTCCCTCCGTGCAGGGAACCCCCGGGTTCGACAGCGCCGGCAACCTGAATACCGGCCCCTTTGCTTTCAGCAAGCCCGGGACCTTCACCGACGACCAGTTCACCACCAACTGGGACCGCGAATTCCGGGGCGGCAAGGACAAAATCGCCTACCGGTTCTTCTTCTCCAACTCCGAGCAACTGGTGCCCTTCGGCGCCGGCGGCCTGCAGGCTTCCCTGGGCGGCAGCATCAGCGGTTCCGACCTGAACTTTCCCTTTGACCTGCCGGTGGACGACCGCCTGATGTCCATCGCCGAGACCCACCTGTTCTCCCCCACCCTGGTCAACGATTTCCGCTTCGGCTGGGTACACATCCATAACAGCGCCATCAACGTCCCCCCGGTCACGGTCAACGATGTGGGCATCAACCGCCCCACCAACAATCTGACCAAGAGCATTTACAAGTTCACCCTGCTGAGCTCGGGCTTCCAGTTCGGTCCTACGCCGCAGGCTGATCAGTTCCAGGACCAGAACAATTATGACTTCGTCGAAACCCTGAGCTGGACGCACGGCAATCACAACTGGCGCTTCGGCGGCGAAGCCACACGCGTCAATTTGGACAAGCAGTTCCCGCAGACCTTCAATGGCCAGCTCTTCTTCGTCAACAATGGCCCGTTGAATGACTGGCAAGAGTTCCTGACCGGCGATCCCCTCTTCAGCTTCGGCGGCGGCGGGGTTTTCAATCATGCCTACCGCCAGAATAACTTTGGCTTCTTCGCCCAGGACGACTGGAAGGTGCGTCCCGACCTCACCCTCAACCTGGGGCTGCGCACCGAGTTGATGGGCGCCTTTACCGATGGCGACTGCCACATCGGCAACCTGCAATCTTCTCTGACCCAGAGCGGCCAGTATCCCTTCGTCTATCCCAGCTGCGTCAACAAACTGAACGTGCCCGGGTTCAGCGGCAAGGCTTCGGGTTCCACGTTTAACAACCAGATTTCCACCGGGATGGGTCCGCGCGTAGGTTTTGCGTGGGACATCCTGGGCCGGCACAAGACGGTGCTGCGTGGAGGCTACGGCATTTACTACGTGCGCGAGGACGTGGGCAACATTGACCAGCTCAGCTTCCAGGCGCCGCTGCTGCCCATCGCTTTTGGCGGCGCGCCCGCGCCCGGCGCCTTCGCCAATTTCTTCTCCGGTACTCTGGCCACCAATCCCAACGCGCTGCCACCCGCCGGCCAACTCAGCCCGGCATATATTCCGTGTCTCTCGCCTATCGTGAGCTTCCCCGGCAACGACACCACCCAGGCTGCCACCTATGGAGCCTGCAACGGCGTGCCCTCAGTGGGAATTTTCGGTTTGGAGGTGCCGCGGCGTTTTGTGGTGCCCAGCACTCAGCAGTGGAACCTGACGCTGCAGCGCGACCTGGGCCGTAACTTCGTGCTGGAGGTTGGCTACGTAGGCACGCATTCCATCCATCTGCGTGAGACCCGCGACGGCATCCAGTCGTTGCGTGTCAGCCCGTCGAACCCATTTGAGGTTACGGGCACCAATGGCGTGACCTACGCCATCACCACCAACACCTTTGCCAATGCCATCGCGCGCACGCCCACGCCCGGGCTGAACGGCTATTCCGGCTACCAGATATTTGCTAATGACGCCTACTCCCACTACAACGCGCTGCAGGTAAACTTGACCCGGCGCT
>Ga0134128_10006553_pt1 | contig 14086 bp, 12 predicted proteins | sample KB31754_FD_96462 | JGI IMG/M metagenome (GOLD analysis project Ga0134128, IMG submission 96462) | Terrestrial soil microbial communities with excess Nitrogen fertilizer from Kellogg Biological Station, Michigan, USA - KB3-175-4 | ecosystem: Environmental > Terrestrial > Soil > Unclassified ... | reverse complement strand
GGCGGGGCGAGAATGCAGGAGGGGGTGTTGTCGCTGATGCAGATGGCCAAGGCGTCGGCCATGCTCTCGCAGCTCGCGGAGCGACGCGTGCCGTACGTCTCGTTGCTGACAAACCCCACGACGGGAGGTGTCAGCGCCAGCTTCGCCATGCTCGGGGATGCCATCATCGCTGAACCGGGTGCGGTGATAGGGTTCGCCGGTCCGCGCGTGATCAAGCAGACCATTGGTCAGGACCTTCCGGAGGGCTTTCAGACCGCCGAGTTCCTGCTCGAGCACGGGATTGTGGATATCGTGGTGCCGCGGCACGAGCTGAAGCCAACCGTCGGTCGGCTTTTACGACACATGAGCGGCAAGCCGGCGGCGACTGGATGGCTCTCGACCTGACGTACCGGGCGACTATCGAACGACTGTTCGAAAAGACTGGATCAAAGGTCGTTCCGGGTCTGGAGCGGACGGAAAAGCTGCTCGACGCTCTCGGTGATCCGCACCGAAAGTACCCGTCGTTCCATGTGGCAGGCACCAATGGCAAGGGGAGCACCGTCGCGACGCTGGATGCCCTGCTGCGGTTCGGTGGTCGGCGGGTAGGGCGGTACACTTCGCCGCACATCGTGGACTTTCGTGAGCGCATCATGATCGATGGCGTCCCGATCTCTGAAGATGCGCTGCTCGAGCTGCTGCGCCGCATCGAGCCAATCGCCGAATCGCTGAACGCGACTTTCTTCGAGATAACGACCGTCGCGGCGATGCTGTACTTCGCGGAGTCCGGGGTCGACGTTGCAGCGATCGAGACCGGGCTGGGTGGCGCGCTGGACAGCACCAACGTGCTCGACCCCGTGGTAGCGACGGTGACCAACATCTCGCTGGACCACACTGAGTATCTGGGAACCACGCTGCAGTCGATAGCGGACGAGAAGGGGGGAATCTTCAAGTTCGGGCGCCCTGCGGTGATTGGCGAGCCGCGCCTGGATCTGGCCAAGAGGCTCGCAGAGCGCGCCGCGGTCCGCGGTGCGGCTCCGATATCCATAGTGCGGTCGGACTGGCGTGCGTGGTCGGTCTCGCTCGCGGGCGGCATGACGTCGTTCACGGCCGCGACGCCGCTTGGACGCACGCGACTGTCGACACCGTTGATTGGAGAGCACCAGGTCCGCAATACGCTGGCCGCCCTCGCGACGCTGCACGCCGCCGGCCCGGAGTACGCGATAAGGAAGGAGGAGATCAACCGTGCACTGTCTGGCGTGAGCCTGCCCGGCAGATTCCAGCGTGTGCGGGACTGGATCTTCGACGTGGCGCACAACGCGGCGGGCGCGCGCGCGCTGGCCGAGACGCTGGCGGCGCGCCCCAACCCACCTCCGGTTACGATTGTCCTGGGCGTGCTCAAGGACAAGGACTGGTACGGCATGATCGACGCTCTGGCGCCAGTTGCAAATCGTTTCATAATTACGAACCCGCCGAGCGCCCCGCCCGACAGGGCGTGGGACCCGCTGCCTGCGGCGGCGCATGGCAACGCGTGCAAGGTTCCCGTCTCGCTCGACCTCGACTTTCGTGTGGCGATGGACCGTGCGGCTTCGTTGCCCGGGACCAAGGTCGTCTGTGGATCGTTTCACACCGTTGGCGACGCGATGAGCGTGCTCGGGATCGATCCTTCAACTCCGGCGTTGCGCGGCGCGCGCGATTGATTCGCGCGTCGTGCACGTGCTTTGCCTGGGCTGTATCCGTCGCTGCGGGGTCCGGGTGGTAGCACGCGACTCTCCGACCGAATAGGTTTGGACGATGGCGCACACAACACTACCGGGGTTCAGAGATTTCTACCCTGAGCAGTTTGCCGAGCGCGCGTATGGGACCCGGGCGTGGCGTGAGGTTGCGCGCCGCTACGCATTCATGGAGTACGATGGCCCGCCGCTCGAGTCTCTGGAGCTGTACACGGCCAAGAGCGGCGACGAGATCGTCGGGCAGCTATACAACTTTGTCGACAAGGGCGGCCGCGAGGTCGCGCTGCGTCCGGAGATGACTCCGACGTTCGCTCGCATGGTGAGCGCTCGCGCGAACTCTTTGCGGAAGCCGACGCGCTGGTTCTCGATACCGCAGCTGTTCAGGTATGAGCGGCAGCAAAAGGGGCGGCTGCGTGAGCATTATCAGCTGAACGTGGACATTGTCGGCGAGACGGGAGTTGCAGCAGACGCCGAGCTGGTCGCTTGTGCGATCGACATCTGCAGGGAGCTGCGCCTCACGTCGAACGAAGTCGTCGTGCGTGTGAGTGACAGACGCGTGATGCACGCGTATCTCGCGGCACTCGGCATTCCGCCCGGCGCGTTCGATGTCGTGCTCGCGGTCACCGACAAGCTTGCGCGGCAACCGCGTGCGGTGTCTGCGGAGAAGCTGGCTGCGGCGGGGCTGGACGCGCCGCAAGTGGACGCGGTGCTCGATATAACCGGTGCTACACTCGACACGGTTGCGGCGGCACTATCCCGCACGTCTGCGCCCGGGGGCGAGCACGTCGACGACCTGCGCAAATTCTTCGACTACGTCGGTACTCTCGTCCCCGGCGGCACCGCGTGGCTCCAGTTCGATCTCTCGATCGTGCGCGGACTCGCGTACTACACCGGTATCGTGTTCGAATTGTTCGACCGTTCCGGTGAATTCCGCGCGATCTGCGGCGGGGGGCGGTACGACAATCTCCTTGGCGCGATCGGCGGCGGCACGCCGCTCCCCGCGCTGGGGTTTGGCATGGGAGACGTGGTGCTCACCGAGCTGCTCCGCGCGCGACAGCTGCTTCCGGCGACTGACGCGTCGGTTGATTACTGGCTCACCGCCGACGAGGGCGTTCCCATCACAAGAATCATGGCGGAGGCCGCGCAGCTGAGAGCGCAGGGCTTTTCCGTCGAGTACGCATTGCGACACCAGACTCCAAACAAGCAACGCAAGTCCGCGAACGCTGCCGGAGCGCGCACCATCATTCACCTGACCAACACTGCCGCGGCGGGGACCGATGCCTGAGAACCGCCGCCTCATCAAATCCCGCATCCAATACTGCATCGATGGCTGACGAAAAGAAGCTTCCGACTCGTGCTCAGGACTTCAGCGGATGGTACAACGAGCTGGTTGTACGCGCGGAGCTCGCGGACTACGCGCCGGTGCGCGGATGCATGGTCATCCGTCCCAACGGTTACGGAATCTGGGAGCGCATGCAGCGCCAGCTGGATGACATGTTCAAGGAAACCGGGCACCAGAACGCATACTTCCCGCTGTTGATACCGCAGAGCTTTCTCCACAAGGAAGCGCAGCACGTCGAGGGCTTTGCGCCGGAGACGGCGGTCGTGACGTATGGCGGCGGCAAGCAGCTGGACGAGCCACTGGTGATTCGTCCGACGTCGGAGACGATCATCTACTCGATGTTCGCGAAGTGGGTGCAGAGCTATCGCGATCTTCCTCTGTTGATCAATCAGTGGGCCAACGTGGTCCGCTGGGAGATGCGTACGCGGCTGTTCCTTCGCACACTGGAGTTTCTCTGGCAGGAAGGACACACGGCGCATGCTACCGAAGCGGAGGCCGAGGAAGAGACGCGGCGCATGCTCGGCGTATATCGCGACTTCATGGAAGGGTGGATGGCGATGCCGGTCGTGACCGGCAGAAAGAGCGAGTCCGAGAAGTTCGCCGGCGCGCTGCGCACGTATTCGTGCGAGGCGATGATGCAGGATAACAAGGCGCTGCAGGCCGGAACGTCGCACAACCTCGGTCAGAACTTCGCCCGCGCTTTCGATCTCACCTTTCAGACGGAAGCTGGCGAGCTCGACTTTGCGTGGAACACGAGCTGGGGCGTTTCGACGCGCATGGTCGGCGGCCTCGTGATGACGCACGGTGATGACAACGGGCTTGTCACACCGCCGCTTCTGGCTCCGATCGAAGTCGTGATCGTACCCATCTACCGTACCGACGAGGACCGCGAGCGCGTGGTCGCCGCGGCGATGAAGATCAAGGAATCGCTCGGCGCATGGGAGCGGCGGTCACCCGCGCGTCTCAGGATTCACGTCGACGCGCGCGAGGGGATCAAGCCCGGCGCCAAATATTACGAGTGGGAACTGCGCGGCATACCGATCCGCATGGAGATCGGCCCGCGCGACCTGGACGCCGGTCAGGCCATTCTGGTTCGCCGCGACACGCGCGAGAAGCGGCCGTACCCGCTCGATACGATTGGAGAGGCCATACACGAGCTCCTGTCGGCGATCCAGGAGAACCTGCTCGAGACAGCGCGCGCTCGGCGCGAGCGGAACAGCGTGCGCAGCAACATCACGTACGACCGCTTTCGGGAGATCATGGATGGTGACGGCGCGTTCGTCTACGCGGGATGGTGCGGATCCGCCGAATGCGAGGCAACGATCAAGGACGAGACCAAGGCGACGATACGATGCCTTCCCGATGAGGAATTCCGTTCCGCGGAGGCTCCTGCTACATGTCTTCGGTGCGGAGAGAAATCAGTAGCGGAGGCGTTGTGGGCCAAAGCGTACTGATGGCCCACGGCTACGCGCGGCACGATGGCGCGCTGTTCTGCGACGGTGTCGCGCTCGAGACGATCGCCGCTCGTGTCGGAACACCCGTCTACGTGTACAGCGCGAACGTCATTCGCAGTCAATATCGGCGGCTCGAGCGCGCAATCGAAGGACTTCCCATCCACGTGCACTACAGCGTCAAGGCGAATTCCAGCCTCGCGATACTGGCGTTGCTGCGCTCGCTGGGTGCCGGTGTTGACATAGTGTCGGGCGGGGAGCTGCATCGCGCGCTGGAGGCAGGGTTCACGGGTGCGGACATCGTATTCAGCGGCGTGGGCAAGACGCCCGCGGAGCTGGAACGCGCGGTACGCGCGGGTGTGCGCAGCATCAACGTGGAGTCCGAGGGCGAGCTTGCGGTACTGCAGGATGTGGCTCAGCGCGTCGGCGTTGTCGCGCCGGTCGTTCTGCGCGTGAACCCGGACGTCGCGGTGGACACGCCTCATCCGTACACGCGAACGGGCGAGCGCGGAATGAAGTTCGGGATTCCGCTGGATCGTGTCGTCGCTGTAGCGCGTGCGATGACTTCGCTGGCGAACGTGAAGTTGATCGGGCTTGCATCCCACCTCGGCTCGCAGATCGGCGATGCGACCCCGTACGCCCTTGCCGCCCGAGCACTCGTGCAGTTGAAGCATCAGATCGAGGGAGAAAACCTCGCGGGGCTCACAACACTGGATCTCGGAGGCGGACTCGGGGTGACGGACGACGACGGCTCGTCGCTCAATCTCGTCGCGTACGCCGATGCGCTTCGAATCGCGGCGGCGGAGCCCGGGGTCGAGATACTGATCGAGCCAGGCCGGTTCCTTGTAGCCGAGTCGGGCGTACTGGTGACACGTGTGCTGTACCGCAAGCACAGCGGCGGGAAGGAGATCGTAATCACCGACGCCGGCATGAACGACTTCATCCGGCCGTCGCTGTACGCGTCGCACCATGCGATCGATTCCGCTTCGAGTGGCTCTGAGCCGACTCTGCGCGCCAATATCGTGGGACCGGTCTGCGAGAGCGGAGATTTCTTTGCAAACGATCGACTCATCGCGGATATAGCTCCCGGTGAGCTGCTCGTGCTGCGCGCGACCGGTGCGTACGGCTACTCGATGGCGTCGAACTACAACTCGCGTCCTCGCCCGGCTGAAGTACTTGTGGACGGAAACCGGTTTGCCGTAATCACCGAGCGGGAATCCGATGCTGATCTCACGCGCCGTGAGACATTCACGCCTGACTGGATCGAGGACTGATGCGAGTCGGAATAATGGCTGATACGCACGACAGGGTGCCCGCGATCGCGGAGCTCGTTGCGCGGATGATAGCCGGCGGTGCAAGTCTGCTGATGCATGCCGGAGATCACTGTTCACCCTTTTCCCTGACCCCTGTCAACGACGCAAACATTCCCATGCTGGGAGTTTTCGGCCGCAACGATGGCGATCCGGAGGGGCTTGCGGCTGTCGCGGCGCAGGGAGTGGGGACGGAATTGTACGAATCCCCGCACAGCTTCGAGGTGTCGGGCAAGCAGATACTCATCGTTCACGACATCGGTGAGGTGCATCAACGATCGCTGGACAAGCACCACTTCGTATTCCACGGCAGCTCGCATCAGGTGGAGATGAAGAGCAGGGGAGATACGCTGATTCTGAATCCAGGCGAGGCGTGCGGCTGGTTGTACGGTTCGTGCACCGCGGCGCTTGTCGATCTTCAGACGCGCGAAGTGGAAATCATCAAACTTTGAGAGCTGGATGAAGCCGGAACGAATTCTGATTCTTGATTTTGGAGCGCAGTACACGCAACTCATCGCGCGGCGCGTGCGTGAAGCGCGAGTGTATTGCGAGATTCACCCTCCCACGCGAACACTCGAATGGGTGCGGGAGTGGAATCCTTCCGGAATCATCTTCAGCGGCGGACCCAATTCCGTGTACGGCGAATCCGCACCGACGGTGAGCGCCGCGCTGCTCGACGTCGCGCCGGTGCTGGGGATCTGCTACGGCATGCAGTTGATCGCGCAGCTCTCGGGTGCCACCGTTCTGCGCGCGGGGAAGCGCGAATACGGCCGCGCCGAGGTGTGCGTTACGGAGCCGGACGCACTGTTCGCCGGCTTTGTGGGCGGGGAGTGCCTCGAAGCGTGGATGAGCCACGGCGACCACGTGGAGTCGCCACCTCCTGGCTTTTCAGTAACTGCCAAGAGCGGGGCCAATCCGGTCACTGCATTCCGGCATGAGACCCGGCCGATCTTCGGTGTGCAGTTCCATCCGGAAGTCGCACATACGCCCCGCGGCCGCGAGTTGATCGAGAATTTTCTGTTCCGTGTCTGCGGCCTGCACCCGACGTGGACACCTGGATCATTTGCCGAGCGCGAGGTGGAGCGAGTTCGCGCGCTGGTTGGAGATGCGCGCGTGATCTGCGGACTTTCGGGCGGTGTCGATTCGTCCGTAGCGGCTGCGCTGGTTCATCGCGCGGTTGGCGATCAGCTCACGTGCATCTTCGTGGACACCGGCCTTTTGCGGATGCATGAGCGCGAGCAGGTCGAGCGTACCTTCAAGGCGCACATGGGAGTGAATCTCATCACGGTCGATGCGAGCGCGGAGTTTCTTGGCGCGCTGGCCGGCGTCGAGGACCCGGAGAGGAAACGCAAAATCATCGGGCACACGTTCATCGACGTGTTCGAAGCGACGGCCGCAACGGTCGGGGACAACGTCCGATTTCTGGTGCAGGGCACGCTGTATCCAGATGTGATCGAGTCGTTCTCGCCGACGGGTGGCGCGTCGGTGACTATCAAGACGCACCACAACGTCGGCGGCCTCAAGAGCGACATGAAGTTCGCGCTGATCGAGCCGCTGCGCGAGCTTTTCAAGGACGAAGTACGGAACGTCGGACGCGAGCTCGGCCTCCCGGAGGAGATGGTGGGCCGGCATCCATTCCCCGGCCCGGGCCTCGCGATACGTGTGCTTGGTGATGTCACGCCCGCGAAGCTGGAAATACTGCGGCGCGCGGACGCCATCTACCTGGAAGAGATTCGGTCAGCCGGATTGTACGACACGATCTGGCAGGCATTCGCGGTATTGCTGCCGATCCGGAGCGTCGGCGTGATGGGTGACGAGCGAACGTACGAGAACGTGCTCGCGTTGCGCGCGGTTACCAGCACGGACGGAATGACTGCCGACTGGTATCACTTCCCGTACGACGTGCTTGGGCGCATATCGAATCGGATCATGAACGAGGTCGATGGCGTGAACCGCGTGGCGTACGACGTGAGCTCCAAGCCACCGGCGACCATCGAGTGGGAATGATGGACGCGAACGGGCCTTCGTCGTTGCAATGAAGAAGATCGGGTTTCTGTCGTTCGGGCACTGGACGCCGTCGTCGCAATCGCAAACGCGATCCGCAGCCGATGCGCTGCTGCAGTCCATCGATCTTGCTGTTGCGGCCGAGGCACTCGGCGCGGACGGCGCATATTTTCGGGTTCACCATTTCGCGCGGCAGCTCGCATCGCCGTTCCCGCTCCTCGCAGCGGTCGGCGCGCGGACGAGTCGCATCGAGATCGGCACCGCTGTTATCGACATGCGATACGAGAACCCGGCCTACATGGTAGAGGACGCCGGTGCGGCCGATCTCATTGCCCGGGGGCGGCTGCAACTGGGGATCAGCCGCGGCTCCCCCGAGCAGGTGGTCGATGGCTGGCGGTACTTCGGCTACAGGCCGGCCGACGGGCAGAGCGACGCGGAGATGGGCAGGCGCCACGCCGAGAAATTCCTCGAGCTTTTGCGCGGTGAAGGGTTTGCACAGCCGAGCCCGCGGCCAATGTTTGCAAATCCGCCGGGCCTCCTGCGCATCGAGCCGCATTCGGAGGGGCTGCGCGAGCGGATCTGGTGGGGGGCGGGATCCAACGCCACTGCTGTCTGGGCGGCAAAGCTCGGTATGAATCTGCAGAGCTCGACGCTCAAGGACGACGAGACTGGCGAGCCATTCCACGTCCAGCAGGCCAAGCAGATCCGGGCATTTCGCGACGCATGGAAAGCGGCTGGGCACGCGCGCGAGCCGCGTGTCTCGGTGAGTCGCAGCATCTTCGCGCTGGTCGACGATCGAGATCGCGCCTACTTCGGGCGTGAAGGCGCGGACGCGGACCAGATAGGCTACATCGATGAGAAGACGCGCGCGATCTTTGGTCGGAGCTACGCGGCGGAGCCGGATGTGCTCATCGAGCAACTCAGGAATGACGAGGGGATCGCCGCGGCGGACACGCTACTGCTGACGGTGCCCAACCAACTTGGCGTCGATTACAACGCGCACGTCATCGAGGCGATTCTTACGCACGTCGCGCCGGCGCTTGGGTGGCGCTGACGGAATTAACCTCATGTCTGGCTCGTTCATCTACTGTACTGAATATTCCTCGTGCCGCCACGTGCTTGCTCCAGCGGAGCAGGTTCATCACAACGCAAGGGCCCGATTGAGATCGTCGTGTTCGAATGCGCTCGCCATACGGGTGACTTCTGCAGAGCGAGCGCCGACGGCTTTTGCCATGTCACGCCACGTCGCGGTCACGGTAGCAACCTCTTTGATGATAGAGCGTGCTTGAACCAGCGTAAGGCCGAAGAACTCCGCGGCGGACTCAAGTACGTCGAGTGAGCAAGTGCCTTCGTCGAGGTTGATATTAGTGGTAAGTACGCGTGCCTCGAGATCAGTAGGCACCGGGTTGAGGTCATATGCGGGGGAAAGCGACCATCCGGTAGTGCTGAGTCGGAGGAAGCCGTGGTTGCGCAGATGGTCGTCAACATTGGAGATCAGCACATTGAACACGACCCGCCGATATAGCGCGTTGGCGTCCGTTTTCGTCTGCGAGCCGTATGTCGCAAGCGCGTCAACCATCTCGGGGTAGCTGCCAGGCTCGCCGTCCCTGGCGTCCATCATTGCGATTGCGGACAGGAAAGGAATCCGGATCGCGCCAGTACGGTCGAAACGCCGCGACAGCATCACAGCTTTGCCATCGACGTCTATCAGCTCGTGATGCGGGGTGGAGATGCCGGCCTGTGTGGCTAGCCGTAGCGCGATTTCCTCCCAGGTTTCTATGCTGTAGTCGTCAGTGTCTTTCGGGAACTTGGCGATGGACAGATGTCCGAACTGGTCGACGACGGACGCCTTCGGGCGCGCGCCGCCGAGCGAGGAACCGGGCGCGAAGATGAGTCGGAGATCGTCGTCTGTTTCCTCGTCACGGAGGATCCGTTCAGTGATCTGCAACAGCCGGCCAAGTTCGATCAGGGCCGGTACACCAGCACGGACGGGCGCCTGAAAGACATCTTCGCCGACCCAGCGGAATCGGAGTGCGCCGAGCCGGGTCTCGTCGGCGACGCCGAGCAGGTAATTGCTTTCTGTGAGCGTGTGAATGGCGCGGCCTTCGCGTTCGGCGAGACGGCGCTCAGCTCGCTGCATCAGACGCCGGCCCCAAGTGTCTGGCGCCGAGTCGCTGATGGAGCCGAAAGTGGCCAATCCAGCCCGCGGGGCGAAGGTCCCACTAGTTAGAGGTAGGGCAGGCTCCAGGGAGAACCGGTCCGGATAGGCGAGCCATCTGTCGTCATATTCGAAAAGGATCGTCTCCTTGCCTCGGGCGCGATTGGTTCTTGCGAGTCCGATGGGGCGCGTGCGACCATCCAGATCGATATGGACCTCGAAGTCAGCCATCGCTGGACGATTTCCGTGGCCGCTTGAAGTGGACGTGCTTGGGTAGATTGGCGCTGGCTAGCGCTTGTCCGACAGGGTCGTTGCTGATGTCGGCTATCTTGGTCAGACCGTCGAGCATGCCGAGTGCCTGAAGAACACCGGCATAAATACCAACGCTGACATTGGTGTCGCCAGCTTCGACCTTCTGCAGTGTTGACCGCGATGTGAAAGCACGCTCCGCCACGACCGCCATTGGTAGCTTCCGACGTCTACGAGCGTCGTGGATGTCAGCTCCGAGCTTGCGCAGAGCGCGCCGTACAGCGGCTGGTGGGTTGTGTGGTGTTGGCATTTTGTCACCTTCGCACTACTGATATGCTATATATGTAGTACGAAGATTACAATCGCCCCATCGTGATGTAAAGGGGTTGGTACCGCCTAGACGCCTTTTTCCTTGAGCAACGCCATGAACTGCGACGGCTCGGTCAACTCGAGCAGCCGGCCGGGCACGTCGGATTCCTTGCTGAACTGGGCGATCTTGCCCAGCACCGGCAGGTACTGGTTGGATACCTCCAGCGGCGGTGCGACGATCAGAAAGAAAAAGTAGACTGGTTTCTCGTCGATCGCCTTGAAGTCCACGCCTTCAGACTTCCGTCCGAAGGCGACTCTGAGCTTGTTGACGACCAGCGAACGACAGTGGGGGATCGCTATCCCGCGACCGATTCCGGTCGAGCCGAGGTTCTCGCGGCGCTTCAACATCTTGAACAGCATCCCTTCGGACTTTTCGTCCAACTTCAGGAGCGAAATTAGCTCGCGAAGGATGTCGTCCTTGTTGTCGGCCTTGAGGTCGAGCGAAATCGCATCTTCGGAGAAGAACTCGCGTAGTTCCATTGCGTTTGTTGCGGGAGCGGGCAGTTCGAAGTGAACCGTCCAAGGTACTTTCGGCCCACAGTCATGTCAAATACGCGCGTTGCCCACCCCTCGGGCGACCGTTAGCTTGAAGACTATGACCCGGACGTTCCCGTTCCCCATTGCTGCAGCGACGCCACTGTACCTGGCGCCGATGGCCGGAGTGTCCGAGTCGCCGTTCCGGCGAATCTGCCACCGCTTCGGCGCCGACGTCGTCGTGACGGAGTTTCTGTCGGCGGAAGCTATCCGGCGCGAGAATGCGGCCACGCTCGCCAAGCTGCGCTTTGGCGCCGACGAGCGGCCGATCGGCGTCCAGATTTTCGGTGCTGAGCCGGCAGCAATGGGCGACGCCGCACGCCTGGTCTCCGACGTCTTCCAACCGGAGTTCATCGACATCAACTTCGGTTGTCCTGTCAAGAAGGTCGTCAAGCGGAACGGCGGATCCGGCTGCCTCAAGGATCTCGGGCTGGTCGAGTCGGTGATCAAGGCCGTCGCGGCGGCCACAACGCTTCCCGTCACGGTCAAGATCCGTAGCGGCTGGAGCGAGGAGATGCGCAACCCGGTCGAGATCGCGCTGCGCTGTCAGGACGCCGGCGCGACGGTGCTGACTCTGCATCCGCGCACGCGCGCCCAGATGTACAGCGGCGCGGCGCGCTGGGACGAGATCGCGGCGGTGGTTGACGCGCTGGAGATTCCTGTGCTCGGCAACGGCGACATCAAGTCGCCCGAGGACGCGATCGCGATGCACCGGCAGACAGGGTGCGCAGGCATCATGATTGCGCGTGGATCGTTCGGGCAGCCGTGGATCTTCGACCAGACACGGGATCTGCTGGAAGGACGCGAGAAACGACCCGCGCCGCCAGTAAGCGAGCGTCTTGCGATCGCGCTGGAGCATGCGCACATGGCGGACGAGTACGAGCTGGATCCGCGCGGCGCCGCCGTCGAGTTTCGGAAGCATCTTGGCTGGTACGTGAAGGGGTTGGCCGGATCGGCTGAACTGCGCAAGAAGTTGTACGCGGTTCAATCGATCACTGAAGTCGAAGCAATCTTCGACGACTACCTGTCCCACCCATACGGTGCGCGAAATGGTGAAGACGACCTGGTCGGGGGAACCGCTGATACAACGCGCGACGCGATCGCCGAGGCAGCCTAGTACTGACCCGGCGTCATCACTGGAGCACACGCCGATCACCGACGTCCTGGCCGACGTCCGTGAGCTTTTTGGTGGCGTGCATGCATCTGTGTGGGGTGTGGGTGACGCAGCCACCGCGCCGCGGTTGATGGAGTTCGTCAGCGCCGACGGCCAGGAGCCCCAGCTTGACGCGCGCGCGAAAGGACTGGTCGCATGGGCAGCGAACCAGAACGTTGGGGAGATCTCGACTGACGGTGAGCGCGTCGCGTTCGCGGCGACTCCGATTCCTTCGGCATCCGGCGCACGATACGTTCTCGCGGTTGCTGCCGGAGATCGTGGCGCGCTCAAGCTTCCGAGGGAACAGCTCCGCACGTGGCTCCCGCGACTTGGGCGGAGACTCGCAACTCTACGCTCGCTGCTCGATGCGCAGGCGGCGGTAGCGCAGTCGGAGCGGCACGCGGATCTGCTTCTGCTCACCGCGACGCAGCTTCAGGACCTTCGCACGATCGGAGATCTCGGTGCATCACTATGCACCGCCGCATCCCACATGATGGGGACGCGTCGCGTCGCGCTGGTGCGCTGGAACGCGGCGCGGGCGTCAGGCGAAGTCGCTTATTCGATCCGTGGCCATCCCGTTATTACAGGGTCGATCGTTACACCTGAGAGCCAGGTTGGTGCGGCTTGCATCGGCGACTATCCTCTGTTGATCGAAGATGCAACGGACCGCGGCCGCGGCTTCATAGTTTTCGGTGGCGATGAGGAACAGCACCCGCTCGGAGCGCTCGCGATAATTCCGCTGCGGGGCACGGATGGTGTCATCGGTGCGCTCGTGATGGAGAACGAGCTGCCTATCAGGATCGCTCCGGGGGACGCGAAGAACCTCCGCCTGCTGGGTGTGATGGCGGCGCACGCGCTCGAAACGGTCTGGGAGATCGAAGAGATCAATCGGCGCGCGCGAACCGATGCGTTGACGGGTCTGGCCAACCGGCAGCAGTTCGAGGAACGGCTGACGCGCATCGTCATGGAGACCAATCGGTTTGGCGGCTCGTGCACTCTCGTCGTGGCCGACATCGACCGTTTCAAGCACGTCAACGACACGTACGGCCATCAGGTAGGTGACGAGGTGCTCAAGCGCGTCTCGGCGGCGCTGCAAGCCGAAGTCCGGAACGTCGATCTCTGTGCGCGGTATGGCGGCGAGGAGGTGGCTCTGCTCCTGCCACAGACCGATCTCACTGGCGGATGCCAGCTGGCGGAGCGCCTGCGCGTCGCCGTGGGCGGAAAGCCGTTCGTCATTGGCGGCCGTGAGATCAATGTGACGGTGTCGCTCGGTCTTGCGACCTACCCTGAAGGCGCACGGGATCGGGACGAGTTGTTTTCGGCAGCGGACCGGGCGTTGTATGCGGCGAAGAGGGCAGGTCGGAATCGAGTCGTGGCAGGTGGGTTATAATCCGTTGGGATAACGGTTTAACCACCGTCATTTAAAGTCGTTTCGAGGCCGTAGGGGCGGGCCCCCGTGCCCGCCCGCTCTGATGCCGGTGGGTGTGAGTGCATCGATCGCCCAAAAGCTCCCGGATCGTCGTCGTGCGACGGCCGACGTGGGACGTGCGACGGGCGACACGGGCGACACGGCGTCGGGACGGATGTCGGTGACGACGACGTCACGGGGGCGGGCACGGGGGCCCGCCCATACGCGGTCGCGGCTGACCGGACGATGGGAACCAGCGCGTGCTTACGGTGTTATCTTAAGTGAAGGGGGCGACCGGCTTCGACGGGGTTAGTGAAGCTGTGGCCGCGTGCCGAGGTTCCTGGAACCTCGTAAAAAAATCTGGGAATCTTCACAACTGCCAACGACAACTTGGCCCTG
>Ga0134128_10006552_pt1 | contig 14087 bp, 10 predicted proteins | sample KB31754_FD_96462 | JGI IMG/M metagenome (GOLD analysis project Ga0134128, IMG submission 96462) | Terrestrial soil microbial communities with excess Nitrogen fertilizer from Kellogg Biological Station, Michigan, USA - KB3-175-4 | ecosystem: Environmental > Terrestrial > Soil > Unclassified ... | reverse complement strand
GCAACAGTAGACGCGCCTCGCTGAATCCCAAATCGCCGTTCTGCAAGTACTGCATCACCGTCCCCGGCAGCTTCAGCAGCCGCATGTAGTTGGAAACAGTCTCCCGCGCCAGGCCCACCCGCTTTCCAATCTGCTCCTGCGTCAGCCCAAATTTCATGCTCAGCTTAGCGAAGGCCGCCGCCTGCTCCATGCAGTTCAGGTCCTGACGTTGCAGGTTTTCGATTACCGTCATCTCCGCCGCCTGCTGCTCGGAAACTTTCCGCACAATCGCCGGGATCGTCGCTTTGCCCGCCATCTTCGAGGCGCGGCAGCGCCGCTCGCCCATCACCAGCACATAACGGCCGGCTTCTCCGGGCCTCACTACAATGGGCTGAATCACGCCGCTTGCTTGTATGGATTCCGCCAGCTCCTCCAACATTTCGTCTTGAAATAAAACCCTCGTCTGGTAAGGATTGTCATCAATCAGCTCGAGCGGAACCTCCTGGACAGAAGTTCCCCGGGCAGCCTGCGCCTGTATCTCCGGGACCACATAGGGAACCGGCGCTCCCGCTGAGTTCTCCGCAACCGCGGCCTGCATCTCCAACACTTGCGGTGCGGTTTGCCCCGGGATCTGCGTCGAAACTTGCGCCGAACTCTGTGCCGAAATTTGCGAGGGCACGCTTTGCGGCGTAGAAGGCACCGGTGTAGCCGCGCGTGCCACAGCTTCTCCCGCCGGAGAATTAAGGGTGCCGGTGTTTTCGTTAGCGGACGCAGGATTCACGGCCGTTCCCGCCACTACCCTCGGACGCGAGGGCAGCAATGACTCCAATCCTCTCCCCAACGCCTTCCGCTTTTCCGCCGTCTTCTCCGGATTCACATTCACCGCCGCCGCATTCTCTGTGCTCATTTTTCTCTCCCTAATTTCCCTTCCGATCTTTGATTTCAACGGCGATTTCAACGGCGAGGCCTCACTCCCCCAGCCCGTCTCAATCCCCGCTTACTGCCGCCTCGGCCGCCTCTTCTTCCATCCCCGCTGGCATACTGCTATACCGCCCTAGAAACCCTTCCACCACCTGCCGTCCAGCTTCATCAATTCCATACATTTCGTAAACCAATTCGTTCAGCCGGTTTTCCTGCTCCGCGATTTGCTTTTCCGTCGCGCCAAGTTCTGCCCGCGCTTTGGCCAACAACTCCAACAGCTTCTTGCATCCTGCCGCTTTCACCGGAAGCCGCCCATTCCAGCACCTCTTTCCGGCCTATCGTGCTTCTCTCGCGGCAGCGTAGTCCCTCCGCCACGCACTCCGCATGTTCCAGCGCTTCAAACTCGAATGCTCCCTGCCGCCCAAATTCCGCAGCAAATCCGTACAGCCTTTCCTCTACCCGGATTTCTTCCCGTTCTATCTTCAACTGCTCCGCCGCCGGACCCTTATCGCTCAGTCGTTTTACCGTGTCGAGCTCAAATTTAGTCAACTCCCCAGCAAAGCTCTCAGGAAAATTCTTCAGCTTGGCTGCAAGTTCATGCTTCTTAGCACATTGCGATGAAATCTTCTCCGGCAGTTTGTCGAGTTCCTGCGCCAGCCCCGATCCTGCAAGCAAGCTATTCGCAACCGGCAGATCCTTTAAGAACTGATCGGCATACGAATAAAACCGCCCACCATACACGGAACTGACCTGCTTCAAAAGGAAATCCGCGGTTCGCGAACAAAGATAGGCTTGCATCAGCCGAGGGATCGTGCCATCTTCAATCACAATCCCGTAAACGCCTCCGCCCTTACCGCCAGCCTGAAAGACAAATTTCCCCTTGGGATCGTATGCAATCGAATTGGAACGCGAGAGTAACTGCACAAGCAGCTTCTCCCGGAAGTAATAATCCAAGTTTTGGGGACGTGCCGCCCCGTACCACATCGCTCCATCCGTCTTGCCTATGTCATATCTTCCGTGCTCCCGCGCCCGCAACGCGGCCTCATGCTTCCGCAGATGTTTCCACGCCTTCGGAAACCGCTCCTCCATCGTCTCAATTTCATCGGGATTGACCAGTCCGAAATCGTCAATATTTTCCCGGCTGGGAATCAGGTTCCAGCTCTCGGCCACCGATTTTTCGTCGTACAAGCTCTCTTTCTTCGCATAAACGTCATAGGGAAACAGCACCCATGTTTTCTTCCAATCCACCAGCCAGCGCTTCACATCCTTGCCAAACAAAAATGGCCGCAGCGCCTCTTTCTCAATTTCAATCGCCTCGCTGCCGCAACATGCCTTCTCTGGCTCATGTCTCGGTCTCAACCGCAGTATCTTTCCCCGGTCTTCCACCTCATCAAATACCAGGATGGAATCCGCGCTGGTCTGGTAACCGGCGAATCCGCCGCTGGCGCTTGCCGTCAATTCCGCCAGCTTTTTCCCGCTGCTCTTTCGCAATCCGTCAAATACTGCCGCCTCATCCTGCGGCATTAACCACCAGCCCTCCCCTCTCAACCGCTCGCGCGCAAACTTGAACGCCTCCATGGCATCGCCTCGAGCCATTCCTGTTGCGCCCAGCTTTTGTCGCAGTGAAGCAAACTCTTCCAGCAGTCCGGCGAATGGTTTAGCGCTCGAAAATACCCGCGCCCCCACCATTTCACCGGAATACCCGCTGCTTCGCTCCCCCACCAGAATCGCCGGGTAATTCAGCGCTCCTTCAAATACCCGCGTGTCGCGGAAGTCAATCAGCAAATCCAGCCGCAGCTTCTTCGGCAGCTCTTCCCGCAGCTTTGCCCCATAATCCACATTCAAAAACCGGTCGGAAAGTATAAAGCCAAGCTTTCCGCTCTCTTTCAACCAGCCCTCGTGCCCCGCCGATTGCACGGCCCGCTCCATAAACGGAACATAGAGATCGTAATTTCGCTCCGTCCACTCGTACTTGCCCTCCCAATATTCCTTCACATGCTCGGGAATTTTCTGGATGCGCACGTAGGGTGGATTTCCCACCACAAAGTCATATTGCAGATCGTGCTTCAGCGAGACCGCCAGCACCAGGTCTTCAATCGTCTTCAAAAATCTTCCATCGTTATACTTTCCCTTCAACACCGCTACCGTGGAGTTCAGGGCTGCAAGCGCCTCTTGCAGATAAGCCGCCATGGCCTCTGCGCGTTCTCCAAAGCGCGCCTTCAATCTCGCCGCCAGACCGTTCCGGGAATCGCGCGCTGCCTGGAAGACAATGGCCAGCGCCGCGACATACTCTTCCAGATTGTTCACCAGCTCTTGCCGCCGCGCCTCGGCAAAGCGCGGCACTTGCACCCGCATCTCCACAAACTTCTTCTTTCCCTCTAACAGGGGCAGATAGACACGTACATCCAGCGTCTTTTCTCCGAACTGCATGTTGATGGTGAGTTTGTCCCGTTTTTCCGTGTCCGCTTCCACGTCCCGTTCTTCAATCCGGAGCGAGTCCGTGCGGAACACAGGCAACCGCAGAATGCGGAAATCTGGATTGTCGAAGACGGCCTCCGCATAGGCCGGCAGAATCAGGGCCGCATAGTTCACCTGCGCCATGAGCACGGCGAACGGATTAATATCAAAACCCACAATGCTCAGCCCATCGGTCAACTCGCTGAGCACGTCCTGCTTGCCACGTCCTTTGTTCTTCTCCAGGTATCGCCGCAATGCCGCTACTAGGAACGACCCCGAACCGCAGGCCGGATCGAGCAACCGCTCTCCCTTTTTCCCCTTGTAGCCGCACTCATCCAGAATGAACTCAATTGCGCCGCCCGGCGTATAAAATTCGCCTAAAGCTTTCCTTGTGTCACGGTCAAAGTAATGCTGGTAAAGATCGCCAAACAGGTCCCCTGAGAGGTCGGCAAAATAGAACTGCACCACCGTCAGCAGCGCTTCGCCCAGCGCCAGGCATAGCAGCCGGTTGTCTGTACCTTTGGTTTCAACCCACCAATCAAAAATGTCCTGGGAAAAAATGGAATGGAAGAGTGTTTCTCCCGCGCGGTGGAATGTCCGCCCCATCACTTCCAGATGGTGCTCCGCTTTCAGCCGCTCCCGTACCGAAAGCTCGCTGTAGCTTTCCTGTAAGCGGGGAAGAAAACGCACATGCGGAAAGCGCCGGTCGTCTGCCGCCTTGGCCAGAACCAGCCGCGAAATAATCGTGTAAGCGGTTTCGAGCGCGAATGAAAAGCGCGCAATCACCTCCGCCGAATCGGTTAGCGCAAATGCCCGCCAGCTCTGCGGCACATCGCGCAGCTTCCACTCGCGCGCATACGTTCTTCGCCAGAACTCGTAGGAGCCGCGGGTGAACCCCGATTCCGCAATTGACTTGGGCAAAATTTCCCACAATGCCAGAACCAGCCGCCCAAACACCGACTCCGGCCTCAGTTGGAATACCTGATAAAAGATTCTGGCTGGTTCTGATTCACTATCAGTGATCCGCAATAGTCCTTGCAGGTTTTCGTGGAACCATCCCAACACGCTCGGCAGCGAATCCAGTTCCACCTTGCGCTTCTTTAGATATTGCTCAAGCTTCTGCGCCTCTTTTTCTGTCACCTCATCGAACCGCACCTTCATTGGCGGCCCAAAGTCGCCGTTCATCCGGTAGTACAGAATTAGTTCCACGCCATCGGTGAGCACTCCGATGTTCGCCGCATGAGGGATTACATATTTGTCGCGGAGGTCATCGGTAAATTCTTCCAGAGGCCGTCCTGCCTCCGGCTTTTTGAATTCAATCACCGCCCGGACACGCCCGCCAAAACCTGTTAGCGCGGTATCGTACCGTTTCTGTCCGCGCGAGCGTTGCGCCAGAATGTCGCGGCCAATACCTTCATAGCCCAACGCTAGATAAAATTCCTTTTCCTGAAAAATCTTCTCAATCTCAGCCTCAGTCAGTCCTGTCCGCCCGCACGCCTTCCCGATGCTCTTTAATATCTGATGAAATTTATTTGCCATTGCCATGTCATCTTGAACAGCTCTAGCCGGAAGGACCCTATACGTCGTATTACAACGCTTTCCAATTTATGAATGCGTCAGTTTTCGCTTAAAATATGGCCTGCAAATGCTAATTTCGCGCTTTCATCCCACTTTTACTATTTAGGTTCTTGCCTTCGGTGGTCCCTAACCATGCTCCCTATGCCGCCCCGATCCCACCCCATGTCATCCCGGCACGCGAGCGCAGCGAGCCGGAGGGACCCTACGACCATCGGAAGCCATCTCTGCAATCAACAGGGTCGCCCCACATACATTGATAACCATCAATCTCTTATATTGATGGTCGTCAATTTACCGCGCTCCTGCAGCCACCGCTTCCACCGCGGACTATTCGTTCCCGGCTTCTCTTCTTCCACGCGGCTCTGCTCCTCCGCGCCCGCCGCCATGGCCAGCGGCTGCGTCGCGGGCAGGTAATGCTCCATGATCTCCTTCGCCAATTGCAGATAACTTTCCGCGCCACGCGACCGCACGTCATACACAAGCGCCGGCTTGCCATGGCTGGGCGCCTCTGCCAGCCGCACATTGCGCGGAATCGTCGTGCGGCATAGCTTCTCGCCAAAGTAGCGATTCAACTCGGCTGTCACCTGCTGCGCCAGGTTGGTCCGGTCATCGAACATGGTCAGCACCACGCCTTCAATCGTCAGCGCAGGATTCAGGCTCATGCGGATTCTCTCAATGGTATCGAGCAGCTCTGAGATACCTTCCAGCGCGAAGTACTCCGCCTGCATCGGAATCAGCACCGAATCGGCTGCCACCAAAGAGTTAAGCGTGAGCAGATCGAGCGCGGGAGGACAGTCAAGCACAATAAATTGGAAGCGCTCGCGCAAAGGTTCAAGAGCGTCGCGCAACCGGAACTCCCTGCGCTCTGCGTCCACCAGCTCAAGATTTGCTCCGATCAAATTTTTGTGCGAAGGAATAATCCAAAGCTGGTCGAGCTCGGCGACCTGCTGCAGAGCCTCCTGGGCTGTAGCAGCGCCCATAAGAAGATGATAAGTGCTGGTTCGATCAGGGTCCTTGACCAGCCCAACACCGCTCGAAGAGTTTGCCTGCGGGTCGCAGTCTATAAGTAAGGTATCAACCTCTGCCGCTGCAAAGGATGCAGCCAAGTTGATGGCAGTCGTGGTCTTGCCGACGCCACCCTTCTGGTTAGCTACCGCAATCACACGTCCCATAATGTTTTCTTTTAAGAGAACCGAGAGATGCAGGCAGAATACTTCTTGAGAATCGGCAATGCAATGCCGCATTTCAGTGCAGGAAACTCATTGGTTCATCCTGTTCAAAATAAGCTTTATTGCCAAAATTTCGACAAGATTTCCAAATTTTAACTACGGCCGTGTTCCGTTCCGCTCATAGTGAATGAATGTTCCACGTGGAACGTTGAATCCTCGGCTTCTAAAACCATCCAGCAGGATGTCTATATAGTTCTTATGTTCCATGGGGAACATTGAGGATGCTATTTATCGGTGGCTAATTTTGATTGCTGCGGGCTGCCGGATCCGGTGTGATGTTCCATCGGGAACATAGTTAACACTTACTTACGGATCGCTTCGCTGGATCTCGTTATGTTCCTTGTGGAACACACAGGAACTATCCATCAGGTCATATGGGTGACGCTTGAATTCGTAGTTTTCCACAGATGTTCCACGTGGAACGTTTTGTACACTTTAAGCTTTTATTTTAGATAGATTTTGTAATTTAGCTTGTTTGTCCCACTTTACATTATAGAATCTGCTATTAACAACGCTACAGCGCACAAACATGTCTATTAAACGCGGCTATCTTCCCACCTATTATTAGTTTGATTCTTTAACCTGCGATGTTCCTTTGCCCAATCACCAATATGCGGCTCGAAGATTGTGGGATAGGGATAGGTGGTTGCCAGGCAAATGAGACTTGGCTTTCAACCTCGCCAGCTCGGGAGCCGACGAGGGAGAGTTGCTGGCAACTGACGAAGAGGGCCAGGCGTCCACCGGGTGCGACAAGAGCTTCCGCGATGGGAAGTACTTGGTCAAAGCGTTCGACAGCGCGCAAGGTGACCACATCCGCTGGCGCGATCTGTGTAACGAGAGATCCGGCGCTGCTCAACCCCTGCCTGGAAGCGTGGCCGCGTGGCTGGTTTTGCTGTGGCATTCCGGCGCGGACCGATAATACATTTACGTCCGTCAATGTAAGTGCGCGGCAGACTTCCTTGAGGAATGTGGCCTTCTTCTGATTGGATTCGACAAGCGTGAGGTGAATGTACGGCACCCAGATTTTAATGGGCAATCCAGGAAAGCCCGCGCCGGTGCCCAGGTCGAGAAGATGGCAGTTGGAAACTTCCCCACTCAAGCCAAGATCGGGCTTGGATGGGGCACCCGGAGAATCATTTCTCGCTAGCTGTTGTGAATCATGCGGGAATAGATGGCGCGCGGCGAAAAGAGACTCCCCAAAATGGCGGGTGACAATTTCTTCATGATCGCGGATGGCGGTAAGATTGGTCCGCGCATTCCAGCGCAAAAGTATATTGATGTATGTCAATATACTGTGCAATTGATGTTCATTGAGCACCGCGCCAGGAAATGGCCGCTGCATATCCGCAGCATTTGTGCTGGAACCGGCCTCTTGCAAAAAAGGGCGCAGCAGCGCGGCGATTCGATCCAGCTCCATAGACTTGAAGATTGTAGTGGGCGAGCAAAGAAATTAGAACTATTCATGGTGACGGGTTTTGCAAAAACAAAATCCCCGCCTCCTGCATACGCAGAAAAGCGGGGATTTTACTGGAAGCCGAAACTATCAGTTTTGTGAGGGCTGTTCGATATGGTCAATGACGAGTACCTGCACGTGCTCGGTTTCAGGTTGCAGGGTGAGGCCAAGCTCGTCCTGAACTGCAGTAAGCAGCGGGGGAGCAGAAGCATCCGCTACCCGAGTGTCAGGACTTGCGAGTTCATTATGCTTTATTCGCGCCTGCTCTTCGGCGCTTGGAGTCCACCGCAAAGCGTACGCATAATTTCCGGCGAGGCCGGTTTTATCAATGACGGCGCGGCCAAGTCGCGCGGACAACTGCTCCGTAAGCAACGCTAATGGAGTGCCCTTGGAAATCAATTCTCCCGTTCCCAAGTGCATCATGCCGCGGTCGCCGGCTTTTTGAAGCTTGCTGCCGCCGTCGCTGACGACGAGTTCATACACTGGCAGATCCCGCGACTCCTGATGCACCTTCAACTTGAACTGGTCAGCCAAAAGCTGCTGCAACATTTCCTGACCAATAACCCCGCGTTGATCTTCGTTCAGCTTTTTTAAGTCATCCTGATCAGTCTTATCCACCTGCGCATTAACGTCATATTTTGATGAATTCATCCAATCGGGAGCCCCTGCGAGCTGGCTATCTTGAATGTGATATGCGATTTGAATCAGCGCCTGTGGAGTTACATCTGCCGCCGTAAAGCTACCATTCATCAGCGACATCATGATTCGCGTTCTGGCGATGCCATCGGCGTCAGCCGGATGGGATTTAATGGAAACAGAGGAAAATTTTGGCGCCGCTCCTAAGGCGTTATCAGCACGGCCAACGGCCGGATTCAATAGTCCATAAACAATGGGCACAGCAAGAGCGAGGCAGGCCGCCACCCATAACAGAAGCTTTCGACGAAAGTTGAGTTTACGTACGACAAGACCGGTCATAATATAAGCCATCCTTTTTTTGAGATCCGCTCCCGTAACGCCTGATACGCACGTCAGCGGGGAGCTTAAGCAGAATTCGCAAACTTTTAATATGCTTTCCGCGTAGGTCGCGCGATGGCAGCCCATGGCGATCACAGCCTCATCGCACGCGAGTTCGCGCTCTTCGATCAGCGCGCTCCAATAAACCAAATTAGCGGGTGAAACCAGAAGAGGCTTTCAACGAACATGTGAAGCGCCGCCATCAGATTGTCTTGCCGCCGCACATGGCACAGCTCATGCGCGAGCACGGCTTCGAGATGAGCATCGTCGAGATGTACGGAAACCGAGTCCGGCCATAGCAATACCGGGCGGAAGATGCCGAAGACTCCTGGTTCAAGCGCGGTAGGACATGAAACTAATTTCAATCTTCTTTTAGACCCTGAGGCATGCTCCAAATCCCGCAACACGGATACTTCGCGTCCGTGGGACAAAGCAACTGCAGTGCGTTGTGTCGCGAATATCCTCCACCAGCGCCTGGTCCAAATGGAAAGGACTATGAGTGAACCGGAAAGCCATGTGAGGAGAAGCAACAGTTGCCAATGAAACACGTACCCGGAGTGCGTTGCTATAGTGGAATGAACCTGCGGAAGCGATTCTGTAAAAGGCCGGCTGAATTCTTCGACGAAAGAGATTTCGGAGTTTGCTCCCGCCGAACTTTGCACAAAACTTAGCCTGCTTCCTATCGCTATTAGCAAGGAAAAAGGGATAAGGAATTTTAGAGACGCTGCAAGCCAGACAATGTAGCGAACTCTCGCCGAATATTTGCGCAGCATAATCGCGAGCAGCGCCGCCACGATGGCGAAAAGCGTTGATTGCCAAAGATGATCCGCCAGGGCTGGCAGGATGGCATTCCAACGACTGGATAACGAGCTAAATGCAGAGATCATTTTTCCTCCTGCTCAAAACTGCGCAGCGTTCTCTCCGCTTCTTTCAGGTCAGCAGCAGTCAACTTGCCGGATTCAATCAGTTGGGCCATGACGGGTTGAACCCTCCCGCCAAACAAGGCCAGGAAGTCATCAATTAGTTTGCTTTGCGCGGCTTCGCGGGAAACCGCGGGTTCAAAAATGTGGAAATTGCCGACTTTTCTGGCGCGCCGGACCGCATGTTTCGCCTCCAGGCGGTATACCGTCGTCTGTATAGTTGTGTACGCCGGACGGTCTTTCTCCGGGAAACTGTCTTGAACTTCGCGGATTGACGCCTCTCCACGGTCCCACATGACTTCCATAATTCGAAGCTCCAGCTTGCTCAGTCGCGGATTTTTCATACATCTCCTATACTTGTAGTAGTTCTACTACTGACGTAGTAGGGAGTCAAGGGATTTTCTGGATCGACCTAAATTTAGAGTGGAAATTGCGGCAGGTAGTGGAACATTGAAAAACAAGAACCTGGGTAGTAATAGTGGGAGAAAAGCTTGGTTTCAGATGGTAAAGTTGCTCTCTAAATGCACGGAGAATTCCAACTTCTCGGGTAATTTCTCGATTCTTAGTCACTTAAGTTAGGAGACGATAGTTACGAATCCGGCTTCCTGAATGGAGTTATTGTGAAACCCCCCGGAACTTCGGCTGCCGCGCCATCGTACATTCCTCCGAGGTGAGGAATGAGTGAATCAAACGGAGCTGATGCATGGAAGCCGCTTGTCATCGCGGCTTGTTCCTTCACGATCATCGCGGCGCTTGTACTTGGCGTGGGAGTGGGAAGCCATCTGGTGCTTCGCCATGTTGTTCAGACTCTGCCCCTATGGATTGTCTTTGCACTAGGGGCTAGACGTTCGAGCGCCGCTGGATGGGCCGGATTGCCGCTCGTTTGTTTTTGGCTCCTCCTCATGGCGATGATTTGGCTTTATCTGCTGGGAATATCGAATGTGTTGAGCGGAAATTTCACGCCACGGGAAATTGCGATGACGGTCATCGTTGGACTCTCGTCAATTGTGGGAATTGCCGTTTTCTCCCGAATGAGTTCCGCGCTTTCGGCATGGAGCCGGGTGGCCATTTTCATTGTTCTCGCAGGTGTCCAAATTGCCTGCTTTCGGCTTAGTTTTATGCCGGTTATTGCGCAGCGATGACGCGGGATTTTGCCCATAATTTTTCGGATACGATGCGTGCCGAAAAGGATTGAGCCTTTTTTTACTTTATCTTCGGTTTGGGTACGATTTTGATCTCAAAGACCTTCGGCCAGCGTTTGCCAGTTACGAAAATCCGGTCGTGCTGGGCGTCGTAGGCGATGCCGTTCAAGACGGACTCCTCGTCCATCCTTTCATTGTCTGGAAGAATGCCAGTGAGGTCTATCCATCCGATCACATGGCCGTCGCGCGGGGAGATGCGGGCAATGCGGTCTGTGTGCCAGACATTGGCGAAAATCTCTCCTTTAATATATTCAAGCTCGTTGAGCAGGGTCACGGGCTGGCCGCCATCTTTCACGGTAATGTGGCGGATCTCCTGAAAAGTTTCGGGATTGCGGAAGCGGATGGTGTCAGTGCCATCGCTGGTAATAATCTCCTTTGAGTCGCGCGTCATCCCCCAGCCTTCGCCGGTGTAGGAGAACTGCTTAACCAGGCGGAGAGAAAAACGGTCCAGGACAAAACAGATGTGCGACTGCCAAGTCCATTCATAGATGTTCGGGCCCCAGTCCACAATGCCTTCTCCGAAATAGGGCGCAGGCAGCGGGCGGCGCTGCAAGGCCTCTCCCGTAGCGGGTTGGACGACAGAAACGGAAGAGTGTCCAACAAGGCCAGTTCCTTCGTAAAAGAGACCGTCGAGATAGAAAAAGCCCTCGGTGTAGCTGTTGGTCGAGTGCGGGAAAGTCGCGACAACTTTGTAGCCGCTCACCGGAGCAGTTTTGCCGGCAGCAAAAAGCGTTGTAGAAAATGCAACAATGAAAAGCAGCGGAGCCAGGCTGAGGAGAACAGTGCGGCGCATGGGAATACATTACCGTAAAGAGGGAAATGCCGAGGGGAAAGTTTTGGGGGAAAATTTTGTCAGACCGGACAAATCGGGAAGCCGAAGCCCCTTCGCCGGGTGAATCCGCAAAGGTGAACAAGAGTAGTATGAACGGAGCCACAGTAGGAAAAATCTTGAAATCGTTGACCGCTACGCTATGAAAATCCTTTATCAATTACTGCTTGCATTTTCTGTTTTGATGGCGATATCTCCGCTTCGCGCCCAAGCTCCCGAAAACCCGTCTGCGCCTGGGAATTCCGCCCCTGCGGTGCCGGCATGGGCGCAACCCGGCTCCGCCACGCATACGCAAGTTGCGCCACCGCCGGATTTTCACCGGCCCAGCAGGAATTTCGACACGCCGATTGGAATTTTTAGTGGGCAATCCGATATTGGCAGCGCGGTGATTCCGGGAAGCGCAAGCTACGATGCGCAGACGAAGCAATACACCATCACCTCCGCGGGGTACAACGTCTGGTACACGCGCGATGAGTTCCGGTATTTGTGGAAGAAGATGTCGGGCGATGTTTCGCTGGCGGCGGACGTGAGTTTTCCTGATGCGAATGGCTATGAAGACCGCAAGGCGGTGCTCGTGATCCGGCAGAATTTGGATGATGATTCGAAGGAGGCAATTGTTGCGTTGCATGGAGGAGGAATGATCCACCTGGCGGAGCGTCCGGAAAAAGATGTGCGGGTGAAAGATATTGAGTACCGCATTGGCAGCCGGGGTGGGCGGCCGGGGGGAAGAAGTCCTGACAGTTTAGTGGACATACACGCAAAACGGATTGGCATTGAGAAGCACGGAGATTCGTTCGCGCTCTTCGTCAGCGTAGACGGCGAACCGATGCACCAGTTCGGATCGCCGATCACGCTGCATTTGAATGGGCCATTTTATGTGGGAATCGGTTTCTGCTCGCACTTGCCCGACAAAGCAGATACAGCGGTGCTATCGAATGTTGTGCTGGTGAATAAGGCGGGAAGGGTGAGGTAGGGGAAGAACCTCACCTCCACCACCGATCATGCATGGCAATGGCGGCGCTAATCGCAACCGTAATCACTGCGTTTACCATCCGGTCGTAAACGCTCCGCCGAATGTCGTTACGCTCCAGCTCGCTAATACGAGTTTCCGCCACTTGCATACGTCCAGGCTGGCTGTCTCCGATAAGCATGTCCATCTTGGCTTCGAGGCGGGTCAGCTTTTCCAGCACCTCTTTTTGAAAGTCGTTGTCGGTCACACGCACGACCAGCGATTGCTTTCCGCGCAGGCCCAGGCCAAACTCTCCGAAATGTTCGTCTTTATCTTTATCTATGCTCATAGCGGATAATCCACATGCAGCGCGGTGGAGTAGCGGGAATATTTTGGGGGAACGGAGGCGTCGAATTGCCGCAGGTAATAGCTCTGCGCGCGCGCCAGCCGGGGCAGGACAAACGTTTGCACGCCAAAACGCCCAACCAGATTGCGGTCATTGGATTGGCCCCAGCCCGTATCGCTCCAGCGGACTTCAAATCCGCCGCCCGCGATCGGCGCGGCTCCTGCGTCCACATTAATCGTCGTGGAATTCACCTGCGTCACCACCGCCCCGGTCACTGCCGGCAGATAAGTCGAGCCGACTTGCGCGGTAGTCAGCGCAATTGTGCCCTGAGGGACGAGGGCGGCGCCCGATCTAAACTCGAAAGACAGAACCTCCGCAGCATCGTTGGCAAATTTAATTTTGTAGATACTGTGCTCCCCCGCCAGGTCGTGCACAACAATGTCAGTTTCTCGCACAATTGAGCTAAACACAGCACCACGGGAGGGCGCATTTATCTGCAAAGCATCTCCGGGGAAAATGTCCATTGCGCCGCCGGGAAGAAAATCGCTCCATGTCTCGTACTCGCCTGCCCAAGCAACGATGTTGCCGTCTTCTAAAAGCGCAAGCGCAGCATTCTCGCAGTCCGTAGCGGTCCGTGTGGGCGGACTCCCGATGAGGCGGACCTTTCCGCGCAGCCCGTCATCACTGCCCGACGCGTGCGCCGAGATGCTGGCTGAATTCTGCACACGGGCCGCGCTGCGACCGCTTCCACGGTAATGCACCTCGATCAATTCATTGGGCGCCGGAACGTATGCGGTGAAGAAATCCAGCGCCGGACCGGAGACAATATTGCATTCCGCTCCGTCAGAGAGCGCGCCCACCAGTCTTGTGCGGTAAGACTCCCCCGGAAGCGCGCTGCGGACTTCCGTGTCCGCAGCCCGGGTCATGCGGGTGAATGCAATGTCACATTGCAAACCAATGGCGTTGATCAGCGCGTAGGTGCAAAAGCCTGGGGCGTTGGAAATAATTCCGTCGAACAATACCGCGGAAGGCGCGACCAGACTGCCGGGGTTTGTAGGATCAATATCGTGCACTTCGAGCACAATGCGCACATCGGCCGAGACGCTCGCTCCGCCGTAGGCGCTTCCTGCCGGATGCAAGGACGAATGGAATCTTTGCTGCTGCCGGTAGATTTCGAGCGAATAAAAACGTGTGGTGAAAACATACTGAT
>Ga0134128_10006548_pt1 | contig 14091 bp, 11 predicted proteins | sample KB31754_FD_96462 | JGI IMG/M metagenome (GOLD analysis project Ga0134128, IMG submission 96462) | Terrestrial soil microbial communities with excess Nitrogen fertilizer from Kellogg Biological Station, Michigan, USA - KB3-175-4 | ecosystem: Environmental > Terrestrial > Soil > Unclassified ... | reverse complement strand
GTGGACTTTAGCGCCCCAAAGCGATTCGTATGCCTGCAAGCTGGTTCGGACTTCTTCTTCCAGGCTGTGTTTGCTGACAGTCGCCGCATATCTCTGCACCATCCAACCCGTGAGCGCGAAGACAACGGTCACCGCTAGCGAGGTGGAAAGGAGAATGCGCCATAGCAGGGAGTTTCCGTGAAAAGGAAATGCCTTCATTTTATTTGCAAAGGGTATCCGTCGACTTTGTCGCCATCAACAGGATAGTCTTGACCATACTTGTTCTTGTGAGCCACCGGCAAATAAGCGGCTTCTGAAATCGTCACGGTCGCCACTTTCACGGGTTCGTTGTCATCGTCAACCACAATATTTTGAGTGAGCTTCAAAAGCGTTTCCGCCGTGGCGCGCTCGTGAAAAAAATGGAGCTGATATTTGCCTGGTGTTACATGAGAAAGGACGTATCGTCCATTTCGATCTGTTGTCGTGAAATGATTTGAATTCACGACGACAATGATCGCCGACATGGAAGGATGAATGTTGCAAAACACCCTTACGATGCCGGGTCTATCGAAGTGAACCGTTCTCGACGATCCGGGAGGATAGAGCGCCACGTCAAAAAGCTGGCCATCATAATTTGAAAACGCATTGTGGAAAATCGGATCGAGATTCGGAAAGTCAACGCTGGTTCCAGTTTCTATTGGGAGAATGTGCGGAGAAAACTTCTTGTTCTTCTGGAGCATTTGGGCGTGCTTGCCCGCGGTACGCTGGGCCGGGTTCTCGGTTGAAGTGAGCCATACGACGACGCCCGATAAGTCCGCCTTTTTCCGGACAGCCGAGTCGCGGGATCGTATTAACTGCGTGTAGCCAGCGACCGTTCCGGCGTAAACGTGCCCAAACGACGCGATTGTGAAAAGCACGGCTAACATCTTGAAGGCGGATGAGGCGGCAGGCGCGATGCCGCGTGGGCAAACGATCCATGAAATCGTTTGCCGCGCGCCCAGTTCGTTGCGAGCGAGTTGTTTAGAAGAGGTAGCCGAGCGCCAGATCATAGTGATTTTGAATCCCTCTAATGCCGAGAAGGGAGCGCGTGCGCATCTGCAAGGCCTCCATGCCGATTACAACGTTCGGGCCGATATGGTACATGACGTTGGAAGCGTAGGTCCAGTTATGTACAACACTTGAGGCAGCAAGGAAGGAGTTATTGTCGTTCTCCAGTCCGCTGAAAATATTTAGTGTCAAGCGGTTTGTGATTGGAAAGGCAACTTGTGCCCAGCCTCCGGCGCTTTTCACCGGCCGAACGGCGCCGCCGGGCGTAATCGCAAAACCATTTCCCAGAGCTCCCAGACTGGCTACGTTTTGCCCCTTAAAAACAGTTCCGCTGAATTGCACGTGGGAGGCCGGCACGACAAGCCAGTCAAACGAGCCGATGTGCGAGCCGACTGACATTCCTCCAACGTGAGTTGTGCTCACATGAAATCCGGGAGCAAATTCAAATCTCCTTGTATCGTCGAAGTTGTGCCAAAATGCGAAACGTCCCTCGACGGCCGGCCGCGCTTCTTCCAACGTGTTTGCTAATGGAGTTGGAATAGTTGCGTAGCTCTCCTCGGTTTGCATTAGGGAGAGTTGGCCGGTGAAGCCTGTGTCAGTCCCAATGTGCAGCCTCTCTTCGTAGCGCGCTTGCGGCACCCACAGCCATAGGTTGCCCGCGCCGGCGAGAGGAGGAACGCCAACTTCGGCAAGAGAATCGGGCGCGTACGGCGAGATGAGCGGTTTGTCCTGCCCGATCGAGAAACTTCTATTCTTCCAATCGAACGAAATGCCCGCGCGGCGGAGTCTGAGTCGCGTATACGCCGGGTCGGCGCTGCCGCCGTAAAAGTCCATTGTTAAGAACCCGTTGACACGCCCGTCCCCCGGCAGGTGCGGGCCCTCGAAGTTCAGACCCAATAAAGTTTGCTGAACGGTTGCTCCGGCCCTGTTGGGGCCAGTGAGTAGACTATAGTTGTCTGAGTATTCGGCGGTGCTATTGCCGATGTTAGCAAACGCATTAAACAACAGCATTCCGTTTAGCTGTATCGGAAATTTGTGCGCGGCTTCCACTTTGGTTTGCGCCTGCTCTGCCGTTCGGCGCTCCTGAACTGAAAGGCGCTCATCGACAGAAGGCTGATTCGGCTGACCGTTGGCGGAAACTGCCGTAGGGGCAGTAGAATGAGAGGCGGCGAGTTCCTGACGCAACGATTGAACGTCCTGGACGAGCTGCTTATTTTCCTTCTCCAGAGTATCCAACCGTTCCAGAATCTGCTTCATCGTTGCTGAATTGTCGGTATTCTCCTGGGCGCAGACTTTCATTGCAAGAACTAGGAGCACGAACGGTAGCCTATGGCGCATATAACAAGCCTTCTAACGTATGGCGTATTTCAGCAGGCGAGTAGGGTTTAGTAAAGAATGCATCCGCTCCTAACGTGCGAATGCGATTGCGGACATCCGGGTCGTTGTCACCGCTCACGACAATTATGGGCAAACGTCTATAGCGTTCCTGAGCACGTATTGCGGCCACTAGGTCGAAGCCGTCTACAAGCGGTAAATGGAGATCCGTGATGACTGCCGCCAACTCGAGGGTTTCCATCCGTAGCAGCTCCAACGCGCGCCGGCCGTTTGTCAGCAGCTTAACCGTGAGGCCATCTACAGAGGCTAAAGCAATTTCCAGGGGCGCAATATCATCGCTGTCTTCGACGATTAAAATGAATGCCATTGGGGATGGTCCCCGTCAGGGCAAAAAACGGTAGCCCACTCCATGTACAGTGATGAAGTGCCGCGGTATGTTGGGGTCCGGCTCCAGTTTCTGGCGTAGCCTTACTACGTGTGCGTCGACAGTTCGGCTATTCGGATAGGACTCATACCCCCAAACCGAGTTGAGAAGCACGTCCCGTGTTAACGCGCGGTCGGGATTTTGCAAGAAGTAGAGCAACAGATTGTACTCGGCCGGCGTCAGCTTCACCTCGCGGCCGCGGCGCGTCGTATTCCTGCGATCGACGTCAACTTCCACGTCTCCGAAATGAAGGACCTTAGTATCGGAAGCGGTTCGGCGTAGCAAAGCTCTGATTCGTGCCAGCAACTCTCTTGTGCCGAATGGCTTCACGATGTAATCGTCCGCCCCCATTTCGAGCAGCAAAACTTTGTCGATTTCTTCACCAACGGCGCTTAGCACGATGATGGGAGTCTGAATTCTGTCGGCGCGAAGTTGCCTGCACACTTCCGCTCCGCTCATCCCGGGGAGCCTTAAATCGACCAGCAGAAGTTGTGGTTTGAGCGTTATGGCCTTGTCAAAGCCGCTCTTGCCGTCAGCCGCAAATATCGGAATGAAATGTTCCCGCTCGAGCATCACGCCGATGGTGTCGCGCAAGCTCTCATCATCATCGATGACAAGGATCGTTTGCATTTTAGTTGACATTCTACCCGCTTTCGCCGGCGTTCCTTTGGTGTGGAGCGACTGCTGCCGTTCTTTTATCCAAACTTTTACAATAATTCGACAACGGGCTTGGCCGCTAGTTTGCTCTTGCCAGCCCCTTCGAGGATTACAACACTTTTACAAGGTTTGAACACGCTTTATTATCAACTGCTTTAAGTTCAGGATGTGCCGTCAATCGACATCGGATATTTCGCGTTCGATCTGCCACCGGTTCAGTCTCAAGCGGCTATCTGGAAGGTGGTGAATATGGGGGAGCGGCTGATTGCGGGCGCATTGCTGGTCCTTTCGTTCCCGATTCTCGTTCTGGCCTCCATCATCGTGGTTGCGATTTCACGGCGATCGCCGCTCGTCGCCCATCGGCGCGTAGGGCACGGTGGCCGGGCGATCTGGCTTCTGAAGCTGCGGACGATGTGGAAGGGCGACTCGGAGAAGCGCTTGAGTTTCGTTCACCGGTTGTCCGCTACCGAAGCGCCCTTGCTTGCCCCGAACAAAAAGAACGTGCAGGTGTCCAGCCGTTTCGCAGCGTTTTGCCGCCGTTATTCCCTCGACGAATTGCCGCAGCTCTGGCATGTCGTTCGGGGCGACCTGGCGTTCGTTGGACCTCGGCCGCTGACCCGGCAGGAACTGGATACGTACTACGGGTCCGATACCGCGCTGATCGTGTCGGCCAGACCCGGACTCAGCGGGCTCTGGCAGGTCAATGGGCGTAGCCGGCTTACGTATTCACAACGCCGCCGCTTGGATCTCCTTTTGATTCGAAAATGGTCCGTTTCACTATACTTCAAAATTCTGCTTCTTACGCTCCCGCGCGTACTGACAGGTAAGGACGCCTGGTGAACAATTTGAAAATACGAACCCAATCGGTGGGATGTCAGGCGGCGCCGTTTGCGCAAATTAGAGACGCTCGATAGATTCCCGGAGAGTGCCCGATGCGGTGCGCGATAGTTCACTACTGGCTTCTTGGAATGCGAGGTGGTGAGAAAGTCGTCGAAGAGCTTTGCCGGGTCCTCCCGCAGCCGGATATCTTTACACTTTTCTATGACCCGGAGCGCGTATCGCCTTTTATTCGCTCCCATAAAATAACTGCTTCGTTTCTCAATCCGCTCCGCAGGCATTACCGGTCATGTTTACCACTCACTCCGATTGCCCTCGAACACTTCGACCTGCGTGGCTATGACCTGATAGTCAGCAGCGAGTCCGGTCCGGCTAAGGGCGTATTGACCTCTTCAAATACCCGCCACCTCTGTTATTGCCACACGCCGATGCGCTACTTGTGGGACCTATACCCGGCGTATCTGCACGAATGGACCCGTTCGAGCCTGAAGCGCACCTTAATGGCTCCTCTGGCCAACTATATGCGTTTGTGGGACGCGACCTCCGCGACGCGTGTCGACGAATTCGTCGCCAACAGCCGAAACGTGCAGAGCCGTATCTGGAAAGTTTATCGGCGTTCATCTGAAGTCATCTATCCACCCGTCGACATCGAGAGCTTTTACACCGGCGCCGCGGACGATTACTACCTTATCGTTTCAGAACTGGTGGCCTACAAACGCATTGCCGACGCGGTTCGCTGCTTCACGAGAACAGGAAGACGTCTGAAAATTGTCGGTGGCGGCCCGGAATACTCGCGGTTGAAGAGCATGGCCGGAGAAACCGTTGAGTTCTGCGGAAGAGTGCCCGATTCCGAACTCCGCGACCTCTATGCACATTGCCGCGCAGTTGTTCTTCCGGGCGAAGAAGATTTCGGTATTGTCCCAGTGGAGGCGCTGGCCAGCGGCAAGCCAGTGATTGCGCTGGGAAGAGGGGGAGTGCTCGAGACCGTTCCGCTTTCCAATCCGTGCGGCGGATTCTTCTATTCGGAGCCTGGCGAACACCACCTCGAAGCCGCGGTCGAAGAGTTCGAACGAGAGGAGAAGTATCTGATGCCGGCGGAGCTTCGCTCTCATGTTGCCCCCTTCTCCAAGGAGGTCTTTCGGCGTGAGATCTCCAGTATCCTATTCGGCTTAACAACACCAGAACCAAGCAGCCGGAATTTTGATTTCGCGATTGGATCACCAAGATGAACGAGCTTGCAAACCTCGTCGATGAGGCTGAGATTCCGGTAAACATTCTATGTATTGATCAGTTTTCGAACCTGGGTGGCGGGCAACGAAGCCTTCTCGACATGCTCCCGGCGCTTTCGGCTCGAGGATGGCGACCTTCTGTCGCAACTCCTGGTGAGGGTCCCTTTTCAGCGGCGCTTCGAAAGCGTGGATACCGAACCCACACCGTTGCATGCGGTATCTACGCAAGCAAAAAGAAGCCTCTGGCGCAAGTTCTGAAGTATGCGTTCGAACTTCCGAGGATGGTCAGTTCTCTCGCGGCATTAACAAAAACCGATGAAATCGACTTGCTGTATGTAAACGCTCCCAGGTTGGTTCCGCCGGCTGCCTGGATTGCGTACAGAACGGGCATTCCTCTCGTTTTTCATTGCCATAACCGGTTACTTCAGCACTCGGCTGTCACATTGACCGGCCAAGCTCTGGAACTGGCAAGCGCTCACGTAATCGCCTGTTGTCAACATGCTGCAGACCCGCTCAGGGAATATGTAGAACCTCAGCGGCTTCATGTACTCTACAACGGTGTCGCGGAAACGGCCGGACGGCCACGGGTATCACACAGAATACGAAGGATTGGCGTTGTTGGCCGAGTAGAAGTTGAAAAGGGTCAACTTGAGTTCGTACGAGCAGCGAAGCTTGTTTCCAAAGAATTTCCCGACTGCCGGTTTGCAATCGTTGGCGCGCCGATGTTTTCGGGCACCGAGTACTACGGAAAAGTGATCGCATCAAGCGAACAACTCTCAGTGGATTTTATCGGCTGGCAAGAGAATATGGCGAAGGTGTACTCCGATCTGGATTTACTGGTCGTCCCCTCCTCGGCGTCAGAAGCGACCACCAGGGTAATTCTGGAAGCATATAGTGCGGGAATTCCGGTGGTTGCTTTTCCCGTTGGCGGAATTCCAGAGATTCTACATAACAATCAAACGGGATTTTTGGCGGAAGCTGCCACAGTGGAAGCCCTCGCTGCCCGCATCCTGTCAGTGTTGCGAATGGATAACTCAAGTGTGGAAATGGTCGTTAGAAGAGCTAGAAGAGAGTGGCGGCAGCGATTTACTCTTCAGGCGTACCGCGACAACGTTTGCAATGTGCTTGCCCAGGCGATGCAACCAACGACTCGGGGCTATCGTGATGAACTGTGCAGGTCGGCGGGCGCGTTTGCCGACTGAAGAGCTGCCGTGTAGACAGTAACAAGAATCGCAATATGTACCCATAGGTACGGGCGCAGCATGTTCTGGTTAAACTGCAGGATCGCCCAGGCAAAGACAAGTGATCGCACCAACGCGCGGAGGAGCACTGAATAGAACGGCGAAGCCAGTCGCGCCAGCCGCACCGGTTTCAGAATGGTCGTCACTAGGAACCAAACAAATGGAATAATGCCGATAACGCCGCTTGCGGCTAAAGCTTCGGCGAAAACACTCATCCCCTCGAAATTCTTTGACGCTTCAAACGAATTCACCTTTTCACCCTGCAGGTCCGCGATCGCCGCAGAGACGCCTCCCAAACTTCGTCCAATCAGCGGGTGTTCCAGAAATACGGTAAGCGTCTCTCCAAGAGCATTTTCTCGCTCAATCACCGAATGCGCGGCAGTATCGGAGATGCCGGTCCCATTCAGAAACATCAGGGCGATCGCCGGGCTTCTCTCTATGGCCGTTGAAGCGCCTACCACGATTACGCCGAGAAAAGCGATTGACAAGAACGAGGGAAGTAATGCGCGCAATTTAAAGAAGATAATGTGGCCCTTGAGAAAATCGGCAAAAAAGGAAAACCACGGCTTCAGTTGGGATAGAAATACATCAACAAACAAAAAAACGATCCCCATTCGGCTTGACGAGAGGATTATGCCGATTGCCGTCAACCAATAGATGGCAAGCAGATTTATCGATGGGAGTAGCGACGAGCGATTTCTTCGAAGTGCGCCCGTGAATACAAACCCTACCAGTAAATACGTTGCGAAATAAGACGGTTCATAACTGAAACCATTGACTCTTGCCAACTCGCCCGGAATCCACCACTGCTTTACAAACAGACCGCCGAAGCCTAGCACTGGCAGAATGAATTGCACGATCCCAAAACTTGCAATCAAGGCAAATGAATATACATACCATCGCAATACTCTTGTCAATAAGGTGAAGTTGTCGCCGAATAGCTGGACATATGAGAAGAGCAGGCCGAAGTTGAGCAGTAGCCATAGACAGTAGCCGAGACTTTTAGGCCAAAAACCAGCGGCTGGAATGAACAGAATTTGAAACAGAAACCAGATTGACAGTGGAAGGGCGCCCAAAACCGGAATTGTTCCGCATCTGGCTGCTTTCACGATGGCGAGGCAAATTAGAACCGGCGTAATGATCTGGCAAAAGCGATAGTTGCCACCGGCCTCGAGGACCAGGAAAATATCGAAAGAACTCGTGAGAGTGACCAGGATTGCAACCACAACCGCGGCCCGGTTCAACGGCCCGCTCAAGCGCACAGCAGTCCGCGGATGGCGAGATATAAGAATGGCGGGCGTCATGGTTCAATCCACCTTTAGACGCGAAACTTCCGCAAGGCATGCCAGCCGCGGATTTGGGCGCCGCCAGACATGCATTCCCTTTGAGTGAAGAGCAAACAACATTGCCGCGACCATGAACGATGCCGTTGTGACTGAAGCGGCAGCGGCTCCGACGGCGCCGAACGACGCGCTCAACATAACCGTTGCCGGCAATGCAATGATTGCCGTGAATAACATGATCCTCGAAAACATTGCATCCATCTCGAAAACAAGCATGGTTTGCGTGCCAAAGACATTGCTGACGCCATATAGCAACGGCAGCGGCGAGAGACACTGGAGGACGACGATCGAATGCTCGAACGACCTCCCCAGGATGATCTGGCAAACAGGTCGGGCCCAGGCATAAGTTGCTATGGATATGGATATTGACACGAGGGCCACGACGAAGAAGCTCTTTCGAATGAGGTGCAATGCCGATGCCGCCGACCGTAGCTTCGCGGCAGTGATATGGGGGAAGAGCGCCTGCCCCAGGGGATTCAGCGCCGCGATCGACGCTTTGATCAATTTGTCAGCCGCATTGAAGTAGCCGACTTCGATCTCACCTGCCGTGAAGCCAAGAATAACGATTGTGCTTGAAGCGCTCAGTTGAAACGCGGACGCCGAGAGAAAAAGCGGCCATGCTCTCCTCAAGGTATCTGAGATGTCGTGAATGGAAGGCGGATACCAATTCAGCCTTAGGGATCTCAATATAATCGGCCACGCCAGAATGCTGGCCGCTACTTCAACGCTAGCCTGGATGGCGCCGGCGATCACGTAATCTTGCGGACTCCTGACAAAGAGAAAGAGGGCCGGTATGGTCAAGAGGCGCGCCGCTCCGAAGAAGGCGGCGGCAAGCTTCATCCGTTCCAAGCCTTGAAAGAACCAGATTGGAAAGAATGTAGTGCCAATAACGTACAGAAAGTTGACTGCGTACAGGCTCGGAGTTTCGCGCAACTTCGGCGTTAAGGCGACCAGCGCCGTGAGCGCAACCGCGCTGATCGACATCAACAGGATCTTTGCGTAAATGGTTGTCCAGAAAATTTTAGAAACGGAATCGGGCGTTGCCCTGCATGCGGCAATGGCTCTGGTCTGGCTGAAGTTGAATCCAAAATCGGTGAAGAAGTCGAAATAGAGCACTATCGATTGAGCAAACGACAAGAGTCCGAAATGGGAGGGCTGCAGTACTCGGACGAGATAAGGCAGCGTAATCAGCGGAGCGGCATAGTTAAGCCCCTGTAGCACGGTAAGGGACGCGATGTTCTCTATAAGTAGCCGGCGAGAAGACATAATCGGACCGAAGAAGTGCTGACAGACAAGTCTGCCTAAGACTCACGCGTCATTTTGCCGTACAGGTTTGCTGCCGACGAGGATCCAAAGGCTAGAGATCAACGCCGCAAGGACAGTGCTTATCAAGATGATCAGAGTGCGTGGTGGCCAGCTTTTTCTTTCCGGAACAACAGCGTTGTCGATCACTTGAACTAGGGGCGCGGCTTTCGCCTCATCCAGGCGAGCAGCCTCGTATTGTTTGGATAACGCCTCGTAAAGGCCCTCGTGATATTTCACATCCCGGTATTTCCGGAGGTATTGGAGCCCAGCTTGTGGAAGGTTTCCGACCGGCACTTCTGGTGTGCCCGCAACGTGCTCGCCAGTTTCAAGCTTGGCCAGCTCAGAGCGAAGTGCGGCGAGCTCGCGGTTTACCATCTGTAAGCGAGGATTGTCATCAGCAACGTAAGACCGCATTCCTGCGAGCTGTGCTTCCCTACTCATAATTTCGGCATGTAGTTGCGACGCGGACCGGATGAGGGCTTCAGCCTGACCGCTCGGTACGACTAGTCCGGTGAACTGCTGCGTGTCTCTTAGCGCGACTTCGGCCGCCGCGAGCAGTTTCTTCTCTTTCGTAAGCTGTTGTTCGAAGAACAAACGGCGCTGAGATGCTTCCGTCAGAGCTACTGTTGTGTTTCGAAGAGATAATTCCTCAACGTAGGCGTTGGCGAGCTTAGCAGCGCGCGTAGGGTCGCGGTCGTCGACCTGAATGTGAATGAGAGTATCTTTGCCAGCCTTAATAGTCGTCCTGCGAGCGAGATGTTTGCGAGCACGTTGCAAATATTTGTCGTTGTAAACTTTTTTTAGCTGAAATCGATTAATGAGCGCATCTGCGATGGTACGGCTTTCCAAAATGCCGACATACAGGTCCGAAGGATTGCGGAGGCCGAAGCCCGAGAGTAGACTTAGACCCGATAACCCCATACCCGGCCCCACCCCAGCCAATTGCGCCATTGCCGACAGCGATGATTCAGCGTGCTCTGGTGTGAGAATGACCGCTTCGGCGGTATATTCGACAGGAATCAGAAACGCAACCACGGTCGAGACGAGCGCCGTAATGGACATCGTCCAAAAGATCGTGCGTGCATGACCAGACAACGTAGCGAATATGTCGGCAAAGGATATCTCGCCGTTCTGCCGATGAGAATCGGCAAGTTTATCCGGCTTCTCCGCGACAGGCGCTTCAGAACTCGACACTGTGGTCACTCGTTTCGCTAACGCAAGACATTTATCGCCGCTGCTCCAAGACCAAAATTGCTTAGAATCGACGACCAGTCGATCAGACTGCGGACAAACGTAGTACGGTTGATGTATGTAGGCACCACCAAGGTGTCGCCTGGAAACATAGGGAGTGAGTCGAAGCTCTTCGAGAACATCGTGGACCCTGTCTTGCGGCTGATAACCGATCCATCGGCACGGACGATGAACATGTGACTTCGATCCGCTGCGCGGGAAGGTCCGCCTGCCTTCTTGAGGTAGTCACCGGTTCGATAGTCCGGCTCGTAGAGAAAAGACGCCTGCTCGTATACCGTTCCGATTACGTTAACGGTAGATGGCCTGCTTGGAACGTATAGCCGGTCGCCGTTTTCGAGCGGCAAATCGGGAAATGCATTGATTCCTCGATCATCCGGACTCATATTCAGAACAATGCGGCCGTTCATGGCAACTTTTCTGAGACGCTCGATCATGTCGCGCTGACTTGCAACGGAAGCCTGAGCGGTTGCCGCTTCCTGTGGCGATGTAACTCGACCGGATAGATTTGATGCCGCCTGACTTACTTCACGATCCAGTTGATCGAGGAAGTCGTTGTACCGCTTCTGCTGCTCCCGGCGCGTGGACTCACGAGTGAGTTGAGCGCCATATATATAGGCATTGGAGGTGACCCCTCCAGCCCGAGTGAGGATCTGCCGCAGCGTTTCGCCCGGCAGCGCGGTATAGACCCCGGCCATTGCGACTTCTCCTTCGATCCTCACCTGTGTGCGCTGTTGAGAACGCGGCACCGAGAAGTCTGCTTTAGAAAAGATTGTCACTACATCTCCCGGAAGAAGCCGTAGATCTTGCGTTTCATCGTGAGAGAGGACGAGTTTGCCAAGGTTGAACGCGATGGTTCGAGTCTCCAACGTAGCCCGGTCGGTCCGTTCTATTACGGCGTACTCCCAATTGATCTCCGGAACCGCCGGTTGAACAGTATAACGAGGGTTAAAAGTTCGCAAAGGCGGAACAGTATCGGGACTCATCGCGGCGCCGAGAGATGCGTCCCCTTGCGTGTTCCGCTTCTGCTCCTGAAAACTAACGGGTAGTGTGCCACCTGTAGGATTGCTCGCGGTTGAGGTCTGTCCGTCGCCGTGCGCTCCGCTGTTTGCGCTCGCCTGAGGCGCCTGGCCCAGTGCTTCCGAGCCACTTCCGTCGATTGGCTCTTCCGGGCTTCCCAATGCATTTTGTGCCTTCCAGTAATCTCGAGTCAGGAGAGATTCTTTGTCAGGGATCAGGTCGCTCAACCGCATGCCCTGTTTCCAGGGAAACCTGCCAGGGTTGGCCACATTGCCGCGCAAGGTGACAGCATTTTCGAAGCGCGGCACGATAGGCAATAGACGGATGATGTCGCCGTTGCATAGCTGGGTCCGAAGTCCTTGTGAATTCATGGAAACGTGCAGTACCTGGAGGGCGGAGTCCTCGCCGACCCGTTCGACCAACGCTTGGTTCATCAGCGCCAGAGGCGAGAGGCCGTCCGCCAGTTTTAGCGCGTCCGCTAGAGTGGTGTCCGGCGTAATTTCATAAATTGCGGCGTTTCCAACGCTTCCGGCGATGGCAACGCGGGGACCGGCAGGAGGAATGAAGATGACGTCTCCTGGAACGAGTTGTGCATCCTGCGACTTATCGCCATTCACAAGGAGTTGATACAGATCGAAGTGCTTTATCGTTCGGTCTCCCCGTTTCAACTGGATGTTTCGCATTGAACCGCGCGAAGACGGGCCGCCCGAAGCGAAGATGGCATTCACCAGAGTGCTGTAGGAACTCACGGTGTAACTGCCGGGACGCCGTGCGGCTCCGACGACGAAAATCTGAATGGAGTGAAGACGAGATAGAGTGACGCTTACGTCAAAATTTTTGTAAAAGTGCGATAGCCTCGATTTGATCGCGGAAGCGGCTTGGAGATAGTTCATCCCCTCAACGGAAATCGGGCCGGCGTCCGGCAACAGAATTTGGCCAGTTCGAGTCACGATCCGTCGGAGGGAAAAATTGAGTTGACCCCACACCGCTATCTGCAGTTCGTCGCCGGATGCGATTACATAATCGGCGCTAACGGGAGCACGGTCGAGTGGAGCAAAGGTTGCCGGGACATGTTCGAATAGAGTCGCCCCGAAGAGTGGAAGCATTCGACCAATGGACCCGGCTACATAGCGTTGAAATTCGGTGGGAGGATCCTTAGGGGTGTAGAGTGGCTGGTTCGCGGACGGAGTCTCGCGCAATCCACTTGGCCGTTCGGGCGATAGATCGCTCGATGGCAAACGTGGCCCTGCCGGGAAGCTTGAGTAAGAGTCGAAATCACTTAAACCGTTGTAAGTCGAATAGCCCGCCTGTTGTCCAGTTGATGGGATGCAATCGGCTGTCGGATCGCCATAGTCGGCAGGCGTACAAGGCTGGTACTGGCCCAACTGTTCTCCGAACTGTGACTGCGTTCGCCTGGTCTGGCTGAACGGTAGAAGTGAAGGCGATTGCGCTAAAAGGCTTGACGATAGAGTTATCGACAACAGAATCGATAAGACTGGCTTTGCGTGCTGGAGACGGAGGGAAGAACTGCCGATGTTTCGTAGCGCGATTTCCAGCCCATACCGTTGGCCGAAACTCGAGATTCTCTGTCGAAAGCGGATCACGTATGAACATCAGTTTGACGTTGTCGAACGAAAATCTCTAGGTGTTTGGCACACGATATCGTGGTTTTTACAACGGTTTTACAATTTGCGCGATTGCCTGTCGATTCGAGTGGCGGCGTCATTCGGAAATGAAAAAAGATGCCCAGTCAGAACTTGCTTGTAAAGCGGAGAATCGTTGCCCTCGGAACGTTTTCAGCCGCTGTTGTCGCAAGTTCTTTACACGTTTGGAACACCGCACTATAGACTGGCGGTCCATACTAAAAGAGCTGAGGCCTTTGTGTTGCCGATGCAATGTGCGTAACATCTGCGCGCCTGCGGTCTGCTAAGTGTAATGCGGTATTGCTCCCTTCTAGCTCGCTCGGCGCTTGGAATAACTGTTGCGTTTCTGAGTGTGGCGCCGCTTGACGCGTTCTCGAGCGACACCGGAAGAGTTGCAGCCGGACCGGTTTACATTCCACTTGATAGCTGGATTTACCCGGCCCTGAAGCGTCTGGCCGCGATGGGTTACGCGCCGGACGAGGAGGGTCTTGCCGCGCCTTGGACTCGGTCGGAATGTCTGCTCCTCGTGGAAGAAGCGGAGGATATCGCGTCACGGCATAGCACGAAAAGTTCAAACGGCGCAACGAACGACGATGCGGAAGAGCTCATAGCCGTTTTGAAACGTGAATTTACCGGTGAAAGTGATAGGCACGCGCAAGTTCGAATCGAATCTATCTATGGCCGACTTTTCCAAATATCGGGGACGCCTTTACGCGATAGCTATCACTTTGGCCAAACGATAGTCAACGATTATGGGCGACCCTACGAGGCTGGCACAAACGC
>Ga0134128_10006547_pt1 | contig 14092 bp, 11 predicted proteins | sample KB31754_FD_96462 | JGI IMG/M metagenome (GOLD analysis project Ga0134128, IMG submission 96462) | Terrestrial soil microbial communities with excess Nitrogen fertilizer from Kellogg Biological Station, Michigan, USA - KB3-175-4 | ecosystem: Environmental > Terrestrial > Soil > Unclassified ... | reverse complement strand
GCCGCCGCGTGACCGACTGCGTCGGTTGCGCTGGGGCCGCGGTTGGCGCGGATGACAGCGCCTTGTGCTCCTCTTGCAGGCGCGCATCATAGCCGGGCGACGGCACCACGGTCGGCGGCGCCGCATGGGCGATCGAACCCGACACGACCAGGGCGGCGACGGTAGCCGTACATAGCCGGTTCATCTTGGCCTCCTTAATGACGCCCGCAACGGCAGCGCCCGGGTCCCGGATTATGTCCGCTCGCAAGCTTTAGCCGTTTCAAGGCCAAGAACTGCAACAGCACGAGCTGAAACGGCAAATACCGGTGCCTTGTAACCGTCATCGCCCGCCGATATCTTTTGGTCGGCAGGGCAAGAGGAGGCAACCATGGGTTTACTCGACGTCATCAACGGCATGCAGCAAGGTCCCCGCGGCCCCAGCACTCCGAGCTCCCAGTCCGGCGGCGGAATGTCGCCCATGACCATGGCGATCCTCGGCCTGCTCGCCTGGAAGACCTTTAAACATTTCACCGCGAGCCAGCCGGGCGCAACGCCGCCTTCGGCACCAACGCCCGCGCCTGCGCCCTCCGGCGGCGGCATGGCCGGCGGTCTTGGTGGCGCTCTCGGTGGCGCGCTCGGCGGCGGCGGTGGTCTTGGCGACATTCTGAAAGGCCCGCTCGGAGGCGTGCTCGGCGGCGCCGCTGCGGGCAGCGTAATTTCCGGCGGCCTCGGCGACCTGCTCAAGCAATTGCAGCAGGGCGGCCATGGCGAGACTGCCAATTCCTGGGTCGGCAACGGCACGAACAAGGCGATCGCGCCCGGCGATCTCGCCAATGCGCTCGGCGCCGACCAGATCGATTCACTGGCATCCCAGAGCGGCATGTCGCGCGACGACCTGCTCAACGGCCTCAGCCAATATCTGCCGAAGGTGATCGACCATCTGACGCCGGACGGGCGCCTGCCAACCGAGGACGAGGTTTCCGGCCGGCTCTGACTTTATTTTCATTTGAGGGGAAAGGACGACGACCATGAGCATGGGCGGCTTGATTTGGATCATCATCGTCGGCTTCGTTGCCGGCATCATCGCGCGCTTTCTCTCGCCGGGCCCGAACAATCCGAGCGGCTTCATCCTGACCACGGTGCTCGGCATTGTCGGTGCATTCCTGGCCACTCTGATCGGCCAGGCCATCGGCCATTACGGTCCCAACCAGGGCGCCGGCTTCATCACCGCAACGATCGGCGCGTTGGTGGTGCTGTTCATCTGGAACAGGCTGGTGGCGAGCGGCGTGATGAAGGATTTTAATCGGTAGCGCCACGTCGTCATTGCGAGGAAACGGGTCCGCGCGAAGCGCGGCCCGATGGCAGGCTCTGCGACGAAGCAATCCAGAAGTGCCTCCGCGGGTTCGGTTTGGATTGCTTCGCTTCGCTCGCAATGACGAGGTTAGAGCCTTACTGAATGAGGTGCATCCCGGCGTCCATGCGCAGCAGCTCGCCGGTCATGTTGCTCGACGCCGGCGTTGCCAGATAGCAGACCGCCTGCGCGATATCTTCCGCGGACGAGGCGACCTTCAGCGGCACCTTGGCGATGACTGCATCGCGCACCGCCTTGGCGCCGGCTTCGCCGCGTCCCTTGGTGAACCAGGGCGTATCGATATAGCCCGGACACACCGTGTTGACGCGGATCAAGGGTGCCAGTGCACGCGCCAGCGACAGCGTCATGGTATTGAGCGCGCCCTTGCTCGCGGCATAGGCGACGGACGAGCCTCCGCCGGAGATGCCGGCGATCGATGACGTGTTGACCACCGCAGCCGCCCTGCCGGACGCCTTGGCGGACGCCTCCAGCAGCGAGCGGGCGGCGCGGATCATCTGGTACGGGCCGATCGTGTTCACCGCAAAGATGCGCTGAAAATCCTCCGCCGAAAGCTGATCGAGCTTGTCATGCGGCACGTGCTTGGTGGTGCCGGCATTGTTGATCAGCGCATCGAGCTTGCCCCAGGGCGCGGCGGCGGCAACGATCTTCCGGCAGTCCTCGTCGCGTGCGACGTCGCCCTGCACCACCACGACTTCGGCGGCGCCGGCCTTGCGGCAGCTTTCCGCGGTCGCTTCGGCCTCGTTCTTGCTGTTGGAATAGTTGATCACAATGCGCGCGCCGCTCCTGGCCAGAATACCGGCGGTCGCAGCGCCCAGGCCCGATGCCGAGCCGGTTATGATCACGCACATGCCATCCTTCGACATCGGTTTCCTCTTGTTGTTTTTGAGCCGTTCCTCGTTCGCTCGCGCTTACCATACCACGGCGCGAAATGCGAAACTCCGCTCGGCGGAATTGATAGGCCTCATGCCAGCCCCGCAGGCGCGCATACCGGACATCCGCCTTGTCAGGGGGGTAGCTTTTCCCCATCATCGGGCGCAAGAACAGATGCAAGAACAGATGCAGGCCAGCCGGATAGCCGGCCACCCCAAGCAAGAGGAACGCCGTGTCGGAGAGCGAGAACATTGTCGTCGAGACCGCGGAGAAAATCTTCGCCGATCTCGCCGACGCGCAGACCATCAACCACGACAAGAAGGGCGAATGGAAAGCGCCGCTCTGGAAGGCACTGTCTGAGGCCGGCCTGCCGCTGTCATGGGTATCCGAAGATTGCGGCGGCTCCGGCGCGAGTCTCGCCGAAGGTTTTGGCGTGGTCGGCGCCGCAGGCCGGTTTGCAATCGCGGTCCCGCTGGTCGAAACCATGCTGGCCGGATGGCTGCTGGCGCAGGCCAAGATCGCCTCGCCCGAAGGCGAGATGACGGTCGCGCCGGCGAGCCCCAAAGACCGCATCACCCTCAATGCCGACGGCACGCTGTCCGGCCGCGCCCGCGGCGTGCCCTTTGCCAAGGCGGCGAAGCATATCGCAGTGCTCGCGACCGGCACGAACGGCACCTCGATTGCACTCGTCGATGCCGGCGCCGTTCGCATCGAAACTGGCCTCACGCTCGCCAACGACAACAGCGACACCGTGACCTTCGACAAGGTCAGGCCATCAGCGATCAAGCCTGCACCGAAAGGCTTTGACCAGACGTCCTTGATGCTGATGGGCGGCGTGGTGCGCAGCTTGCAGATCGCGGGCGCGCTGGAATCGATGCTCGACATCAGCGTGCGCTACTCGAACGAACGCGTCGCCTTCGAGAAGAAGATCTCGAAATTTCAGGCGGTGCAGCACAACCTTGCCAAGCTTGCCGGCGAATCCGCAGCGGCGCTGGCGGCGGCGACCTCGGCCGCGGACACCATCGTCAATTCAGCCGATTTCACCGGCGACGCGGTGTTCCTGGAAGCGGTCGCCGCCAAAATCCGCTGCGCGGAAGCGGCCGAGAAGGGCGGCGCCATCGCCCATCAGGTGCATGGCGCGATCGGCTTCACCATCGAGCACATCCTGCATCGCTATTCGCTGCGCGCGTTGTCCTGGCGCGACGATTTCGGCTCGGAAAGCTACTGGGCGGTCAAGCTCGGCGAGCGCGTCGCCGCGCGCGGCGCCGATGAATTATGGCCGCTGGTCGCCTCCCGCTGAGCCCGCACAATATCTGAGAAGAGAACGAGCATGACCGCAGCCCTTCGTTTCGACCCGATCCGCCTGCCGGAGAAATGCGAGCAGCTTCGCAAGGAAGTGCGCGCCTTTCTCGCCGAGGAGATCGCCGCCGGAACTTTCTCACCGTTCAAGGTGAACCGCGAGGATACCGACGTGCCGGCGTTTTGCCGCAAGGTCGGCGAGCGCGGCTGGATCGGGATGACCTGGCCGAAGAAATATGGCGGCCACGAGCGTTCCTTCCTCGAACGTTATGTCGTGACCGAGGAAATGCGCGTCGCCAACGCGCCGACGCGCCGCTTCTTCGTCGCCGATCGCCAGAGCGGTCCGATCCTGCTGAAATACGCGCCCGAGCACGTCAAGATGGACATCCTGCCGCGCATCTGCCGCGGCGAAGTCTGCTTTGCCATCGGCATGAGCGAACCGAATTCCGGCTCCGACCTGTTCGCGGCGAAAACGCGCGCCACCAAGACCGACGGCGGCTACCTCATCAACGGCACCAAGATCTGGACCTCGTCGGCGCATATCGCCGACTACATGATCGCGATCTTCCGCACCTCGCCGCCGACCAAGGAGAACCGCCGCCACGGCTTGACGCAGTTCCTGGTCGAGATGAAGCAGCCCGGCATTAAGGTGAACCCGATCGGCCAGATCACCGGCCAGTTCGAGTTCAACGAGGTCGTCTTCACCGACTATTTCGTCCCCGACGATCACGTGCTCGGCGAGGTCGACGGCGCCTGGAAGCAGGCCACGAGCGAGCTCGCCTATGAGCGCAGTGGCCCCGAGCGCTTCCTGGAAACCTATTACGTGCTGACGGAGCTCGTGCGCGCCGTCGGAGCCAAGCCGGACACCCGCGCGGCCGAAGGCATCGGCCGCTTGGTCGCCCAGGTGCACACCATGCGCCGCATGTCGGTCTCGGTCGCCGGCATGCTGCAAGCCGGCAAGGAGCCGGTGGTGGAAGCCTCCATCGTGAAAGACATCGGCACGGTGTGGGAGCAGCAATTGCCGCATCGCGTGCGCGACCTTGCCGCCTTTGTCGAGGAGGACATCGGCAACCGCGAGACGCTGGAGCAGCAATTGGCATTCGCGACCAAGACCGCGCCGAAGCTGACCATCCAAGGCGGCACCACCGAAATCCTGCGCGGCATCATCGCGCGCGGATTGGGCCTGCGTTAGGCCGTGCGTGCTGCGATGGCGCCGCAAACTCCCTTCACCTCTCCCATTGGGAGAGGTGAACGTTTTCCGACGCAGAAGATATGAGTTTATTGGAGACAGAACATGAGCAACTACACTGATATCGGCGTCGAGAAGCACGATCACGTCGGCCTGATCGAGATCCGTCGCCCGCCGCTGAATTTCTTCGACGTCTCGCTGATCAACCAGATCGCGGATGCGTTGGAGGAATTCGACCGCGATATCGAAATCCGTTCTTCCGTGCTCGCTGCCCAGGGCAGGGCGTTCTGTGCCGGCGCCAATTTCAACGATCCGGCGCGGCAGGAGCAGGAAAAGCGCTCCGCAAGCGATCCAGCTTCGAATCTGCCGATCAATCATCTCTACGTTCAGGCCGTGCGTATCTTCCGCAACCAGAAGCCGTTCGTCGCGGCCGTGCATGGCGCCGCCATCGGCGGCGGGCTGGGCCTTGCGGTATCCGCCGATTTCCGTGTCACCTGTCCGGAAGCGCGCTTTGCGGCGAACTTCACCAAGCTCGGCTTCCATCCCGGCTTTGGCCTAACCACGACGCTGACGGAGCTGATCGGCAAGAACAATGCCGAGCTGATGTTCTACACCAGCCGCCGCGTCACCGGCGAGCAAGCCTGTCGCTGGGGCCTCGCCAACGAGCTGGTGCCGCAGGACCAGGTCCGATCAGCCGCGATGAAGCTCGCCGGCGAAATCGCCGAATGCTCGCCGCTCGGCCTCGTGTCCACCCGCGCCACCATGCGCGCCGGCCTCGCCGACCGCGTGCTGGCCGCCACCAACCTCGAGCTGGTCGAGCAAAACCGCCTGCGCCAAACCGAAGATTTCAAGGAAGGCGTCAAGGCCACCGCAGAGCGCCGCGTGGCGAATTTCAAGGGGCGGTAAGTTTCTTCCTTCTTTCCTTGTGGGAGAAGGTGGCATAGGCGGCCTGCGGCCGCCGTTCTTAGCCAATAAGACGCCGATGCGAAGCATCGGCTATGGCGCCGGATGAGGGGTTCTATCCGCGAAGCAACCCCTCGCGAGTCTGCGGAGAGAACCCCTCACCCGGCTTCGCTTCGAGAAGCCACCCTCTCCCACAAAGGGGAGAGGGTGCACCGAGCAAGGCGCGACAGTGGCGCTACTTCTTCCGCACCACCAGCGCATCGACGATCGTCACGCCCTGCCCCTCCGGATGCACCAGCACCGGGTTCAGCTCGATCTCCGACACGCTCTGCTTCAGCCGCGCCGCGAGGACGGACACTTCCGAGATCAGCTTTGACAGCGCGGCGACATCGGCCTTCGCCGTTCCACGAAAACCGCGAAGCAGCGGTGCCGCTTTCAACTCAGCCAACATCGTCTCCGCCTCCGCGGCGCTGACCGGCGCCGGGCGATAGGTGACGTCGCGGAACAGCTCGGTGGTGATGCCGCCCAGGCCCACCATCACCATCGGACCGAAGGTCACATCGAGCAGCGTGCCGATGATAATCTCGACGCCCTTCTTCGCCATCGGGCTCACCAGCACGCCCTGGATCGCTGCGTTCGGCCGGTGCTTTTGCGCACGTTCGAGCAGCTCGCGATGGGCCGAGAACGCCTCGCCCTTGGCTGATATGTTGACCCACACACCGCCGACCTCGCTCTTGTGCGCGATATCGGGCGACTGGATCTTCATCACCAGCGGAAAGCCGACCTTTTCGATCGCCGCATCCAGCGCGCTGCGCTCGCTGACGAGCACTTCCTCCGGCAGCGCGATGCCGGCCGCGCGGAGCAGCGCCTTGCTGTCGGCCTCCGACAGTGTCGGGGCTTTGAGATGCGCGGAGAGATCACGCGCCGGCAGGCTCGCGGCATCGGCCTGCGGCGCCAGCTTGAATCTCGAATAGTCCAGGAGCCGCCGCATCGCGATGCCGGCATGCGTGAGGCCCGTGAGGATCACCACGCCGGACTTGGCAAGCTCGCGCCGCGCGAAATCCGACGGCAGCGTGTAGGAATAACACACGACCGGCTTGTTCTGCCGCGCGATCACCGGCTTCAGCTCGGCCTCCTTGAAAGGCATCCGCGTTTCGCTGGAGAACGACATGACCAGCAGCGTTGCGTCGACCTCATCAGACACGTCAAACAGCTCGATGCTCTTCTGCAGGCCGCCGCTGCTCACGCCCTGCGCGGTGACGTCGACGGGATTCCCCGCCGCGCCATAGGACGGCATCCATTTCTTGATCTCGGACTGGATGCCCGCCGACAATGCCGGAACCTGCAGGCCCTGCATCGACACGGTGTCGGCGCCCCAGATACCGCCGCCGCCGGAGACGGTCAGCACCGCGACGCGGTCGCCCTTCGGCAGCGGATTGCTCGCCACCACCGCGGCAATGGCGACGGCTTCGTCCATTTCGTTGGAGACGATGAAGCCATATTTCGCGAACACCGCATCATAGGCCGCCGACCAGCCGGCCATGCTCGCCGTGTGCGAGGCGGCCGCGCGCTGGCCCGCGCCGGAGCGGCCTACTTTCGTGACGATCACCGGCTTGCCGACCTCCGCCGCGCGCCTCGCCGCAGCCAAGAACTTCTCGACGTCGCGGATGCCTTCGATGAACAGCATGATCACGTCCGTCGACGGGTCCTGCACCATATATTCCAGGAACGCACCGGCGCCGAGATCGGCCTCGTTGCCGGCGCTGACGCAATAGCTGATGGCAATACCAATCGCCTTGGCGCGATGCTTGATGGCGAAACCGATGCCGCCTGATTGCGCAACGACGCCGACCCGGCGCCTGGTTGCGACAAGCGGCACATGGCCCGGCTTGACATCGACGGTCGGGCTGAAGGTCGCAGCCACCTTCCGCACCTCGCTCACAAACCCTTCGGCATTGGGACCGGAAATCCGCATGCCGGTGCGCTTGGCGATCTCGACGATCCTGTCCTGCATCGCCGCGCTGTCACCGCCTTCCTCGGCAAAGCCGGAAGAGATGATCACGCAATTCTTGACGCCGACGGAAGCACATTCCTCCAGCGCGCCGATCACGGCGCGCGCCGGGATGATGACGACCGCAAGATCGATGGGCGCACCGACCTCGGCGATGGTCTTGTAACACTTCAGCCCTTCGATATCCCCGTAGTTCGGATTGATCGGATAGATCCGGCCCGGATATTCATTCTTGCGCAGCATCGACAGCAGGCGCCCGGGAATCTTCTCCTGGTCGCGCGAGGCCCCGATCAGCGCGATGCTTTCGGGGGCGAAGAACGAATCGAGCGGATGCGGCATGGTGGGTATTCCCTTTTTATTGTTTTGCCCGATCGTCATTGCGAGGAGCGAAGCGACGAAGCAATCCATACCGTTTGCGCGGACAGATGGATTGCTTCGCTGCGCTCGCAATGACGGGTTGAGAGAGCGCGCCGAAAAACGGCTCATGAGAGACGAAAATAAACACCGCCGATGAAGAACGCGTTGTCCTTGACCTCGTAACCCCGTGCCTTGGCCGCCGCGTTCACCTTCGCCACATCACCGACGCGGAAATCGAGCGCGCTCATGGCCTCGACCGGCCCCTTCACGAAGCGGAAGACGCTGTTCGGCAATTTCAGCTCAGGCGATCCGTCTGCGCCCCCGGACACATCGACGCCGATGATCCTGCCCCAATGCGCCGCAAGCTCTGCAGGCTCCGGGCTGTGCATCTCGACGCCGATGATCGCCTTCGTCACGTCCTTGCGAATGTGCTTTTGCCAATCGGGCCCCGCGGGCGGATAGACGCCGAGCACGTCGTCGCTGCCGTCGGTGTGGTTGAACTCGATGAAGGCCGCGCGGCAGTCGCGGGGATGGAGCTGCACGCCGTGATAGGGTGCGTGCGTGATCACATTCGCGGTGCGCACGCCCATCGCATTGGCGCGCGCGGCGTGGGCGTCGGGATCATCGCAGCAGAAGATCGCCATGTAGCCACCGTGCCCCTCCATCTTCTCGATGAAGCGGCCGGCCGCAGTGCCGTCCCGGAACGGCGCGACGACTTCCAGGAGGATCGTATCGACCGGCAGCAGTGCGTTGACGAGGCCGTATTTCTCGACATTGCCGTCGCGATAGCAGACCGCGAGCCCCATGATGGCGGCGACGTCTGATATGACAGGCTCCAAATGCGGCGCGACCAGACAGATCTGCCGCAGCCGCATGTAGGGTGCCATATTCAATGCCCCTGGAATGCGGGCTTGCGCTTCTCGACGAATGCCTTGGCCGCTTCCTTGTGGTCTGCGGTCTCGCCGGCGCGCGAGTGATGGATCGCCTCGCCATCGAAGCAGGCTTCCAGCGACATCGTCTCGGCATTGTTGATATTGCGCTTGATGTAGCCGTAGGCGATCGACGGCCCCTGCGCCAGCGACAGGGCGAGCTCGCGCGCTGCGGCGTCGATCTCGGCGTCTGGTACGACCCTGGTCACCATGCCGAGGTCGAGCGCTTCTTTCGCCGTGAGCACCGGCGACAACAGATAGAGCTCGCGCGCCTTGGCGCTGCCGAGCATCTGGGTCAGGAAATAGGTGCCGCCATAGTCGCCGGAGAAGCCGACTTTCGCAAAAGCCGTCGTGATCTTGCAGGACTCGCTCGCCACCCGCAAGTCGCAGGAGAGCGCGATCGAAAGCCCAGCGCCGGCTGCCGCGCCGTCGAGTTGCGCCACCACGGGCTTCGACATCTGATGCAGGATGCGCGACACTTCCATGCCCTTGCGCAGGTTCACCTGCTTCTCCTCGAACGTCATCGGCGCACGGCCTGCCGCCATCGATTTGACGTCACCGCCGACGCAGAACGTGCCGCCGGCGCCCTTCAGCAGCACCGCACGCACTTGCGTATCCTCCGCCGCGCGCCGCGCGGCTTCGACGAGCCCGCGCGTCATGTCGGGGCTCAACGCATTGCGCCGGTCCGGGCGATTCATGGTGATCGTGAGGAGGCCGCCGTCGAGGGATTGCAGGACCATTTCGTTGTCGGGCATAAGTTTTGTCCTTGTTGTTATTGAACTCCGTCGTTCCGGGGCAATGCGAAGCATCGAACCCGGAACCTCGAGATCTTTGATGCGCAATTGCGCACCAGAGGTTCGATGCTGCGCATCGCCCCGGGATGACGGCTATGCCGTCATTTCTTCACCGGCGGGCAAGCGCGAGGCCTCCAGCGGCTGTAACGCCTGGCCGAGCACCGTGGCGATCAGCTTGTAGTCATCCAGCGTCCCATTCTCCTTTTTGTACGTGCCGCCTCCAGCGGGCTGCTTTCGATCGGGGCGCGATCATGCCGCATGGCATCCTGAGCGGCAAGCTGCGCAAGCCCATGGCTGGGCGCAGTTTTTCCGCTAAGTGGAATGCACGAAAACATGCGAGCATGGCGGCATGTTTTTATCCCTCACAAGGCGTGGCGTTGCGCTCGCACTCGTTGTCGCAGCCCCGATCGCATCGGTGCGCGCGAGCGACTGCGCATTCGAGCCGCAGGGCGAAGGTCACGTCGTCGACGTCATCGATGGCCGCAGTTTCCGCCTCGCCGACGGCCGCGAAATCAAGCTATCCGGCATCGAGCCGGTTGCCTCCGACACCACGAAGGCGGCCCGCACTGCCGATCTGTCGGCGATCGTCGCGGGCAAGGATGTCACCTTGCGCGGCGAGGATGACGCGCCCGATCGTTACGGCAGGCAGAGTGCCTTCGCCTTTGTCACCGGCAGCGACACACCGGTGCAAAGCTTGCTGCTGAAAGAAGGCGCGGCGCTGGTGTCGAGCGAGGTCATCGAAAAGAGCTGCGCGGCGGCTCTGTTGGCGGCCGAAGCCGAGGCGAGGCAGGAACAAAAAGGCGCGTGGGCCGATTCTTCGGTCATAAAAAACGCGGAAAGTACAGAGGATATTTTGGCTGGGATTGGGCATTTTATGCTGGTCGAGGGCACGGTTTTATCCGTACGACAAGCAGGGGCAACGACTTATCTGAACTTCGGTCGGCGCTGGACACGGGACTTTGCTGCGACTATTTCAAAGCGCAATATGCCGGCGGTCGAATCTGCCGGCATGGTGCTCAAGTCACTGGAGAACCGACGAATTCGGGTTCGTGGCTGGGTCGAGGCGCGGCCCGGTCCACGGATCGAGATATTGCGGGCGGGGCAGATCGAAGTTCTGAGCGGGAACTAACCCAGCATGATCCGGAAAGATGGGGACCGGTTTTCCGATAGCGAACATGCTCAAAAATGGGTAGTGCGTGGCTACGCGCGCTAGCAGACTTCTATCAGACTTGACGAGTAGCTGACGTGGATTGGCTTGCGGGACGGCGCAACATGGGAATGAGCCGCCGGTTTTTGGCTGCGCCGGCGCTGCTGATTTTGGCAGCGTCGCTGGCGGCCTGCGGCGACATGGGTCGTTTCCAGACTGCTGCGATCCAGGGTTCCCCGCCGCCCATCAAGCCGAACCACACTGTCGCCACCACGCCTGCTTCCGAAAAGGAACACGAGCGCATCCTCGCCTCCTATGGCGGCGTCTATGACGATCCAAAGCTGGAAGCGCTGGTGAGCAAGACCGTCGATCGCCTGGTCGCGGCCTCCGAGCGGCCCGACCAGGCCTACAAGGTGACTATCCTCAATTCGGGAGCGGTGAATGCCTTCGCGCTGCCGACCGGCCAGCTCTATGTCACGCGCGGGCTGCTCGCGCTCGCTAACGACACCTCGGAGCTTTCGTCGGTGCTCTCCCACGAGATGGCGCATGTGCTCGCCAAGCACGCGGCCCAACGCGAGGATCAGGCGCGACAAGCCGCGATCGTCGACAAGGTCGTCTCCGACATGAGCACGGACCCCGAGGTGACGGCGTTCACGATCGCCAAGAACAAGATCTCTCTGGCGAACTTCTCGCGCACGCAGGAGCTCGTCGCCGACGAGATGGGCGTTGGCATCTCCGCGCGGGCGCATTTTGATCCTTACGGCGCTTCGCGTTTTCTTACCTCGATGGAGCGCAATGCCGAGCTGAAAGCCGGAAAGCCGTCATTCGATCCGCGCGCACAGGATTTCCTTTCCTCGCATCCGGCGACGCCTGAGCGCATACAAAAGGCGCAACTTGTCGCGCAGCGATACACTTCGTCGGAGAATAATGAGCGCGACCGCGAGGACTACCTGTCGGCGATCGACAACATCGTTTACGGCGAAGACCCGAGCGAAGGGTTTGTGCGCGGCAGGCGCTTCCTGCATCCGAAACTCGGCTTCACCTTCCAGGCGCCGGAGAACTTCTCGCTCGACAACACCGCGCAGGCGGTGATCGGTGTGCGCGAGGGCGGCACGCAAGCGATGCGCTTCGACGTGGTGCGCGTGCCGCCGGAGCAGACGCTGAGCGACTATCTCAATTCCGGCTGGATGGAGAATGTCGACAAGTCCACCACCGAGGACATGACCATCAACGGCATGCCGGCGGCGTCGACGACCGCGCATGGCGACCAGTGGCAGTTCAGGGTCTATGCGTTGCGCATGGACAACGACGTCTACCGCTTCATCTTCGCCACCAAGCAGAAGACCACGGAGAGCGAGCGCAACGCGCGCGAGACCGTCAACTCCTTCCGCAAGCTGACGCTCGAGGAAATCCAGCAGGCGCGCCCGCTGCGCATCAAGGTGATTACAGTGCAACCCGGCGACACCGTGGAATCCCTCTCCCACCGCATGGCCGGCGTCGACCACCCCGTCGAGCGGTTCCGCGTTCTCAATGGCCTCGACAGCAAGGCCCAGGTCAAGGTCCGCGATCGCGTCAAGATCGTGGTGGATTGACCCTTCTCCGCTCGCTGCGCGAGCTTCTGAGGGTATCGCAGAGCGGGCCACAAATTTCCCTTTCATCCCGGGCGCGATCCGTAGGGTGGGCAAAGGCGCGAAGCGCTGTGCCCACCATCTCACTTGCGCCTGAACAAGGATGGTGGGCATGGCGCAAGAGCGCCTTTGCCCACCCTACCTTTACGCCCGGTCTCGCCACTCCCTGCCAACGCAAGAATCACCTATTGCTCGCCCATTGCAACCTGGATTGACGAACCGCCGTGAACGCTGGCCAGCCGATCGAGCATCCGACAAGCGCCGCCCTCACTCCATCCGCATTCTATGAGGCCGGCCTTCAGCATATGCAGGCGGGGCGGCGTCTTGAGGCGCAGCTTTGCTGCCGGCAGGCGCTCGCCACGGATCCAAATCACGCCGACAGCTTGCATCTGATGGGGCTGCTCTGCCTGCAAGCGCGGCAATATGATCACGCCATCGAATGGATCGCGCGTGCCAACCAGCAGGACTTGAACAAAGACTATCTCTTCAGCCTGGGAACCGCGCTGGAGCAGCAAGGGCTGCATCAGGAAGCGCTCAAGGCATATGACCACGCGGTGCAGCTCAAGCCCGGCGATGTCGAACTGTTGGCGAGCCGCGGCACCATCCTGCACCGCCTGAAGAGGTTCGAGGAGGCCGTTACCGACAATCTCCGGGCGCATGCGCTCAATCCGGCAAGCCCCTACATCTGCAACAATGTCGGCGCCGCGCTGCAGCTCCTGCGTCGTGACGAGGACGCGCTGCCATGGTTCGACAAGGCAATCGCCCTCAAGCCAGATTTCACTATGGCGCTGATCAACAAGGCGTCTTCGTTGGCCCAGCTCCGTCGGCTCGATGAGGCGATCGAAGTCTACAACCAGGTGAAGGCGGTCGATCCGGCGAACACGGAAGCCGACTCCTATTTGTCGCTCATCCATCTCCTGCTTGGCGATTTCGAATCCGCCTGGACGGGATACAAAGCGCGCTGGAAGGGTCACCTCGCGCCGCAATCTTATCCGGACTTCCACCAGCATTTATGGCTCGGCCAGGAAGACGTCGCCGGCAAGACCATCCTCATCTTCGCCGATGAAGGCATCGGCGACACCATTCAGCTCGTGCGCTACATCCCGATGCTGGCCGCGCGTGGCGCGAAAATCATTCTCGTGGTCGAGGAGGCGCTGCGCCCGCTGCTGTCGGGACTGGAAGGCCTGACGCATTGCGTCGGCAAGTCGTCGCCATTGCCGCCATTCGACCTGCATTGCCCGATCACCACGCTGCCATTCGCACTGGGAACGCGGCTTGAGACGATTCCTTCCTCGGCGTCGTACCTGCCGCCGCTGCCGCAAGCGCGCGTTGAGGCGTGGGAGCGGCGGCTTTCCGAGCGCGGAGGCACGAGCGGCAAACGACGCATCGGCCTCGTCTGGGCCGGCAATCCCTTACACACCAACGATCACAACCGCTCCATCCCGCTCCGCGTGCTGTTGCCGCTTCTCAAAGCCGATGCCACGTTCGTCAGCTTGCAGAAAGAACCGAGGCCGGAGGACAAGGCGCTGCTGCATGAGAGCGCCATCGTCGACCTGACATCGGAGATCACCGATTTCACTGACACGGCTGCGCTGGTGAGTTGCCTCGATCTCG